>ENA-UEQW01003433-UEQW01003433.1-human-gut-metagenome-genome-assembly--contig:-NODE-3433-length-10935-cov-6.225087_pt1 | contig 10935 bp, 5 predicted proteins | sample MGYA00242947_ERZ507947 | MGnify/ENA primary metagenome ERZ507947 (study PRJEB26167, sample SAMN06115421) | human gut metagenome | host: Homo sapiens | place: China:Guizhou | collected 2015-03-17... | reverse complement strand
GATACCCGGCGAAGGCATGAAGTTGTTCTCCGTGTCTTCCGCACAGATACGACATTCGATGGCATGACCGCGCTGATTCCGGTACCATCATTTACCAGGATATACTGGATTGCCACAGCAGGCGTTACATTGGTAGACATACTGCCTGAAGTTGAGTTCTTGTTTGTTGCATTGATATAACTGACAACGGGACTGAAACCGCTTGATGCTACCGCTGCACTATATGGTGTATTGAAATCACCGTTTGCAAAATTGTCAAGCGCATCAACCAATGATTTTGCTGCAACAAAATCACTCATGTGGTGGTTATATACATATACATTACCACTGACAAAGTTACCATTACCACCTGAAAGAATACTATCCTTCAGATTATTGATGATATCTGTTTTTTTGAACAATCCGTCCGGATCCACTAATTCAGATGTAGTTGAATTAAAAATACCTGTATCCTTTGCAGCTGTCACAACAGAAGACTGTCCTTCCTGCCAGAGCAGAAGAGCCAGTTTACTGATATTATTGGAAAGCGAAGCATCATAGCCGGCGTAATCCATCATCAACGCTTTATGATTCTGGACTACCTGATTGTAAAGGTATGCCATGATCACCATACTTAAATCATTATTTCCCTTTACAAAGCTTTGATAAGTACCGTTGATATAGATCAAATCCGCCGAATCAATATCAGCCGTGGTAACTTTTGAGGCTGCTACCATCTTATAGTTGATCTTCATGTTGGCATACTTCTTATTACTGCCCAGTACGTACTCTTTAAACCAGTCACTGTTATAAAACTTTTTTCCCTCTATATCCGTTGCATAATAAAGCGCCAGATCTGTGATACCATAATACTCCTGCATGGTAGTTGCTTTTTCGGAACGTTTGAAAGTAAGATTACCGGTTCCCTGTACCTGCGTGATGTAAGGAATACCATCTGTTGCAGATGTCGGAAGCTGTAACTTTGTCTCATCAATGTCCGTTACCGGCTCAAGGATCTCTGTTTCTTCTATTTTTGTACCGGTCTGAACATCATTTCCACTGACATCTTTTTCCATAATCGGTACTTCATTTGTACTGACCGTAACCCGGCAAATTCTGCCACTATCATCAAGCTTATACCCGTCTCTCAGCTGATAGTCTCCACCGGATTCTACCATTGTATATACACCTTTTGCGAAACAATCCTTCTGGTCATACATATGGGAGGTCATTTTATTATAATAATCCGAAAAAATAGCAGCTTCCGCAAACATCGGATATTCCGCTATACCTGTGCTGATACCCTGCGAATCCATACCATTTGGTTTTACAAGACCATACATACGCAGCTGATAGATCTGTGATGCATAATCCGCATCATTATATCCCGTAGCCGGGCTTCCATGCACACCACCAAGTGCTGCATTTGGCAAGCCACCACCCAGTCCGTCTCCACCTCCGTATCTTCTTCTGGTTGAAGTAGATGAAAAATAACCAAGTTCTGCATGTTTGGAAACATTAATCTGCTGCTCATCCGTAAAACTGTATGAACTCTCATCAGGTTCAATTTCCAAGATGGTAAACGTATTACTGTCTTTGTATCTGTCGGTTATGGCATCAAATACTTTTGTTGTTGCCTGCACATCTGTAACATTCGTCATGATCTCGCCGGCAAATATAACAGCTGCCATGCAAAAGCCTGCCAATCCAACTATTAATTTCTTACTTTTTCCGTTCATTTTCATATGCTCTCCCCACTCGGAAATTTACTTTTATTTCTTCCAGTAATTATAGGTTTTGTTATATGTATAAGTAGATGAACCATAGATACATTTGTATTTATTACCGTCTTTATAAACCTTAGCTTTTACTGTCTTTCCGGTTGTATCAATACCGGATACTTCTGTAGCCGAACCGGCTGCAGTACCGATACTTGATGGCCAGCTGCCAAATTTGGAATTTGGTCCCGGAATATAAGTTCCCTGTCCTTCCACATTTGCAACATATACCTTAAAATCATAATAGGCTTTTGAATTGCCATGTTTTGATACATTATAAAAATCATCTACGGTCGTTCTTACAACCATATAATCTGCCGGATAATCCTTTGTGGATGTCTTTGCTGCTACATTGATCGTCATATCATCTACATAAGTATTCACATCACCATACGAACTTGTTACTGTCGGTGTCAGATACTTATTCGTTGCTTCCTGACCTTCTCTGTTCAGATTGCCTGAAAAATCAGTATCGCTTGCTTCTTTAACGTAAATACCAAGCTGCTCTCTCTTACTGATATTATAATAAGAAGTATGAACATCTAAATCCGAAGATTTACCTTTTTGTATACATACTGAACCGGCTCCTGTCGGAGTAATTTCAACACCATGCACCGGATATTTATATACCCCATATTCTCTTTCCACACCGTCTACATCAATATATCGCAGATGAATATTGACCTCGAAAGATCCATAGAATGTTTCCCTCTGCTCACTGGAATACTGGAAAGAATCATAATCGATGTATAAACATTGTGAAGCCTTATCCCACTTGAAAGCCTTTTCCGGAGCCACATCATAGTTACTACCCGGATCAAACCACATATCAAGTACTTTGGCAACTCTGTACTGTCTTTCATTTCCCTCCTGCAGTGCCGGTACATTCTTAGTAAAATAATCATTCATATTTACATAGAAACCACGGCTGTGGAATCCATCTCCGCCGCTTCCCTTTGTCGGTACCACACCAAAGATGTAAGATCCTTTTACAGAAGGATCAAAATGAGAAGTAGCTTCCACTTTAAATTCCATACTGTTTGTCGCACTGCTTCCAAGAGTGATTGTATTAGTTGTTCTGGTTGTTGATGCTGCTGCAATTGATGCATAGCTGGCATCCTTGCACTCCGTCCATTCACCCGTTCCATCTGAAGCCCGGTAATATATTTTCCAATCTAATGCACTGTTCACATTGTACTGGTCAATGGATGCCATTACAATAACGGTTCCGTTCGGCTGTGCATATCCTTCTGCTTCCGCAGCCTTACTTCCTCCATATAAAGCAGATTCATAAGAAGACTTCCAGGAAGTAATTCCACTTGAACTGTTTAATCCAATTTTCTTTACAATTCTGAGCTTTACCTTTGCTGTTTTCTTTAAAGACTGCTGTGCTGCTACCACATCTAGTTCTGTACAGCTTGAATCAATAAAGGACTGACTTGGATCAATGACCAGTGTTGATGTTGACCCGGTCTCAGGAGACAATTTGAAAATATTAGCATCTGCCTTGGAAAGACTCCATGTACTGTCGGTGCTTTCCGGTGTACCAGAATAGATAGGTGTTGCAACAAAGTCAATCTTTTCATTTCCTGACGTGATCGTATACGGCGAAGCACTTAAAGTATCCTTATAATATTGAACAGGTTTATTGTTGATCACATCAATAAACACAAGCTTTGGAGTCAAAGTAAGTGCTCTGAGCTGTGGATCCTCCGGCTTTGCTTCCTTTGCATCCGGATCTGCATAAGCACGGTTTCTCATCAACACCTGATAATCACCTACATAACTTCTGCCGTTCTTGTTATATGTCAACGAAAAAGAAATAATATTTTCATCCTTCACACGATCAAGTTTTACATCAAAGCCTTCAATATACTGTCCAAGCAATGCCTTGGATTCTGTGCCGGTATATGCATTTGCATCACTATCATAGCTCTGCGTATATAAATACAGTTTGTTTTTATCACTTGGATCTGCCTGATCGCCACGTTCGATTCTGTATCGCGTAGATTCTGTTCTTGTTCTGGAAAGAAGAACAAGCTTATCGCTTACTGAATCATCAATCTGACATGTATAGTCCGACTCTGCAGTATTACCTGCATCAAAAGAATCAATGGCAAGCTCTGAAATACCATTTGCAACCAGCTGTGCCTCAGACTGCAGCTGTGCTTCCGTACTTAATCCACTATAGGTTTTGGAGGATGTTGTCATCATATAGCCTACTGTCGTAACGATAACACTCAGAATACCAAATGCTACCAGAAATTCGACTATACTGAAACCCCTGTTTTTTTCAGTTTTCCTCTTTTTCAAATCCATAACTCCTCCATTCCTCTTACTAAGAAATTACCCTTTACCTTCTTATTTACCGATTACCTTGCCTGTTTCCGGTACAAGTTCAATCGTGTATTCATAACTTCCTGCTGTGATATAGATATACTTCAAATCTGACACTTTATAGCCGTCGTTAATATCTACGATCGCACCACTCGCTCTGTTGAAGCAGATTACAAGTGGATTTGAATTGCCTACATTTTCTACTTTTGTTCCATCTGATAGTTCGTAGGATACAGAAGCGCGGCCTCTCTTATTCAGCTTTGTTTTTTTCACAACATCCTTTGATGAACGTCCGTTGTGAATCGTCTGTACATAAAGATTTCTGTCCGAATCATCCCGGTAAATCTCCAGATAGATATCACCGGTCATTTTTGCTTTTCCAAGTGTTTCTATTTTATTTTCCGTAATGGCAGATGAGATCTTCTTATATCCCTCTTTTGCATCATAGCCGGTAATCCTTCCGACATTCACTGAAACCGCACCGATAAAAATGACCAGCATAGCAATGACTACAATTAATTCAACTATTGTGAAGCCATCATTGTTTTTCTTCATAAGACACCGCCTATTCTTTCTTCCAGTTCTGATATACGATAAGTGATCCTAAATCAATATATTCATTTCCAACCACTTCTGTTGTCTCCGCATAACTCAGCACACCACTGTCGCCCAGTGCTTCATAAGCATAAAATCCGGAAGGACATTTTGTACGAAGTGCCTTCAGAACAGCTGTCGGATTATATGTCACCTTCTTGCAGCCTGAACCAATATATACAGAACCGCCTGCAATAACCAAACCATCAAAATCAGATCTCAGATATACATCTTTCATGGCAATGATCAGTTTCAGATTTGCATCACCATCATAGATATAATCTCCTTTATCCACATGTGCTTTAATTGATCCATCATCATTCTGGAAATTCTGGGTTTTAATCTTATTGTTTACAGCATTCGCATCCACAATATTTTCAAATACAGTCTGTGACTGCTGCAGGCTGGTTGTGTCCAGAATATTTGGTTTCAGCATATGTAAAAGAGATGTATATGTATCGCTGTAAACTTCTCCGTTGGAAATAGAATTCTCCAGCTTATCCGTATCACCGTTCAGTGTATCATCCTGAAGCACCAGTTCTCCTGCATTATTAAAGTAAAATGCATTACCTGCAATTGTCAGCTTATCATTATCATTACTGTTCAAAGTGCTGTTCCATTTAATATCTGACACATATGATTTAATGTAATCTGTCAACCCCTGTTTATCATATTCATAATATGCTTTGAAGAAATTATTAGCCTGTACTTCATTTGAGCCGAAATCCAAGTAAAAATATACAAGAACGCTGCCATTTACTCTTCTGAATACAGCCTTATAATTGTTAGTATAAGAATTTCCGAGTTTCTCCCAGAGTTTTTCTAAGTTGACCGGCTGATATACCAGTTCTTTTGTTGGCTGGTTATTTTCATCAAGTACATATGTTTCCGTCAATTTTCTATACTCATCATAACTCATAGGATTTTTTGCAAGCACCTGTTCGCCGGTTTTTGCATTGTACCCCATGCATTCAGCTGGAATCATATAAATCAGCTGATCTGCCTTAACAGAAAGAGATTCACCAAGCAGAATATCGGAAGTATTTTTCTTTACTGTTGTTTCAGTTTCCTGGTATTTTGTATTTTTACCAAGTGTTGTTTCATACTCTTCAATATTTTCAATATAATCGGAATTAGAATCCTCTTTTCCACCGCCTGCCTTATATCTGTCGATATCCGCATCATAATGCTTTGTACCTACATAAGCATGACCTGACAGAAGAAGTTCCTTTAATTTTGAAAAATCAAGACTTGTTCTGGCTCCGTTGATCAGGATAGAACTGCTGTTATCCGCACCGGAAAGAGAATCTCCATAGCCTCTGTAAATACCGCTTAACTTAATCCTGCTTGTATTTCCGTCTACCGTAAGGTCATCTGCTACATATGTTGTACCATCCAGATCCAGATTACCTGTTGTGACTGTAATGCCACCTGTATAGTTTTCATGTTTATCATCAACCGCAATACCATTTCGGTCTTTTACATTATTTACATTCAGAGAACCGGAAATCAGATAATAACTGTCTACCGAATCCAATGTATCGTCTACAAAGGAAAGTGCTGCCGAATTGCTGACATAAACACCATCATTTCCGCCAAACACATTACCGGTAATATCTGTACCGGTTGATCCTCCTGCATGACTGCTGTCACCATCATTGTTCTTTCCATCATTGATCAGACTTGTATTTGCAATGATGGAATAGTTTTCAACATCAAGTCTGGAAGATGCAACCGCATAATTCAGTTCAGGCACCTTAATACGGATATCAGTTTCAATGATAGATACATATCCTTTTTCATCCGTATAGACAACCCTTACGTTTTCAAGAGTAATATAAGCAGTACCCTTCTGTACCAGTTTATTGCCATCAGTCACTCTCGGTTCCAGCCATGCGCCTCGTTCTCCGGAAGCTGATGCAAGCGGAATACTGTCATTCGTCAACATATCCGTCAAGTGAGACAATTTCCATGTAGGATCCGTTGCTGTCGGATTATCCGCAATTTTTTCCTTGATCTTTCCAAAAAACATTGTCTGGAAATTCAGTGACATCTGATCCGCAGAAAGACCTGATGAATTTTGCATCGTCTGTACATATGCTTCTGCCATGCTGTCCGATACATCCTGCTGCAAGCCTGCATTTATCGCATCCAATGCGGATTCTGCAGAATAGAAGTTGTTTTTTGCAACCCGGTCTGTTCCCTTCATCAAATAGTTGCAATATGCCATATAAACGATCATTGCAACAAGCATTCCAATAAAGGCAATACTGACAATAACCAAGATCATTGCCGCACCACGGTTATCCTTTTTTTGTTTCTTCATCCAATTCCTCAAATATCCAATCATTGAATGTACATCCTTTCCCAATGAATTGTCCCTTTTATTAATCTGACAGACTTCCTGTAAATGTTGCAACCTTTTTATCGGTTTCCGTATCGTATACATCTACTGTTGTCTCATATACAAAATTCTTTTCTTCTTCTTCATAACCATCCGAGAAATTACTCAGATATAAAGTTTCGTTGACCGGACTACCGTTATATGTATACTTGCATCTGTTTGCATCATATTTTGAGTTCAGTGCATCATTGCTTGTATAACCTCTGTCCGCCACAAATTCCGTTGTACTGCCTTCCTGATAAACACGGACATTTTTCTTTGCTTCCTCACTTAAATTATACCGCAGGTTGGATACAATTTTTGTGAGATTATTTAAAGCCACGCCATCAAAATCAGTTGATGTAATGTCTACCTTTGTACCATAATTCTGGTTATAAAGTACATTGGCTGTCATCTCCGCCTGCGTCTGTGTACGGATCAAATATACCGTGATTGGCTTTTCTGTGTTGTTATTTATCGTGATCGTATCTGTTACATTCGACTTTGAAGTACTTTCCATGCCCTCAAAATACAGATATACACTTCTCGGAAGCTGTGTAGAATTCAAAAGAGAAATATTGGCATCCGATCTTGTCACAGTATCATTAGCAGCAGTAATGCCAAGAGTACTGTAATAAGAAGATGGGATTGTATAGGTACGATAAATGCCAACCGCATAATCCATTCCGCTCTTATCTTTGTTTTCAATCCGGATTTCAATATTTCTGTTCATGACAGCAGCAAAATCTGCCGCCGTTTTTACACCGGCCTTTGAGGATTTACTCAAAAACTCTGTTGCTGCTGCTTCAATCTCTGAACTACCAAGATTGCCTGTCGCATCATAGGTTGTGTTGATCGTCGCAATATTTGCAACATACTTTCCATTCTGCTTGTGTTTTGTCTTATCTGTACTCAAATGAAACTTCAGGTTGTATTTACTTTTCCCGATTTCTACACCATCAGCAAACAGATAATAATCAGAAACCTTAGATCCGTCATCCCACAATTTACGCATATTCTGTGCAATTCCGGCCTTTACTTCTGTTGTATACCGTCTGGTTGAAGCATCACCATCTTCTGTGTCAAAAGATGCTGCCTCAGCCGCATAATGAGGTGTTCCATCATCATTGCAGTCCCCATGTGAAGTATACCCTTTTGTTGTCGCCGGCAGAATTTTGTTGATCAACGTTACTTCGCTTTCAAACATCTCCACAAATTCTTCAGCGGTATAAGCACTGGCACCTTCCATGATATCCTGTGCCATATTGGTCGCATTGAGGCTTATCCTTGCTTTTTTATTTATTCTTGCTGATTGTATAAAGTTTGCCACAAGCGGAGAGATCACAATGCCAAGCACAGCTACGGCAATGATCAGCTCCGTCAATGTGAATCCCTTATTATTCTTGCTTTTTCCCATGAAAGAACCTCTTTTATCCGGTTTCTCTAACTACTGATTTTTATTTCTTTTTTGTATTATCTTTCTCTGATGCAGCTTCTTCACTCTCATCTGCTGCTTTCTGTGCTGCCTTTTCATTCTGGATTGCAGTCTTCTTTTCAGCACTGTTAAAGATATTGCTGCTTCCCATTACAACATTGGAAACAACCGGTGTTGTATAAGTAGCGTCTGTACCTGTCAGAGAATACATATTAAATACAAGTGTTCCTGTCAGATCGCCTGTCTCAGCATCAAAGGAAAGGGAAAGTCCATCAATAGATTTTCTCATCTGATCCTCATTCATGATCTTTACAATATCTTTTACCGCATTATAAGATGCAATGAAATCCATTGTAACAGGTGTCTGATACAGCAGGATTTCAGAAGCTGTACCTGCAGTTGCGGTACTATCTGTTGTTGCTGCAGTTTCTTCTGTTGCATCAGCTGCATCTGCTGCGTCTGTCGCATCTGTTTCTGTTGATGCATCAGCTGTCTGCGCTGCAGATGTATCTGCTGTCGTAACAACTTCTACCGGTGATGTACCGGGCATATTGATCGCATTTGCCGTAGTATCAAAATTCTTCTCTAAGTTATCTACATAGAGGATTTCATCTTCCGGCTGATACGCTGCTGCGAACTGAGCCTTGATATTTTCAATCTCATCCTGCATGGTAGCTGTATCATCCAGATATTTCTGTTTGTTATTTGCCAGATCCTGTAATCTGTCCACTTCCTGCTGCAGGGAAGCATTCTGGATCTTCAATGTATCTGTTTTATCATTCAGCTTTGTGAATACGAGGAAATATGTCAGAAGCGCTGCACCAATTCCCAAAACAATCAATAAAATATTTACATCTGATTTCTTTAACTTCATCTCTGTTCCTCCTATTCTGCTGTTGCTTCTGCATCTGCAGAATCTGCATTGTCGTCAGTTTCTTCTAAAAGTGCAGGATTTGTACCATATGTACAATCTGCTGTCACTTCCACATGACTTGTTCCTGTATCCTCATCTGTAACCTCTGTAATCGTTGTTACAACTACGTCCGAGAAACAGTCGAAGGAACGAAGATTGATAATAGAAGCTGCCGCTTCTTCTTTATTAGCTACCGAGAAGTTTAAGCTAACCCCTGTTGTTGTTACATTTAAAGTAATAACTTCCACATCTTTTGGAAGCTTCTGTTCCAGTTCTGTGATCACATCATATAAATCTCTGTTGTAATTATCTGTCTGTGCATATACTGCATTCAGATAATCGCAATTTGCTTTTGTCTGTACATAGGTATCATAAATATCCTGTACCGGTTCCAGCTGTGTTTTCTTTTCCGCTAAGTTATCGCCCTCGATCTTTGTTGTAAAGTATTTCGGAACAGATAATGCGACAAGTGCAACCGAAATTGCAAGCCCTGCCACAAATACAATAACCGGAAGCTTCTCATTGGATGCAGAGCTCTTCTTTGCGCCTTTTCCTTTACCACCTTTTTCGGAAGCCATGGAAGCCGGCATAAATCCGACTGAGCCAAGACCTGCACCGATAACAGAAATGTAATCACCAAGAGATACATCCTGCAGATGTAAGCCCTGGTTGATATTTGTACCAGCTAAATCTTTCAGTACTTCTACTTCTCTTCCCAGTTCATCGGAAAGGAGTCCTGCGAAGCCCCAGAAGTCGGCTGCGATACCTGTGATAATGATATTGTCGATCGCTGCATCTCTGTTTTTACTGTTATAGTAATCGATTACGCGGACGATCGAACTAATCAGCTGTTCGTATGCATAAGTAACATCCCTGCGCAGGCGGAGCATTTTCAGATTCGCACCTGCCTGTTTTGCCTTTACAGTTGCGCTGGCAACCTGTGAGTTATCACCTGTTGCTGCTGCTGCTGCAATTGCTGCTTCATTCTGTCTTTCCAATTCTGCAACTTCAGCTTCTTTATCAGCAAGTGTTGCTTCCTCATCTGCCTTCATTACAAGGTTGTTTCTACGAAGTGTTTTTACTGCTGCTTCATAAGAAAGCGGTTCTCCGTAAACATCTGTATCCATCATGATGTCTACAACCTGATCCGCACCGTAAATACCGGAACGCTGCATTGTGATGACACCATTGTTTGTTACTGTTAAAAGGGATGATCTTTCATCAATCTTAACTGTTAAGTTTACACCCGTTGCAAATCTGTGACGCAGTGCCTGGAAAATACTGTTACCACTATAGTCAATAGAAGAAAGCTCCAAGCCAAGCTGCTGGGCAAGATAGCTGTAGCCTTCCAGAATTTCAGATGGGCACGCCATGATCATAACTCTGTACTGCTTTGTGCCTGCTTCATCTGTCACAGTATCCATAATATTGTGAGCAAACTGATAACTGCTCGGATCTACCGGGAAGTAATCTGTGATATTGCTCATGAGCATTTCTGCAACCTTGTTCTCTTTTA
>ENA-UEQW01003430-UEQW01003430.1-human-gut-metagenome-genome-assembly--contig:-NODE-3430-length-10946-cov-4.729414_pt1 | contig 10946 bp, 10 predicted proteins | sample MGYA00242947_ERZ507947 | MGnify/ENA primary metagenome ERZ507947 (study PRJEB26167, sample SAMN06115421) | human gut metagenome | host: Homo sapiens | place: China:Guizhou | collected 2015-03-17... | reverse complement strand
GAGTTCATCATAGCATCATCGCAGCAGCAAACCCAAACTGTGCAGAACAGTGTGAAACGGAGGGAGAATCCCCTAGTCACGCTTCACATCACTTTTGGTGATTCTGCCCGACTCCCGTATTCTCTCTCAGTACCGGACTCAACACTCATTCACACTGTTCTCGATGCATACATCAAAGTCAAATCGATGGAGGCGAGTCATGAGTAGGTCATCTACAAAGAGAGATACACGCCTGTTCTATTCAAATCGTTCTGTCTCACATACCAAAAGAATCCATTGAATAATCAGAAGAGCGTTCGTGATGTGAAGTTGCCGTTTGGAGCGCAGTTAGTCTGTTTGCTTTGTCCCTTTTCTTTACTTGCAGGCTGCCGTCGTTCGGACCTTCTCAAGCAGCCATCCAAGCCGCAGCCAAAGAAGTACATCTCCGTCTCCATTTCGGAAGCAGACGATGAAAGCCAGTCGAGGGAGTACGCGTTCCCATCCGACACTGCCCTCGTCTGCATCCTCGATGCGTATCTCAATGTACTCCTTCGCTGCTGTCTTCATTCTAGGATTTGTTTCAGAGCGTTGCCTACAAGCGCGTCATGCCGTTCATGACCTTCGAGTACAACGGAGTGCCCGTGGATTTGGACTCGACCTTGGGATCGCTCGCGTCTTCTCTCTTCATTCGTCTGACCTGTGCGTTGCGTGTAAGGGTTATGAGTCCTAGGCGTGGAGAAGGGTGTGTCATCAGTCATTGAGCAGCAGCCTTCAACAGTCATTGAACAGCAGCCTTCAACACACGCTAGACAAATCCCAACACTCACTCAACAACAACCCCCAGCACTCACTCAACAACAGACCCCAACACTCACCGAACAACCCCACCGCCTCCACGTTGTCGTCTCGTTTACGCTGAAGAACATGCTGTCGAAGCCGTTCGACGTGGATCCAACGACAACAGTGCAGGCGCTGTGGGAGATGTACATGGAGAAGGAGGAGAACCGGACCGAGCTGGCGCACTTCGTTCTGACGCACGACGACCGCGTGCTTGACCCGAACAGCACGCTGGAGGACTGCCAGCTGGAGGAGCCCGTCGAGCTCATTCTGAAGGAGAACATCACAACACCCGTGGAGGTACCCAAGCCACCCATCGAGGTGGTGAACGCCGTCACGGGCAAAACGACCACGCTCACAGAGTACGACGACGCGGCGGTGGCGCTGAAGGAGTGTGTGCTTGTAACACTGAGGGCGTTTCACTGACGCGTAGGGCGTTACGGATTGCTGCTTCAACGACTGTGCGGTCTTCAACGCGTCCGGCATCGAGTTCGACGACACGATGCTGGACGACGACTACGCTCCGTTTCTCTTCTTCGTCGTCGAGAAGTCCATCTTCTCGATGCCTCCTCTCGTCGTCGACTCCGTTCACAGCACCTCCGTCTTCGCCAAGGACGCTACACACACGTACCGTGCTTTCTGTAGGAGTGGGGAATCGTCTCAACCGCAGGGACAGGGATTTCGGATACGAGTGGCGTTACGGAGCTGCTGAAGCGTGGTGAGGTGAAGGACGTGAAGACGATCGTTGTGACGGGTATGGAAGAGGGTTTGATTGAAGGGTAGACGAAGTGTCCGAGTTTGGAGGCAGTGCGGAGGTGCGCAGCGCGTCAGAGCATCACAGCGTCACGTACACGTGCATCTGGATGCCCTGTTGGAGAGCACTGGAGGACTCACCGCTAGACGAACGACTGGGCGACGAGGGATTGAGGCGCGTGCTCGACTACTGCGTGGACCAGACGATCCTCCAACTCGCTTCATTCAACCTCGTCATCCGTTGCCCTGCTCTCCCTTCGTCACCCCTAGACAAGGAGGCCAATCAACGCAGTCTGGAGGAGTTCGAGCCTGTTGCCTTCCGCTACGCGAAGTCGCTCGACACCCACTTCGAGATCCAGATCAACGGATGCTCGGTTCTCGAAGCGGAGTCGCCGCTGCCGTTCCAGCCAGTCGTTCTCGCGTGCGGTGAGCGTCGTGTGCGATGGTGACGAGTAGATGCCGCAGCGTTCGACCGCGATGACTTCGAGTACGTGAACGACGCTCCGCTGTGCTGCGGCAAGGAGTCCTTCTTGGTGGAGACGATCCACGGCGCCAGCACAGAGTGCCGCACGCTTCCGTTGGAGTCGCTGACAGTCTCCTACAGGGAGGGGGATCACACAGCATCGTTCGCCTCTCTTCCCTCCGCACTGGCGTCAGGCTGCGACGTGCTCCAGAAGGGCGAGGTGTTCTTCTTCTCCACACTCACACCGCAGCCTGTGGACTTCGTGCTCCCGCTGGTGCCTCACTCAGGAGAGGGCAACACCGTCGCCGCCGCTCTGGGATTCTTCTTTCTCCGAAACGTGCGCGGCTCCACGCTCTTCCTGAAGAAGGAAGACGGCAGCGTTCTCTCCGTGTTCTGCACGGCGGAATCTCTGATCCTCCACGCGTGCTCTGACACGCTGAACGTGATCCAAGCATACAGCGACAACCCCACCACGTGGAGGTACTTGACGCTCAACTGCTATCACCACATCACGCCTATGGAGTCCCGCGCGCCGTATTGCCACACCACGCAGTCTGCCGTCAGAGAGAAGGTGGTGGAGGAGGCCATTCGATTCGACACCCCGACGCTCTTCGCCGGCGGGGTGACGTCGGGCAAGACGATCACGGCTCTGCAGTACTGCCAGCGCGCTCTGCTTCCGTTCCGTCGCGTGCAGTGCAACGTGGATTCGACGGTTGCGAGTCTGGTGAGTGGAACGAGAATCGAGGCAAACGGTCTGTTCGCCTGCGACGGTCCGTTTAAGGAGGCGTATTCCCGCGGGTCTGTGCTGCTTCTCGAGAACATGGACGCGTTGTCGCAGGACGTGCTTCGCGTCCTCACGACCGCCGTGACCAACAAACGACTCTTCTTCGACAGCATGGGATTGAGCGTGGAGGAAACGCCTCACCGCTTCTTCCGCCTCCTCGCCACCACCAGCGCAGCAGTGCCTGCGACGCTGTCTCGCGCGCTCCGGGTTGTGGGGACGGAGGCATTTCCGCCCATCGCGCTGGAGGAAACGAACGCGATTCTGAGCGCGTGCTACCCGAGCGAGACGAAGGAGGTGAGTGACGTGTGTGCAGCGTGCAAGAAGACAGCTGCGACTCCGACGATTCGCGACGCGCAACGTCTTCTCTCGGTAGCAAGACAGTACGAGTCTGTGGGGAAGGTGTCGTGGGACGAGGCGTTGCGTCGAGCCGTCCACGTGGTTCTCCAGTCCGAGACGCCCACAGCACCCATCATCCCGTCAGACGATGTGACAGTCAAATACGACCAGGTGGACAGCGAGCTGCTGCGAGAGGTGAACGACCGCGTCACAGTGGGTTTGGAGGCGGGGTATCCCGTTCTGGTGGTGAGCGACTCGGACTACACGGCGCGCAAGTACCTCCAAACGCTTCTTCACGACCGCGCGGAGTTCGTTCCGTGCTCTTCCACCTCCACCGTCTCCTCTCTTCTCGGCGGCTACCGCGTGGAGAACCACGACCCTGTTCCTCGCTTCGTATACTCGCCACTGCTGTCTGCCGTCACGCGAGGAGGCACGGTTGTGCTGTACCGGATCGACAAGGCGAGTCGCGTCGTCTCCTGCCTCCACTCCATTCTGGAAACCAACCCGAAGGACGCTGTGAAACCATCTCTTCAACTCAACGAGAGTCTCGAACACAACTCCTACGCGGTGAACGCGGACTGCAGGATCGTCGCCACCGCCACCACGGAGGGCGTGGCGTCGCTCTCTCCCGAACTGCTGAACCGATTCCTCGTCGTGCGCATCGGAGGCGAAGACGCGACGAACCTTCGGGATCCCGTTGAGGTCGCCGAAACTGACGAACAGAAGGAGGCTTCGGACTTGCTGGCGAGTCATTCGCTGGACTACGCGCAGCGTCTGCGCGTCAAGAACATGCTGGAGTTCCTGCACGTGTACAGACGGCTGTCGCCCTCCGCGGCGCTGGTGGAGACGATTCTCGCCGAGGACTACGCTCACAACGCCGTTCTGTCTTCTCTCTTCGGCGACTACCCTCTCCTGAAGGGCGTTGGTAGCAACAGGGCGATCGCGTTCTTCTCGGCACGGAGTGCTCACGTGAACAAGGTACTAGCCGCGCTGACGAAGGTGGGCAGTCAGATCTTCACCGTCTTCTCACTGTCTCCCGAGACATCCTTTGACCCGTTGATGGGTGGCGATGACATCGACGGGCAACACCACCACGGCGCTCTCTACACGGCGCTTGCACGGAACGACATCATCGTGTTCGACCACGCGGAGCACATGTCTTCCGATCTCGCCGACGCGCTCTTCTCTTTGTTCAGCCCTCTGACGTCACAGAACTCCGTTCTCGACGACGGCGACGCCCATCCTTCGTTCCGCGTGATCTTCTTCTTCCACTCGGAGCCACGCACACTGCCCTCCTTCTTCCACATCGGGAGGTGCTCGCCCAGCACGGAGAGCGAGGCGGTGCAGACCAGCGTGTGCAAACGCCTCTGTCCCTACGTCCCGAAGGGCGTGTTGACGCTGAACGAGGTGCTGTTGCTGGACAAGGTGCTGAAGGCGAACACGAAGGAAGAGGACTTGAAGGAGGAGTTGCTGACGCTGGCGTGTCTCCTCGCCGACCGTCCTTCTCTTCACAGCGTGGTGGAGGAGGTGGTGAGCGCGTGTGTGGGAGAGAGCCTGCTGGACAGCGAGGCGAGTCAGGATGTACTGACGACGCTGAAGGCTCAGGAGCTGACGGCAGAGCCTCGCAAGAAGAAGTGTGATGTCACACGCGGCACGAAGAGGAGGAGTACAAATATGGACTACGAAGCCTTCGTGCGAGCGGAGAAGCCCGTGCAACGTGCCGCGTTCACCGCCTCACTCACGCAGTACAGGCGTCTCGGCATTCCCCTGCTGTGTGTTGGCGACGAGAGAACCACGAGGGACGTCGTGGCGCTTCTCCAGCCAGATTCCGCCGTGGTGACGCTGAGTTCTTCCATGACGATTGATGACGCGTTCTGTGAGGGAGTTTCTCTCCCTGCCACGAACAGTGAGGAACCTGAGGGTGTTTCTCTCCCAGTTACGAACAACGAGGAGCCCGAAGGTGGCGAGGAATCGAGATTGGTGTATCGCCACGGGCTCCTCACAGACCCGATAAGAAAGAACTCGCCCATCCATATCACGAACCTCCACCTCGTCTCCGAGCCGCTGCGCAGCCGTCTGCTCGCGTTCCTGACCAGCGCGGAGAAGGACACCTTCACGTGGTTTGAAGCAGGCACCGATTTCGAGTCCCTCGACGCCTTCTCCACTGTGCCGATCATCATCACATCGTCTCCGGAGGAGTACTCGAGGATCCCTCAGCGCGATCGCTTCCTCTCCGTCTTCTGTCAGCCGGCAGAAGGAGCCAGCGTCAATCAGAGCGTCGAAGCCAGCGTCAGTCATTGCATCGAAGCGTGCTTTGTAAACGCCAGTGCGTCCGCCGAGCTGTTCCTCAGGTACATCAACGCGTCGAAGCGGCAGCGAACCGAACTGCTGACGGACACGCCGGACACAAAGTCTCTCTTCGTGGACGCGGAGCCGCTGCTGCCAAACCTCGACGAACTGGCGTCTATTTTCATCCCGGAGGTGCTGGAGAGCATGAAAGCTGCGGTGAGTGGGGAAGCGCTGATCCCCGTGAGAATGACGATTCGCATGCTGCTGACGGTGGCGTTGGGCGCGTTCTCCCACCTCCCGGTGGTATTGGAGGGAGCGGAAAGCGTGGGCAAGACCACAGCGGCGTTGAGCTATCTGAGAGCCAATCACTACACGTACAAGCACGTGATGTTGTCCTCCGCCACCACAGTCGAGTCTCTGTTCGGCAGCACGGCGCGTGAAGACAGTCTCGTGCCCTTCCTGAGCGCTTCCGAAGAGCGACGAGCGATCGTGTTCGACTGCATCGCCGAGGTGTCCTGCTCGGTGCTGTATCACCTTCGACGACTCGTTGCCTGCTCCGTTTCACACACGCCCTTCTCTGTTCCAGGAGTTGTGGATTCAATGAAACTCCCACCGTTGTGCATCGTTGTCTGTTGCAACTCAAGTCAGTTCTCTGCCTCTCAGGAACCGTGCGTTGTGTTCCGCGACATCGAGATGACGGAGAAGGAGACGGTTCAAATCGTCTCACAGCTCGCGCAGTGCGACTCGTCTCTGGTGTCCGCGGTGTGTCTGGGTGACGCGGCGGCTCTGAAGAAGGCTCGAATTATGGAGTCGTGTTGTCGAACCGATTCTTCGCTGAAACTCCAGGCCCTCTGGCTGTTGTTTGCCTGCGACAAGGACGAGAGTGAATGCGAACGCATCGAGGGCGAGTTGACACAGCGTGGAATGCCCACACCAGCGCGGTCCGACGCCTTCACTTGGAGCGAGAACAGAACCGCCAACGCTCTGTCACTGGGTGTCGAACTCCACCAACCGCTGCTTCTCATCGGCCCGTCTCCCTCGGGGAAGTCGTACGTGCTGTCGACTGTGGCGCGTCACATGAACCGACACCTCCGCGTGGTGGTGGTGAGCGAGGAGCTGTACCCAGAAGACGTGCTGGAGGGTGCGAAGGAGAGAGAGATGTCTGAGACGGCAAAGCTACTGGGTGTGGTGGCGAAGGCGCTGAAGTACGGAGACTGGCTCGCCTTCGAGAACTGCGAATGTGCGAATGCGGAGCTGGAGGCGTTCTTCCACACACTGTGCACGCGTTCCTCGTCAGAAATCGGGAAGGATTTGGGCATTCCAGTAAACCCCACCTTCCGACTGTTCTTCCTTGCCTCCACTCGCCTCTCGCTCCCGTGCGTCGCCATTCGCTGCGACTCCATCGCCACGTTGCATGACGTGCGGTCGATCTGTCTCGCGCGCCACACAACCTGCAACCCCTCGTGGTTCGGCGACAGCGAGGCACGCGCCTTCTACGCCTCGCTGCGCGTGCTCGCAAGCAGTGACGGCGACGCCTTCAGAAGGGAGTTGGGCCACGACCCCGAGGAGTATCCGTGCAACAGCGGGTTCTCTGTGCGATCCACGGCGTCCAGCGCACTCACAGGCGGTGTCACTCGCTCCTCCGTGCTGGACTCCACGATGCATGGGAACACGCTAAGCAAAGACCCGATGGACGCGCTGTTCTCCAACGCACTCAAGCGTGGAGAACGCGACAAGTGCGTGCGCCCACTCCCTGCCTCCGACGCTCTGGTCAAGATCACGCTGGCGTCTCTCTCCATTCCGCTGGACTCAGCCTTCTCGCAGTGCATCTTCGCCAGCGCCGCGCGCCTGCTGTCCGCTATCCTCCGAGACGGCTGCGGCTGCAAGCCGTTCCCCGCGGTGACGATCATCATCGACGTGAACTGCAGCATGCGACAGGGGAAGGCGCGTCTGAGGACGCTCGTCGTGGCGTCGTATCTGGTGCTGCTGAAGATGTTGGGTGTTGCGTTCAGCGTGTTCGTGGCGTGTGGGCGCAAGAGCGGAGCACACATCGCCAACAGCGACTCGCTCTCCTCGCTCCTCTCCTTCGTGCGCGACCTGGAGAAGGTGCAGAAGCTGCCCTCGGCTCCGTTGGACGTCGCCGCCTCCTTCGACAAGGCGACGAAGGCTCTCCCTGTGGTGGTGTTCGGCGACGGCGTCAGCGAGCAACTGCTATCACAGCGACCCTCCGTCAGACGGACGATCGGGCTGTTCAAGCAACTGTTCCTGGTGTGTGTAGTGGGTCAGGGAGAGGAGGCGCTGTCACCAGCCAACCAGAGCCAGCTGGAGTCGTTGTTGCGGAGTGGGTTTGGAGAGAATGTGGTGATGGTGCGTGAGTTGAGCGACTTCGCTAACAAGGCGTCGGCTCTGTCTCGCACGCTCTTCTCCTCCACGGCGGAACCGCCTCTGACGCCCGTCGTGGAGAACGCTGAGGCCGCTGCGTGCGTGTGGAAGGAGGTCTGGGACCCCGTGTGCTACGCGTCGCTGCGTTACATCCAAGCCCGCGCGCCGTCTTCCTCGGGTTCGATCCCGCCTGTAACCGAGTCATTGCCTCTTCGCTTCACGCCTGTGACGCAAATCGACCGCTCCATCGCCTGCTTTGAGCGTCTTGTTGAGGGCAATTGCATCACAGACGCGCTTCGGAGCGCCTTCTTCCCGCCAAACGCGTTCGCTCCGAGCACCGCTGCGCTGGGTCGTTACTTGGACTACTCCAGTTACGCTCGGTTCGTCACACACCACTCTCCCAAAGGACAGGTATATCTCGCGTCGAAGCTGACCGCCTGCGCGTACTCCTGCTCCGTCGTCGTCGACTGCTCCGCCCTCGCCTTCTGCCCCGACAACACCAAGCACTCGCTCCAGACGCTCCTCACGCTCCTCTCCGCCGTCGCCTCGCTGCGACTGCCCTCCGTCGATCTGTGGGTCGCGAGCGACCGCGTGTTGCGCGTCGCCACTGGCGTTTCATCGGAAGAGGTGTGGACCAGTACCGTTCTGTGGACACTGTACCACGCACTGTCGCGTCCCGTGCTGCACTCCGCGTTGGATGAAACCATTCGCTACGCGTGGGGCACCTGTTCGCAACGTGGCTTGCCCGCCGTCATGTTCGTGTGCACCAACGGCGTGCTGAACCCCGCCACGCGATCACGCGTCCAATCGATGGCGTACTATCTCTCGCAGCCGCAGTGCTCGTTCCAGTGTGTCGGAGTGGGTCTCGGACTCCATGTGCACTGTCTGCACGATGTGTTCCCGAGACTCGTGTGGTGCGCCGACCCGGCGCGTTTGGGCGAGTGTTTGGAGAGTCGCGAGGAAGTGAGTGTGAGTGAAATGAATGCGGTGAAGGTGGTGAAGGAGGATGTGAAGGAATACGACGTTGTGCATGCCGAGTGCATTGAGAAGATCAACGCGTTGGTAAGTAGTTACGAAGATGGTGTTGATCTTTCCGCGGAGAATGAAGCAGAATTGCCTATTTCCGTTTCCAATGTCCCTCCAGCGGCTACGAGTCGTCCTGAGACTCCTGGCGTGTCTTCTGTACAAGAATACCCTTCATCTTCAAATCCCACCTCATCTTCAACTACAGCTTCAGCACCACCCAAATCCAAAACGCCAAAGCGTGGTTGCTGCACAATCATGTAAGGATTGTTTGTTGGCAGAAAACAACGATTCTATAGTACAGCTCTGTAAGTGCCAAGCAAAAGGAAGCCAACTCCCATGACAAGCTCAAACCGTCGCGCGGCCACATTCTTGGGAAGCGTTATGCGGTAAAGATGGTACGCGTATGCACTTAAACAATAGCACGTTCCACTCCCCAAGATACGACATCTACTCATAACGGTGCGTAGACTCAGTGAGATACGGCACACAATCATCCTTTGTCCTTCGCTTCGACTCGGGTGGTTTCAAACGCTCCTGCTGACTCATGAGAAGAATGGACTGACAACAAACAAAGCGTGAAATAGCAAGCTATTTCAATGAAAGCACCTCTCACTCGTAATGATATTCCCTGTACATGTGATTCATTACGCCTTGTCTCCCCTTTCCAATATGGAGAGAACGGCTCGCTTCCAGGATGCCCGAAATGTACTTCTTTCCTTCCCTCACCGCTTCTCGCATCGAATACCCCTTCGCAAGGTAACTCGCAATCGCTGATGACAAGGTGCAACCCGTTCCGTGGGAGTTCTGCGTGTAGATAAAGGCATTCGAGAACAACTCGAACGAGTCGCTATCCGCGCAATACAGCACGTCCACCGCCTTCTCGCCCCCCATCTATCCCTCACTTTTCACTCTCACGTATACATGACCTCCCTTCACCAGCACCGCTCCGCACCCCAGCTGGCACAATTCTTTCGCCGCCACCTTCATTGCCTCCACCGTGGGCTCCACTTGTCTCCCCAGCAGTAGTGATGTCTGATCGTAAGCCCGAATTCCTAATTCTACTTCAGGCAGATTCGGCGTGACCAAGGAGCATAGAGGAATGAGCGACTCCTTGAGCAATGCGCACACATCGCTCTTGGTCAGCCGATCCCCGCTGCTTGCCACCATCACAGGGTCCAGTACAACGTTTCGGAGATGGTAGTGGACAATGGCGTCGTGAATCGCGTGAATCGCCGATGCACTTCCCGTCATGCCGATCTTCACCGCATCCAGGTGTATGTCGTCACACACGGACTGCAGCTGTTTCTGGAGCCCCTCGGGACTCACCATCTCCAACCCTGAAACGCCTCGCGTGTTTTGGTAAGTAACCGCGGTTATGCAACACGCCGAGTACACTCCCAGCACAGTGGCTGTTTTGATGTCCGCCTCGATCCCGGCGCCGCCACATGAGTCACTTCCAGCAATCGTGAGCATGGTCGGAACCGCGGGAAAACGGGACTGATTGTAGAGAGTGCCGATAACCATCATTCCGATTTCGGTAATGCTCTGGGTGTAGAAGATGGAACGAGGTGGACTAGAAATCACGGAAGGGATGATCACACACATCGATGTCCACGAGTACTGGAAAACGGAAAGAAGACGATGCACCTCGTATCCACACTGCCTCAAATAGTCCAATTCACAGCGGGATGGAGAAAGAAGAACTGGAATGCGGTAATGCAACAGAGATGCAATATCGCATATCGTTCCAAACCCGATGGATTCTAGTTGTGAGTAGATAAGAATAGTACCACTCTCTGTGTGAGGAGGCTCGTCAATGGAACGAACAGCAATCGCGCTCTCTTTACAGAGTTGCTTCAATGAACGGACTTCCGAAGAATCATTGGATGCGTCTGGTGTCAGCACAAGTTGGAGGGAAGACAATGAACAATCATGAGCTTGGATGAGAGCATTGATGCGTTTAGATTGCTCGCACGACAGCTATACGTGAATTATGGACGGAGTACGCACTGGAGTGGAATGACCGAATCCCACTTCCTGTACCGTTTGGGAGGTAAACAAAGGTGGAACGCTAGTCATACTGTCAAAGAATTCAAA
>ENA-UEQW01003428-UEQW01003428.1-human-gut-metagenome-genome-assembly--contig:-NODE-3428-length-10951-cov-4.236619_pt1 | contig 10951 bp, 16 predicted proteins | sample MGYA00242947_ERZ507947 | MGnify/ENA primary metagenome ERZ507947 (study PRJEB26167, sample SAMN06115421) | human gut metagenome | host: Homo sapiens | place: China:Guizhou | collected 2015-03-17... | reverse complement strand
GAATAATGTTCTGGACCTTCGAATTACATCTTGAATGGTTTTACTGCCCTTCCACATTGCCGTTTCTTTTTTTGACTTTTCCTCTACGTAGTATAAAGGGTGTCAGCAAAAAAGTCAATTTTCAGACATAAATATCCTTAAAAGCCCTTTTGATTCAGCTTCTTATATTTTTCCAGCTTTCAGGAAAAACAAATTTCTTTTTCTTATTTCGATTTAATGTTAATACCTGTCATAACTCCATCTGTTCAGCGCGATCTTCGCGCGAGTGCACATCATCGGCATGTAGTGCCTTTTTGTGTAACAGGAAATTTCTGCTACGCAAAAAAGGATCCCACATGATCTCTCATATGGAATCCTTAAATGATGCTTCAAATCAATTGGATAAAACCTTACTTTATCCGTGAAAATCCTTATTTTATAAGGATTACTCCATGGTGTAAGGCATCAGTGCCAAATGACGTGCTCTCTTAACAGCAACAGTCAGAGCTCTCTGATGTTTTGCACAGTTTCCTGTGATTCTTCTAGGAAGATCCGATAATGATTGAGATAGGAACATGCCGAGCGATTTCACCGCGGGAATTCCGCACTCTTCTCGTGATGACCTTGCTCCTTCATCCGCCCTTCAAATGGGGAGGCAAGGAGGCGGATCGATTCTAGTGAGTGTGCTCTATGGTATCGGCTGCGTTTCGTGGAATGGGGAAGATGGCTCCTCTTTCATGCGTTTCTTCTGTGAAATCAGTGCAGACCAAAGAGAAGATTGAGTGGACAGAGTATCAACACGAACTGCGTCTATTCGGCTCTGTGAACGAACGAAGTCCACTGGGTGGTGGGCGGACATGACCTCGTTCAGATGTGGCTTGCCGTTTGTTCCGAGGAGTGGAGAAGGCGATGAGAAAGTGACAGAAGGATACCGCGGTTATGTGGTGGGTTCTCGCAGAGCTCGGGTGAAACCCCCAAATGGCTGACAGTCATTAAATACCCTACATACTGCTCTCATGCTGGATTTCGTAAACAACTTCGTCAACCCGTCTCTTACGGATCTCTACCAGGTACGCAGTGGCCGTTGCGGCGTGATTCTCTAGATTACGATGACCTACTCCTACTGGAAGCTGGGACGTCAGAACGAGATGGCTACGTTCGACGTGTTCTTCCGAAAGAATCCTTTCGAGGGAGAGTTCACCGTTTTCGCTGGATTGGAGAATGCGCTCGAGCTTTTGAAGCGGTTCAAGTTCGCCCCGGAGCACATCGCGTACCTGAAGGAGCAGATGCCCACTTGCGAGCCCGAGTTCTTCGACTACCTCGCTTCCATCGATGCGAGCAGTCTGACGGTGTACGCCATGCGCGAGGGCTGTCTCATCTTCCCCCACGAGCCGATCGTGCGTGTCGAGGGCCCCATCGCTGTGTGCCAGTTGTTGGAGACCCCCCTGCTGTGCATGGTGAACTACGCTTCGCTGATCGCGACCAACTCGGCGCGCCATCGTATTGCGGTGGGCGATAAGGTCGGTCTTTCCGAGTTCGGTCTGCGCCGCGCGCAGGGTCCGGACGGCGGCATGACGGCCTCGAAGTACAGCTACATGGGCGGCTTCAACAGCACGAGCAACGTGGAGGCGGGTCTCCTGTACCACATTCCCATCAGCGGCACGCACGCGCACTCGTACGTGCTTTCCTTCGACAGTCTGAAGGACATCGCGAACCCGGTGCTTAACGGCGTGAACCTGGTGGAGGAGGCGCTGAAGGTGCGTAGCGAGAACAACTGGCCCGAGGCGCGCGAGAGCGAGCTGGCTGCCTTTATCGCCTACGCGCTGAGCTTCCCCAAGGCGTGTCTGTGCCTCATCGACACCTTCGACGTGCTGAAGAGCGGTCTCCCGAACTTCATCTGCACGGCCGCGGCGCTGTACAAGGCGGGCTACAAGGCGCTGGGCATCCGCATCGACAGCGGCGACCTGGCGTACCTGTCGCGCATGATCCACAAGGAGTACAACGCGATGGAGGCGAAGTACCACATCCCGTTCGGGTCGATGATCGTCGTCGCCAGCAACGACATCAACGTGGACGTCCTGTACTCGCTCATCAAGCAGGACCACCAGATCGACAGCTTCGGCATCGGCACCAACCTGGTGACGTGCCAGGGACAGCCCGCGCTGGGCATGGTGTTCAAGCTGGCGGACGTGAACGGCAGACCGCGCATGAAGCTCTCTGAGGACCCGGGCAAGACCACGACGCCGGGTCGCAAGAAGATCTACAGACTGTACAGCAAGGAGGGATACCCCATTTTGGACTTGGTGATGCTGGCGGACGAGGAGGCGCCGAAGGTGGGGGAGCGCATTCTGTGCTACCACATCCACAACACGAAGAAGCGATGCTACTGCACGCCGTCTCGTGTGGAGGAGCTGCTGGTGAAGGTGTGGGACAAGGAGCAGGGCGTGGTGTACGAGTTGCCTCCGCTGAAGGAGAGTCGCGACTACGTGCTGAAGCAACTGAAGGAAGCGCGCGAGGATCACATTCGCTACATGAACCCAACGCCGTACAAGGTTTCTGCGTCGACGCGTCTCTCTGACTACGTGAACGAGATCTGGACGTCGATTTGTCCGATTGCGGAGTTGGAGTAAGCTCGTTTTAGGGTTTCTGAATGCGTGCATTCTCTTTCATTGCTATAGGCATGAAGTTTTGGGATATATCTGGTATATATGGTCTGTTTGTTGCAGTCACTTTTTGTTTCGCGCGAATGGTGTCGCCTCTGTTCCTAGCCGAGTCCGTATCGATGGTCCTCGTCGGGTACTCGCATCTATGCGTGTTTCTTAGGAAGTAGTGCACTTCTGTACGAGGGAGCGCTGTTCAAACGCGATCTTCGTGTCCACTCGAGTAGCGTTCCTTTCAGTACTCAATTCATCAGATTTCGTGCGCTATGAGCTGCTGAAGATCGGAATCTGCTGCGTTTGCTTCCTTCCCGTGTGCTTTCACTGTGTCTACTTGATCCCGTTCGTCCTTTTCTACTGCTACACGTTCCTGCAGAATCCCGAGCTGCAGCATGGAAGGTGAGTGTGTTGCGCGCGATTGAGCTGTAGACCCAGTTCGTGGTTTTACAACCTCCCCTTTTGGAAGAAGATCGCGAGGGCGAAGAACACGAGGATTATTCGCACGACTCCCTTAACGGAGAGTCAGTACTTCTTCGCGGCGCATCCCCACGGCGTTCTTCCGCTCGGCATTTGTCTCAACATTGGAACGAACGCATCGGATATCCACGCTCTCTTCCCTGGAATCCAGTTCCGCGGTGTTGCAGTGAGTTGCTGCTACATCATCCCCTTTTACCGTGACTTCTGCCTAGCGCTCGGAGGAACAGATTGCAGGGCTTCGACCATTCGCAGCGTCATTCACCACGGCTGCTCTCCCGTGGTCGTTCCCGGCGGTGCGGACGAATCCCTGCTCACTCGTAACCACAAGAACCGCATTCTGGTGAGACACAAGGGGTTCGTTCGTCTCGCGATCGAGGAAGGCATTTCGATCGTGCCGATGTAGTTTTTTCTGCAGTCTGTCATGGATAGGTACTCGTTTGGCGAGAACAACATCTGGACGATCCATGATGGGGACCAGCCTCTTCCGTGGCTGAACTCCTTTACCAAGCGAGTGTTTGGAATCCGCATTCCTCCCATCCGGAGCGTGATTCCTCACAACACCCAGATCACGTCGGTGTTCGGCGCGCCGATTCCTGTGACGAAGTGTGAGCACCCGTCCGAAGAGGAGGTGAATCGCGTCCACGAGGAGGTGAGTGTGTTGGAGATGGCTGATGCACAGGTGATAAAGCAGATTCAAGAACTGTTTGCGAAGTACAAGCCAGAGGGAGAGGACGACTTGGTGATTGAAGTGTAACATAGGATTTGTTTGTTCGCAAGGAAATGAGTGGGAGCTCCTTCTCCTACGAAGGAGTGAAGGTGCAGTTCCCGTTCGAGCCCTACGAAATCCAGAAGGACTACATGCGGTTAGTGATCGACAGTATTGTCAACTGCAAGAATGCGATGTTGGAGAGTCCCACCGGCACGGGAAAGGTGGTCGGTTTCTCAAACGGATGAACGGTAGACGCTTTCGCTGCTGTGCTCCGCGCTGGCCGCAACGGACTTCAAATTGGTATGTGGAACTCGTTTTCATTTGAACGCACAGAGAGACTACGTTCCAAAGCAGTATGCGCAATACCTGGAGAGCGTGCAATCGGAGAAAGAACGGAACAAGAAGAACAAGGGATTCGGGGGGTTTGTGTCCGTCCATTCGACGAGAGCGAGTTCAAGGTGGCATTCTTCGTTAACACGTAGTTCCTCAGAGTCGCGTCGCCGGAAGGAAGGTCGTCTACTGCTCTCGAACCCACACACAAATCAAGCAGATCGTCCGCGAGTTGAAGAAGACGGTGTATCGTCCCAAGGTGATCGCCATGGGGTCGAGAGAGCAGATGTGCACGAACAAGGAGGTGAAGAACGCCTCCTCGTATGCGCAGAGGAACATGTGCAAGTCGCTGGGGATGAACTGTCCCTTCTACCGCAACGCGTGCAACCACGCGAAGACAGACATCTTCAACGACGAATCCATTCCCAACAAGGGGCTGATGGACATCGAGGATCTCGTATCCTACGGAACACGTCACTACGTATTCACTGCATTCTTTAACCCAATTCTAGGTGTGTCCCTACTATTTGTCCCGCGATTCCCTGATCATGATCGAGTCCCAGCTGGTTCTCATGCCATACAATTACGTTATGGACGCATATATTCGTGGGATGCTTCCTTTCGACCTGGCCCACTGCGTGGTGATCATCGACGAGGCGCACAACATCGTACGGATGCGAATTGGTGCGTGACGCGCAGGACTCCTTCTGTCTGGACAGCATGTCGTTCGACATCAACGCCAAGCTCCTCCACGACATCCAGAAGGAGATCCGCGAGCTGCTGACGAAGAACATCGCGACGAAGACAGCGGCGTTGGCGGGCGACTCGTTCACCGTCGAGAGCTTCGGTCCGTCGCAGGCGGTGGAGATGACGGAGCAGGTGGGGGTGTTCGGACGCAGTGAGGCGTAGGAGATCGTGACGGCGCTGGCGCTGGTGCAGAAGATCGAGGAGACGATCCAGAGCCGTCTGCAGGACAAGGAGAGCATTTCGGACTTCGGCGAGGCGATCTACCCCTTCCTCGCGGAGTGTGGCATTGACTCCAAGTCCATCACTGCTGTGACGATTCTCTTCTCCAAGGTCATTCAGCTGCGCAACCAGTTCTTCCCCAACGCCGCGTTCTGCGCCACCGAGACCTTGCTGCGTCTGCTGAGTCTGCTGTTCCCCACGGAGGCGCTGCTGCCGCGAAGCAAGGTGGACAAGTGGTCGTTCATTCTGTACTACCAGGAGGAGAACGTGTTTAACCGTGCGCTGCATCGCATGGAGCATGAGAAATGTTGGGGGTGAGGGGGGATGTGAGGAATAGACCCGTGCATGGGTTTCTGGTGCATGGACTGCTCGATCGGCATGACGGAGCTGGCGCGCACGGGCATAGACAGCATCATCTTCACATCGTGGGTGTTGGGAGATTGAGTGAGTGATAGGGGAACGCTGTCGCCCATGAACCCTCTGATCTCCGAGTTCCAGATCCCGATCGAGAACGTGCTGGAGAACATGCACGTGATCGGGTCGTCGCAGGTGGGCGTGGGCGTGGCGCGTGAGGGGTAGTTGATGGTAGTGTCGGTAGACAAGTCGATTCACAACATCCCTCTGTCTTCGAGCTTCGCGTGGGTGTTGTGAGTGAGCGTGATGGGCAGGTCACGGCAGAATCCGCTGCTGAAGGACGAGATGATCGACACCATTCTGTATTTCCTGCCGTCGATTCCGGGGAACGTCATCGCGTTCTTCCCGTCGTATGGTTACCTGAACGACTGTTGGTACGAGTGGGAGCGCAACGGTCAGTTGAACTCGGTGCGAGCCATCAAGGAGGTGTTCAAGGAAGACGCGGGGATGACGAACGAGAACTTCACGACGATCGTGAAGAGCCTGAAGCAGGCGTCGTACGGCCGAGGCGCGGTGCTGTTCGCCGTGTGTCGCGGGAAGGCAAGCGAGGGCATCGACTTCAGCGACGCGATGTGTCGGTGTGTGATCATCACGGGCGTGCCGTACCCGCCCTTCACCGACAAGAAGGTGCAGATGCGTCGTCGGTACCTGGACGCGAAGTCCAAGCAGCAGGACGTGTTCAACGAGCGCACGCGCAAGGCGTATGCGTCGGGCAATCAGAGGGTCCCTCGCGCCTACCCGGACCTGCCTCTCGCCTCTGCGAACAACCTGTCGTCCAAGCCGATGTCGGGGAACGAGTGGTACGCGATCAGCGCACATCGTGCGGTGAACCAGTCGGTCGGGCGAGCGATCCGCCACAAGGACGACTACGGTTTGATCCTGCTGATGGATGAGCGGTTCACGTCGCCCTTCAGCGTGGAGCACCTGTCGAAGTGGATGCAGCCCTTCTACCGGCCGATGGAGAACACGAAGAAACTGCTGACTGAGGTGGAGGAGTTCTTCCGACTGAACGCGAAGATCGCGCCGCCGCCGAAGAGGGAGGTGGTGGAAGAGACGGACTCCTCCGCCTACCACTCCTTCTCGGAGCGGTTGCGGGTGAGTCAGGAGGAGAAGCCGAAGGAGGCGCCGAAGGCGAGTCTGAACGTGGGGTTGTGGAAGAAGTTGAAGGCTTCCAAAATGAAGGTGGAGTCGCTGTCGCAGGAGCCGAAGGAGGTGGTTGAGAAGAAGGCATCGGTGGTTCGTTCGCTTGACTCGGACAGCGAGGATGAGGCGGCATTGCAGAGAAAGAAGGAGAGGAGGGAGCAGTTCTGCAGCCAGTTGAAGACGGAGTTGAAGCCGGCGCCGGAGAGAACCACTCCTCCCGCGAAGGGCATCAAGCGCTACTTCCACAGCGATGAGGTGAAGCGCCCGATCCAGACGGAGAGCGGCGCGTTGAAGTTTGACGCCTCGGAGCATTCCTCGGCGAGACGCAATCTATTCGGGGTGAAACGAAAGAGCTGGGTGTGTTTGTGGAAAAGAAAAAACGACAACGACGTGATTCGAACACGCGCGGGAAAATCCCATTAACTTAGCAGGCTAACGCCTTAACCACTCGGCCACGTTGTCTCTATTTGGACCTTGACATGACCGTTTATGAGGCAGTCGATGGGTGTTGGCGTATTTGGGAGAAAAGGATTGATGGGTGGCATGAGGTGAATGGGAGAAGATGGGAGAGAGGGAGTGGAGTTGTGGGTGTGGAGAATTGGGGGAGTCGCTGGAGTGGATTCTTTTTGTTTTGAATTGGAGTTGCGATGAGTGTAGGAGTGGATCGGTGAAGGATGAGTGGTGTTGGTGCGGGATTTGGAAAAGGGTTGCTCGTTGAAGGATTGTTATAGATGGCTGCGTTCGTTGAAGTGGAATAAGCGGCGAAGTTGACTTGTTGGCGTCATTCTGCGGCCTTTGTGAAGATGACCCTTCCTTTGTCCTCTTGCAACGATGCCTTCGGTTTTAGAGGCGATGCAGGTTTGAAAGCAAACTGGATTTGCCTCGTTCCCCTAAGTAAACAAGGCAATTGGGTGATTCGAGTCCATTAGTCCCCAAATCGAGCGCGAATCGTGCGTGCCAGTCACAATTTTCTTTACTTAACCCATGTCGTTTGATCCCGAGCGAGAATACACTATTGAAGGACAGATTGGAGAAGGGTTTGCGTGAAGTGGTGTCCATTACCCGCAGTTCCTTTGGACGCGTCGTTGTTGCGAAGCGAAAGACAGATCGCTGGCCTGTCGCGATCAAGATCGTTCCCATGGACGTGGACGTGTCCTCCATCAGCAAGGAGGCGGAGACGCTGAAGGCGTGCAATTCCATGTTCATCGTCGGGTACCAGGGCGTGTACAACAAGGGCAAGGAGTTGTGGGTGCGGGATGGAGGCGGAGGTGAGGAGTAGATCGTGATGGAGTACTGCCACTGCGGGTCGCTGGGGTCGTTCATCCGCAATGGGAACCGGCTGAGCGAGAGCGCTCTGCGCGACATCATGGCGTGCTGCCTGATGGGACTGACGTACCTGCACGCGAAGAAGATCATCCACCGCGACATCAAGCCGGACAACCTCTTCCTGTCGGAGCAGGGCGTGATCAAGGTGGGCGACTTCGGCTTGGCTGCGCAGCTGAACTCGTCGGCGTCGCGTCGCAGTGTGGTGTGCGGCACCTCGCTGTACATGGCTCCCGAGGTCTTCCAGGAGAGGACGTGCCTGGGCTCGGACATCTGGTCGTTGGGCATCAGCGCGATTGAGCTGGCGGAGGGCAAGCAGCCGTTCGGGGAGTGCAGTCAGTATTCTGTATTGTTGAGAAGAGTGGATGAGGGATAGTTGATGCAGAAGATCTGCTTCCAGGAGCCGCCTTCTCTGAGTTCGTCGAAGTGGTCTTCTGACTTCGTTGACTTCGTGAAGAAGTGTTTGACGAAGGACGTGGAGAGGAGACCGTCCGCAGAGGTGTTGTTGGATGTGAGGAAGGGAGAGTGGAGTGAGGCGTAGCATCCGTTCGTGAGGGACGCTGTGGAGCGAATCGGGAGAGACGGGAAGTCGAAGTGTCTGCTGAAGCTGTCCGAGAAGCAGAACGGAGTGTCGGGGAGTGCGTTCACGGCGAGTGTGAATGTGATGCCGATGAGTGTGAATGCTGGAGCGATGAGCGTAAACGTGATGCCGATGAGCGTGGTGAATGCTCCTGCGGTGAACAAGAAGGAGAAGGTGGAGGTGGAGATGAAGGCGTTTGACGCGTCGGGGAAGACGAAGGTGATCAGAGAAAACGAGGACTTGTTCGACATCGACGAGGACGTGGATACGATTCTGTTCTCAGACAACGTATGCAACGACAGCGGCATTACCAAGTGGGACACGTCGGGTTTGAAGAACCTCAAAGCTCTGAGGATCGGGAACAACTGTCTCCAGCACATCTCCTCGTTCAGTCTCAGTTATCTGAAGAAGCTGGAGCGCGTTGAGATCGGAAGCGGTTGCTTTGCGAACGATGGCGGGTTCTTTGAAGTGAAGGACTGCAAGAACTTGAAGAGTGTGAGCATCGGCGACACCTCGTGTCGCAACTGGACTGGAATCGAGCTGAACAGTGGAGGTGGACATGAAAAGTGATGAATAGACTTGAATGCGTTGAGCGAGCTGTCTGTTGGCGAGACCTGCTTCACGAAAAGCAGTCAATTCCTCTTGACGAAACTGCCGCATTTGAAGAGCGTGACGATCGGATCGGGCTCCTTTGAGGGAGAGGAGAGGAGGAACTGCCGTTTCGTGTTGCAGAACCTGAATGAGTTGAGCGAATTCAAAGCCAAGATGCGCTGTTTCCGCTTTGTTCAGAGGGTGACGATCGAGAGTGCGTCAGGGTGGGTGAAGTGATGGATAGATGTGCCCTCGCTGAAGGTGCTGAAGCTGGCGATGGCGTTCAGTGCGAGTGTGAGTGGGACGATAAAGAGTGAGAGAGGGGGAATGGGGTGAGGAATAGACGGGAGCTTGTTTGAGAAGGAGAAGGCGTTTAGTGGCATCATGGAGGAGGAGAGAAAGAAGAAGGAGGCGGAGGAGAAGAAGAGGAGAGAGGAAGAGAAGGCGAAGAGGGATAGGGAGTTGACGGTTGTGCTTAGAACAAAGTGGTTGAGTTGTGAATGAGTGATGTGAAGACCGGTGAAGGTGTATTGCAAGAACTGTAACAAGATGGTTATGAGCAAGACAAGAATGGCTTGGTACTTTTGGCTGTAAGAACTGTGAAGTGTGACTGCTAATCAAAAGGACTTGGGTCTTGTTAGCTCTTGGGGTGGTTTCTATGCTTCTATTGTATATTATTAAAGGTGGTACATGGACCCCTCTCATGCCATTATGTGGTCTTTCTGGTTGGTGTGTTTTTATTAGTGCCCTGCCTTCATGTATTGCGCCTCTGTTCTCACATAATTACTGTCTAATTGTTAGGCGTCACATCTGTCCATTATGCAAGAAGACGATTGGTTTTGGCAATTGTGAAGGTTGTAATAGCGGTGATAGAGTTCGCACCCCCGACCATCTCGCCGACATGGCTTAACCCTCTTCTCTTTTCCCCTTTTCCTCTCTTCATTTCTCCCTCTTTCTTACCAATCACTCCTTCCCTCCCATTTCTATTCCCATCCCCCATTCTCAACCCATTCCCGCGGTTATTCATCATTCTCGTCAGGAATACGTTTCAACAACCATGATCATTCCATTCTCTCTACCACATTCATGACATCCGATCCAGAACGAGAATTCACCATTTTAGGAGAGATCGGAAGGGGGTGAGTGAGAACCGCCTCTCGTAAGCACTAGTCCATCTGGTCGCGTTGTTTTTGCGAAGAGAAATGTGGACAGATCCTCTGTTGCGATCAAGATCATTCCTGTGACTGAGAGCACTTCTTCGTTGAGTAAAGAAGTGGATGTATTGATATCCTTCAAATCCATGTTCCTTGTTAGATATGACGACGTGTTTGTGAACGGGAATGAGATATGGGTACAGAACAGGACCATTCATTAAGAATAGATAGTGATGGAGTACTGTTGTCAAGGCTCGTTAGAGCAATTCATTGGGAAAGGAAATGGAATTGATGAGAGTGTGATTCGCGCTGTCTTGGCTTGCAGTCTGTTGGGCTTATCCTATTTGTATTCGAAGAACATCATTCATGGTGATGTCAAACCGACGAATCTGTTCTTGTCAGAGCGAGGAGTGATAAGAGTGGGAGACTATGGATTGTCTGCGCAGTTGAATTCACATGGTTGCGTGCAATACATGGCTCCTGAAGTATTCGAGAATAGAATGAGTATGGCTTCTGACGTTTGGTCGTTGGGCATCAGCGCGATCGAGCTGGCGGAGGGCAAGCAACCGTTCGAGGAGTGCAGTCAGTATTCTGTATTGTTGAGAAGAGCGGATGAGGCGTAGTTGAT
>ENA-UEQW01003425-UEQW01003425.1-human-gut-metagenome-genome-assembly--contig:-NODE-3425-length-10954-cov-3.986393_pt1 | contig 10954 bp, 18 predicted proteins | sample MGYA00242947_ERZ507947 | MGnify/ENA primary metagenome ERZ507947 (study PRJEB26167, sample SAMN06115421) | human gut metagenome | host: Homo sapiens | place: China:Guizhou | collected 2015-03-17... | reverse complement strand
TTCTCCTTTCCTCTCGGCCATTATCATCTAAGAGGGAAGGATTCCCCAAAATCGCCCCGCTTTCGGGCACGAAAACAAACGCAGATATCTCCGGACATAGGAATCACTGGGTCCTTTTTCGATGAACACTGTGACATGCACGCACTCTACGTGATTTTGTAGGATCTAGATTGCGAAATACGCCGTCTGTCCGAGGAGTATCGTCAGCAGGGTTTCTATTCTCCCATTGTGTAAGCAATTAGCGATAGAGCCCATCCAATACTTGGAGTGGTTCAAGGAGCATTGGGGCTCATTGGGGGATGAACAAAAGCAGGTGCTTCACGAAACGATTTTCGACCTTATGTCCTCCCCGCAGACGATATATGCCCTGTGCTCTTGCTTCCTGTGCACGGAGTGTTCAAATGGTGAGTTCTGCACCTTCCTCCAACGCATAGATTTCATTCTTGAACTGTATGACATCATCATCGGGGCTGTGGAAACATCTTTCAAGACCTACCCTTCTTTGCCCTGTTTCGATGGGGGAATTCTTCTCGTCGAACAGAAAGAAAAGAGTAGTTGCTTGCGGCTCCCGCCCCTTTCTCAGAACGGTAATGGGAAGTGCTCTTTCTGTCGATTATTCATTATAGAGTTTCGATTCAGTTCTACATGTCGCTGCCGTTCTGGACCGAGAGGGATGCCACGACTGACGATCATTCGCGTGTGCTCACGCTCCTCTCCTTTCAGAGTTCCTACCAACTCCTCAGACTTCAGTACTGCTCCTCACCGTCCGAACCCCCTCACTTCCAGCTCGTGCTCACCTCCGCACAGGATTCTTCATCCTCTCATCTCTTCCCTCTCCCCCTTCTTTTCCCTCCCTCGTCGTCCCTCCTCCATTCTCATCTCTTCACACTGACCTTCACTCCCTCTTCATGCAAGCTCTTCATCGACTCTCACTACTCCAGCAGTGCCGCCATCCCTCGCTTCACTGCTCAAGACATCGCTGCCGTGTGTGTCGGGGACGCCTGTGCTGCCGTGTGTGTCGGGGATGCCTGTGCTGCCGTGTGTGTTGGAGATGCCTATGCTGTCGACAGCGCCGAACACGACTCGCCTCTCACTGTGGAGGACGTGAAGACGCTCTGCGCGTCTCGTTCGTTGTTTGCCATTGTGAAGTCGCTGGTGGTGTTTGAGGGCGAGCTGGCCCAGGACGCGATCGCCTCCTTGTAGACAAGAACTGGGACGATTACGGATAGATGCCTCCTTGGTCCCAATTCCTGCCACAACGGACTCGCTCCTCCCCCCGTCTGGTACCGCTCCGTTCTCTCCCCTCCCAAAGAGAACTCTCTTGTCACCACCACTCAGCCGCTCCCCGTGCGCTGCCGCATCGACTTCTCCACGCAGGACGTACTGTGTGCACGCGCTCGACTCAGGGGTAGGAGCAGGGGAACTGGCTGTGCTATCTGAACGAAGTGGTGTCGCTTCAGCAGGGCGCGAAGGTGAGTGGCGGCGAAATGAACGAGAACAGTCAGTGCACGAAGATGAATGAGATCACTCAGTGCGTGAAGGTGAACGGCAATGAACAGTGCGTCGTTCGCTTCGATTCCTCCCTGCCTTTACTGTAACCCCATCGCCAACGACTGACGCACAGACAAGCCTTCCAGCCGCAGTTCAAGTGCTTCTCCGACCTGTACTTCCTCCTCCAGCACTTCATCTCCAAGCAGGTCACGGCGAGTGGTCGTGCTGGCGGCGCCTGAGGACTAGACGAACTCCTGCTGCTGGAGAAGTGTCTGCGCGCGCTCACGCTCCTCCTGCGCGCCGACAACACCATCCTGATTTCTCTGTACCAGAACGACGCTCTCCTTCTCCTCTCGTCCTGTCTGGCGTCCACGCCCAACCACACGCTCCCTTCCTCGCTCCTCTACACGCTTCTCGACCTCGTAGCCGCTCTTGCGCTCTCTCACACACAGCTCCGCGTCGTCTCGGACCTCGACCACTCCTCCAACTCCCTCGTCCTCACGCAGTTCCTCCAGTCCATCGTCTTCAACCCACTGGTTTGCGAGCGTATCGCCCCCTCCGACGCCACGCCCTTCCACAACGAGGCGTTCTCCGTTCTGGAGGAGACCAAACACATCCCGCTCTTCACCGCCGTCCTCTCTCTCCAGGTGCGCGCCCTTCACTCCGTTGAGGCATAGACCTACTGCGACTGCTTGCTTCACGGCTGCGCGCTCGACGCGCTCAGGACGCGCTCCGTCCTCCGCTGGCTGGTGGAGGCCTCGCGGCTCTCGCCTCCAGAGACCTACGGCGTTCTTTGGCGTTATCTCCATCATTGCACGCTCCAGAAATACCCGCTATTACTGGCATCGTATCCTCTCCGTCTCTCCTTTACTCTAGTCCCGCCTTCTCCGTCCTCCTCGATCACATGCACGACGCGAGCGTCACAGACGAGGCGTTGGTCGATGAGCTCTTCTCCAATCACGTCGAGGTGGTGGTGGACCGTCTCCTCGCGTGCGTGCAGAACCACCCCATATCGGACCACGACGCCAATGCCGCGTCTGCAGCGTTCCGTGCGTCGGAGAACAGCGTAATCCTTCTCCTCCTCCCTCACCTCGAAGCTCGCGCACGCCTTCGAGTGCCTGCACTTCTGCTCGTTCGTCCTCTTCGCCATGCTCACCCACCCACAGCCCACCAGCGATGTGCGTGCGCTCCAGACCGTGCTCCTTGACCGACTGTACGTGGAGATGGAGCGGCTCGGCGAGCAGGCGTGCGACGACAACCGTACGCAGTTCCTGCAGGGGTTCGGGAGCCTTTGTCAGCTCTTTGCCAACTGGCTGTTCGGGTCGGACGCGCGGCGTCTGGAGAGCGAGGAGGAGCTGATGCACGCGCGAGCGGATTTCAGCCATTCCGCAATTCTCCCCCTATTCCTCTTGTCACTGCGCCAGAGTGAGTGCCCGTCGCTCCCCGCCTTCCTCGCTTTCTTCAGCTCCTGGTTGTCCACTTACCCACAACCTCTTTCTCTCGTCCAGCCAACTGTCAAGGAGCTCCTTCTCCTCTACAGGGATGGGAGCGAGGAGACGCAGGCTCTGATTCTCCACATCATGAACTCTCTTCTCTGCCACCAGCTGGAGAGCGACTCGTTCGGGTGCGACTTGGACGCTGTGTGCTCCTTCGTCCTCGCGCTCTTCCCCGAGGCGGAGCGCCATCGCGTCCTCTCCGCTCTGTTCGCGTCTCTCTTCCACTCCGTTCTCGCCACGAGCGTGTGGAGTCCCGTGACGATGAGCAGCGTGGCGTGTCTCGTCCAGTGCGCGGAGGAGGTGGGCGTGACGACGCAGTGCAGGCTCGATCGCTACTGCGAGTTGATCAACCAGGCGAGGATGCGCAACGCGCCCTCCCAGCCCAGCAGTGAGTTGAATGACAGTGATACCGCCTCGGAGACCGAGCCGTCGAATCCGGAGCGCGTTTTCCGCCACTACTTCGACGAGCTGTACCGTGGCGTGCTTGTCGAGAGCGTGGACGTCGTGGACGTGATTCTTCCCCTCGTGGATCGCATTCGCCTCCTCCAGAGTCGTGCGCTGAACACAACGTGCCTGAAACCGCTTCTTCTTCTCCTCACGCGGAAGCTCTACGCCCTTGCCACCTCGGGTCGAGACGAAGCCTCGACGGACGTAGCACAGACACGGCTGCTCGATGCCATTCACTCGTTACTGAGCACCGCTGCGTCCATTCCCATCTCCCTCGCCGTGCTGCTCGTTCTGCTCACCTGCATCGCGGATGCGTCATCCCACACGGCGCTTCTCGACGACGAGATCGCACGCCTGACCGACTCCATCGTCTCACAAGACCCCAGCGCCGCTCTCCCTCAGGTAGTCATGGTGGATCGGCGTCACGAGCAGGACTCTCGTATTCCTCCCGAGCTGTACTGCGCGTTCAACCACTTCGTCCTCGCGCTCGCCAAGCAGCGCAGCCTCTTCTCCTCGATTGAGGACTCGCTCGTTCGCGACCGATTCCTCCGCCTGGACGCGAGCGGCACGGAGGACGCTCAGGTCGCTCAAACCGTGGAGAGAGTGGGCGACGAGAGCAAGGCGCTGGCGGAGGCGAAGCGCCGAAGCGTTCTGGAGACGCGGGAGCAGTTGAACCACGCGATCAACAAGCGACTGCTGGGCTGGCGAGACCTCGCGGAGAACGTGCTGCTGAAGACGGAGCTGTCCTCGCCGTTCTTCCACGACCAGTGCAGCTATTACATCACAAGTCCGCACATGGGTCCTGGAGGCGTGCGCACGAAGCTGATGAAGATCAAGGCGCCGTCCCGTGCCTACGAGCAAGCGCGCGAGAAGCGCACGGAGAAAGAGTCGCGGAAGGAGGAAGAGAGTCTGTACTCGTCGCTGCAGCGCGCCTCCTCCAGCAGGTGCGTCTCCCTTCTCTCTCCTTCCCCGTAGAGTCGGCGGACTTCACTCGCGCTCCGCGTCGACCAAGCAGATCATCGTCCACGAGTGGCAGGCGCGGCAAATCAGCCCCTACGGCGTGTTTGAAGGCACCGTCTCGCTGACGGCGGGCTGTCTTCTCTTCCTCCGCCATAACAGTCACCAGCAGTCCGATTCCACTCTCCTTCGCAGCATGCGTTCCGTCCACCTGACGCAGGTCCGACTCGGGTCGGTGATCGGCCTGTTCAAGAGGGCGTACGAGTGCCAGCAGAGCTCCTTCGAGGTGTTCTACAAGAAGAACGGCTTCACGAACTCGATGTTCCTCACCTTCGCCACGCAGGTGTGCTAGGCTGGGAGAAGTGAGGCGTAGGAGACGCGCGACGCGGCGTACGGCAAGATCGCGATGAGCATTCCACACGGCGTTCCTTGTCAGAAGCTCAACGAAACTCCCGAAGTGTTCCTGCAGCGAATGAAGGTGACGGAGGCGTGGGTGCGCGGCGACCTGACGAACTTCGAGTACGTGTCGCTCCTGAACTGCTACGGTGGACGGTCTCTCCAGGACATCACCCAGTACCCCGTGTTCCCGTGGGTGTTGAACGACTACTCCACGACGGAATACGACGTGAAGTGAGTCCACTGTGCCTGCATGACGGGTAGTGACGCGCGATTCTGCCGTGACCTGGCGCTGCCGATGGGCGCGCAGAACCGCACGCGGCTGGGCTGCTACATCAACAACTACGAGACGATGTGCGAGATGCAGGCGGAAGCGAAGGACGCGGACTCCGACCTGAACGGGATGAGCGACCAAATTCCACCCTATTTCTATGGCACGCACTACAGCACGCCGCTGGCCTGCGTTCTCTACTACCTCCTTCGCAAGGAGCCGTTCACGCAACTGCACGTGACGCTGCAGGACAACCACTTCGACGTGAGCGACCGACTCTTCTACAGCGCGGACGTGACGTGCCACTGCTGTCTGGAGAACCTGCCCGAGGTGAAGGAGCTGATCCCCGAGTGGTACTGCGACTGCGCCTTCCTGCGCAACAGGAATCGCCAACGCTTCGGGAGACGGCAGAACGGCGAAGACGTCGACGACGTGGCGACGCCGTGCTCCTCGGCCCAGTTCGTGTCTCGCAACCGCCAAGCGCTCGAGAGCGCGCACACCGCCTCCATGCTGCAGAGCTGGATCGACCTGATTTTCGGCTGGAAGCAGCAGGGCCAGCCCGCCGTCGACGCCTTCAACCTCTTCTACTACCTCACGTACCCGCAGAAGTGCGACCTGACGGAGGTGGAGGACGAGGGGCTGAAGCAGGCGATCATCGCGCAAGCCACCAACTTTGGGCAGTGTCCCGCGGTTCTCTTCTCTGATCGACACCCCGCGAAGAGAAACGACAACGTCCCGCGGGACCTGCGCTCCGTTCTCCTCGAGACCAACACGGAGTCGCTGTACGAGCCGTCCCCCTTGCGCTGGCTGGGCAGCCGTTGCGTCATCACCGCAGTCAGCGACTGGGACCCCGCGTTGTTGCTCTCCTGTTATTCCGACGTGCAGCGCGTGCTCGGCAGCGACTCGCACCCCTCCTTCCAGCAGAGAGTGGTCGCGCAGAATGCGGCGCTGCCCGTGGTGCGCTGTCCCTCGCCCACGATCAGCTGGCCGGCAGAGAGCGCGTACCCGTGGAGCGTGACGGTCGACAACTGCGACTGGATGGAGATGCGCCTGGTGAAGGTGGTGCTGGAGGACGCGGGACTGCAGGACTTCAACGTGAAATCGAACTGCTTCGCCGTCAAGGTGCTGAAGGACGGGAGCTGGTCATCGTTATCATGCCCCTCCCAGACCACTGTACGCACACCCGAGGGCCTCGTGACGCTGATTCCCTTCTCGCCCGTGGTGTGTCGCTTCTGGAGAGTGGAGGTCGTGGAGCTGCCATTCCAGCCGGTATTTGTGGCACACGATCTGAGAACGAATCGCTCCACCGCCCCAGCGCCGCGCTGCTCTCTCCAGGGACCGACGATCAAGACGATCGACGTGATGGGTCGAATGATGTTCCCGCACGTGCCTCCGCTCCCACGGCAGATCGGCGCAGTGGCTTCGTGTGCGTCCTGCGCGCTGTGGTAGGGATGAGGCGTGGAGCTGAATCCTAGGGGCCCCAACCTCGCTGTGATCACTGCTGGGCACGAGTTGGAGTTGGTGAGTCTGCAGGACCCTGAGAAGAAGTGCTCCTTCTCCTTGGCGTCCCTCCTCGCCGATTCCACCCTGCTCCTCGTCCACCCAAAGGTTTGGGATCCCCCTTGCGTTCACGGTTAGATGCCCGTTCTCTTCCTGACGACCTCGCTGCGCGACAGTGTGTCGGTGGTTCTTCTCAACAACGAAATCAACTCCTCGCCCGAGTTCTCTGTTCTCCAATCCGTCGTGAAACTCCCGCTGTTCGTGCGGTCGCCAATACTCCGAATCGGCTTCGAGGACGACGTTCTTGTGGTGTTCACTTCGTCGCTCCTTTCCTCTTCCGTCATTCCTAGAATCGGGACGATTTTGACGTACTCCTTGTCGTTCCCGTGTCGAGACGGACGCATCGAGGTGGAGTTCGATCCCTGTCCGACGGCTCGCCGCGTGCATCACCGTTCGCTGCGCGACTCCGCGATGTCGTTGTGCATGGCGATGGATTGCGTGATGGTCGACTCGCCCGAAGAGGTGCTGATTCTGTCCTCCTTGCTGCACGTGACGGGGAGGGTGTGTGTGAAGGGGTTGCAGTGGTGTGCTGCGGGCGTGTATGGCGTGACTGTTGTTAGGAAGGAAAGTGTGATTGTTGAGAAGGAGGAGGAGGGTGTGACTAGTGGAAAAGAGAAGAGTATAACCACTGGAAAGGAGAAGAATGCAACCACTGAACAGGAGAAGAGCGTGATTACGCGAATGAACTACTGCGGTGATGTGGAAGAGGAAACGGTGCTAGAAGAAAGCATGTAGGAGGAGAACGCGTTTTGTGATGAATAGAACGTGTGTTGCGGTTTCTCCGAAGATGGACGTGATGGTGTTGGGCAGCGCAGAAGGAGGTTGCATTCTGTTTGACATGCTGCTGAATAAGGTGCTGACACGCATTCCGATGAGGGAAGTGGCGAAGAAGCTCATGTGGCTGCCGAACAGCACGGGAGTGGTAGTGATCACAGAAGAGAATGCAGTTATCCTCGTGCAGCTCAACAACTGCTTGGCGGTGGAATAGACGGTATGTGCGAATGAGCAGTGTTTGTGGAAAACAGACCAAAGGATTATAGTTCTTTCAGCTGCGCTTCCAAGCGATCCACTCTCTGCTCCAGATGGTCAATCGACTCCGACACATCCACATTTATATCCGCGATGGACAGCTCGATCTGATGGCCGCTCACCCAGACGTCGCGGTGAACAACGAAATACTCAACAAAGAGACCCAGCACGAATCCGTATAAGAAAGGTCTAAATGAGCTACGCTTCTTCTTAGGGGCCTCCTCCTTTGATTTCGGGTTTTCCTGCTTCGGCTCTTGCTTGGGTTCCTCCGGCTTGGGGACTTCGGTAGAGAGCACTTTGACACCCTCTGTAGCAGTGACGGCCTTCGGCACTCCCTCGCCAACAATCTTTACCACAGGAGCTTCAGAAAAGAAACGTCTAGCTACAGCATGAAGCACTGAAAAGGGCGAATACCAACAAACGCAAATCTAGAGGCACTTCGGAGAGCGTACATCGTTTCCAGGGATCTTGTGTTTGAGAATCGCAGAAGCAGGATCGTGCACTCGAACGGTTGGGATGAGTGGGGTGAAAGAAGGGAATCCCTTGCGATGAGCGCAACCATCATTTCGAGTTTCTTGGATGATGGGATGCATTCCCAAAACGGTTTCGAGCAAACAACAGAAACACTCTTTGACAAATCCCACTGCCTCTTCAGCATCCACACATAGAAGAGGCAGAACACAAAACAAGAGAAGGCAGAAACAACAACACTATGCAAATCCGGATAGCGCGCAGGGGCAGGGAAAGCGTAGTACACGATGGTCATTATACTGATCCCAAAGAGCACCTGCTGCGGCTTTGAGTCCTTCTCCGTCGGCATGAGAGCCCAGAAACCGCACATCACGGAGAGGGCCATGAGAAGGTTGTGATCCTTGATGTACAGGGGAATCATGGAGTACGACGCGTAGTACGTAAACCACAGCGCTTCCTGAGGAAAGCGATTCGCCAGCAGGGTGATGGGCAGTAGAGGGAACAGAATCGTCTTCTCATGCACTAGAGTGAAGCGAACAACAAACCCAAACCCTGATACGAGAACAGGAAGAAGCTCAACGAGCAAGAAAAGAAAGAGCAGAGAGCCGTCTCAAGCGAAGAATGCCGCCACAAAAGAAGCAGACTCGGAAGACAGCCCAGCAGCGTCAGCCCAGTGCAGAGCCTCTTCAACTCCTCTCCCGAGAAGAGCTTGGCGAGTTTCACGACGTTGTTGAGCGTGCACCACACGGACGCCACCTTGTCCTCGAAGAGCCAGCGGTCCCACGGGAACATGCGATGAACCACGTTGAGAAGCGACTCCACGGGCGAGAGGGATGGAGGAAGACGCAGGAGGAAGGGGAGGAAGAGCAGGAGGAAGGAGAGAATAACCGTGGTGCCGATGGCGAGCAGGTGAGAAAACCCCTTGGTGATGCACTTCCGCAACAGCCACACGAAGAACACGAGCGAGTAGTAGAGCGCGATCTGCTTGTAGCCGATCGCCATGACGAAGAAAAAGGAGCCCAGACAGTCCCAGTCGCGCGAAATGCACACAATGGCCAGAAGAACGAAGCCAAGGCACACCGAGTTGTACTGGAAGTGGGCATGGTCCACCAGCAGAAGAGGAGGCGAGAAGAGGAGAAGGGAGAACACCTACGCTCAACTCTCGGAAAGAGTCGTACGATCACCTGCGTGCGGTAAGCACACTTTCGCATGCAGCACCGAAGGAAAAGGACACAGGCCGGAAGATACACGAGGCAATCCGACAGGAGAACCGATAATCGCATGAACAGCTATCGATCAGAGAATACGTATGGACCAACGATGGATTTCTCCGTCTCAAAGCCGCGACTGCTTCCCAGCGCGACCATCTCGGGATAGAGCCAGTTTGCGACCGTTCCCATGCAATACTCGTGAAAAGCGGTCAGTGGGGGATAGTCGAAGCCCCAGTACAGCAAGTCGTTGTCCGTTGTGTTGCGGTACCTATCCCTCACACCACCCACACGTCAAAACCAGTCGTAGAGGGGAAGATGAATCGCCAATTCCATCCAATGACGCTGCGCCTCCATATCGCCGAACATTGGCGGCGTGTTCCTGCCTACGCTGGCAGTCACACACCACTCCTACCAGAAAAGGAGTTGAGGGAGATGCAGTAGCGGAGCGTGATCGAGAGCGCGATCATCACTGAGACCTCCGTCCACGAGATGGTGCGCTCCTGTGGTTTGTCTTCGTCGTGCATGATTCTGAAGAAGCGCGCGTGTTTCCCCTTTATTTGACATAGGCGGAAAACGAAATTGGATGCCTTAATAGCTCAGTCGGTAGAGCACTCGCTTAGTAAGCGAAAGGTCGGGAGTTCGATCCTCCCTTAAGGCTTTTTTCTCTCTTTTGGCGCTCTCTTCTCTATTTCTTCGTCGACTCGTGGAAAGGAAGTGTGCAAATGGGGCGGCAGCTGGGGAAGTGGAATTGGAGAAGGGGCTGACTCCAGAAACCGGCCCGATTTTGAGTTCTGGTTCAAATTCAAGTAGGCGTTCGTTGAAATGTGGGAAATTGCCGTTCTTGTTGTGACGAGTAGCGATTTATACGACTTTTCCCAAGAATGGAAGCTGCTCCCCAAGAGAATCAAGTCCCTGTCACTGAAGCTCCGGTTGTAGCCAGTACTACCGAAGCGTAAAGGGTGTTTGGATTACTATTTATTCGCAGTGAAAACAAACCGACCGAGGTGAGTGTGCCCGCTCCCGAGGCGGCTGTTCCTGCTGTCGAAGAGACGAAGCCCGTTGAGAACAAGGAGCAGGAGGAGGCCGCTCCCGAGGAGGAAAAGACGGTAGTTCCCTCTTGGCGCGAACATGATTCCTAGGAGGAAGCTCCCGCCAAGAAGGTGGAAGAGGAGACCTACGAGGACGAGGAAGAGGAGGAGGAGCCTCAGGACGACGAGGAAGAGTGGGTTTCCGAAGAAGAGGTGGCCGTGGGCATTCTCGCGTTCCTTCTCATGGCTAGCCCAGAAGACGCGGAAGAAGAGCGGCGTACGACGACGACGACGATGACGACGAGGAGTATGGCAGATCCAAGAGAAGAAGAGTGGTGGTCGTGAAGAAGCCGGTGAGAGCTCGCAACGTGACCGCGAACGAGCCCGCGGGCATGAAGGCGCTTCGTTCCTACACCTCCGCCTTGAAGCTTGGGTAGGCGATGTGTATGAGGTTGTCATGACTAGTCCTCGCTGCTTCCGTGGACTGAACAAGATCGCCAACGTGAAGGACAGAGAGGCGGAGCTGATCTCCCGTCTCCATGAGTGCGGTCGCAGCTGGGCCGGCGAGTATCCTTCTCCCGAGGAGGTGGTTCTGGT
>ENA-UEQW01003422-UEQW01003422.1-human-gut-metagenome-genome-assembly--contig:-NODE-3422-length-10957-cov-4.532169_pt1 | contig 10957 bp, 10 predicted proteins | sample MGYA00242947_ERZ507947 | MGnify/ENA primary metagenome ERZ507947 (study PRJEB26167, sample SAMN06115421) | human gut metagenome | host: Homo sapiens | place: China:Guizhou | collected 2015-03-17... | reverse complement strand
TGTCCGGGCAGTATCGTGACGCATTAAATTACTGCGGTTCCCATTCTGGAAGAGACGAAGACAAATTCGCCGCGGCAGGTCTCACGCTCGCTACGCGCCACAACATCCCTTACGTGGACGAGGGCAACTTTGTCCTTCTCTGCGAGAAAATGTCTGCCACCCGCATCACGGAAGACTCTTTTCTTCTCCCTGAGATCAAGGAAAAATGGTACAAGGACGGCGATATGCACACCATGTATGTCGCGGAGATCATCGATATTCTCGCCCGTTAATTCTATTTTTCCAAAAAGGAAGCCACTTATGTATACAATGACCGTTGCGCCAGGGGCAGATGTCTCTGGCGGCTTTTATTCACTGAAAGCGGCGTTCGCCGCCATGCCGGAAGATCCGGCGGTTCCCGTGACCATCCGCGTCATGCCCGGAATCTACCACGAAAAATTATCCCTCACACGCCCGAACGTCACGATCGAGGGCGCAGGAGCATCCCCGTCCGACACCGTGATCTCCTTCGGCGATTACGGCTACGAGATCATGCCGGACGGCATCAAGCGCGGAACCTTCCGCTCCTACACCTTTTTCGTGCATGCCGCAGACGTTACGCTGCGCAACTTAACCATCGAGAATACTGCCGGCGACTCCAAAACGCACGGGCAGGCAATTGCACTCTATGCCGAATGTGACCGTTTTGTCGCGGAATACTGCCGGATTCTCGGGCATCAGGATACGCTTTTTACCGGTCCGCTTCCCCCGGAGGAATACGAGCCCGGCGGCTTTCGCGGGCCGACCGAGTCCGCGCCGCGCATCAACGGCAGACAATATTATCATAACTGCTATATCTGCGGCGATATCGACTTTATTTTCGGCAGTGCGACTGCTTACTTTGAAGGCTGTACGATCGCATCCTTAGGACCCGGATATGTCACCGCCGCTTCCACCCCCGAAGGGCAGGAATACGGCTATGTTTTCCACGACTGCCGCTTTGCCGCGGAGGGTTGTCCTCAGCACGCGGCCTATATCGGCCGTCCCTGGCGGGATTACGCACGGGTTGTCCTCATGGACTGCGCGATAGGCGCCCACATTCATCCTGCCGGATTTCATGACTGGGGCAAGGAGCACGCACACGGCACCGTTCTTTTTGCCGAGTATCACAGTTATCCACAGGACACTGACTGTGGCTGTGCAGACAGCTGCCGCCCGTTTGCACAGCGTGCAGACTTTGTGGATACCTTAGACGGCGCACAGGCTGCCCATTTTTCCAGAGAGCTTGTGCTGGCGGGGGACGACGGCTGGCTGCCGTGACCGTTTTCTTGTATATTCCGCCAAATGATGGTAAAATACTAACCATAAATGGATTGTTTTGTATTAAGGAGGTTGTTTTTATGGAAGAAAAGATTTACAAGACAATGGGATCGACTGGCGCTGCAAGCCTTGCCGTCGGCATCTGCGTACTGACAGGCGGCATTGCAGCCGGAATTCTTCTCATTGTGAATGGCGCGCGCTTATTGAAGAACCGCGCGAAGATAATATTCTGATTTTTCTTTTTATTTGCAGGCATCACAGCCGCATGATGCGGTCACAGACCTGCTCCATCAGCTTTTCGTCGTGGCTTACGACCAGAAGCCCTATTTTTCGTTCTTTCACTTCCGCCAGCAGGAAGTTCCAGATCTGGCTCTGGGTGATGGGATCTAACATGGTGCTGATCTCATCTGCAATCAGAAACCGTGTTCTCTCCCCCAGAGCCCTCGCTATGCAGAACCGCTGCAGTTCTCCTCCGGAAAGTTCGCCCGGATACCGGTTACACCAGTCCCTCTCAATCCCGAGTCCCTCTATCACACGTTCGCTGATCGAATCTCCCTCCTGCAGAACCGTCTGCATCCGCACGCGCGGATTGACCGCCTGCTCCGGATGCTGCCAGATCATCTGCACCGGGCAGTAACCGCTCCCCGGAAGCGGCATATCGTCCACACAGACACGTCCCGCCGTCGGCGTGCGGTAGCCTGCCAGGATCTGACAGAGCGTCGTCTTACCAAAGCCGCTCGGCGCGGCAATCCCCAGTCGGTCGGTACTCCCCAGTTCCAGACTCACATCCGACAGCACCTCTCTGCTGCCTCCCGGATATTTATAGCTGATATGTTCCGCTTTCAGTCTCACCGGACGTTTCCTCCTCTCCCTCTGATAGTTCTTTATGAATTCTCTGTATACAATATGCAGCGCACCCTGCCGCCACGGACACAGGCAACCGGAATCTCCCCGTCACACGCCTCCCGACGGTCGGCGCAGCGCGGTGCAAACGGACATCCCGCCGGCAGATCTTTCACATAAGGCTGTGTTCCGGGCAGTGCCGCAAACCCGCGCCCCGGCAGCGCCTCATATAGCGCTCTCGTATATGGGTGCCGCAACAGCGTCTCGTCCGCAAAATCTGTCACCTTCGCTTCCTCCACGGTCGTCCCGGCATAAAACACAACGATCCGGTCCGCCACCTCAAGCGCCAGTTCCAGATCATGTGTAATCAGAAGCACGCCGTTTCCATCGTCCGCAAATGTCCGGAAATCCTGCATCGCCTGTTTTGCCAGCGCAAGATCCATGCCCGGCGTCGGCTCGTCCGCAATGATCAGGCGCGGCTGCCGCATCAGCGCTGTCAGCAAGAGCACACGGCGCGCCATGCCGCCGGATAGCTCAAACGGATAGAGATCCGCAACTTCGTCCGCAAGCCCGTATCTTCCAAGAAGATCCCGCATCCGCGCTTCCGCCTGACGCTTTCCCTGGTCTGCTTCGCCAAGCAGCTTCTGCCGCTTCTTCGTTTCCCCAATGATCTGTCTGCCGACCTTCATCAGAGGATCAAGATAATTGACACTCTGTGGCACCAGCGCGATCTCCCTGCCGCGCAGCGCCTTTAATTCCGCCCCGCCGCAGGCGCTTCCCCGGTAAAAAATACTGCCGCTTGCAGCCGCATTGGCGGGGAGAATTCCCATTATGGCATGCGCCAGAAGGCTTTTTCCCGATCCACTGCTCCCGACGACCGCGACGATCTCACCCTCACGCACCGTCACATTCAGATCACGGATCACCGGAAGTTCCCCCTGCTTTGCGCTGCGCTTCTCATACTGTGCGAAAGATACCGTCAGATGCTCGATGCGCAGTAATTCTTTTTTCTCTTCCATCATTTTTCTCCACCTCCGCCGCTCTTCCGGTACATTTGGTTCCCTCTTCCAACTTTGCCGGACTTCTACAACTGCGCGCTCGACGGGTCAAGCAGCGCCTTTAAGCCGCTTCCGATCCGGTCGAAAAGAATCACCACGCCGACCAGCGCCAGTCCCGGGAAGAGCGCCAGCCACCATTTTCCGGTGCTCAGATACGACATGCTCTCCGAGAGGATCACGCCGATCGCCGGCTTCTCCGGCGGCAGCCCAAAGCCCAGAAACGTGATGCTCGCCTCGTGCAGGATCGCGTGCGGGAACAATAATACCAGTCCCACAAGAAACTGCGGGAGAATCTGCGGAAAAATGTGCCATCTGGCAATGTACCACGGACTTTTCCCGAGCTGCTTTGCAATGCCGACATACGCCGCCTCCCGCACCTGCAGGATCTCCCCGCGGATCACACGCGCGAGATTCGGCCAGTGCGTCAGCGCCACACCGACAATCACGCCTTTTTCGCCCTTTCCAAGCGCATAGGAAATCAATAGCAGCAGCACAATATGCGGAACCCCCATCATCAGATCAATGCACCAGCTGATGATGCCGTCCGCCCATTTTCCGCCGACAGCAGCGGCAGTTCCAAGAAAAAGCGCAATGACTGCGCTGACTCCCGATGCCAGCACACCGATACGGATGCTCGTAGAAAGTCCGGCAAGCGTGCGCGACAGCATATCACGTCCCATCCAGTCCGTTCCAAACAGATACGAAAGGCACGGGGGCAGGTTCTTTCGTGAAAAGTCCGTTACCACCGCCTGCTCCTCCAGACAGATTCCAGACACCGCAACAACTGCTAAAAGCAGCACTGCCACCAGAAGAAAACGCCACATCCACTGGCGCCCGTTGCGTCTGCCCGCCGTGTGGGCAGCAATCGTCATCTGATCTGTTTTATCCATGACTTCTGCCCCTCCTTATCTGTGGATCAATCACACCGTAAAGTACATTTGCCACGAGATTTCCGAGGAATACGAACAATGTGCTGATGACCGTGATCGCCAAAAGCAGCGACACATCGCTCCCCAGTCCGGCATCAATCGCCGCCTGTCCGAGTCCCGGATAGGAAAATACCTGCTCCACGAGCACCGATCCGCCAAAGATCTCGCTGATGGAACCAAACTGCAGGGTAATGGCAGGCAGCACCAGATTGCGCAGGGCATGTCTTTTTACGATATAGCCGCTGCTCTCCCCGCGCGCCCGCGCAAACAGCACATAGTCGCTCTCCATGATCGCAATCATTTTCTCCCGTGTATGCAGCGTGATGTTTGCCACGCCCGTCAGCCCGAGTGTCAGCGCCGGGAGAAGCAGATGCCGGATGCGCACGCCGATGCCCGCCTCCGCCGCCGTCATGCCTGCCGGCAGATTCATGCCGAACGGCAGCCAGCCGAGCCACACGGCAAAGATCATCAAGAGCAGCAGACCGATCCAGAATGCCGGCGTGCTTGCCAGAAGCAGCGCATACCCGCGGATCAGACGGTCCGGCAGGCGGTCTTTAAAATACCCCGCCACAATGCCGAGCACAAGCCCCAGGATTCCGGACAGCACCCACGCCACGCACATCAACGCAAACGAGTTGCCGAACTTCTCCGCAACGACCTCCGCGACCGGACGGTTATATTTCAGCGAAGTGCCCATATCTCCCCGCACGAAATCCTTCGCCCAGTTCAGATAGCGCTCGGCGGGCGGGACATCCTTCCCCCAGTAGGAGTCCATCTGCGCCCGTTTCTCCGGCGTCATGCGCATGTAAGCCGTCGCTCCGACGTTCGCCTGTACTGGATCAATCGGAGACAGCGACACCAGCATAAACGCGGCAATGCTGACACCGATAAGCAGTGTCAGCATTTTTATTACATTTTTTATAAAAAAGCTTATGTAATGCCTGATATTCATTCTTCCCTCATCTATTCCCAGGTCCACTGGTCGACATTGTTGACTAACGACCAGCCATGACCGTGCGGATGCAGCTTCTGCTCCGCCACTGCCAGACCATCCCGCGCAAAATAGAGATGATCCACGTTGGCAAACCATACCCAGAGTGCCTCGGCATCCGGTCCGACATCCTCCTGTGCCTGCTGCCAGAGACGGTACGACTCATTCATATCCGTCACCGCAAGCGCCGCATCCAGAAGTTCATCCGTCTTCGCATCGGAATATCCCGTAAAGTTACAGGAACCGCCGGTATAGTACAGCTGATAATCCTCCACCGGCGAGTTGGAGCCCCAGCCCCAGATGATCGGATCGGAGTACATCTTTGTATACAGTTCGTCCCAGCTTCCCAGACCTTCGTACAATACATTAATTCCAACCGCTTTCATCTGGTTGGAGAACTCTGCCGTGAGTGCCTGCCGCACGGAATCGGACGCGGAATAGTACACGGTAAATTCCGCTTTCTGCCCGTCTTTTTCCACAATGCCGTCGCCGTCCGTATCACTCCATCCACCGTCCGCAAGAATCTGCTCTGCCTTATCCACATCATACGGAATAATCATGGACTCGCTCGACCACGGCATGTTGTCCGATACGCTGTAAGCGACCTCGCCGTAACCGTTTAACACATGATCGATCATGGTCTGGCGGTCAAGCGCGTAGTTCATCGCCTGACGGAGTGCCACATCGCAGGTCACATCATTTCCCGCCGCATACACGGTATCCCCGTCGACAACCTCGCTGCCTGCCGGAATCGACGGAAGCGAGATTCCCCTGGAATCCACTGACTTGCAGACGAAAAGACTGTAGCCGTCCACCTGCTCGTCGCTGTACACCGCAGACGTGTAGGCGATGTCCACCTGACCCGCTTTTACCGCCGCAAGCGCCGCGTCTTCCTCCATGAACAGGACAATGACTTTTTTCATCTGCACTTCATCCCCGTAGTAGTCCGGATTCGCCTCTAATACCGCCTGCTGTCCCTTGTCCCACTGGGTCAGCACATATCTGCCCGAACCGACCGGATTCTCGCCGTAGGCTGCTTCATCGTAGCAGTGCTCCGGCACGATGCCGAACACCGCCAGTGTATACAAAAATGCATTGTACGGCTTGCTCATATGGAAAATCACCGTGGTATCGTCAAGTGCCTCCACGGAATCGAGCATACTTAAGTCCGCCTCCGAATTCGGCGTGGCAAGCGCCGTGTTAAACGTAAATGCCACATCCGACGCCGTCAACGGCTCCCCGTCCGTGAACTTCACATCATCCCGGATGTGGAACGTCCAGGTCAGCCCGTCCTCACTCACACTGTAATCCGTTGCCAGATCGTTCTCGAACTCCATATCCACGTTCGTCCGGATCAGCGTCGACTGGATCAGCGGTTCATGGCAGTGTTCCCCACAGCCCCAGTTGATGCAAGGGTTAAATCCCGCCGCCGGCTCCGAAGAAGGACTCATCGCCACGATGACCGTATCTGCGGTTCCTGCCACGCTCTGCGCCATGCCCTCTCCACTGGCACTGTCCTTTCCCTGTGCCGCCTCCGTCGCCGTGCTGCCTGCGTTATTACCTGTCTGCTCTGCACCCGTGCTGCCGCATCCGGCAAACAGCGTTGTCGTCACTGCTGCTGCGCAAATCAGTGCTATCCATCTCTTTTTCATTATTTATTCTCCCTTGTTAAAATCGCGGGCATTTCTGCCCAGTGCACAAAGGATAGCATGAAAAAGAGGGGCCGCACAAGCCCCTCGGGGGGATAAAAATGACACAAAATCAAAGATTATGCTTTGTCATATTCATCCAGGAAATGATGGCGGACACCATCTTTTTTATAACCGATCACAGTGTTCAGGTTGACGTTCTCCACACTGCGGAAGATATTCTTCTCAATGTAAGGATTCTTCTTGCGAAGCTCCCGGATCAGATCCTTGATCTCCGCGCGCTTAGACCCCTTCTCTGTACCGCCGCAGGAAGCGCAGCTCTCTGTAAAACGGCAGGCACACTGGATAAAGTGCAGATCATTGTAATTCATCCAGTGGATGATGTCCTCCTCGCGCACCAGATACAGCGGACGGATCAGCTCCATCCCCGGGAAATTCGTGCTATGCAGCTTCGGCATCATCGTCTGTACCTGCGCCCCGTAAAGCATTCCCATAAGGATGGTCTCGATCACATCGTCAAAATGATGCCCCAGCGCAATCTTGTTGCAGCCGAGCTCCTTTGCCTTGCTGTAGAGATGCCCTCTGCGCATGCGCGCGCACAGGTAGCACGGAGATTCCTCCTCCCCCGCCACAATGTCAAAGATCTCGGAGGTAAATACCGTGATCGGGACGTTTAAGATTTTGGCGTTGTTTACGATCGTCTCGTAGTTGATCTCATTGTACCCCGGATTCATGACGAGGAATACCACCTCGAAGTTCTTCTTGCCGTGGCGCTCCAGCTCCTGAAACAGCTTCGCCATCAGCATGGAATCTTTTCCGCCGGAAATACAGACGGCGATCTTGTCCCCGTCCTGGATCAGCTCGTATTCGTTGATCGCCTTTGTGAACTTCCGCCAGCTCTCCTTGCGGAATTTTTTCACAATACTGCGCTCGATCTCGCTGCAGCGATCCAGATTCTTCTCTTCGGCATCTGGTGCCTCCGTCTGCTTCATAGACTCCAGCAGCTTCATGCGCAGGTACGCACGGTATCCCCCCTGCACACTGTATACCTCGTAACCCTCTTCCAAAAGCCCGCGCGCCAGCTCGTCGCTGCGCTCTCCCGTATAGCAGATCAGGTAGACTGGGCGGTCCTTGGGCACCTCGTCCTTATGCGCCTCAAACTCCTCCCAGTAGATATGCTTTGCTCCCGGATATGTCTCTCTCAAAAAATCAGCTTCTCTGCGGATGTCTATGATTACTTTTTCCCGCTCGTCCTTCTGCAGTTCTTCTATGGTTCTCTGATACATGCCTGTCCCTCATTCTCTATTCTGCCGCAAGGTCCTTGATGACCTCCGATGCAATGATCAACCCTGCCACCGATGGTACAAATGCATTGGAACCCGGAATCGCACGGCGCTCCGTACATTTATGCTTTGCTCCCGGCGGGCAGATGCAGTGCGCACGGCAGCTGATCGACATATCCTCGATCGGCATGACCGGCTGCTCCCTGGAATACACCACCTTCAGTTTCTTCAACCCGCGCTTTTTGAGCTCGCGGCGCATGACCTTCGCCAGCGGGCAGACCGACGTCTTATAGATGTCCGCCACCTCAAACATTGCCGGATTCAGCTTGTTGCCGGCGCCCATGCTGCTGATGATCGGCGTTCCTGTCTCCTGCGCCTGCATGACCAGCGCAATCTTTGCCGTCACAGTATCGACTGCATCCACGACATACGAATAGCTGGAAAAATCGAACTCGTCCTTTGTCTCTGGCAGATAGAAGCACTTGTGCACCTCCACCTTGCAGTCCGGGTTGATGTCGAGAATGCGGTCACGCATGACCTCCGCCTTATATTTTCCCACGGTGCTGCGCGTTGCGATGATCTGACGGTTCAGATTGGTGAGGCAGACCTTATCATCGTCGATCAGATCGATGGCTCCCACACCGCTTCGCACCAGCGCCTCCACGGTGTAGCCTCCCACACCGCCAATGCCAAAAACAGCGACCCTCGCACGCGAGAGCCGCTCCATAGCCTCTTTTCCTAATAATAATTCTGTTCTGGAAAATTGATTTAACATAGATACTCCTGTATATTATAACGTTTACGCCTGTCCGCTTCTATCATATAGCGTCCGCCGCTATTTTGCAAGTTCCAACATGCGCTGCAGCGGCTTTGCGGCACGGGTCAGGATCTCGTCAGAGAGCGTGATCTCCTCGAGTTCTCCGCTGCCGAGCTTCTCAAGCACCTGCTCGACTTTATCAATCGTCACTTTTTTCATGTTCGGGCAGAACTGTCTGTGTCCCACCGAGTAGAACTTCTTGTCCGGATTCTTCTGCTGCAGTTCAAAGAATACGCCCATCTCCGTACAGATGATGAACTTTTTGCAGTCGCTCTGCGTCGCAAAATCAATGATCTCCGACGTGCTTCCTACGAAATCGGACATCGCAACCACGTCCGCGGTACACTCCGGGTGCGTCAGCACCAGTGCGTCCGGACAGGCATCCTTCGCCGCCTGCAGCTCTGCCGCATGAATGCTCTTGTGCACATGGCAGAAACCGTCATGGAAGATGAAATGCTTCTCCGGCAGCTTCTCCGCCACATATCTGCCGAGGTTGTTGTCCGGCACGAAGAAAATATTCTTCTGCGGAATGTTGGACACGACTTTCACCGCGTTGGAGGAAGTCACGCACACATCCGATACCGCCTTGATCTCCGCCGTGGAGTTCACATAGCAGACCACTGCCAGATCTTCGTATTCCTCTCTCACTTCCGCGATCCGGTCCGCCGTAATCATATGCGCCATCGGGCAGTCCGCACACTCGTCCGCCATCACAACCGTCTTATCCGGATTTAAGATCTTCGCGCTCTCGCCCATAAACGTCACTCCGGCAAACAGAATCGTCTTCTGCGGCACCTTTGTCGCAACTTTGCTCAGATAAAAGGAATCGCCCACATAATCGGCGATCTCCTGCACGGCACCGTCCACATAATAATGCGCAAGAATGACAACATCCTTCCCTTTCTGCAATTCCTTGATCCGCTTCGCTCTCTCTGCTTCCATTTTTATCTCCGTTCTCTATACATCCGCTTTTAGGTGACAAGACACCTGTCACGATAGATTGTCATTGTGATACTTTGATATCATATCATGTTTTCGGCAAATGTCCAGAGTTTTCCTGTCTCTGCGCCTGTTTTTCCGGGGCATCCTGCACTTTTCCCATGCAAAAACAGACTTTCCGCACTTTCCACGGTCAAAAACAGACCCTCCGCACTTTCCACAGTCAAAAACAGACCCTCCGGCGGCACAGGCAACCCCCGTGCTGCCAAAGGATCCGGCATTTGCTCTTCGAGCGGTCTCCTAGTTCTTTGCAAACAGGGAGGTGGACAGATATCTGTCTCCAGAATCCGGAAGCAGAGCCACAATCGTCTTGCCCTTGTTCTCCGGTCTTGCAGCCAGAATGGCTGCCGCCTTTAATGCTGCGCCGGAAGAGATACCTACGAGGATACCTTCGCTGCGTGCAAACGCTCTTCCCTCTGTAAATGCGTCGTCGTTCTCGATCGTGATGACTTCATCGTACACCTTTGTGTTGAGTACATCCGGAACAAATCCTGCGCCAATACCCTGAATCTTGTGCGCACCCGGTGTGCCCTTAGATAATACCGGGCTGGTTGCCGGCTCTACCGCAACGATCTTGACGTTCGGATTCTTCTCCTTTAAGTACTCGCCGACACCGGTTACCGTTCCGCCGGTACCTACGCCTGCTACAAAGATATCTACCTTACCGTCTGTCTGCTCCCAGATCTCCGGTCCTGTGGTTGCCTTGTGTGCCGCCGGATTTGCCGGGTTCACAAACTGTCCTAAGATCACAGCGCCCGGTGTGGACTCCTTTAATTCCTCTGCTTTGGCGATAGCGCCCTTCATACCCTTCGCGCCCTCAGTCAGTACCAGCTCTGCGCCGTATGCTGCCAGAAGGTTTCTGCGCTCTACGCTCATCGTATCCGGCAGTGTCAGGATGGCATGGTAGCCCTTTGTCAGCATGGGGGCACAGACCTTCTGTAACGAGCGTTTACGCTTTCTGCATCGCCGTCATAATGCCGGAGAGGTAGAAGAAGCCGTCGACCGACTCCGTAACATCGGCATCCGCAATATCAGTATCGACCTGATGTTCGGATTCCCCGAAGAATCTCTTTCCCAATGGATGAGCGA
>ENA-UEQW01003420-UEQW01003420.1-human-gut-metagenome-genome-assembly--contig:-NODE-3420-length-10962-cov-7.792099_pt1 | contig 10962 bp, 6 predicted proteins | sample MGYA00242947_ERZ507947 | MGnify/ENA primary metagenome ERZ507947 (study PRJEB26167, sample SAMN06115421) | human gut metagenome | host: Homo sapiens | place: China:Guizhou | collected 2015-03-17... | reverse complement strand
GAAGAAGATTTTGAAAAACATTGGATTAGTACTCAATCAAAAGGTGAGAAAAAAGGAATCGCCATGTTTTTTGAACCTACACAGAAATTTTATCGGAATGCTATGGAAGAGGCAAAAGAAAGGCGTTCATTTCATTTCCTTTTGGGGTATATTTTGGAATATCGGAGATATTTCTTCCAAATATTTCTCGGTTTGCTTCTAGGTTGTGTCCTCCAGCTAATTATGCCATTTCTCACACAAGGGATTGTGGACTTCGGTATAGCGAATAATAATATCGGTTTGATATGGCTAATTTTGCTTGGAGAATTAATGGTTGTTATCGGGCGAACGGCTACTGATTTTATTCGTCGATGGCTCTTGTTACATATTTCCATGCGAATAAACATTTCGTTGGTGAGCGACTTTTTTATTAAGTTGCTCAAGCTTCCCATGTCGTTTTTTGACACAAAATTGATGGGCGATTTACTCCAACGTATGAACGACCACTCTCGAGTACAATCTTTTCTCACTAATCAAGTATTGAACGTGATGTTTACCATGCTCAGTTTTGTCGAGTTTGGAATTGTATTTCTCGCCTATAACAAATTGATTTTTGGAATGTTTTTGTTAGGCAGTATCCTTTATGGCTTATGGATAGCCAATTTCCTTGGAAGAAGGAAAATTTTGGATTATGAGCTTTTTGAACAACAAGCCATCAACCAAAACGAAACATACCAATTTATCACTTCGATGCAAGAAATTAAGCTTCAAGATTGTGAGAACAGACGTCGTTGGGAATGGGAAGATACGCAAGCCAATTTGTTCAAGGTACAAATGAAGTCCATGAAGCTGCAACAAATGCAGGAAGCTGGAAGTATCTTTATCAATGAGCTTAAAAATATCTTTATCACTGTATTGGCTGCAACGGCTGTAATTAACGGGCAAATTACATTGGGAGCAATGCTTGCCATTCAATACATAGTGGGGCAATTGAATTCTCCGGTCGAGCAGTTGATGAACTTCATTTACTCTTTGCAGGACGTGAAGATTTCACTGGAACGTATCAATGAAATTCATCAATCAAGAAATGAAGAGAGCAAAAACAATCAAATGAAAGAATTTGCTGGCGAAAAAGCAATTCGAATCAATGAAATAAGCTTCAGGTACGACCCTCATTCCCTAAAAAAGACATTGGACAATATCACGTTTGAGATACCTGAGGGAAAGGTTACGGCTATTGTTGGAGCAAGCGGAAGTGGAAAAACCACGCTTATTAAACTAATGTTGGGGTATTATCCAGTGTCGGAAGGTGCCATAATGGTTTCCGGCAAGAACATCAATGAATATAATTTGAAATGGTGGCGCAGGTGCTGTGGGGTAGTCATGCAGGATGGCGTAATTTTTTCGGAATCAATCGCCCGGAATATAGCCGTGGGTGACAGTGAAGTCGATATAGCCCGATTAGAACAAGCTGCAAGAATCGCATGTATTCATGATTATATTCTGTCGTTGCCTTTGAAGTACAATACGAAAATCGGTCGTGACGGGGTAGGTCTCAGTCAAGGTCAGAAACAGAGAATCCTCATTGCAAGAGCGGTTTATAAAAATCCTGTTTTTATTTTCTTGGATGAAGCAACAAATTCCCTTGATGCCAAGAACGAACGGGAGATTGTGGAAAATCTGGATGACTTTTATAAGGGTCGTACCGTAGTGGTGGTGGCGCACCGTCTTTCCACTGTAAAGAATGCCGATCAAATAGTTGTTATTGACAGTGGAAAGGTGGTAGAAAAGGGTACGCATACCGAACTCATAGAAAAACAAGGAGGATATTTCAACTTAGTTAAAAACCAACTGGAACTGGGGAATTGATATGGAAAAGGAAAATATGGAAAGTCATGATAAAATAGAACTTCGTTCAGAAAAAGTCCAAGAAATACTTGGAACAATACCCAATGGATTGGTACGTTGGGGAATTGTTATCATCACGGTTATATTTGCGACCTTGATTGGAGTTGTACTTTGTGTGGACTTTCCCTATGGGCATGGGGAAAAAATTTTTGAACACATCTTCTGATAATCATGGTGTAGTATGTTTAACTATTCGCTAAAAATAGTTATGCAGAATGTACTAAATTTTGTACCTTTGCGATGTAATGAAGCATTGTTTTTATTCATGCAAGATTGAGTAGCATATAGAAAATCGCTCGTTGCTAAATCGTTATCTATTAAGCTGAAATATTTTATAAGTTGTTTATTTTCAATTAGTAATGAAATGTATAATGACTCGCAACGTGCATGGTCAGTGGTATATGTAGCCCAGCTAGATGAGCTACTTCCTTCAACGCCACATTGATGCGGCAGATGGCATTCTGGTATTGCGTCCGTTCACCGGAACACGGATTAGTGATTATCGGTAAGAGATATTGGGTAGCCGTATTCTCACCGTATTTGGCGATGATACTTTCCATACACTTTTCCCACTTGACGGTGAGTTGCTACCCCGTCTTTCTTCTCCGGTACGTGATGATTCCGTTCTTCAAGTCTGATTTCTTCAAATAAGCCATATCAATGAATGACATACCACGAGTATAAAAAGAAAAAAGGAACATATCCCTTATTCGGTCTATAACGTCATGGACTATTTTCCCGAAAGTAAAGTAACCGTTGGCTTTTTTGTCAGCGGTTCTTTTTATAAAAAGAACCAAAAACTTTGAATGAACTGAATCATAGGCTTAGACAATACAAGCGGAGAGCCAAAGAACTGCTCTGCTCTGAGAAAGGACTGAAACACAGAGGGCAGAGATGCATAGAACCGGAAGCCGTGTTCGGACAAATTAAAAACAATATGAACTACAAACGTTTCCGACATTTTGGAAAGGACAAGGTCTTCATGGACTTTGCCTTCCTAGCCATTGCCTTCAATATAAAAAAGATGTGTGCAAAACTGACAAAAAAGGGTATGAACTGGCTGATTAGACTGTTTTATGAGCTTACAACTGCTGTTTTTAGATGCTGGGAACACATAAATCAAAGAAATCTTCAAAAGATCGCAGCTTAAAGAAAGTGAACAGATTTGTATAGTGATGAACAAAAAAAGAGGTGCATCGTGCATTACGACACACCTCCTTTTTTCAGGATGTTTATGCCGTTATTTTATAATACAATATACGTGCAAATCTCTTCCAGATAGCGTGCGTCGATAGTGTCGAAGCTATCCAATGTATCACTGTCGATATCCAGCACCCCGGCAACTTTCCCCTGCTTGAGGATCGGTACTACTATTTCCGATTTCGAGTCCGAACTACAGGCTATGTGTCCGGGAAACTGCTCTACATCAGGAACAATCAGTGTACGGGCTTCTTTCCAAGCGGTTCCGCAAACTCCTCTGCCAAAGCGGATGCGAGTGCAGGCAATGGGGCCTTGAAACGGACCCAGTACGAGTTCTTCCTCTTTCACAAGGTAAAAGCCTACCCAGAAGAAACCGAAAGTCTGCTTTAAGGCTGCTGCCATGTTGGCAAGATTGGCAATGAGATCTGCTTCCGTACTTACCAAAGCATGCAGTTGCGGAAGTAACTCCCGATACTTTTCTTCCTTGCTTCCTGTGTGGATGATTAAATTTTCTGCCATCTCTTTACTATTTGATTTGGTTCAGAATGCTCGGATCTTTTATCTTATCGTCTTCTGCAAAGAAGATAATCTTAGTCAGTATCTCGGCAGTCTTCGGATCTTCATCTACGAAAGGCAGGAACAGGCGTCCGCGATTTTGCGAATGTACCGGAAGAACGGCTATCTGTGCACCACCTTCCTGATGGATCACACCGCTGCCCAGATGAATATTGTACTTACCCAGTTTACCTTCGATGTGAGCAAAACTTCCTTTTATTGTCACGTTCTTGAAATGAAACAACGGCATCGTCAGTTCCACCAGTACGCTGCGCATCTCGATGGTAGAGTGGCTGGTTTCCGGGTCAACGCTTCCGGCATGGGCTACGCTTACTGCCAGGTCTACGTCTCTCATTACTTCGGAGAAGATGACAGGAGGAATCTCCGAGATTTTCATTAACTTGTAGTCTTTGCGGTTGTGGAAGCAGACATATTCTAATGTCGGAGCTTCGATGTCGGCAGGAGAGAACCAGTCTGCCATCGCATAGATGGTGGCGATGATGTTCTCTTTGTAATAGATCTTTTGGAGACCGTCTTCATAGTCGGCTACCCAGCGACGGCCTTTCAGTACGGCAACCGTTTTCTGCGGTTGGATCTGGTTGCCGGCATAGCGGCGGGATTGAGTGGCTTCTATTTCTTCCGGAGTCGGAACGTAAAGTTCGCGGAATACCTGTTTGAAAGGTTGGCGGATTGATTTATCGAACAGGAATTTTTGATAAGCATGCCAGTCTCCGCTTGTATACAGGTCTGTGGGGTGCGCGATGCGTAACTCGTCTTTCGGTTTTAACGGGAGGCAAACGGCATTTACTGTAATCAGCAATCCATCGGTGTAGAAGCCCGTCTGTCCGTTGCAGATGAAGACGAGATGTTTCAGTAATGGCCAGATAACAGGATTCTGCATCAGCTTGCGCAATTCGTTTTCTTCAAAATGAGTGCAGTCTTCCATCGCCTGTTCCAGCATGATGCGCGAACGGGTGTACTGGTCTTTCAGCTTTTTGTGTACTGCTTTCAGTTCTTCTATATACGGATGCTTTTTCAGCTTGGCAGGCATGCTGTTGAGCTCTTTGCCGTCTTTGATTTGCTTAATCTCCGATTTACCTTCCTCGTTGATTTGTACATACACTTCTACGCCGTCTATCTCTTTGGGGGACAGGTAGGGAAGAAGTTCTTTAATCAGTTCGGTTTCCATGCTCCAGGTCAGGCGGGTAACGTCTCCGTAACCGGAGTTGCGTGCCAGGTTTTGCAGAGCGATGTTTACCGCTTTCTTTTCGCTTTCCTGTCTTTGAGCACCGAATTCCTTGCTCTCTTTCAGGAACTTTTGCAGGTATTGATAACGATCCAGCAGTTCTTTATCCGGCTTCCGTCCCAATGGGATGAGGCCGTAGCTCATCAATAAGTCTTTGTTGCGCTTGGCTATTATTTCTTTCTTTATATCTGCCGCCTTCACTGCACCGTTGGTAGCATCGGCAAACTTACGGGCACGGGTATGGCTGTTGCTGCATGAAATATATTTGGCGGCATTGTAGACCACTTCGAAGCGTTGCTTGCCAATTGTCTTAAATGCATCTTTGAACCAGTCGATGTCAAAAGCACCTTCCCGCAGGTCATCTACGTCGATGGGGGTGTAGCGGGCGATAATCGCTTTCTTCTTGTCGTCACACGTTTCATTGGTGTGGGCGTGGAAATAATAGGCTGCACTTGTCAGTCCTTTCCAGCCTATTGCCTTTTCAGTCAGTTCAATCCATTGTGGGGCGAACATGGCGGCTTCTACCAGTCGCTCGTCGCTGATTTCGGCTTGTTTCGCCAGTTTCTTCAGATTCTCGCTGGTGTCCGTAGGCAGGGGATGACAAGCATGGAGCAGACTGCTCAATACACCCCGTTTGGTGCTGCCCCAGTTGTAACTGTCACGTATGAAAGTATCTTTGCCGAATGCTTGCAGAATACGGATAAATGTTTCAGCTCCATAGACGTAGCTTAGTTCTTCTGCAAGGGAGGTGACTTGTGTCTCGGAGTCTCCACGTTTTAATTCAATTTCAAGAATCCGGTCTACCACCTTTTGGACGAGGGAACGGAAGAGGGAGAAGTCGATGTTTTTGATATCGGCGTATCTTTCTTTTTCCTTGTTGAAACGAACGTTGTCGTTCAATACCATAGTGATTGCTTTGATCTGGCTGGGAGAGCTGATGCGTCCCATCATTTCACGGTATACTTCCTCTGTCGGGATGATTCCCATCATCCAGGCACGGGCGAAGTCTGTGGCATGAAGATAAGAGTCTGTTTCCTCTAGTTCGGGGGTGTGCTCCATGTAGTTGGTGAGCTTATAAAGCTGATAGCGCACTGTGAAGTAACGGATAAATAGATCATCATTCATGGGCTTTTGAGGCATTTCGAGCCAGAAGTTCACGAATTTGTTGTTATGTATCGGATAAACGACCTGTTTTTCTCCGTATTCCAGTTTGTCCCGAAGCCATGCATGCTTACTGGTGTACTGGCGGAAAATGTTTTTGGTATTTAGCAAAGGCAACAGTTGGAGTAGCATATTGACGGCCAGTCGTTGGTAGACGGCTTCATCTTTGTACTCGTATGCTAGTGCTTCGATGATGTCACTCATCTGTTCATAGTACGGCATCTTGCGGAGGTCTTTCTGCAATCCGCGGTAAGTGATGCCGGCATACATCCGGTTGACAAGCGGCTCAAAAGTATTACTTGATTTCTGGTCTGCCTTGATGTCTTCTTCATCTTCCTCGTCGGAGTCGTCTTCGTCTTTAGCGGTACCTGTCGATGCAAGCATGAAACTCATCATCAGCAATTTGTCGTAGCTTCCTATTTCTTCTTCGTAGAAGGCTTTCCACAATTCCGGGAATCCGAGTCCGCTCAATCCTCCGTAGTTGCTCCAGTTTATCAGGACACTGTTACCTACCAGACGTGCTTCTCCGTAACCATTTTTGAATTCTTCATTCTTGTAGGTTTCGATGTATTTGCTTAGTTTTTTGAAAACGAGTTTGGCCCTTCCAAAACAGATGAATTCGAATGCTTTTTTAACGTTGAATCCTTTGTCCTGGGTAATTTCCGGCAGACTGACTTCAAGAGACGGATCGTACAGACCGAAACCGTTATCTTTGGTATAATGTTGTGTGACGCTCTCTTCTGTTCCATCGCCAATCAGAGATTCTATCAATACTTTTTCTTTCGGGTTCGGCTTCTGAATCTCTTTAACTGTCGGGATCAATTCCTGATAGATATCTTGCAGGAATTCTACATTGTGTATGGTCTTCATCATGTCCAATCCTGCCAGGCGGCGTTCGGCAACCTTGTCTGTTAGCAAGCGGCGGATGCTGTCGGCTAGCTGTTCTTTGGGCTGTTTCATCAGCAGATTGATAGCATGGATACGCATTTCGCTGTATTTGAAGCGCAGTAACTCTTCTACTTTCTGGTTTTGTTCGGGCGATAAGGTCATCTCGGACAATGCTTTATATGCTTCTTCACGCACATCTTGCGAACGGTCTCCCAGTGATTGCAGTACATATTCTTCCTGTAGCAGACTGGTCGGTGGAGCTAATACAACACCGATATAGCCTGCCCGCATATAAGTATCCAGAGAGGGCAGATAGCTGCAAAGATCGTCTTTCAATGCAGAATTATTAGTCATCCAGGTGATATATGCCATTTTGAGAACGATTTCCGAACGGGTGAGTTCTGTGCTTTCCCAAGGGAATACATAAGGAGAATAAATCTCTTTGGCAGAGATGGACTGATAGATTTGCTTCAGATATTCATAATGGCGGACCGCCTCTTCTTTGCTATCAAAATAGTCGTGGAGTGACGGGGCGTCTTTGTGCCCTCCGTACCGGCTAAGATAGAGACCGGACAGATACAACGGTAAGATAGCCGCCACCACCGACGGTTCCTTATACCATCTTTCAAAGGCATTTTTACTGATGCGGTGGTTCATGCCGGAGTATTGCGTACAGCGTAAGAAATAAAGTAATGTCTGTACCTGGTATTTAGCACCTTTCTTGATAATTTCCGGTACGAGCGTCTGAATCTCTTCCGTATTATAGAATCCGATGCTCCATAAAGCCAGATAGAGTTCGACTGTATCTTTGCTTTGAAGAGCACTGTGTGCTTGTTTCCGGTCGTTCAGAAAACGATGGATCAGTTCTACATATTTATTGGTGATACGTTCGCTGCTGTCTTGTTCTCCGATACCCGTACTGACTGCAATACCGCGTTTCACGGAAGCAAATCGTTGCAGGCCGTTGTCGCAGATGACCGAGAAAAGATGGAGATAACTTTCGGGACAACCTTCGTCCATCGTTTCCACGATAGCTTGGCGGAGACCCTCCTGTAACTTGGCTGCCAGAAGTAACTTCCCTTCCAGTTCCAGCAAGGGGCGGTATCCACTTACTGCGATAGCCTGGAGATGTCCCTGGTTGAGGCGGTTGGCGTTATTCTCACTGGTCAGCACATTGTTGAGGTATTCAATGACAGTCTGGTTGCCTTCTGCTATTTGGGCGGCCATCCAGTTTTGGCAGTTCATCGAATCCTTGTATGCTTCTATTTCTTCCGGAGTGTTTCCTCCGTTCAGTATGGCTTGATCCGTAAATCCGGTGGCGCGCAGTTTCAGAAACTGGGTCAGTGCATCTATAACGTGCCCGATATGCAGAAGAGGATTTGCCGACCGTTGTGACCGGCGCGAGTATCCGTGAGTGTACGGGCACCGTGCTTTGAGCTTCAGATAGGTGTGGAACAGGTGGGCGTACTCGTCTCCCAATAGATAGTGGAGTAGCTTGTTCAATTTACCATCGAAAAGATTGGCAACGCTTTTAATCTTCTCTTCTTGGATAATATAGATGATGCAAGGCTCTAATTTATCGCTGTATGCACCATACCGGGTATCCATGTTGAAGTATTGCATAAATACATCCAACAGTGCCATTGTCTCTTTGTCTAAACTGGTTCTCTTTTTCGTTAACCTTTCCAGGTACGGAGCAATCCGTTTATTTAATGCGTCATTGTAAATCAGTCTCATGATTCTTTTCGTTTTAAATGTGTTTTATAGGATAATGATTACCATAATCTTCCCGACAGCATAGCGAGCCGGATGAAGGTTAAGGTAGATTCTTCTTTAAGTTGGATGGGAGAGGATAGGTCTCCGGTTTCCGTATCATCCATGAAGATACGGAAAATTCCGTCCTCATAGGATTGCAAAGCATTGGTGATGGCTTCGACTTCTGCGGCAGGTTTGCCATTATAGTTTACTGCAAACCCTACTTTGCCGGAAGCTGTTTTATTTTCCACTTCTTCCTGTGTGAGGTATTTCAGCACTTCGCTCTGTTGCAAGCGTTCATTGTATTCGCAGACTTGCCAACTGACGATGGCTTCGATCAACCCCTGTACATTGACAGGCGGAACAGGAAAATCGATAGGAATCTTTTCGATACTGCACTTTCGCTTTCCTAACTGTTTGATTTGGATATATACTCTCATATTCTCTTTATTGGGTGATCTGGATACTTGATGTAATGGCATTCAGATCGGTTTCAGCTTCTTCGTCATAGACAAGCATGACAATAGCAAAAGATCGTTTCTTGCTCTCTTGAAAGTAATGCAACGCTATTTGTTTTACATCCTCTCCCGGTTCATCAGGAGCCCCGATGTGCAGGGGATTCGTGATCTTTGTCATGGGGAGTCCGTTGATGTTGACATTGCTTAGTTGGTAATCTTCTGACGGTTCCCCTTGTGCATTTCTTGGGAGAGTGAGTGATAACTCTTTCATGTGTTCAAACTCCTTCTGCGTGTCGTAGGTGAGGGCGGTAATCGTTAATTGATTCCCTCCGTTGACCAGCATGAGTAATGGAGGTTCCGCACCATCAATAATTCCTTTTGCTCCTGCTATTTTTATCCAGTTGGTAGGATACTGGCAACTGAATTTGGTGGCTGCATCATAATAAGATAGCCACGTATCGTCATTGCCGACAGGCGTATATGCCGGAACTTTCCTGCTGGAAAGATTGTCCGTAGCATTCACAGCGGAATGATTACTGTTCTTGTTTTCCTCTTCCAGTTCACCATTCAGATAGGCTTCCACAATGCCGCTTTCCCATTCTTTGCGTATCTCCGGGTAAAGAGGAGGAACGTTTTTGCACAGGATCATGAAGCTGAACAGGAATATACAGAATATACCAAGCTCCCCGATGATGGAGACAGTCCGCTGTGCATCGGGTTTCTCGAACTTGTAGCCGACCACATATATAATTCCCAGAACAAACCCGCTTAACAACCCGCCAATATGGGCGGCATTATCAATGCCGGCTTTCATCCCGTAAACCAGATTATACCCCACAAAAATGAGGATGCTGGTTAACAATGCCTTTCGTTGTTCTTTGGCGATGCGATGAAAGAGGAGGAATGCAAGGAATATACCGTAAAGTCCGAAGATAGATCCGGAAGCTCCGGTGCTGATTGTCTCACCGTGCATATACAGGCTGAATGCAGCCGAACATAATCCGGTTAGCAGGTATGAAACGAACATACGGCGTCCTCCTATCAGTTCTTCCAACAGAAGTCCTACATACATGAAAGCATACATGTTCATCAGGAGATGGAAAGCTCCGATATGTATGAAGTTGCAAGTCACTGTGCGCCACCAGTCACCGGTCAGAGTCAGCGGTCCGAAGTCAGCTCCCCATTTCAGTAGTGACAGAGTGGAAGGAGACATAATACCCACTCCGGAAGCAATCATTACAATGAATACAAGAATATTGATGTCTATCAGGATGGGAGTTGCTATAAATCCTTTGCGGGGAATGAAGAAAGACAGGAAAGAGTTCCTCTTCTTTTCTTCCTCTATGTAGGCTTTTTCTTCTTCTGTGAGCGGGCGGTTGAACTCTTCTTCGAAATCTTTGGCCCTTTGGGCTAGTTCTTCCGGAGTGAGTGAGGCTTTTATTTCTTCCATTGTTTCCCGTAACTTCTGGATATTTTTTCTGTTCTTTCCATAATCAACAAATTGTACGGAAGAAGACTGACTGCGAACGGATACTTCCCCGTCACTTCCCTTTTCTATGGTAAAGGTTATTGCCTCTCCATGGGAGCGTATACTGAACGGGACTTCAAACCGGATTCCTTCCGGAGTTACTTCCTCGATATTCCACTCAAGTTTTTGAGAGGCTTCGAGAGCCAATATAAGGATTTCCGTGTTTGATAAACCTGGCAAATACAGTTTGTCATTATATGAAGGTTTGAGTGCCATATTTCTATCTCTATCTACATTCATCAATTAAAAAATTACTTATCTCACTGACAAATGTATAGAATAAT
>ENA-UEQW01003418-UEQW01003418.1-human-gut-metagenome-genome-assembly--contig:-NODE-3418-length-10964-cov-4.458988_pt1 | contig 10964 bp, 18 predicted proteins | sample MGYA00242947_ERZ507947 | MGnify/ENA primary metagenome ERZ507947 (study PRJEB26167, sample SAMN06115421) | human gut metagenome | host: Homo sapiens | place: China:Guizhou | collected 2015-03-17... | reverse complement strand
CCTTTTGTTATACGGAAAGCACGGGATTCACGCAAAACCAAAATACCCCCTGTTTTGTCCTGCAGTGATGGCGTGAGCCAGTACCCACGATTCCTGAACGTGCAGATCATAATGACTTGATTTCTAGTTAATTCTTGTCATTCTTGCGACTACAGTTAGGAGAATAGAATCATGAGATATACCTATATTGCTTTCATCGTTCTCTTGGTAGGATCGTGCCGATTCTGATATCACCGTGTAGAGCCTGGCTTCGGCTGCGACCGACTGTACTCTTTTGAGAAATTGCCGTTAGAACTAGGTTCGTGGACGGCGAAGGGCACCAGCGACTCTTACCCGTTATCTGCCACGTTCGATCTCACGCCCTTGGCTGGCATTGAGTAGGGTGCAGGACTGCTGGCTCATTCCACTAGTTATACGATTAGAGATAGTCAGGCTGCCCAGGTGAGTGACCGCAATTTCACGTAAACGGTACCGTTCTTCCGTGAGGCCTAGCTACGTCTTCAACGTCTGCGGCGTCGTGAACGACGTTCCTATCACCAAGGCTGGAGAGGGTTCGGCTTGCTACAGCCAGGGTGGCGCGGAGCCTGTGCACTACCCCGCTTACCAGGTTTCTCAGTCCAGTGATCTCTGCCTCCGTCTGGGAGTGGATGCCACGAGCGAGAATACTCGCTGGTCTCTGATCGGTTTTGTGCCTTTTTGTTGTGTGACGTGCAGATGAAACCGATCCCACCATCGGCGTGAACTACTTCTACATCAACGGAGATGACTACGGCTGCGGCGGAAGAGCCCGCTCTTTCTGGCTGGAGCTCACCTGCAAGGACAACGAGTACAACATTCCCGACGAGGAGCCCGTCTTCGAGACGTCCTGCGTCTACAAGGTGTCCATTGACTCCATCTACGGCTGCCCTGTCGGTAAGTGCGATTGTCCGACGTGAGTTGTAGAGTGCGGCCTGTCCAGAGGTGCGCTGTGCGGCAAGAGAGGTCTTTGCAAGTTCGATCTTGATACCCGCAAGCCCCACTGCTACTGCCAGAAGGGCTACACCGGCTACTCTTGCAGCGATAAGGGTGAGAACAAGGCCGAGGGCATGACGAATACTGCGATTCTTCTGGCGGGTGTCCTGGGTATGCTTGTCCTCGTCGAACTGGGTGTGATCATGATGTGGAACAAGGTGAAGAGACTCCGACTGGATCCTTCCGCGTATACCAACTTTGCTACTGCTGACGAACTTGCTTACTCGTCTTTGTTCCACAAGCTCAGTGAGCGATACCTGACTTGAACCGGTGTTTAGGAATGCTTTCGGAGTGATGATGGGAAAATGCGAGTCAGCGGTGTTCTACGTCCTGTCCTTATATACGAAACAAATCCATTTCCAGTATCCATTATCTGTGTCAGTTCAAACAGAATTGCCCACAACGATCCCCATGCAATGCGCAACAAACAGGAAAGACTGTACGTACTACTAGAACGCTACACAGAATCCGGCCAGGCGGGATCCTGAGGTCGCGAAACCTCCTTGAAAAAGTGCTTGGAAAAACGTAATCCCCTCGTATTGTATAACTTGTTCGTGATGGTGATACTGTAGGTGTGCTGAATCTTCAAAAACAAATTGTTCAGCACCACCTGGGTTTTCGCTTCCTGATTGCCCAGATCCGAGTGCACCACAGGGAAATAGCGATACCGCAAACTGCCAGCGTACGGGACTTGCAGGTAACCCATAAGAAGCGTCATCGCTGCCTGGTCGAAGCGGTGGTTGGACAGATCTGACCCCTGGGGCGCGATGCACTTCCACGTGTACGCGCACTTCAGGAAGGCGTCCGCCATGAAGTCGCGGATCGTTGAGTTCGAGTAATCAAGCACGTACACGCCGCTCATAATCATCATCGTGTTCAACGGAACGGGGTGCTTAAACACGCCGTTCTCCATAAACCACTTATGCATATCCTTGTACACCCATCTCTGCACATTTCCTGAAGAGTAAGGGGAATAGAAACCGTAATGTCGCGCCAGCGTGAGCTCTCGACTCACTCCCTCGCGGAACACGTCGCCGGCGTCCACCCAGTAGTACATGGCCTTCCACTCCCTGAACACGTCCATCTCGGCGATCACCTTCCACGCGTATGTGCCTCGCTGCTTCTTGTTGTGCTCCAGTGACATCCAACGAGGAAAGTGCGCCCAGTTAAAACGCCTGTACGCCAAAATGCCGGTTGATTTCATCTTTTGCTGAATCTGGAGAATGGTCTCGAAGTGAGAGTAGAGCTTGAGCCGATGGCTGTTTTGGATTCCAAAGTCCAGGTAAACGTAGGAAGCGTAGGGATCGGCCAGAACCATAGAGTACAGGCAATTGAAGGAGGAAAACACATGATTATCGGAGGCTCCGGTCATGAGAAGGAGATCGCTCGTGTGCGCAGAAAAGGACGGAACCTCTCCAGTTAACACGCCAGACGGAAGATTGGGAAACGAACCACCAAAATTCACGTACCGCTTTCCCTTATTTGCGTACAGCTCGTTGAAAGGGATGGGATAGGTAATATATGGATAGTCATACTCTACTGCTCATCGAAATGCACGAAAGCGCGACGATTCTCCTTATACTGTCCAAATTGCGGAAGAATTTCCTGTGTCTCTTCCTTCACAGCACTTCTGATTCTCACAGACTGAGATGACGCTCCTTGACTCTGCACCCTGGTTAGGTATATCGTAAGCACGCATGCCGCGGCAAGAAAGCACACCAGCTGGTAGAGTCCTCTCATCCTAGCGATTCCAAAGCAGAAATGATCACCAACAAACACGCCACTTATTCCAGCGACATGAAAACAGCACACCCTTCTCCTTATCCAATCGTTCGAAGCCCTCTCCCATCGTCGCGTCGCGCAAGCACTGGATCAGCGCGCTGGGCGAGCGACCGCAGCGGTAGCTGTCCATATATGCGAGCGCCGCCATGTGCGTGGACGCCGTGATGCCCGCCACCACGCTCAGCGTGCACACGCGTCTCCACGCCGTCTGCTTCGCGGAGAGCTCCTGACAGAACGCCTCCGCCAACAGCAGGTTCTCCAGCTCGGGCTGCGCAGCGAAGACCTCCTGCACCCTACGCCTCACACGCCGCGCTCTCTCTCACCTCTTCAGCAGCGCACAGCGAATCACGCTGCCCCCGCGCAGCACGCGCGCCACCTCCGCTAGGTCCACCCTCCACTCGTTCTTCTTCGCCGCCGCCGCCAGCAGTCCGAACGCCTGCGCGTACAGCACCACGCGCGCGCACGCGTACGCCGCCAGCTGGTCCTGGAGCACGGCCTGGAGGTCGAGGTGCGACCAGTCGAACTTGGGCGCCTTCATCGCGTCGTTGACTATTCATCACCACCGCCCCTCACACACACTCTTGCGACGCTCCTCGCGGTCGATCGACACGTAACGCGCGTAGATCGCGTCCGCCACCACCGACAGGTCGCAGCTCTCCGCGGCGCTCTCCGCGAGGGCGTCCACGCCGCAGCGCTTCGCCGGCGCCTGGTCCTGGATGCGGTCCACCAGGTAGTTGTCGCTGGGCTTGCAGCCGTCCACGTCGGAATCCTTCTTCAGGAGGATCGTGGAGGTGATGCCCAGCAGGTAGCTCTCCTGCTCCGTCTTGTTCCACTCCTCGAACGTGCTCGCCATCTCCTGGTTGTTCAGGCGCGCATGGCGCATCACGTCGTACATCTCCGCCAGCAGCTGGCACTCGCCCATCTCGATGGAGTCGCACACCATCTTCGCGTAGCTCGCGGCAGCGCCCTCGCCCACGCGACCCACGCAGGGATGGTCGTCAACGGTGGCAGCAGCCTTCGCAAGGATGGGCTCCACCGCGTCGTACGTCTCCTGGGAGCCGGAAACGAGGAACGCAGCTCCTTTGCGTGCGTCCATGTCGGAACCAGCGATACCCACCGCGGCGTACTGGATGCCCTTCTCCTGCATCTCGGCGCTGCGACGTGCGTACTCGGCAACGGTGTCCGAGCTACCATCCAGAACGATGTCTCCCGCCTACGCCGTGATGCAACGCGATGAAAGTGCAAACCTCGAGGAAGGGGATAATCTTCTGAACGTTTCGGTCAATCGAAGAGCCACTGCGAGCGAGGAAGAGGACGACGCGCGGGGTCTTCAGGTTCTTGCAGAACTCCTCGGGCTAATCCGATTAGTGAAACACAAGATTGGCGCCTACGTCCTTAATTCCCCTGATCTTCTCTTCCAAGTCGTTCTTTTCGGCCAAATCTGTGCATTCTTTAATCTACAAGGCATCACGCGGAAAGCAGCATGGATCGTACCTTATCCGAGGACTTATTGCCTACGGTGACCAAGCAGTCCTTCGACGCCATGTTCAGAGCGAGCTGGATGCCCTGAGCCGTCAAACCATAAATACCAATTTCAGAAGACATTTCTGGATGAGAGAATGGCGATCTCATGATCGGGCGTTTCACTAAAACATTTGGATTGGAAAAGAAAGCTTCACGTAGAGAACGAGGACGAAACAGGGTCCGGAACGCCTGCAGCGCAGGGAGACTGACACATTCCACACAACACACTCACTGGAAACACTATTGATGGAAGAATGACCACAAGCACCCGCCCTCTCACGCTCCTCACGCTATACTTCGCCCCGCACTTTTCATCCAACCCGGAACTGCGCCATTCTTTTCTTTGCCTGCTTCAATGCGAAGGCGTATTCCTTGTTCACCACGTGGCAGTTACGCTATAGAGGGACGCGGTGCGAAGGGCTACTCCAATTCGCCCAAAGGGAGCTTCTTCTTCTCCAACGATGGTTTCGTGTAGGCGATTGCGGACTATTTCTCAGCGGGTAGTAGCAACCATTACAGCGAGGTAGAAATACACCGTATGTCCGCCTTGTCGTTTTAACCCGTGTAGGGGCTTCCGAGCACAAAAACCGAATCATGAAAAACTTGAAGCAGCTGTCGAGAGAAGAGTTGGACTCTTTGATGGAGGTGTTGACCGTATCACTCGTTCTGTGCCCCTCATCCGTAGGTCGACGCAGCGCGCAACGTGCATACGAGTACACTTCGCTGGTTTTATTGTCATATGTAGATGCTGATATAGCGGAGGGGGCGTTGAGTGTAGGGCTTCCGCTGCTCCTCTGAAGCGTAGAGGTGCTACAGAGATTTGGTGGTGTACCCGAAGGAGGTTTTGCAGAAAATGAATCAGGTGGTTCACAATACACCTGATACGCAAGCAATGTGGAACCAAGTGTGTGTGTCGCGCGCCCTTCACCTTCTAGTTGGATTTCATAATCACGAATTGCGATCTTCATATGAGCAGGGACATTTCCCCTGCAGTGTCAGCAAATCCGGGCTCCTGCTCTTCTCTGCTCAATGTACGCGTGTCGGATTCGACACAAGCGCACCCCTCCCGCTCCTACAAGAGCGTATCGCCACTTCATCGTCTTCAGGATTCCGCCGTGACGGACTCGAATCTCTCCATGTACGACCCCGAGAGCGATACCTGTCTGTCCTGTCCGCGCATCCCGCCCTCCTTCTCCAAGAGTCCCAAGTTCCTGTCCAAGAGTCCCAAGTCGTTCGTGGACCACTTCAGTTCGAGTCACTACCACGAACCCTTCCCCAGTCCGAGTCACTTCCACGAACACTTCCCCAGTCCTAGCCACCACGGCTCGCTGCCGCACAACCGGCGAGAAGGAGCGGGGCGCAACTCCGCGTCGATCTCGCCGCTGCACTCGCAGTCCTACTCGCGACGCGTCGACCTCCAGGAGCCCTTCGTGGTCGCCTCGCTGCAGGAGGCCATGCCTGCGGAGGAGGCGGACGAGCCGCCCGACGGGAAGGGGTGGCGGCGGTGGAGTCCGTGCGCGCTGCCCAACAGCCGCTCGCTGCTGCGCAAGGAGACGCACGAGGAGAAGCCAGCGGAGCTGGAGACGAACTCGGAGGCGAATCCGACGACGGGTGTGTGCTGTGGGGTGAGGTGATGACTAGACACGCAAGCGTCGCTGGACTCGTCGACGCAGCGGTTGGTCGCCTTCGCCTCCACCTCGCACTCCTCCGACATGGACGAGCGCGTGACGGAGCGAGTGGGCGTGTGTGGTGATGATGACCCGTAGAACACCATCGCCGTCCACAAGACGCAGCACGTGCATCTCTGCATCGACTCGGCGTTCAACGACAAGCAGCTCTTCTCCATTCAGCGTAGGCGTGTCACACACGCGTGACGACCAGGGATTGTCTTCGTGGACGCGGACGGCGCCAACGTGAACAGTCGCGTGCAGGAGATCACGCTCACGCCCGACCTGCTGTCCTCCTACCCCACGCTCACCACACAGGTACTGCTCTCATTCCCACGCTCACCACGCAGGTCTACGGCCTTCTCTCCGACCACCCAGCGCCCGTGTTCTTCTACCACGATCTGCGTCGGCGTGACTGGCGGCGGTCACATCTAGGGTACAACGCACTCACGCTTCACTTCACCTTCACCTCGCCCCTCCTCCTCTCCCACCTCATCTTCGTGAACGGCGCCACCGTCAACAGTCTCCCTGTGGGCTGTCGCCACGTCACCGTCAACGAGGACGAGTCGCTTCTCGTGCAGGCCTCGCTGAAGGCGGAGGAGGTGCGTGTGCGCGACTGCCCTCACGACTAGAAGCCCGTGTTCTTCTTCTTCCACAACGACACCAGTGTGATGAACTCGCTGCTGCCGCCCGAGGAGCTGCAGATGGCGGTGCTGCCCACCATCAACCGATACCACATGAACGAGTACTCGAAACCGTGGGGCCCCCCGCTCGGGCTGACAGGTAGGATGGAGTTCATGCACCTCACGCCGCTCCACACCACCAACACCTCCAGCGACTCCGTCAGCAAACCCGACTCCTACTCCGTCTCCTCCTCCAAGTCACGTTCCTCCCAGCCCTGCCAGAAACAGCCCCTCTTTTCGCCCTCCTCGTACTCGTCGCGTCTGTGTTCCTCCTCGCCGCTGAGTCGTCGTCCGTCGAGCTGTCGCGGCCTCTCTCGCCACCCGTACGGGTCGGGGCAGGACGTGCACACACTGCTCTCGGAATCGGACTCCGCCGAGATCATTCCGCCCATCCTGAACACGGAGGTGTGGGAGCAGCCCCCGTCGCAGGTGATCGAGATCACGCTGCTGGAGAGCTGGGGAAACAGCAAGTTCATCGGACTGACGGGAATCGAGGTGATTTCGGTCACCGGCGAGATTCTGCCGTGCTCGTGCTACCGCTTCTCCGCCACGCCGCGCGACCTGTACAGCATCGACTCGCGGTACACGTCGTGCCTGCTGGAGAACGTGTTCATCCGACCCAATCTCACGACGCAGGCGCGCAACATGTGGCTCGTGCCCGTGCGATACCACGAGAGTCCCCCTGTTCTCCGAGTGGGCGCTCATTCCCGCGGTTATGCGTAGATCGAGGTGGACGCCTCCACGCCCGCGAGCGGCGTGTGCATCTACAACTACAACAAGAGCCCGCTGGAGGCGTACCGCGGCGTGAAATTCATCGAGCTTCGTGTGGACGAGCGACTGGTCGGGGTACCTGTTCGCGTTCTCGCTGACCCCTAGAACGACCGCCTGTTTCTGCGGAAGGCGCCGGGCGTGGACTTCTTCGACTACGGGCAGTTCGTGTCGTTCGATAACCCGCGCACGGCGTTCCACGACCTGCCGTCGCTGCGCCAGTACGCGCTCACGCCGTCGCTGTGTCCGCCGCAGCAGGACTACGTGTGTCCCATGCACCCGTGCGGGTCGATTCTCAAGATCCTCATTCTCTCCACGTGGGGCGACGTGCACTTCGTGGGGCTCGAGCGCATTCAGCTCTTCTCGCCCGACGGCGAGCGCATCGCCATCGACCCCGAGCAGGTGTTCGCGCAGCCCGCGTCGGTGAACGACATCAAGGAGGAGAAGTCGCAGTGGGACCCGCGGACGGTGGACAAGCTGTTTCGATACCCGGACAACGCGGGGTTCTCGTCGAAGAATTGTTGGTTGGCGCCGCTGCGATATCGCGGACACGCCTCCGAGCGGGGGGAGATTTTGAATTGCATATATGTGGTCACTCAAGTTCCTATTTTCATAGGATGTGTAAAAGTGGGGGTGGGGCGAGGGCGTGACGATTAGTTTTGGAATTACCGAAAGACACCAGCTAGAGGAATCCGAGCTTTTTCATTATGGCTAGATAACAATCTAGTGTTCTCGGGAGAATTGAGGCGTTACGAGCCTGGCAATAGCACGATTCCCGATTGTCAGAGTGTTCTGTTCACGGACAATAAGGTCCTCGTTGAACGGGAGTCGCCTTATGTAGCGCGCGCGGATGGGGAGTGAGCCATAGATTTATCATTCTCCCATCGACAAGATGGTTTTGGTGGACAACGAGAGAGTGTTGTCTGTCTCGAGCAGCTCATGCCTTGATGAGTTCTCGTCGTCTTATACTATTTAGGTGCTTTTCTCTCGTAGTACTTGCCTCCTAAACTATCCGTTCCTTTCCCTGTTTGTTGTTGTTCCATGAGCGAAGTACGGTTCGAGCGTACCGAGGACGTGAGAGGGTGCACGGGGGATGCGAATACGCCCATTCACGTGGACATTGGCGCATTGTACCCGAACGGGTATACGACGGAAACGATATTGTCCTACAACGAGGGGAGGCAGGACGGAATCACGATCGAGACCTTCTCCGGAGAACACAGCAACGAGCACTTGGAGTGCTTCAGAAGAGACGGAAAGAGACAGGGCATCGGTATGCTATACCGAGGAGACGAGTTGATCATGAAAATGAGCTTCGTGGATGACATGCTGGAGGGCTGGGGACTCATATACGCAAATCAGCACTTAGAAGACGCTGTGTATTGGAAGTGTGGCGTCGTTATCCGAGAAAAGGGAGTGCATTGTGAAGACGGGCTCTTTGTGCTTGAGGAGAGGGATCTTGGCGGCCAGCTGGTGTACAAGGGTGGATACGACTGCAGGACCTATCAGCGAGAGGGATGCGGCGAGTTGTACAAGGACGGGCAGATTTCGGCCGTTGGCATCTTCGAGAACGACCGTCTGAAGACGATTCAGAAGAGTTTTGACGGCGTCGTCATGACCGAGTACAGCGCAGACGGTCTCATCACGTACAAGGGAGGCTACGCCATGTTCTCCTATCTCCGTTATCCGCGTGAGGGATACGGGCAGGAATTCGATCACTCCAGGCTCATCTACGAAGGCTCCTTCATTAACGGTCTGCGAAGTGGCTACGGCGTGTCGTACTTCGACAACGGAGTGGCCTCCTTCAAGGGGCAGTGGCTGAACAACAAGCCGTCCGAGGGCCAGTTCCTGACGAAGGACAAGCTCGATCAGTGGGTTACCTTCGACGGCTGCTTCGAGTACACGGCAAAAACGGCGTACGCTCTGGAGATGCTGAGTCAGGCCGTCACCACCATCCATATTGGGGACAATTGCTGTAATGACAGGAGTTGCACGGAAATCGTTTTTACGGAGTTGGACCATCTCCAGGAGATCAACATCGGTAGCAATTCGTGTCGCAACGTGGTCTTCTTCGTGATCTCGGGATTGCCGGCGTTGGAGTCGCTCCGCGTTGGCAATGACTCCTTCACGCTGTGCAACCACACAGACAACAAGCCGTGGGACGGCACGAACAAGGAGCGCATCATGCGCGAGAGTCGTTCATTCACCATCTCCGCCTGTCCCATGCTGCAGCAAGTGTGCGTCGGCATCGGCAGTTTTTCCGACTATTTGTTCTTCTCAATGGAGGGCGTGGCGAGTCTGCAGTCGCTGATCATCGGCGACGCCAACAACAGCATCGACCAACTCATCGCCACCTTCTCCTTCTTCCACTGCGCGGAGTTCCTCCTGAAGGGTGTGTGTCGCCAGGCGGTGTGATGGATAGACTGTCCGCTGCTGCAGAGCGTGCTGATCGGCTCGAAGGCCTTCTACAACGCGCAGAACATCGTGTTTCAGAGTCGCGTGTGGAGTGGGGTGTGAGCGATAGACCTTCCGTCGCTGATTTCGCTGCACATCGGGTTTGGAGGCTTCTGGGGAGTGTGGGGCAGCTCGGGGCCTCTGACCCAATTCAGTGTGGTGAATGCGGGAAAGTTGGAGCAGATCGTGTTCAATGATTACGCGCTATACAACGTGGATCGCATTACGCTGCAGGGTGGCGGAGCTGGGCTGAACTCATGTGTAGGGTGCAAGTCGTTGGTCCAGCCGAATGCGGTGACGATTCAGGAGCACTCGCTGTACACGATTCGACGGCTGCGCATCAGTTGCAATACGGCTTCCGAGTTTGCGGCGGCGTTGAAGCGGCGCAAGTCGTATCTCCCCATCGAGTACATTTAGTGCTGTTTGTTTATGCTCGTCTCTTCCCCAATCACAATCTTCTTCTCAAAGAGTCCACATGTCTTTCCTTGTTCGCTCTATTCCTCTTCTCACGAAGAGAATGACTTCGACTGTGTTCACCAGACAGTTCGGCGGTAGTGCTCGTGACGGCGAGTTCACGCGTAGTGGAGTTCAAGCTGAATTCCCTGGCAGACGAAGAAACGATTGAAGTGGAAGCGGACGAGGGAGCCACTCTCCTTGACGTTTGCCAGAACGAGGGCGTCGATATCACTGGTAATGCTCTAGCGCCTCTCTCATGCATAGCTGTGTGCGGCGGAGGCGGCAGCTGCGGTAGCTGCAATGTGATTCTCCCTCAGGAGCTGTTCGACGCTGTGCCCCCCATGAAGGACCAGGAGAAGGAGCTCCTCGACACGGTGGTGTTTGGAAGAAAGCCCACGTAGAGTTCGTGATTCGCGATGACTCGTAGCTCCCGCCTCGCCTGCTGCGTCAAGGTCTCCGACAAGTTCGCCGGAAAGACCATCGAGGTGCCTCTTCCGCTTTGACATGTTTCCTTCAACAAACACCCAGTCATATAGTACAAGTTAGTAGCCGTAACCGTAGAGGGTTCTGCCCTGTCTCTTCAGAGCGTACACCACATCCATAGCAGTCACCGTCTTTC
>ENA-UEQW01003415-UEQW01003415.1-human-gut-metagenome-genome-assembly--contig:-NODE-3415-length-10968-cov-5.101184_pt1 | contig 10968 bp, 7 predicted proteins | sample MGYA00242947_ERZ507947 | MGnify/ENA primary metagenome ERZ507947 (study PRJEB26167, sample SAMN06115421) | human gut metagenome | host: Homo sapiens | place: China:Guizhou | collected 2015-03-17... | reverse complement strand
GTCATATACATGGTTTCTATGCTTTCAATCATACTGTTTGTTTTTTCACGGCTTGCATATCTATAATACACATCAAACAAACGAAGTAGTTTTGTTGTGTATCCCAAAATTGTAATATCATTAGGTGATATATCAGCAGCTTCATTGAGAATATTTCCCCTAATAATGTTATATAGCGTAGAAACAACAGCTTTATCAGAGAGATACATATAGTTTATGTACCCATCCTTCTCCTGTCTTTGTCCGAAGAAATCATATCCGCCATTTTCGAGAAAATCATCCACATCGTACTTCTCGCCGAAAATGTTTCTCTGAAAAGATTGAGCCAAATCACGCACTTTGAAGTCTGATCTATAGCAATATTTCAATTCATTGACACCTCGAACATTTGTTACGACATCTTTTTTCTCTGTTGGTTGACCATATATATTTTGTTTTACATCGCCAAATAGCACATAATCTCCTTGTGGGTCTCTGAAATAATTCTTAATGATATCCATCCAAGAACGATGGTAATCTTGTATTTCGTCAATTAGTACGGCATCATATTTACGGATTTCATCCTTATGTTCATCGAAAAGTGTAATATTGCCATAATAATTCTGTTCCAAATAAATACCGACATTTTCTGGTTTTGACTCTTCTGGTATTTCTATTTCAATGTTCAAATTATTTAGTTCTGCATTAATAAACTGATGATAATTAATAATTGTGAAGTTCTCAAATGGGAACTCTTCATCGACTCTATTCAATTTGTCATGAATAAAGTTCTTAAGCGTAATGTTGAAGGTAAGTATGAGTATTCTAGGATTATTGTTACGTTCCAGTGCCCTCTTGTATGATTGCACTGCTCTTGCTGCTAATACTGTTGTCTTCCCAGAACCAAACACACCTCTAACTCTTTGCTCCAGTCGTGTAGAGTAAATGATTTCCTTTTGCTTATCAGAATAATTGTATGGAACTCCTTGGTTTTTCAGATGAAGAGGTGGGGATAGTAGCCGTGAGAAATTATCATACAGTGCATCAGTAAAGAATTGTGACGGATTATTCGAGATTAGATAACGATTCTTAAGAATTTGGGTGAAGTGTTCTCTGTCAAGTGAGTCATATCCCAGAAAATCCATATTATAGTGAAGAAACGTTTGATATTTATTATCCTCTTCTTTATTCTTGTCTTTATATGGGTTTACCAGCATATCCTCAATGTCTTTCTGACTTGCACAATGGAAGTAAACAACGCATGATACTATTCTGAAATGTCTAAAATCCTTGATCTTTTGATATAAAAGATCTTTTACATGTAAGTCATACAGGTTGCTTTTGTATTTTAGCACCTGGTCGATAGGTGATTTTACGACAGAATTATTAGGAATGAAAAACCACTTCTTTTTGTCATCTAATCTGAAGTTTGCAAGCTTCCAATCTTTTACTTCTATAATCATTACCCCATAACCTTTACGCATAATAAGAACGTCAGGACGATCACCATTGAGATATGGATTGAAAAATACCTCAAAAGAATCGTCCAAGACTTGATATAGGAAATTCAGCAAGGTTCGTTCTCCGTCTGTTGGTTGAACATTGAATTGTTTGATTTTTTCAATTGAAGGATAAAATATAGCCATATTGTCTTTTATTATGCCAATCGATGCGGTTCAACAAGTTCATAGGAAGCATAGTCAACCCAACAAGATAAGATTCTTATTTGCGTGACTGACTATGTTTTCTCGAATCTGATATTTATTGTAAAATTTCCCAGTTCAAAGCATTTATCTCTTCGTCGTCATGTTCTTCAAGATAATTTGCATACCAAAGAATGATATTGCATAATTCCAATGCTATACTTTGTAGAAGATATGGAGGATTACCTATGCTATCAAGAAACTCTGGGGTTTGACGAGAATTCTTTTTCTGTTCTTCATCGGCATTTTTGTTGTCTATATGCTCGTATGAAGCAGCTATCTCAATCAAACGATGAAAACTATCTTTTAAGACGTTTGGAAGAATATTAGTACTTTCAAAATGAATTCCCTTACCTGAAAGAATCAAACTACACCATGTAGTATTGATGCTTCCTCTTTTATCAACAAGTTTATCTGATAGTACATATTTCCCATCTTTCTTTTTGTTAGGGAGAATACCATTTTCTGCCATAGACGTGAAGATGAGTTCAATGCATTTACGTACATTAGTCATCATATTGTTGTATTCTTTGCCTGAGAAATTTCGTGCGTGGATAGGTAACAACAATTCTTCCATATAAATAGCAACCTCACGGTCGAGTCCGCTCCTGTCAATGGCTTTAAACACATCGGGATAATAAACTAAACGTATCTGCATTTCTGGCGACAACTTTGCTTTGTACGGAATGCGATGGAAAAGCAAATCTCTATCTGTAGCCTTGCTATAGAATTTCTTTTCCTTCCAATCACCATCCCATTCTTCACGATTGTCAATGATTAGGTCATTGAGTTCCTCCTCACTACCTCCGGAGAGTACGAACCATGGAATAACTCGCTTTTGTTCTGCACAAATTTTTGTAATGGATGATAGTGCATGTACCAAGAAACGCTGAGCATTATCATGGTCGCCTTTCTTGTATTTACACTTTGCATCCAAGATTATAGCAGACCAACGCTTAAAGTCCGAAACGAGAGCTTCCTCGGCTTCCTCCCAGCAACAGAAAGGAACTAATTCCAAACCATAGCGAGAAGCCTCAATCGGATAAAACTGAATGTTGTCTGGGTCGTCTTCAACCCATAACACTTGTATTAGATTTGTGTCCATATATAATATTTTTGTTGTGAGGTAGGCTATATTTTGCCTACCTCATATTAAACTCTTAGTACAAACTTGCTAAAGGCATCTTCAGCACGTAAGTGACCGTAAACTTCTTCTCTGGTGTAGAGACAATCTTCACATCACCACAATACTTGCGCATGATTTCTGCTATCTCGCCACCACCTATGCCGCCATGCCCATTCTGATTTAAAGCAGAAGAATAGCCATATTCCAATACCAAGTCGGAATCAACGTCAGAAGGCATCGGTGCGCCATTATTTGCCACCTCTATGATGAGGTTAAGCCCATCCGTGGTCCAATTTGTCTGAATCACGTTGTCTTGGCAGGTCGTATCTGTGAAGCCATGAGCACAAGCATTGGCAACAATATTGTCAAGCACCTGTTGCAAAGCTCTTTTCGGAAACCATGCGGCATTCACGGATTCTCCTTTATGGAAGAGTAGTTTCCCTGTCTTTTTGTCGAAAACATCCTTTGTGAAGCAGTTGGTTTCAAAGTCTTCCCACAGATGCTTAAATCTGAACTTTGAGTCTTGGTGCTCTCTCTCATATTCCTCGATGAAGGTCTGAGGTTCTATGATTTCGCATTTTCCCCAATCCTGCTCGTCTGACAATTTGGCTACTCTGTCGCATATTGTGCGTAATCTTGAGCGCAAAGTCTCCATAGCCTCGCCAACAGTCATTGTGCTGACCGAAGACAGCCTGTCCTTTGAGTTAAGACGACCATTGTGTTCTTGCATACAATACAGTAAAGAGCCAAACAGACTATCGAATGCAGAAACATTCTGCGACAAGGCATGTTTTCTCAAGCGTATGGAATGTCTGAAACCTTTCTCACGCATATCAACATACTGTTCCTGCAAGGTAAAATCCTTTAGGATTGTGTCTTGAACTTGTTTCTGCTGCTGCTCTATAGATGGAATGTCGAAACGTACCCAATCTCTCCATTTACTTGCTAAAGTCGCTTTGTGTTTCTTGCCATAAACAAGTCTCACTATTTGCTCTTGCACGGAATGACTCAGTATTTGAGAAGCAAGAAATCTTACATCGACTTGCGCTGTAGGCTTCAATACATACAAATTCTTAGGAACCAAGAAAATGGCATTATCAGCAGTGTAACCAACTGCCAGCTCTTTGTCTGAAACGGCAACTATCACAGCAGGACCATCAACGCGATAATAGCGTCTTAATCGTTCCGTATTTAACAAGGGCAACTCACTCACACTAAATTCGCCTTTAGAGAAAACTGTAGAAAGTTGATTTACGGTAACCACATGGTCGTCTATCGAGCACTCGTCAGACAGTATTGGTGCTACTTCTGCTTCCGTGATATCGCTTACAGGAGTTCCACTCTTGGGCTGACGAAGATAGTACGAAGGCAACAGAATGTCAGTATTCAGACTATCATACGAGAAGCGACGCATAACAGGACCTTCTTCACGCTCAGGCATATCAGCCATTTTGACTTCCTTCAGAAAAGTATCCACGTCAACAACTCTCTCGTCTGTTTTTTGACCGAGAGTCGTTGCGTCACACATAACAATCGTGTCGTGAGGCTTCTTGACAAAATGAAACAGAATATTGCCTGAAGGCAGTTGAACCAAGTCTTGAAGAGTTTTCTGCTCCTTGATGTACTGATGCAAGAAAGCTGTCTCGTCGCTAAGAACAGATTCTTTCGACACGCAGAATAGTATATCACCACCTTCCTTTACTATTCGATTGCAAGCTGCAAAGGATTCCTCAATCGAATATTCGCTAAATGAAGAATACTCAGCCAAAACAGCATCGAACATACCATCTGCCAAACCCGTCCACAAGCCTTCCTCGGATTCTGAATCTTTGTAGTATTCTATTTGTCGTCCGCAGGCATATGCACGTATAGCGGCATTTGCAAATCCTGAAGCAACAACCAAATAACATTGGTCTAAACCCACAAATTCACGACCATTGTCGGAAGTAGGAATAAAAATCCTGCCTTGTTTGTTATCTAACAGATAAGGTACCAATGAACTCCATTCCGTTGGCTCGTCAAAATCTAATCCCAAAATGGCGACAACGTTCAAATGCTCAAAAGCATAATCAAGAAAAACGTCGAAATTCTCTAAAAGGAAGGATTCATCAGCCTCTGAAAGCAACCCACTCATATAGTAGCAGGTGTATTCTTTGTACTCTTTCACAACCTGCTCGTTTGCTTGTTTACCAGCGACCAACTGGTAAATATGTCCAACAAGTTGCTCGACAAAACAAAGGCGTTGCTGGTCTTCAGGTACAAAGAACTCAGTGAACTCACTCTGAGTCTTTTTCACAGCCTCTGTCTCAGATGCAAGGTTCTCATACTTGGCAACTATTGCCTCTACCTGAATGTACTTTTGTGTACGCATATCGTTCGTTTTTTGTTTGACTTTTATAACTTCGATGCAAAGGTATGTTGGAATAGCGAACCCTATGTTCGCAATTTGCTGTATTTGTTATTTATCTTTGAAATCTTTTCAAAAATCTCATTTTGAATCTTCTTTGGTTCTAACACAAGAAGGTTTTCTCCGAAACTTGTAAGTTCACGAATTAATTCATAGTTTCGTTTGCAATCAATCCTTAGGAATATGCCTCCTTCAAGAAATGGATACTTATTACGTAGAGATTGTACTTCGTCTATTGGCAAGTTCCGTTGCGAATCGTGAATAGGCTTGGTCATTACATAGTCTTTAGAAATATCGCTAACCCAAAATTTAATTTTATATACAGGACTATTGTCTAAAACCGTAACACCGATAATGTCGTCAAACCATTCGTTGATATTCCCTTCATATTCCTTGTATTTATGTGAAGGAAGTGGTATGCATTTGTCAATTCTGTCAAGGCTGAAGTTAAGAAGCTTACCACCTTTCTCTGATTCTGCAAAAAGATACCATCTACGATTATACTCTTTCAATAAATAAGGATTTAGGTTGATTTGCAAGTCTTCATCAGGTTTTGAAAAGACATGATAATGCAGCTCTATTACTTGCTTTTGGGATATAGCCGTGAACAATTCTCCGAACAGATTTGAATTCTCCAATGGATTTTTGGTAAATGATATTATCTGCTTCTCTTTATTATTTCCAAGTCCCAATCTAAGCCCCTCTAATCTATCGAGATTGGGTAAACCGTCAAATTGTCCCAACATAGAAAGAGCCTCTCTCAGTAGATACTCTTCGTCATCGGACATCTCTTTTTTGAATATAGAGAAAGCCGGATTTGCATAACGTAAACATCGTTTGGAATATGTCTTATGTGTATCAGAATTATAACTTGCTACAGAATATCTTTCTATCTCAACCATAAATGGCCCTTCATATTCAAGATAATTGATATCCTTTTCAATAGTACGCCTGCCCACACCATCTGTATCAGGGTACATGTCAGATAGTCTCTTGCAAACCTCTTCTGTAAGGTCGTCAAGCGAATAGTTATGATACCGACTGCTGAGTAGCTCGTCAAGTATCTTGTATCGGGTCATTGCATTTTTATTTGTTGGCATACGAATTGATTTTACTTAAAGACATTTTTAATTCAGCCCGAATATTGTTCAATCATTGTTATCTTCTATATTCGGCAGGTAATCACTTGCTTTAGCCTGTGATATAACGCCATGCCCCAGTTTTGACTCCAACTGTGTGCGTGCGGCTTTCGCCACGCTACCGCCATCCTTAGCCACCTGCTTCTGCTGATGAAATCCATTAGGATTGCGCTGTTTAGACAACTCCGTAGCAGATGCCTCTGCAAGCATATTGAGGGCTATCTCCATGTTGGTCATGTTGTCACGCAGACTCTCTTTCTTCAGACCTTTGAAACTCTTGTACTGTTTGGTTGTCATCCCACTCCATTCACGTGTAATGATGTCGGTAAGAGAAGCATATTGCAGACCTTGCTGCACACCTGTGCGTGCCCATTCGTCGGTGAGTTCTTTCCTGATTTCTATAGACTTGATGCGTTGGTTTATCCAAGCATCAGAATATCCCAAACGCTTGTAGTCAACGATGGCCTGGTCTATGCTCTTTTCTGGATCCTGCATTTGTTCCAAACGAGAGCTTGCCACCTGTGCCATCCACACCTTGAAAGGCTCAGCCTTTGGTGAAGGAATCGACTGGATAATGCGGAAGAGTTGCTCAGTGTCGGCAACGTCAGTCATGCGCAATTTGCCGTCTGAGGCACGAAGCTTCAACCCGTGACAATTTGTCACGGTTTCATTACCTTCTTTTTTGAGTCTCTGCTTCAGCTTTCTCCAATAAGCATTGGCATCTTTGCTGTCAGTCAGCACACCGCACACATCCACAATGGAGAAATACCATTTTTCCTCCTTGTCGTCCCATACGGTACGCACCTTCTTTTCTTCAAACAGTTGAAGAGATTCCTTCTTCGTCATATTCTTTTTTCCTATTTCATTATCTTGATTGTCAATCAATATTATCTTCTCTAAGAAGATCTGTCACCTCTACTTCAAGCAATTTTGAAATTTTCATCAGACTGCCCAAGTCAGGCTGACAGGTGTTTGTGCACCATTTTGATATGGTGGTCTTGTCCTTTCCCAGTTGTTCGCCAAGCCATTTGTTAGTCTTCTTCTTTTCTGCAAGGACCACTTTTAGCCTGTTCAATTCTCTATTTGCCATATTCATATATATGTTTTGCTTACAAAGGTAGCTATAAAACACAACAATCGAGCAGAAAGCATCTAATATTTTATGTTTATCTACCAATTTGGTGAGAAAAGTTCACTTTTAAAAAGAATACTCCTCCGTTTGTGATAACACATAAATCTGAACAAAGCTCACTCACTCCTCTCTTGATTTTCCTATTTTTCCCTACTTTTACCTATCATCATAAGCATCCATATTTGTACCATACGAATATAACACGTTGATATTCAGTGGTGATAATCTTTGAGGAGGTTAAGTAAAGAATTGATAAGCGATAGATAAATGAAATCCGTGTAACTCAAAAGGTTGCACGGATTTTTTTGTTTGTTATAACTTTTGGCGTTGGCGTTTTTCAGATTCTTTTGAAGAAACCTTCATATTCTTCATCCAATATTTTCCAAATACCGTTTTTGCGACCTCCTTCTCTGACAATCAATTTAAGGTCCGAAAGTTGTTTAAGGTATCGCTGTACTTGGCGTAGGGAAATACCCATATTCTCAGACATTTGCGTGGCATTGATTTGAGGTGTTTGTGAAATCAATTTATAGATTTGTCGCTGAGCCTTTATAAATTCTTTTGTGACATTAGCTTTGGCTTTTACGACATCTCCGGTCTCTTTTACGACGTCTTTTACGACATCTTCTGGTGTTTTTACGACATGAGGATTATCTTTTATGACATCCATGGCATAATTGAGGTTCCACATTGTAACATGGAATTCAGAAACATTGGAGCTGAACTCTGGAGCATGGTAATTCTCCAAATTCTCAAACCGCTTATATTCACCTATAATCTTCTTCATACCACTACCTCTACGCTCAATTAGCTTTAAGCGATGAAAGAAATCAGCGAGCAAAGGGTTGCGACGTTTCGAAGGTACTGTCATAGGGTCGAGTTGTTGTATCAAGCGTCCATCAAACATACCGCCTGGGGAATACACCTCCATTCGGTCATCATACATATCAATGTGTATTTCGCTACCAAGCTCCATGTAATCCCTGTGAATGATGGCGTTACATATCACTTCTGTTACTGCACGTTCTGGATAATCGGGCAGTTCCTCCCGATAATCATCTTCTTTCCACCATCTTCGGTGTGAATTGTTCCGAACAAATGCGACCGCATCTTGCAATTGCCCGATAACGCTACCCTCCAGTTCTGCATCATCCAAAGCCTCGCCCAAACCGCTTGTCATGTCTAAGCCATTCCAACGGGTGCAAAATATGCGAGAATGGCGTATTGGGGAGTCGTCAGCCAAAAGAGCACCAGCATTGGTAAGTTTTCCATCATTATCTACAATGCCCCATGATACGAAATCACTATCATCAAACGATTGGTTCAACCGTTTGAAGTGTACGGATTTTAGCTTTGAGAAAGCCATATCCTCAAACTTATAGGGTGAAGGAATCGCATCAAAGGAGCGACCTGCACCTTGCATTACAAGACTTTTTAGTTGAAGTCGGTCAGCAACAACAGACTCATTGCCAACTCTTACAAATGCTAAGCGTTGCTTATCGCCTATATAGTAATATGGTGTTTCTTGTCCCTTATAAACGTGAAGTAATACAAGTTTCTTGCCTTCAACCTCTTTAAATTCAAGGTTGACAGCAGGTATAGGGTCAAGTTTTGTCTTTATCTCTTCACTTATTCTTTCGGCATCGCTCTCTGCATCAGCAAGACCAACCACTTGGTCGTCATTACTGATGCCAAACACTAATGTTCCGCCTTCGCCATTGGCAAAGGCAGATACACTTTTTAGCCAACTCTTTGGTCGCTTGACTTCGAGCTGCTGTTTCTTGTCGTAGGCGGTTGCTTCGCCAATTAATTCTTTTATATTATGTAACATTTCTATCAATTTTAAATAAAATATCTATAATCGTATGTCCTGCCATTGTAATGTCCCAACAAATTTCCAACTTGAGCCAAAGTATTTGACGTATCGATGGTAGCAGGAAATTTTGTATAGAAATTAAATGAATTCCAGTTCATTTTTGTAAATCCAAGAATTTCTCTTGCTAATGTTTGCATGGAACCCTTACCATAATATTTCGTAATTTTTAAAGGCGAAGGGATTCCGCGTCCACCAGGAAAATAATTTCTATTAGGTACAACGGAAGCTATTGTTCCATGTGTCCATAACAAACACGAATATTGAGATACTGCAAAACAAACACCTCTTGATATCGGATAACTTGAATTGTATGGAACTGTTTGTCGAATTGTTTGGTCTATACATCTTATAGATTCTTCCATCGTTATTGTTACTAAATCAACATCCTTAATCCCCGTATGAGACAATGCGTCTGTTATGCCTTTAATCTCGGTTTCTTTAAACGGAGTTCTTTTATGAATAACAACTCTATGCGGCATTTTATCCATTGATTTTACAAACAGTTCGACAATACTTATGCCTAACTTATATGCTTCTTCATAAGTTAAATATGGATTGTTCTTTTTGTCCATAATAGGATTCTCTATTTGTGATAGCTTATATCTCAGTCCCTGTCCTTGTGCATTGTATATATGGCTACAACCTAAAACAACTTCAGCTTTACCTGAATATTGCTTTTTTATGCTATATCCAATTCCTGCATATGCTGTATTTTGATCTAAGTCTGCAAGAGTCCAGGGAGTTCTTAAAGCTTTCACAAATAAAGCTAAAGAGAGCCACCATGAAATTTTACATACCATCTTGTTATATAAAGTTTTTTCTTCTATAAATTGGGTCGTGAATCTATGTTGGGCGGCAAACGCTTTAATATAGTTATGCAAATCAAATGTTTCTCCATGATAATTGAATTGTCTATAGTTACTCCATGAATTAGGTACAAATATTAATAGCACAATTCCTGGGAACTGTTCTGAAAGTTTTTGCCCTTCTGTACAAATAGTTTTTGCTAAATTAATGGCACTTTTAGGATTATCATTTATTGATACCCATTTTTCAGAATGTATTTCAGGAATATCAAGTCTACAGTTATAAATATTACTAAAACCGGTATAATGATGTACATAGTCGGATAATTTATCTGCAGATACTGTAGAATTTAGTCTTTTTAGAAATTCACTAAATTTTAAAGAATAAGAAGTAGGACAGATACTGCCAATGCATACATCTTTAGGGAATACATCAAAATAATTCGCATCGAAAGGTCTGTATTTTGATAATCCTCTCATCGGATTGTCATCATATGCTGGTTTATTAACGTATGGATTTATAAATTCAAGCTTGGGTTCGTTAATGTGTATGCCATGATATAATGTTTGATTTATATTATATCCCTTCGGAGAATATATCGTTATGTTACCTTGTCCGTAATGGTGTATTTCAGCATAACCACGATTATTGGATATTTTAAAGATAAAACCACTTCGTGAATTAACAGGTATCTCAAAACATAATCTTTTACCATTAAACATTATATTACACCATTCTTGTAATTTCTTCTCATATTGCCGATTTCTCATTTTCTCCAACTACTCATTAGAGTATTGTT
>ENA-UEQW01003412-UEQW01003412.1-human-gut-metagenome-genome-assembly--contig:-NODE-3412-length-10973-cov-2.645833_pt1 | contig 10973 bp, 9 predicted proteins | sample MGYA00242947_ERZ507947 | MGnify/ENA primary metagenome ERZ507947 (study PRJEB26167, sample SAMN06115421) | human gut metagenome | host: Homo sapiens | place: China:Guizhou | collected 2015-03-17... | reverse complement strand
GTGACTGGATTCGAACCAGCGACCACACGCCCCCCAGACGCGTACTCTAACCGGGCTGAGCTACACCCCGAATTGCGGATGCAAAGGTAGTGCTTTATTTTTAATCTGCAAATAAATCGCTGTAAAAATACAAGTGAGTATCTTCTATGATTATCGTATATAGTTTATTATTAATGCAATATGTTCGTGCTGAAAACTGCTATTTAGACAATATTATAAATAAAACTAAGTCTGTTTCGGGGACTGTTTGGTATCCTACACAGTGCAAAATAGATGCAAAAAGCCCCGACTTATAGCAATAAAAAGCGTCTAATCATCCCGAAACCTTAATCAAACCTTAATCGAACCTTAATCGAAAAACAGGACGAACAAGTGGGATGCAAATAGATTGCAAAGTTAATGTAGGTTAAAGTTTGTCCCAATTTCGCAATGTTTTAAGGAACCTTCCTTGTTGAGCCGTTGCAATGATGTAGTTTTAATCATCGGAATTATCTACCTTTGCATTGAGCGAGAGTGAAGCTCTATACTTTATTCCTATGTAAAGTGTAAAATAATTTCGTCAGCCATATAACTAAAAAAAGAGCAAAATCATGGCAAGGACAAAAATCGTGCTTTTTAAAAGCAACATTAGAAGGGACGGAAGCTGCCCCGTCTGTTTAAGGGTAGCAAAAGAGGACAAAACAAAGTACATCGACTTGCAATTGTCGGCAACGAAAGGGCAATGGGACGAATTGGCATCCCGATTTAAAAAAGACAAGCGTGTCAATCCTAACTACGAAAATTACAATGCGTTGCTGAACCGTTATGAAGTCCGAAAGGATGAAATCCTACAAAAGTTCATGGAGGAACGGGTAAACTGGACGCTTAACCAGTTCGAGGAGGAGTTCCTTGGTATGTCAAAGCAGGGTAAGGTTTATGACTACTTCATGCGACAGGTGGAAAACCTAAAAGCCACAAGGCATATCGGTAATGCAAAAGTCTATGAGCGTACTTTGCATATGCTGGCAAAGTATGACGACAAGATTGAGGAACGGCTGTTTTCCGAGTTGGATGTAAAGTACATCAATCGGTTTAACCTTGAAATGGAAAAAGACGGCTGTTGTGGAAACACCCGTAAATACTACCTCAAAACATTGAGGGCAGTTATAAACAAGGCGATAAAAGAGCGTGAAGCCTCATCAAACACCTATCCTTTCGGTAAGGGTGGCTTTGAAATCGGTAAGCTGGCAGAGGAAACAGCCAAACGCTACCTTTCACCACATGATTTGGAGCTGATAAAAAACTCGCCTCAACAAAATCCTGTATTGGAGTTGTCCCGTAGGGTGTTCCTGTTTTCCTATTTATGTTTCGGTATGAGTTTTATAGATGAAGCCATGCTGACTAAAAACAATATTGACACGTTTGGGACAGAGGAGCATATCGTTTATAAAAGGCAAAAGACACAGAACGCTAAAAATGCAAAGCCTATAACAATACCCGTAACTCCTGCCATACGAGAGCAGTTGGAATGGTTTAAGGCAAATACTACTTTAACAGGCAACTATTTGCTGCCAATAATAACAAGGGATTATGAGGGGGAACAACTGTATGACCATATCCGTAGCCGTTACAAACGTATAAATGACGGTTTAAAGCAATTAGGCAAGTTGCTCCATATCCGTATGAACCTGACCACCTATGTCAGCCGTCATACAATGGCCATGACCTTACAAGGTAATGATGTCCCCCGTGAAATTATCAGCCAAGCGTTGGGGCATCGTAATCTTACAACGACAAACGTATATCTTGACAGTTTTTCAACAAGCGTATTAGACAGAGTAGCTAAAATCCTTTAATTATGAGTATGGCAATAAATATGCCTTTGGGCGGCTTGATAGACAAGTCGCTCAAAGGGGAAGCCCGTTTTGCGCATGAGGAATGGTTGCGCACCTATGTAAAAAGACTGACGAATGGTAATAAGACAAAGCTAAAACAGGCTTTGAATGAGGTAGATGAGGCTATAAACCAATGGCGGGACGGCTTCTTCATATCCACTTATGATGAAAAGCTGTCAGCCGTCCGACAAGGCAAACTGAACATGGGCAGCCAAGAGTTGGAAGACATCTATAACGAGGAAACCTATTTGCAAAAAGAGGGTAAAACAGGTTTGGTTGCAGATTTCTTGTACAATTCCATAGCTCAATACGGTTTTATCAATGAACACCACCGTGATGCAATAGAGAGCGCATGGCTGTTTCACGACATGGAGTTTTTACAGCAGCAATGGGAGTATTACGCTTTGGCTCAAATAAGGTCGTTACGGGCAGTCATTGTTTCCATGCTGGGAACAGTACCAACGACACCCGAAACCGAACCACAGAACACCAAAAGAGAGCCAAAACGGATAGAAGATTATCCCGAAGTGTTTGATATTACACTTTGTTGTGAGCTTACGAACTATGCAAAGGACACTATTTACAAGTGGACCCGTACCCGTGAAATACCTTGTCATCGTTCCGGGACAAACGGGCGCAAACTCGTGTTTAAGCGTGACGAAATCGTAGCGTGGATGACTGCCCGAAAGCAGGAAACCAAGGAGGAATTTATAAAACGAATGGAAAGCCAGTTGGCTGCGCGGCTCCGTAAATAGTTAATATGCTTTATTATGTATAACTTTCTATATACATTCCAATCTCACAGCCATGTATGACAAAATCAAATTAATGCTATATGACCTGCCAACAGGGTACGACTGGCAAACAGTCCTGCAACGTACTGTTGTAAAGGACTATTTTGCCAATGGTACAGGTGGTAAGGGGTATTGGCTTGGACGTAGAGTCATAGCCACAGAAACGTATGTATCGTTCGAGGGCAGTCTTCCTAAATGTCTATGGGGACATAATCTAAAGACCTTGTCGTTACAACAGGTCAAATGGCTTATAATGAAGTTGAGCAAGGACTTGGGTGTACCTATGTATAAGGCAGTGGTGGAGTCTGCGGAGTTTGCACATAACTTTAGTATGACAGAGCCTCCTATTATGTATATGCAGAAGTTGGATGCCATGAAGAAATTTAGACCTAATGAGTGGAATGGTACTAAGTACATAGAGGACGAAGAAGTGCGTTGCAAGTTTTATGACAAGATACAAGAGGCAAAGAAGAAGCGTGAGTTGCCTAAATATGGAAGAGAGAACTTGCCGAGAAACTTATTGAGGTACGAGGTAACATTTAGTACCAAAGGACTGAATAGGTTGTTTGGTAGGGATATAGTAGCAGAGGAGCTTTGGAGTAAACAGGTGTTTTGGACGCTGGTTGCAGAGTGGTTTGGATATTATGAGGATATGGTGAAACTGCCTAATGACTGTTGGGATGTGGATTACCGTATTTTTGAGAGCGCCAAGGACTTTGCCAAGTGGTGTATTTGTATAGCAAATGCCGACCAAAACCTGTCTTATTATGTGAAGCATGTCCTTTTTAAACTTCGGGCAAATCCGCAGCCATCCGACCGTGTCCTACATGGGCAAATACAAAAGAAAATCCAAGAAGCGTTGGAGTGGGGCAAAAAACATCTGACTCTCCCTAACCTTACCTTGGAACTGACAGGCAAAATAGAACAATATCTTGCTTGGCTGTTGGAGCAGTCGGCAGACAGAATGGGCATCGCGGAGGAACGACGAATATTCAATACCGCCTGTTAGTCCTCTCTCTAATCAAGTAAGGCTTGGTAATCATCATAGGGTGTAAACTTCACTTCCTAAGTTTACTCTTCGAGTGATTATCATAAGCCTTATCTTTTAAATGAGGGGTCTATTGGGCGTGCACAGCCAAAAACTTATCAAACACAATAAAAGTATTCGGTGGGGTATAATAATGGCTTAAACGCTCTAATACGAGGTTGCTTAATTCTATGTGAGAAGGTGGTTATGCTCGGTCGATAGAATCCATGCAGGTGGTAAGTAGAGAGGATGTAACACTCTCAAATCTTCATTCTATGATGATAAACTTATGTAATGACAGGGTATTACGTCATAGAGGGCTTGCAATGTGGGGGACAGGAATGTCATGCTGCACCTAAAAACGAGTGGAATGTAATCGAATGGTAAGGTCTGTTTGAGGTCGTGGGTATGATGATGAGGCTGTTTCGAGGCATTCATATAAGATACGGTATTTTGAAATGCAATAACCTCATCGGAGTTCCCTCTCTAAAATCTTGTGAACTATCAATAAATGAGTAAATTTGTTCCACGACATCCCTAAAAACGTTTGTAGAACGCTGGATTTTAGTTATATTTGTCCCGCTAACAGATTAAAGACCTGTTGGTGACATATTAATTAAAGGAAGCGTTTAGCTTTATCCCGTATTTAGAAATCTGGACAATTTCGAACCACACGGGGATAGACGATACAAACGCTCATGCTAATCTTGTATATATCAGTGATATATATATGGCTTGGCGTGGGGTGTCGTTTTATCTCGTGTGGTGGGTTTGTCCAGAACCTCTAAAGACAGATAATTCTAACAGCCTCACGCTATCTTTTTATATAAACCTTTCCTGTTGAGGCTGTGGAAAGCAAATCTACGATATTATGAAAAGAGTTTTATTAGTTTGGGTCTTGTTAGTTGTTTCCGTTACTTGTTTTTGTCAAGGAGGGGGTATTTTAGGATATAAAATGACTGATGTAAAATTCGGGAACAATTATTCGTCCACTACAAGCAAGGTTAATTTCGTAAATAAGGGGCAAGGAGTATATACTATTGACGGGATAAGCAGGGATGGGAAAGAGGATGTTTTTTCCGCAACATTGCAATATGTTGGGATGTTTGAGGGCGAGTATAAGTATAAAGGTATATTGGCATATAAATTAGAGCTATATTCAAATGTCGTTGTATATACACCTCATAAATTGAGCACATATACAACTGTTGGGAATGACCTTCCTTCTAAAAATATGATAGAGTTTTATATCTATGAAAAGAATGGGCTGGGTGATGTTAGTTTTAAAACAATATTCCAATTGACATTTCCACATTACTGATATATGTAGTAAGGCTTCTAACGGAGCGTCTAAGACACGGGTAGGGCAATGGTTGTCCTACCCTGTTTGTTATAATGAGTTTGTCCCTAATAGAGCCATTAATGAATGCTTGTAAAATTTGCTATGCAATAATGCAAAATCCACATAGCAAAAGGCAATAATCGGATTAAATAAACCAAGTTTCCCGAAAACCTTATTCGTAGGATATTCGCAGGTAAAAAATAAGGAGTTAAGTATTGACTTAACTCCTTGATTTATATATTGTTGTAAGTTTATTATCGGTAATCTTATTCAATTCCCCCAGACGCGTACTCTAACCGGGCTGAGCTACACCCCGAATTGCGGATGCAAAGGTACGGCTTTCTTTTAAAATAGCAAATCTTTCGGCACTTTTTTTTAGAATAAAAAGCATTTTGTTTTATTGAATCCTATGTATCAGTTAGTTATTGTTTAGCTTTAAATCATACTTGATTACATGGATTCACGGTAAAAATCGAGCATATCCATGATTTCTTCCTTTGTGGCCGACTGATTGATTTGAATGTCGCCCACGTCGGACAATAAAGTAAAGTTGATTCTGTCGGCAATATTCTTCTTGTCATGTGTCATGAACTCATAAAGTCGGTCATAATGTTTGCAGTCGAATTCCAGTTTGCCATAATGCTCTTTGATGAATTGGAGGGTCTGGCGCAACTTGTCTTTGGGAAAACCTGTCTTGACGTGCGAGAAATATAGTTCGCAGACCATTCCCCAGGCAACAGCATAGCCGTGTAATACCGGATGATTGATTTCCAAAGCAAAACTTTCAAAAGCATGCCCCACTGTATGTCCCAAATTCAAAGCCTTGCGTATTCCGGTTTCATATGGATCGCATTCGACAATCTTCTCTTTGATTTGAACGGATTTGGCAACCAGTTTTTGCAATGCTTTATAATCTGTTTTGTTGAAGTCGAAATTCAATAATTCAGCCCAATGTTCCGGGGTGCTGATAAGTCCGTGTTTCAACATTTCTGCATAACCGGAAAGCAGATTGTGTAAATCCAATGACTTTAAGAATTCACTGTCTATCAGTACAGATTCAGCCGGAGAGAAGACACCGATTTCATTTTTTAACCCATTGAAATTAATGCCGGTTTTTCCTCCCACGGAGGCATCTACCATGGCAAGTAAAGTGGTGGGGACATTGATATATTTAATGCCGCGCTTGAATGTTGAGGCTGCAAAACCACCCAAATCAGTCACCATTCCTCCGCCCAGGTTGACAAGCAGTGAATGGCGTGTAGCTCCTCGGTCGCCTAATTGTTTCCACACATAGGCCAAGGTGTCGAGGTTCTTATGGACATCTTCTGCGCCGATGCAAATCAGTTGCGCATCTTTCATGAAGCCGGCTTCTTGAATGAGCGGTATGCAGAGTTTGCGGGTATGCTCGTCAACCAGAATGAATAATTTGTCATACGTGCATTGGCTGATGGCATCAGCTAAATTCTCGTTTATACTGTGGCAGATAATAACCTTTTGTTTACTCATAACTTTTATATTTGCCTGCAAATTTAGGTAAAAAAGCAAAAAGATAGGCGTAGTTTGCTTGCAAATAATTACTTTTGTACGTTAAATGCTAAAATAATGAAAGGAATTCTACCCACTTATTGCAGAACCATGGGATATACTCTTTTAATCCTGTGTGTGTTCCTGCCATTGATGATGTTTATGTTTGGAATGATAAACGACAGTAACTTGTTGTTTACCAAAGCTTCTGTGAAGTTACTTATCTGGTTTTCTCTTTTCATGATATTTCTGGCAAAGGTGAAAAACGAGAATGAGGAAACAGCTAAAATCCGTGTTAAGGCCATTTGTTATGCCATTTATCTTTTAGGCATTTATTATATAGTGATGCTTGTCAGGGGAGTCTATGATGGAAACCTTGAAGAAGCCGATAATTCTATTGCTATTGTTTATATGGCTTTCAATGTACTTTGTCTGGAGTTTGGCATTCAAAAGAGTAAGGTAGACAAGCTTTTTAAAAAATAATCTTCTTTTCCGTTAAACCTTTTGAGTGTGGAAGTGTCCAAAGGACATTAGGCATTAAATCTCATTAGGAAAATAGAAAGATGAAGAAATTGATACTTTTGTTGCTACTGGTGTGTACCGGTACAACTCTCTCTTGGGCCCAGGGCAGCAAACGGGTCACGGTAAGCGGAACTGTAGTTGATGGAGATGACAAGAGTCCGATAGCACAGGCTACCGTACAGTTACTTTCTTTGCCGGATAGTACAATGGCAGTAGGAAATGTTACCAATAATAATGGTGTCTTCTCTGTGGCGGCTCGCCCCGGAAAATATGTTTTGAAGATTTCCTTTGTCGGTTATCTGACTCAGGAGAAGCCGTTGCAATTGACTGCCGGCAAGCCTTCTGTTAATGTAGGCACGGTGACTTTGCCCACAGATGATATTATGTTGGGTGAGGCGATTGTGGTGGCTGAGGCTCCTCAAGTTACCATTTCGGAAGATACAATCGGGTATAATGCATCCGCATATCGAACTCCCGAAGGAGCTATGCTGGAAGAATTGGTGAAGAAACTGCCCGGAGCCGAGGTTGATGAAGATGGAAATATCAAAATCAATGGTAAGGAGGTGAAGAAAATCATGGTGGATGGTAAGGAGTTCTTTGGCGGTGATGTGAAGACCGGATTGAAGAACTTGCCTGTCGATATGGTTGATAAATTGAAGACATATGATAAGAAATCTGATTTGGCACGTATTACCGGTATTGATGATGGTGAAGAGGAAACGGTACTGGACTTGACTGTCAAGAAGGGAATGAACCAGGGTTGGTTTGGAAATGTCGATTTGGCAGGAGGTACCGAAGACCGCTATATGGGACGTGCTATGATAAACCGTTTTTATGATAAAACTCAATTTTCTATTATCGGTTCTGCCAATAATGTGAACGACCAAGGATTTTCGGGTGGAGGCGGCGGCCCTCGCTGGAGACGTAATAACGGGCTGAATGCCACAAAAATGTTGGGCGCAAACTTTGCTACGGAAACGTCCAAATTGGAATTGGGGGGTAGTATGCGCTATAACTATCGTGATGCAGATATCATCAGCAGCGGTTATTCTCAACGTTTCTTGCAGAGCGGCAATTCTTATTCAAACACGAATTCAAACAATCGTAACAAAGTAAGTGATTTTAATGCGGATTTCCGTATGGAATGGAAACCCGATTCAATGACGAATATCATCTTTCGTCCTAACGTCTCTTATAATAAGACCGATGGGGCTACAATGAAAGAATCAGGTACTTTCAATGATGACCCTTATAATTATATTGCCAATCCAAACGATTATCTTAATTTTAATGATATGGATGGCAGTGATCCGTTACGCGACATTCGCGTCAATGCGACCAATGAACATGGCTTGTCGGATACTAAGAGTCTGTCTGCCAATGCGACTTTACAGGTGAACCGCAAGCTGAACAATAAAGGACGTAACATCACTTTCCGGGGGTCGTTTGGTTATGGCGATAACGACAATGATCAATATACCCAGTCGGAGACTCGTTATTATCAAATACATAATTATTTGGGAGGAGACTCTATCCAATATCGTAATCAATATATAACGATGCCGACCAAGAATTACAACTATACGGCACAGTTGACGTATAGCGAACCGATTGCTCGGGCTACTTTTCTGCAGTTCAGTTATCGTTTTCAATACAAAAATACTACGAGCGATAAGTCTACTTATGATTTGCAAGGTTTTCCTTGGGAAATCGGTGACGGACTGCCCGAAGGGTATGAAGCTGCGTATGTGGATAGTTTAAGCAAGGATGCCGAGTATAAATACTTTAACCATGATGTTTCTTTGGGTTTGCGTTTCATCCGCGAAAAGTATCAGATGAGTGTGGGAATGTCTTTGCAGCCGCAGAATACCAAACTTTCTTATAAAAAAGGGGCGTATATGGTAGATACCACTCGTACGGTCTTTAATTTTGCTCCGAATCTGGACTTCCGCTATCGTTTCTCTAAAGTGAGTCAGTTGCGTATCACTTATCGCGGACGCAGCAGTCAGCCGAGTATGGAAAACTTGTTGCCGATTGTTGATAACTCAAATCCGCTGAATATCCGTGTCGGTAACCCCGGCTTGAAACCTTCGTTTGCACATACCATGCGCGCATTTTATAATACATATAATGCTGAAAGACAACGTGGAATGGTGGCACACTTGATGTTTACCGCTACGCAGAACAGTATCAGTAACAGTACGCAGTATGATATGGAAACCGGTCGGACCATTGTTACTCCGCAGAACATTAATGGTAACTGGAATGCTTTCGGTATGTTCGGCTTCAATACCGCGCTGAAGAACAAGAAATTCACTATCAACTCTTTTGCACGTGCCAATTACCAGAATCAGGTGGCTTATCTTTATAATAAGGATACAAAGATGGATGACAAGAACACGACTACCGGTTTAACTCTGGCAGAGAATCTGAACGGTTCGTATCGTAACGACTGGTTTGAATTTTCTTTGAACGGTTCTATCGAATATACGGCAGAGCGCAGCAAATTACGCCCGGAAAACAATCAGAACCCTTATACATTTTCTTATGGAGCAAGTACTAATGTCACTCTTCCCTGGCAAATGACTTTGTCCACCAATATCACTAATCAGTCAAGAAGAGGATATAATGATGCCAGTTATAATAATAATGAGTTGATATGGAACGCTCAGATAGCACAAAACTTGCTTAAAGGGGCTGCAACTATTAGTTTTGAAATGTATGACATTTTGAAACAACAGAGCAATATCAGCCGTTCATTGTCTGCCGATATGCGTTCGGTTACAGAATACAATAGTATCAATAGCTACTGTATGCTTCATTTTATTTATCGTTTGAATATCTTTGGAAGTAAGGGGGCACGCGATAAAATGATGAACAGCAGACGAGGCTTCGGAGGTCCGGGATTTGGTCCCGGCGGACATAGAGGACGCCCATTCTAAAATAAGCATGGAAGAATCTTTTCCCAATCTATATTGTTATAGGTTGGGATTTTTTTTATATGTTTGCTGACGTGTAAATTAGAGTTATGATAGAATGGAGCATATTTAATGAAATATTTACTGTTGCTTTTAACCTGCTTTACTTCTTGATTATTATTGGCACTATTATGATAGTGGTGCTTGATAATCGTAATCCGGTTAAAACAATGGCGTGGGTACTTGTGCTTTTTTTCCTTCCGATTGTCGGACTTATCTTCTATTTCTTTTTTGGTCGGAGCACACGTAAGGAAAAGCTGATTGGCCGTAAAGGGTTTACCCGTCTGATTAAGCGTCCGATGGCAGAATATCAGGCTCAGAAAGCTTTTAAATGTCCTGAAGATCAGCACCAATTGATGCACTTCTTCAGAAATGTGAATAATGCCTTGCCCTTTGAAGGTAACAAAACGGAGGTCTATACAGACGGGTTGTCTATGCTGCAATCATTGATGAAAGCAATCAGTAAGGCAAAGCATCATATTCATTTAGAGTTCTATATATTCGAAGATGACCCTGTGGGCAGGTTGTTGCGTGATTTATTGATTGATAAGGCTCGTGAAGGAGTTGAAATCCGTCTGTTGTATGATGATGTAGGCTGCTGGAAAGTTCCTCATCTCTTTTATGATGAGATGAGAGGTGCCGGTATTGAGGCACGTGGTTTTCTGAAGGTTCGCTTCCCTGTTTTTACGAGCAAGGTGAATTATCGTAATCACCGTAAGATAGTGGTGATTGACGGGAAAGTTGCCTTTACGGGAGGAATGAACATTGCTTTGCGTTACATGAAGGGTTTTCAATGGGGGATTTGGCGTGATACACATATTAAGATAGAGGGGAAAGCTGTGTATGGGTTGCAAACGGCTTTTTTGACAGACTGGTATGTGGTGGATCGTACCCTGATTACTTCTTCCCGCT
>ENA-UEQW01003411-UEQW01003411.1-human-gut-metagenome-genome-assembly--contig:-NODE-3411-length-10974-cov-3.910893_pt1 | contig 10974 bp, 14 predicted proteins | sample MGYA00242947_ERZ507947 | MGnify/ENA primary metagenome ERZ507947 (study PRJEB26167, sample SAMN06115421) | human gut metagenome | host: Homo sapiens | place: China:Guizhou | collected 2015-03-17... | reverse complement strand
TCTGTTTCCATCCCAAAACGCAGTTCCAATGAATTCGCTGCTATCGCAATACAATTCAATTGCCAACCTGTACAATATAGTGGGTTTGGAAGGAGAGAATGAGGAGAAGGCATATCGTTGTGAGTTGTCTCAGAAGTATCCGCAGGCATCCACAGCCTATCTTGATTTCCTGACGAAGGGCGTGATGTTTTTGGAGGAATACAAGAGTGTGGATGCAGTCCTGCAGTGAGACATAGCAAACCTCCCCAGCAATCTGTTTGATGACATGAAGCGCCTCCTGAAAGTTGCAAATGACCGCATGACGTATCTCAAGCAAATGGGTTTTGCGCCCCAGGTTCAGTATCCAAAGCCAACCTACGTCGTGAGAACGGAGTCTACGCCGTCGAATCCCGTTTCTCCGCCGAGAACCACTCCCTCAGGTAATGGGCAGAGTCCTGTCAGAAACGATGCGGCGGAGCAAGTGCCTTCTCCACCTGCGGAAGAATCGAAGAATGGCCTGCGCTATGAGTCGAATCCCCGTCTTCTCGTGATGCGTAGTAAGAATGACGCGTACGAAAAGATGGTCGCTGAGAACGTGCTGGATATATCCTGATCCAATGAGAATGGTGCATTAACCGAACTCCTCGCCCAGCGTGAAGTGGGAGGACATCGCAGGCATGAAGTACGCGAAGAAGGTGTTGTACGAGGTCCGGCTTCTTCCCTCGCCTCACAACTAGACGGTGATTCTGCCCTCCAAACGCCCCGACTTGTTCACAGGTCTGCGCGCGCCACCAAAGGGCATTCTGCTCTTTGGACCTCCCGGAACGGGCAAAACCATGCTGGCGAAGGTGCGAGCAGGGGACGAGAGTGAGGCGTAGGCAGTGGCGACGGAGTCCTCGGCGTTCTTCTTCAGCATTTCGTCGTCGTCGCTGACGAGCAAGTGGGTGGGCGAGAGCGAGAAGATCGTGAAGGCGCTGTTCAAGTGGTGCTCGGACTGATCGGTGAGGGGTAGAGTGGCGTACCGCAACCAGCCGTCCATCATCTTCATCGACGAGATCGACTCGATCCTGACGGCGCGAAGGTGCGTGTGGGGTGTGCGACTGACGTCTAGCGACAACGAGAACGAGGCGAGTCGCCGGCTGAAGACAGAGTTCATGATCCAGCTGGACGGCGCAGCGACCAGCGGGTCGGTGAAGGGATGAGGCGTAACGCGCAGAGAGGAGCGCGTGCTCATCATGGGCGCCACGAACCGTCCCTTCGAGCTGGACGACGCGGTGATTCGCCGCATGGCGCGTCGCATCTACGTGAGGAGTGGAGAGCGGCGCTAAGGGTCAGATTCCGCTGCCGGACAAGTCGACGCGCTACGAGCTGTTCAAGATTCTGCTGAAGAAGCAGAAGGTGGACTTGTCGAAGGAGGAGATGCTGCAGATTCTGGACAAGAGCGAGCTGTATTCCGGATCGGACATCAAGGTGCTGTGCAAGGAGGCGGCGATGGGTCCTGTGGGGGGAGAGCGGAGTGCTGAGGAGTAGATTCGCGAGGTGAGCGATCTGATGAGCGTGGACGCGGCGAAGATTCGACCGATTCAAATGAAGGACTTCACGGAGGCGTTCCAAGTGGTAGAAACGGGGTGGAAATGCGATTGTAGTGCGCACCGTCGGTGAACCCTTCTTCGCTAAAGCAGTACACAACCTGGAATGAGTAGGGAGAGCGGGAGAGGCTGAGAGGTAGCAATTTCGGTTCGAGAGGCGAGAATGGGTCGGATGAGGCGGAGGTTGAGATTGACGGAATCAAGTCGGCGAAGGATATTTGTCGTTCGTATTGTGCTTGTTTCTTTTACGTATCGAGAGAGTGCGCAGTCTTGGAATCCGTCAACCGATTCCAAGAAGTAGTGATAGCGCGGGAAAAGAATCCGGTGCATTTCAGTCTCAAAAGAAGGGAGAGCGATTGTCCTTCAACGCGAACTCCGTTCCCTTCGATTTGCAACACGCAAAGTTCGCACGGTCACCCCCGTCCCACTGTCATAATCTCCACGGCGAACCAGGAACAGCCGAGAAGAATAGTGAGTTGGGTTAAGGATCATGATGATCAAGACGAGAGAAGAATCACTGCACGCGCCTCTGGTTTCCACTCCTCATTTTTGAATAGGAGTTGCTCCCCAAGAGCGTTTTTCCTTGGTTTTCTGTTCGTTTGGCGTTAAAGAGATCCGTTTCACAAAAGAGAGAGTCTGTAGGAGTTGTTCGTGTTGCGACGAGTGATAGAGCGTGGTATGAAAGGAGCCCGAGAAGCGAACCATCAGGGGATTCAGACGTGTCATCTCTGCGGAAAGGTGCAGTGTGGTCAGAGATTGGGTCGCGTGAAGTGCTTTTACTGCTCGCGCATCTTCTGTTTGCAGCAGCTTCAGCGCAAGTTTGGAATCATCGCCACGGCGAATGACCCCCATTTCAAATGTCCTCGCTGTACGGGGATTTGCTGCTGCATGTGCAACTGTCAGAGACCGCCGCCGCACGTGCATTGCAAGGTGTATAAGGTTCGGCAGAATAAGCTGAAAACGCTGGAAGACGGTCATGGGAAGGACGAGGCGTTTCCGTCTGCGGTCACGAGCGTCACTCCGATCCCTCCGCCCATTGTGGACAAGACGGAGTACATTCCCCTTGTGGACAAGACGGAGTACATTCCCCTTGTGGACAAGACGGAGTACATTCCGCCGCCGAAACAGGAAGTCGGTCCTCTGCCGCTCTCGTCCGTGACTTCGGTTCCCCGAATGATGGAGCCTCCGCACGTCATCGTTCCGGTGGAGACCCCGTCGGTTCCGCGCATTCCGTCGCTGCCCGTGCTGGACCCTTATCCGAGCGGCGTGGCGCGCGAGGACCCGAAGACGATGGAGCAGGCGCGGTGGGAGCCCTTCCAGCTGCCGTGGCAGGAGGCATCATCGTCCTGGCAGTTCAACTCGAACGACATTCCGGGAAGTGGGGCGAGAGGGAAGGAGTTGATGCGTAGTTCAGAACAACGACTGGCTGACGCAGCTGAACCTCACCATTCTGGACAACACGCAGCAGCCCATCAACAACGTGCCGTCGCAGCTGCCGGCGCTCGCCGACGTGCAGGACAACCCCTTCCCCGCGAACATGTCCTTTATCGAGTCCTTGCGGCAGTACTTTGAGACCTACGGGGACCCCACGGATTTCCACCGGACGCAGATGATATCCTTGCGTGATCACAAACGGGTCCTTGACGGCAGGAGAAGATTTTGTCGGAGAAGGCGGAGCAGATGCAGCTGAAGGCGGGGAAGTGCGACATGCTGTTCAAGATGGTGGACTCGTTCAACCAGAACGCGCTGCACGTGACGATGACGTGGCACCTGATGCACACCGAGAAGGGTGGGCGGAGCTGCGTGTGGTGAGGCGTAGGCGACTGCCTCAACGGGAACGTGTTCCCCGGGCTGTACACGATCATCCGCTTCTACCCGACGATTCTGTTCACGCTGGGCAGCATGACGGACTACTCGGACGACGCCAACGCGCTGCCGAACGGGAAGATCAGTGGCGATGTGAGGCGGGAGTGAGGCGTAGTCATCACGTTCCTGAACACGAGCACGCTGATGAACATCAAGCCGCTCTGCACCTCCGTGGCGCTGATGGACAACTGCTTCCGGCGGTTCGCGGAGGTGCAGGTGACGGAGTCGTGGTCGCACTCGAACCAGGCGTGGACCGCCATCGGCAACATCGACACGTAGGGGAGGGAGAGGCGTGTGAGGCGCAGGAAGCAGCTGAAGGAGATGATATCGTTCGGCGAGGCGGCGGAGAAGACGCTGTCGAGCGCGCCGCACCCGTGTCGCATCCGTCTGAGCATGAACCTGCAGCGCGACCGGAACTACTTCGAGAAGCTTCCGCTGCTGTCGCTGATTCTGAAGCGCGTGGTGTCGGACTACCCGGAGGTGGTGTTCACGCTGTACCGCATGTCGTGCCAGAACAATGTGGTGAACTGTGTGGTGGAGTTTAGCGAGACGAAGGACTGGGTGAGCATCATCAACGCTTACGAGTCGAATTTGGTGGTGGGGGAGGTGAAGGAGGAGGAGGGCGTGGATTCCAAGGCGTGTTTGCTGGACATTTGAGTGTTCTGTGGTTTCATCTTTTTGCTGCTGTACCTTTCTTGGGGGTGTTTGTTTGAGTGATTTTGAGTGGGTGGTTTTGAAGGAGTGTAGTTGAGTGTGAGCGGCTGCATTTGAGTGGAATTGGGTGCACTCGAGACGGTTTATATGAGTGGTTTGGAGAGTTTTGAGAGAAACACGCTCCCATTGAATCCCTCACACGGCAGTCTCTGCATTCAAACTCCATCACCTCCTCTCCAAGGAATGGATTTTGATGACTTGGGCATACCGGATGTGCGTGTGAGGGTAATGCGTGATGTGTAGGATTTGGAGTCGTTAAGCTTCGAAGGCTTGGATATTCCCATGGCCAGAAATACGGGAAGCGAGCAGGAATCGGAATCGGATTCGTCAACAAGCACTTCTTCCGGGACCGGGAATGAGGCGTATTCTTTGTTTGGAGGATGAACGGAAAGGAACCCTGAGGATGAAATCCCGATGATGACGGAGGAGGAGATTATGCAAGCGAGAAGCGCGCGCTATGGCCGAAGGCGGAGTCAGAGCATTGATTACGGAAGTCAGGGAAGCGGATCGCGGGAGTTTGAGCAGACTCCGGAGCAGGCGTTGTACAGCCGTTCCGTCCAGATCCTGCGATCGATTCCGCGCTTTCAGTACGAGGCGCCCTCGTGGGTTCCTGACCTGGAGAAGGTTCAGGACACGCAGGCGGAATTGAACGCCGAGGTGTGAGAGTCTAGGCTTGCTGAAGGATAGGAGATTGCAGACTATCAAGAAGACACGATTCCCATCGAAGTGGACGGGAAGAAGTACACTACGTTCAAGGAGTACCGCATTGCGCTCTTAGGCGGTGTTGGGGTTGGGAAGACGACGCTGCTCCGCACGTACTTTAAGAAGCCGGAGAACACGATGGTGCTGGCTACGAATGGGTAGTGATGGCGTGGTTGCTTGATTTGGAGAGTGGAATATAGCGAGGAGGACGAAGTGCGAGACGAGATGTGCATCCGCATCATCTACTGCGACTTTTCGGGTCAGGAGCGATTGCATCCCGTCATCAAGGGTTGGCGTGGAGAGAACGGACTCATGGGTAGAGTACTTGAAGCAGATCGACGCTGCGATTCTGGTGGTGGACGTGACGCAGGCGGACAGCTTGGATGATATCCTGTGGTGTTGGAGGCGGCTTCTTAACCGCAGCGCTGAGCTCCTTTTTCCTCCCCGAGTTGTGCGGTCTCCACCCTTCTGACATTCCGATTCGCGTGGCGTTGAACAAGGTGGACTTGGCGGCGGTGCTGACGAAGCGTGACGTGATGAAGGTGGTGAAGCCGTTCTTTCCCACCGCGCAGTACTTCCCGACGACGAAGATGAATCGGAATAGCTGCAAGAACGTGTTGAAGAGTGTGTTTGACGGTTTGCATGGAGATGCGTGGGGAGTGTGAGTGAGAGGTGAAGTGTAGGGAGAGTGGTTGTTTGCCGTGTGGTAGTTAGTGTGTGGTGTGTTTGTTTGCGAGTAGTTTGAGGTGTGTTTGTTTGAGAATGGGAAGCTGACTTGAGAGATGGGAGGAATGAAAGAAGTATGAGAAACAAATGAAAGAACGACTAATAACAAACACATCACATCGCATCCACTTCTCTCAGCATCCTCTCCAGCACGCACTGCGGATCCTCATAACGATAGTCACACGCCTTCAACGGAACACGGTCATAGGCGTCATAATCATACACAACACCCGCATGACTCGTGTGACTATTCACCCGCGTGGATCTCCTCTTGCTCATCTTACACAGCCTATCCGTGACTCACTCCAACGAGCCCCACATGCACACCGAGTCCATTCGATTCATGCGAAGGTTCGCCGTGGGACAACTGCTCACACCGAACCCAGACTCTTCCCAAATGAACCGCGGCTCGTTCGGCGAAGCGTAGCGAACCACCGCTCTTCTCTCCACCACCTCCGGTATCAAACAGTCCTCTCGCTTCTCCCTCCTGTCTCTGGCACGCTCCTCGCTCAACTGACATCGCACGGCTTGGTTCACGGAAAGCGTCTCCTTCCAGCACCCGAACTGCCGCACCCAGCCGCAAATGCGACGCCTCTCCTCCTCCTCCAGACCGACGAAACTCCACACGCGTTCTCCCTTGAGAATGCCCACCACGGGGACTCCCCCACACTGTCCAATGAACGTGACTTCGGCGAAGAGGGTGGAGTGCGCGTGCTCCGCCGGGCAGAAACGGCTGTGCTCCTGCACTCGGTCGATGACTCTGCCGCAGCCGTCGCACACGCCGAACACGCGGAAGAGGAGAAGCGCTTCCAGATCGATGCGCAGCCAGACGTAGCTGCTGGCGGCGAAGGAGGGAAGGGAGAAGAAGGAGGGTGGAGGCGAGTAGGGGTGGGAGGAGAGGAGAGTTGTGTGGAGGGGGTAGTTGAGAGAAGTGAGAGAGGAGGAGTTGAGAGAAGTGAGAGAGGAGGAGTTGAGAGAAGTGAGAGAGGAGGAGTTGAGAGAGGAGTTATGAGAAACGGTAGAACTGCCAGGATTGGGAGAGGAAAAAGACGCGCCAGCAAACGACGAACTCAACGTAAACGCGAAGGACACAACAATCGGCTGCCGCTCCTCTTGAGCCACGCGAATGGCCACATCGGTGACCAGAAGCGGCTGACCGCGAGGCAGAAGAACGGCCTCTTCGCCGCACCAGAGCTGAATCCTCTCGTCGGAATGGACGTCCTTGAGGTACACGATGCAAGTCTTGTCCTTCGGGAGAGGAACAGTTTCGACCAGCACGCCCAGAACGTGCACCGAGGAGGGGACTTGCTCTGCGGCGACGCAGCGAGAAAGCGAAGAGAGCAACTCGCTCACGTACACGAAGGGAAGCGGTTTTGGCTCCAGCGCGGAGGGTCGGATGACGGTGTCCGACAGGACGCAGAACTCCGTTTCGCCGCACCGATGAAGGCCCTCCATGTGGTAACACGCGCCGATCCGAAGCGTCGACGCGTCGGCAAGCATGCCCTTGCAGCCCACGAGCAGCGGGCTTCCGTTGGGGACGAACTCCACACGTGTGACGGTGATCGTGGCGTCGCTGCATAGACAGGTCACTCGCTGCACGCACAGTGCACATTTGCTGCCCACGTCCTTCTGCTTCAGCTCGACGAGCTGCGCGCAGACGTGGATCACCTGGACCTCCAGAGAGCAGCGCTGCGGCGTGTGGGGCTGAGAGAGCGCGGAGAGCAGACTGCGGTACTGGGAGGGCGAGGGCAGGAGGAGGAGCGTGGACTGGAGCGGAGAGTTTGGGAGACTCAAGCCGACGGACTGGAACAGGGTTTGGAGGAGGGAGAAGGAAAGAGGAAGAAGCGTGAGAGGCGGCAGCTGCAGCGGCAAGGGAAGAGGTTGTGAAGGGAAGAAGAGAGAAAAGGCGACCTTCTCGGGAGCACGATACGCGACGACGGTGAACCTACAGGGAACACGATGTGGCATCCGGTACTCCGTGGTGCGGAAGGAGTAACGCCCGCCGGCGCGGAGAAAGGACGCGAAGGGGCAGAACTGAAGGATGGCTGGGAGCTGTGTGGACTGGACGGAGGCGACGAGCGACGCGTTCTTGAAGAAGAGTTGTGCGGCGAGTACCTCGTGGTCGTGAAGGAGGAGAGAGGACGGAATGCTATGTGTGAGGTGGGAAGGGTGATGGCACATGAAGGGTTGTGAGAGCGAGAACTCGTCGTGAAGGAGGCAGTTTTCTTGCGCGCTTCTTTCTTTGAGTTGCTTTTGATTAAATCCTTCACGTTTCTCTTGCAGCTGCTCTCGCATAACCACCTCACATTTCCCTTGCAGCTGCTCTCGCATAACCACCTCACATTTCCCTTGCAACTGCTCTCGCATAACCACCTCACATTTCCCTTGCAACTGCTCTCGCATAACCACCTCACACCTCTCCCGCAACTGCTCCCACATCACAACCTCCTCCACACAATCCCTTCGGATCCCGCGCAGCGCCACTTCGAGCGTGCAGCACGCGTGCGAGTGACGCGCGAAGGCTTCTAGAGAGGCGTCCAGACGAGGCACATAGCGCTGGAAGAAGGAGAGGCTGCAGACAGCGCAGGCGGGGTCGGAGCCGCAAGAGGGAGATTGGAGGGAGAAGGAGGAGTGGGAGCACATCACCGCCACCTTGAACGCGTGGCTGTTGAGCAGCATCCGCGTAGCCACGCAGTGAACGCCGCTGAGGAGGATCGTCCGATGCAGGAGACTGGACGAGAGAGGGGCGTTGGAGAAAAGAAGGATGGCGGCGTCGAGGAGACACACATAGGGAGAGAGGATTTGAGTGACCGCTCCGGAGAAGGAACGAAGCGGGAGGGATTCTTTGTAGCACGCGAAGAAGGGAACGGAAGAGGGGAGTAGGGGAAAAGGGTTTGCTTCCGTCGCAGTGGCTTCCACTTGGATAGGAAAGACGCTTGAATGCGATGTCAGAGTGATATGAGAGACTCCCCCTCCTTTCACTTTGGCTCGCGTCAGACACACAATGTCCGAAACATGAAGGTACTTTGAGCAGTGGGTGGCATGATTCCCGGAGCACGCGACAATCACGGTCCTCTCTCTTTTGGAACTGAGACTTTGAACAGAAAAGAACAGCTCCCCGTTGGCGTTCGCTTCACGGAGGCGATCTGTCACCAGACCCACAATAGCTAGGCAATTAGACGAATAATGGATACCTCACTATTTGGCGATGAAACGAACTGACGAAAGAAGGAGGGATAGTCGCTCCTCTTCAACGGAGACGGAACTCGATAGATTTCGTGCCATACCATCGGACGATACGCAAGGGACAGAATTCCATCACCTTCATTGAAGAGGAAGAGCGCGACTGGAACAATCCTGTTCTCCACATACGGAAGTGAACAGTGGGCAGGACATAACGTATATGGACCGTTCCATCCTAGAATGCCCCGCTCTATAGCGGTAATGGAGAGAGCGTAGTGTTGCGAGGGAACGGGATCCATTTCATTCCCAGCACATCGGATGTGAACCAAATCAGGTGTAATGGCTCTAGATTGAATGGAAGACAAGAACCCCTACAAGGCATGGCAAACCGTCTGCACATAGTCTTCCAATGCGCGAGAAAGACCGGAAGCCGTGGAGTCTGGTTGGCAATCCAGTTGAAGGCGATGGAGGGTAGTATCCAGCTGCAATGTGCATGCCTCTGTTTCGGCAATGCGGAACAGAAGCGAATCCGACGCTACCGAGGGAACACCATTATTCATGGAAGAGGAATAATGACGGTTCCTCGTGGGCGCACTCCCGATTCTGCGCTTCTCTTCTCACGAGTAGCCCGTTTGGATGGTGAATACCAAACAATCCATCATTTGTATTCCGGAGGGAATGATTGGTGCTCGATTCTTGTTCTTCAGCCGTTTCGTCAAACGCAATTGCTTGGTGGGGAAGGTCATGCATTTTTTCTTTTGCTATGGAAAATGGCTGCGGGGACTATATCGAAGACACGTTATAACCTTACCGTGACGAATCTGATGATGGGGCTGATTGTCAAAGGCATCATGGAGAACTGCAGGAGTTACACGTTCCCCTTGATAAAGGAGTACTTCAATGTCTCCTACGACAAGTACGGGCTGTTTACGTCCTGTTTGAGTGTATTCTATGTTACGGCCACCCTGCTGTGCACGCTGATGAGCAGCTTCATCAACTACAAGTGGGTGTTCATCGTGGCGTACGGTTGCATGGTGGTTGGTTCTTTCTGTCTTCTATTTGCGAAGAGCTTCGGCTTCGCGGCGTTCTGTATCATGCTGATGTGGTTGGGACACGGCTTCTTCGATGTTGGTGCGAACGCGTCTTCCACGCTGATATTTACGAAGAATACGGGAGTGATGATGAGTCTGATGCACTTTTATTACGGCGTCGGCGCTCTCCTGGGACCGAACATCACCTCGTGGAGCGTGAAGTGGCTCGGCAATTCGTTCTATTCTGCGTACCTTGTTCTGCTGGTCATTTGCATTCTCACGCTCATCGCAACGATTCTCCTTCCCTTCGACCTACCGGAAGGCAGTCCCTTCGAGACGAAGAAGAACGCCGAGTCCATGACGATTTCGAAGTCCTTTAAGATTCCTTTGATCTACATCGCGTCATTGGCCATTGGTCCGCTGCTGTTGACGGAGCAGAGCGGTTCTGCGTGGGCGCCGCTGTATCTGATCGACGTGCTGGGTTACAGCAACGAGAAGGACATCCCCAAGTTCACCTCGGCGATGTACGTGATCTTCACAGTGGGTCGTTTGATTTCGGGTCCGTTCATCGAGAAGCTGGGCTACTACACCTCGATGTTCACTAGTATTATAGGTTGCTTTGTGTTCCTTTTGGTTGGTTTCTGTGTGGGTCGCGCGGGCATCTTCTTCTTCGCCGTGACTGGATTCTTCTACTCGTCGTTCTGGCCCATTTTCATCTGTATTGTAATGCGTCTGTTTAAGAAGGACTCTGCCGTCGCCACGTCCGTCATTCTGGTGGTTCAGGGCGTAATCATGCTGCCGGCGAACTACATCCTGGGTCTCATCAACGAGCACGTCGGCGTGCAGTGGGCGTACCGTGGATCGATGTTCCTCTGTTTCTGGTCGTTCTGCGTGATGCTCTTCATTCATCGCACCCAGAAGAAGATCGATGCGAAGGCGAAGTCGGAGGGTGTTGAGATGAGCTCGCTGAATGATCGTCCGAAGAAGGACTCGGGCGACGGGAAGGACGTGGTTGTGGAGATGGTTACCCCTGTTCCGCCTGCTACGAAGGAGGAGGGTGTTGGTTCTTCTGAGAGTGCTGTCGCATCTGAGAGCGTTCCTGTTTCGTCTGAGAGCGTTCCTGTTTCGTCTGAGAGCGTTCCTGTTTCGTCTGAGAGCGTTCCTGTTTCGTCTGAGAGCGTTCC
>ENA-UEQW01003407-UEQW01003407.1-human-gut-metagenome-genome-assembly--contig:-NODE-3407-length-10982-cov-5.641174_pt1 | contig 10982 bp, 19 predicted proteins | sample MGYA00242947_ERZ507947 | MGnify/ENA primary metagenome ERZ507947 (study PRJEB26167, sample SAMN06115421) | human gut metagenome | host: Homo sapiens | place: China:Guizhou | collected 2015-03-17... | reverse complement strand
ACTATAAGATCAAGAGTCCAAATCGTCTCCAAAGAGTCAAAGTAGTGCGTTTCCTTAATTGTTGTGAGATGTAGCGTCCTCGTCCGTGAATACCACTCCCTTGAAAAGCATCGAAGCGAATGCAAAACCAAAGGAAGTGAAATGCACTGTACAGGCAAAAGGAAAGGGAATTCGAGTGTTTTGGCCTGCCGTGGTGATTAGTATTCCTTGTGACGAATAGGATAATGAGTGGTACTCGGGCAGTGTGGTGGATCAGCTGGATGAAAAGTGGAGAGTGAAGTGCGTTCTGTGTGATGCGTGTGATCTGTAGATACGAGGATGGCGAGTTTGAGTGGATTGACAGCACAAAGGAGAAGTACGAGTTTCTTCCGGAAAGGGAAGCTACGGGGAAATCGGGCGCTGTCAACTCGGACTCTTGTCCAAAGCCGTCTGAAGCGTCACAAACAGCAACCTCTCCACAGAAGGAAGTGTCTTCGCAGAAGAATGCATCCCTTACCCAATCAACCCCCCAGAAGAGCACGCCTCAAAAGCAATCCACTCCTTCAAAGAGAAAACACGACGACGAAGACGCCTACGTGCCGAAGGAGGAGGAGAGCAGCGATGATTCCATCGACATGGATGTGGAGTCAAGCGAAGACGAGCCCGTTCGCAGTACACTCTCTCGCTCTCACTGACGCATAGGCGTGAAGCGGAAAGTGGTGGTGGACGACAGCAGCGAGGACGAGCCCATTCTGAGGAAGCGCGCGAAACAGTCCCCAAATACCCCCACCAAGGAGTCTGCGAATCCTCTTTGGGGCATGTCGTACACCTCCACTCCTGTGAAGTCTCCTGCGAAGTCCTCTCAAAGCACGCCCAGAAAGTCCGTCCAAAACACACCTTCCAAGTCCATTCAAAACACGCCCAGAAAGTCCGTCCAAAACACACCTTCCAAGTCCATTCAAAACACGCCCAGAAAGTCCATTCAAAACACGCCCGACTCAAGCCTGCTGGAGGACGACACCGCGGACAAGAAGACACCCGTAATCCTCAACGCGGGCGAGCACTTCCACGACCACACGGACTGGATGTGCCACCCCAAGGACAAGTACGGACACGACTCCAACGACCCCAACTACGACCCCACGTCCATCCTCGTCCCGCCCTCCTTCCTGAAGAAGGCGACGAACGCGATGAAGCAGTGGTGGGCGCTGAAGGAGGAGGCGCTGGACTGCGTCCTGCTGATGAAGATGGGCAAGTTCTACGAGACGTACCACATGGACGCGGACATCATGGTGAAGGAGCTGGACCTCATCTACATGAAGGGCGAGACGGCGCACGCGGGCTTCCCCGAAGCGGCCTACAGCAAGTTCAGCAACATGCTGGTGAACCGGGGCTATCGCGTGGCGCGCATCGAGCAGACCGAGACGCCGCAACAGATGAAGGAGCGCAACAAGACGGGCGGACAGAAGGTGGCGGCGGCGGAGTGGCGTGAGGCGTAGTCGCAGGTCGTGAGGCGCGAAATCTGCTCCATCATCACTCCCGGCGTGGCGGGACACGGCTCCATCGACAAGCTGTACTACCAGAAGGAGCACCGCGTGCTGTGCTGCGTGGTGGAGCAGTCGCTGCAGGACGACGTGCAGGTGTCCGACTCGGAGATCGGGCGGAAGATGATTCGCAGCGGGCACACGGACGCCGTGAAGGTGGGCTTGTGCATCGTGGACACGGGTGGGTCTCTCTCGTCCTCGTCATCGTGTAGTGCTGGGCACCTTCTGGATCGGACAGTTCGTCGACGACGACCAGCGCACGGCGCTTCGCACACAGCTGCTTCGCTTCGAGCCCACGGAGATCCTGATCCACAAGAAGGCGCTGCGCCCCGCCACGGAGCAGCTGCTTCACCAGGAGTGTCCCTTCGCGATGATCACTCCCGTGGACCCCAACAAGCCCTTCTCCTCCTCCGCGCTCGTGTCGCTCGTGGAGACGGTGCACCTCTTTGACAACGCGGAGAAACCCGAACAGAACGGGCAGTGGCCCGAGGCGCTGAGGCGGCTGATGAAGGACGCGCACTCGTTCAAGCCCGAGTTCGAGATCTCCATGTCGTGTTTGTTCCTCTGCGTGGCGTACTTGAACCGCTGCTGCGTCGCCAACCTGCTGATGAGTGCGCGCGCCTTCTCCTTCATCGACAGCATTGACGCGGGTTTGGGTTGTGGTGTGATTTGAGGTGTAGAGAGGGATATGTTGCGTGGTGTGGTGTCTTTGAGTGAGACCCCCTCTCAAGAGAATAACACCTCTTCTCAAGAGAAAGAACACGAAAAGGAAAACGAGAAGGGAAACGAAGAGAAACACGAACGAGAAACAACCACCCCCTCCATCATGATCCTCGACGCCGTCACGCTCAAGAACCTGGACATCCTGCCCGACCCCACCAACCCCTCGCTCCACTCGCTCTTCGCCTACATTGACCACACCGTCACCGCCTGCGGCAAGCGACTCCTCACCTCCTGGCTCTGCCAACCCCTCTACAACATCAATGAGATCAACGAGTACGCCCACGCCCTCCTCTCAACCCTAGACGTCTCGACGCCGTCTCCGAACTCATCGCGAACCCTTCGCTCATCTCCGCCGTCGCGTCGTCCTTCAAGGGCCTGCTGGACATCGAGCGCGTGCTCGCGCGCCTGCACGACTACTGCGGCGCTATGATCAACCCGAAGCACCCCGACAACCGCGCGCTGTACTACGAGGACAAGCAGTACAACTCGCGGAAGATCAAGGACTTCGTGGAGCTGATGGAGGCGATGAAGCGCGTGCTGGCGTTCGAGCAGGCCAACACCGTGCCCGTCCAGTCCGCGCTGCTCAAGAAACTCCTCACAGTTGTACCCGCCTCGCAAGCCCTTGACCAAGAACTCGTCTTCCCCGACATGACAGAAACCCTCTCGTTTTTCGACACCTCGTTCCAGCACGACACCGCCATCGAGCAGGGCATCATCATGCCGCAACAGGGCATGAACGCCGACCTCGACGCGGTGAACGAGGCGCTGGAGTCCACGCAAGGCGAGCTCGACGACTATCTCTGCGACATCCAGAACCGCTTCGACTGCCAGTAGCGCTGTGCCGTGTCTCTGAGGAGTAGGAAGATCGTCTTCTTCGGCAGCAACAAGGACCGCTTCCAGCTGCAGTTCCCCGAGGCGGTGTGCCAGAAGATCGGCGCCATGCCCAAGGAGTTCTTGCTCAAGTCGCAGAAGAAGGGCGTGAAGCGCTTCTGGACGCCCTTCATCCAGCAGCGTCTCGCTACACTCCAGAGTCTCGAGGAGAAGAAGCAGAGTCTGCTGAAGAACGTCACGGCGTCCGTGTTCAGTCGCTTCTACGAGGTCCGTGTGGCTGCTTGCGTTGACGCGTAGCACGAGAGGAACTGGTCCCACATCGTGCGCTGCGTGGCGACGCTCGACGCGCTGTGCTCCCTGGCGATCACCTCCACCGTCGGAGACAACCGCGGGGAGTGCGTCCGTCCCGTCTTCGTCGCGCGCGAGGCGAACCGTCCCGCGGTGCTGGAGATCAAGGACTCGCGCCACCCCTGCGTCGTGACGACGTTCAGCCACGGCGACTTCATCGCTAACGACATCGCACTCGGAGGGGATGCGAGTGGGCGTTTCATTGGCGTTTCACGCGTAGCGCTGATCAAGATCATCACGGGACCCAACATGGGCGGCAAGAGCACGCTGCTGCGCCAGGTGGCGGTGAGCATCATTCTGGCGCAAATCGGGTGTTACGTCCCCGCGTCCTTCATGAAACTGTCGCCCGTGGACCGAATCTTCACTCGCATTGGCGCACAGTTTGGATGATCGTGTGTGCTCACGTGTAGAGACCGCATTCTCGCCAACCAGTCCACGTTCTACGTCGAATTGATCGAAACGTCGCTGATCCTCGCGAACTGCACGCAAGACTCGTTCCTAATCATCGATGAGCTGGGTCGCGGCACAAGCACCTACGACGGCTCCGCGATCGTGTTCGCCGTGCTGAGCTACCTGTCGCAGGAAAAGCACTGCAGAATGCTCTTCTCGACGCATTACAACTTCATCATCCAGTCCTTCCTGCACCACCCGTCCATCAGCACGGGCTACATGTCCTATCTTCTGGAGAAGAAGGAGGACGAAGAGGAGTCCGTGACCTTCCTTTACAAGCTGGTCGAGGGCGTTTGTCCGGACAGTTTTGGCATTAACGTTGCGCGCCTGGCCAATATTCCCGAGCCCATTCTACAGCGAGCGAAGATCGTGGCGGACAAGTACAACATCGACATGAATCTGCAGACACCCGAAGTGACTCTGTTCATGTTCAGGGAGCTGGAAAAGCGACTCAAGGCGGTGCGCGAAGACGATCCTGCCAAATTCACTGCAGCCGTGAAAAACCTCCTCAAGAATGTTCTATAAACCCTTTTGCGTCGTGTTTGTTCCAAACAGGGGCATTTCATACGATGGTAGGAGCTCCTCACTGCCCTTACACTTGCATAAGACATTGTCTTCGCAGACCTGCTAAATCCACTCGCCGAAGTAATAATGAGGGTCTTCGATTGCGACAACAGCAGGAGATCGACGATCGCGCGCTTCATTGTCTGATCAGTCGCGAGTGTCGTTCTCGTGTGACCACGGGTGTAGTCGTCAAACGTATGCACTTTCAAATGACGCATACTCGACTTCAGTGTCTTCTCCATCGAAGTGGAGTCCGTCGAGAGAAACACATAACCCCCATCACGAAACTGAGGTGTGCGGAGCGTGGACTTCGCCAAACACAGGAAATTTCCAAGCATGTAACGCTGCACAATCTCCACAGATTCATGCTGATCAGCCAGCTTGCCGCCACAACGCACATGCATTCCGACTTGCAGTGATTCCGGTCCCATTTCCATTCTCTTCGCAAGAATCACTTTCGTCAACTCGGCACTCGGATTGATCACTAATCGCAAAATGTGCCTCCGAAAACTCATCCACGTTTCCGTCGGACCCATCACGCCGATTCTACGCAGTATGTACCGGTTCTCCGGGTTTTCCAGTGCAGTGGGATACAATCGCGCATCGTGCATCAGAATGTCCGTGTGAAAGAGGGAATGAATGTCTCTTGTCTTCTTGAAGCAGTTCAGGTTCTTGTAGCACTCCAGCATACCACTCGTCGGTTTCGTCCACTTCCTGTCGCGAAAGCAGGAATTCGTGTTGTTCCAAAACACGTCGTCCACATAGACTATACGTTAGCACGGAAAGAGAGGATGACTATAGAACTGTCTCCCTAACACCAGAGATATCGTGATAGCATGGTACAGGGAGAGCAATTTGTGACCAAGACCGCCAGAATTGCTATCGACCACAATGGCGTGTGCCCTCCGATTGGACACACGCGACAATACAGTATTACACAGTTGTTCATAATCTACGCGTAAGGCGAACACCACAGGAACTCACCCACGCCATCATTCCAGGGGAAGAAGCGATTGTTGTTATTCGTCTTGTAGAATACTTGGGCAGGAGCGGTGTGTTTCTTATCTGGAGCAGGGACAAAACTCTTCTCCTTTGGATGGGGAACAGCCACCGCGCTTCTCTTCTTTGATACAGGAACAGAAACAGCAGGCCTCTTCTTCGCAGCACGAACCGAACTCCTCTTCTTGTGATGAACTGATGACGGGTTTAAGCGAAAAACGGTTACACTAACACCCTTACTCTTCTTCTTAACAGGAGAAGAGTGCGATGGCACATGTATCACGGGCACAACTGGACGCGCTCCAGTGTTAGTGTTTCCTTGGAGATATTGCGCTTCATCTTCACGAGGGAGATCAGGGACACGAACGGAACAGGGAGAGATGATTAAAGAGACAGGGAAGGGATCAGCGTACTCAGTATAAAAGACCAAGAAGAGATAGCATGAAAGTGCTAGGAAGAGAAAGGTGTGAGGCATACAGCAAGAGAAAACAAACTCTTGTTGTTCTAAAAGGAATACTGGACATGGGGAGTCGTGAACTGTTTTCCTTAGGGGACGAAGTGGGGGATGGTCTGCTCAAACGAGATAACCCACTTACGCAGAGCAAAACGAGGGTATCTACTTACCCAGAGCAAAACGAGGGTATCTACTTACCCAGAGCAAAACAAAGCAACCCACTCACGCAGAGCAAAACGAACAAACACACAAATGCAACAACGACATGATCAGATCCACCACTTCCTTGCTCTCGCAACGCACCCCAATCTTCAACACGCACCCGTACTTCTGACTGATCACGATCTGACAGCGCGCCATCACCAGCACCTCGCCCATCACCTTGCCCGCCATCAACAACACATGACTCGTGCTCTACGCCTCACGCCCTCTCCTCACACCTACGCCCATCGCCACACGGTCCGTGCCCTCGTACGCGTACAGACCCAGCACACTCACGATCTCCTTCACCGCCGTGCTCACGTCCTCGAACGACAGACCCACCTGGTCCTCCTCCTCGCACGCCCCGCTCAGCGCCTCCCACTGCTTGCGGTAGTCGCTGATCAGCGGACGCGCCACGAAGTCGCCGAACCCCACGTCGAACGTCTCCACCTCGTACTCCTCGTCGAAGCCCTCGATCTCGTCCAGCGCCTCCAGCTCGTCCTCCTCCACGTCCTTCGCCACGAACTTCATCATCGCCGAGAACGTCGCCTCCGGCACCACCTCCTCCGCGCTCGGCTGCACCGACAGCGACACGAAGCAGCTCTTCTCCTCGTTCAGACCGATCGTCTTGCACGGCAGAATCGCGTCGATGTTCCAGCGCGCAGCGTCGCCCTCCTCCAGGTGCAGCTCCATGTGCACGTCGCACATCACCTGGCCCTCGATCGTGTTCGACACCACGAACTGCAGCACCACGTGCTCGCGGAACACGTGCTTGATCACGCGCACGTGGTACTCCGTCTCCGCCTCCGTCAGCGACACCGCGCTCGAACTCCGCACCAGCGCGCCGTACGCCGCGAACGCGGGAATCTGGTACAGCTCGCTCGCCGACGCCTCCACCTTCTCCTCCTTCTTCTCCTCGCGTACTGCGCTGGCAGCACTGCTCGCAATACTCGGCTTCTTCTCCTCCACCACGGGCAGGTGGTTCCAGTCCAGCACCTCGTCGGGACGCTGCTGGAACGCGAGCAGCGACGCGTGCAGCTGCGCGGGCGACAGCGGCAGGCGCGCGAAGAGCATCGAGGCATCCCCCTGCAGACCCGTTAGCGCCACCACCACGCGCGCGCGCACCTCGTCGTTCTCGTCCTTCAGACACCCGCGCAGCAGCTCCACCACGCTCTTCCTCACGCTCTCCACGCGCCCCGCGAACTGCCCCAGCGCCTCCACCGCCGCGGCGCGCACGCACGCGTCCTCCAGAATGATGCGGTTGTAGATGAAGCGGATGAACCGCGCCGGCGCCACCGCGTCGGGGCCGTGCTGCGCCAGCACGTGGAGCACGCGGATGATCACCTGCGGGTACTCGCAGTCCTCGATGCACTCGCACAGGTGCAGCAGACACGCCTCCAGCGCGTCGGGGATGCGCTCCAGGATCGAGATCATCGTGCCCACGATCGTCGCCTTCAGCGCCTCCGAGCACTCCTACGCGTCACGCACAGGGAAAAGAGCGACGCCGCGGAGGATCGAACTCAGGAAGGTGAGGATGACGGAGTACTGCTCGGGGTACTTGGCGGTCAGCGTCAGCAGCGACTTCACCAGCAGCTGCTTGAACTCGTCGTCGATCTCCGTCAGGTACGACGCGATCTGCTTCAGCAGCGACTCAATCCTACGCCTCACGCACGCCGCTCACACCCACTTCGCCGGCTCCACCGTCTTCAGCAGCGTGCTCACCGCCAGCGTCGCCACCGAGCGGTTCGCGTCGTTCACCAGCGCCTCCAGGTCGCTGCTGCAGCCCTCGATCGCCATCGGGTGGCTCACCGACAGCTCGTTCAGCACGCGGATCGCCGCGAACTTCTCGCACGCGCGCGACGACCCCAGGTGGATCTGCAGCATCGAGATCACGGGCGCCAGGTCCTCGTCGCGCACGCCGGGCAGGTGGATGATGGCGCGCGCCGCCTCGAAGCACACCATCTACGCGTGAGGGCGGCGAGCCAGCGCGACGTCGGAGCTGTGGCGCAGACACTTCACCATCATGTCGTAGATGTCGCGCGAGCACTCGTTGTTCTCGTCCTCCTGTAACAGCCGCGCGCTGCAGCGGATCAGCATGCACAGCGACAGCGGACTCGTCGGCAGGCGCTGGCGCAGCTGCGACAACATCTGATCATCACACCAGCAGCGCGCACGCACCTTGTTCAGCGCCAGGCGGTCGTTCTGCTTCATCGCGTACAGCAGCAGGAAGCCGTGGTACTGCACCATCTCGTCCTCGTAGCTCAGCGACTGGTTGATCTCGCTCACCCAGCGGCGAATCGGCTCCGGGCTCACGGAGTACAGGTACAGGCCGCACAGCAGCGCCGACGACGCCACGCACGGGTTCTTGTGCACGATCGCCTGCTTGATGTAGCGCTCCACCTGCGCCAGCATCGACGCCTTCGCATCATCTCAGCCCCAAAACCCTACGTCCAGAATGCGGCTCAGCACGCGCAGACTGTTCGCGCGGAACAGCTCGTTCTCCGAGTTCAGGTCCTTCAGCAGCGTGCTCACCACGATGATCACCTCCTCCGCGGAGGTCTTCTCTGCCACCTCCTTGATGAACAGGTACGTCATGCGGCGAAGGGCAGGCTACGGAATGACACGCAGAGCGAGCACCCACGTCCTGGTTCTGGAACAGCTTGGTTGCGCCGAAGAACACGTCGGTGACCTCGTTCGTCGTCAGCGTCTCGCCCTCGACCACCAGCAGGTACAGCACCTTGGACATCAGCAGGCGGCACACCTCGGGCTTCTGCATCACCACGTTCGGGTCGTTGAAGGCTCTGCACTCCTGGAGAACCGCGGATTTCGTCAAACCGTAGAAGGGAGACGCTACGCATCACACGCGCTCGCTTTCATCACCGCGAAGATCCTCGTCCTTGTCGTGGCCCCCGATGTCGAAGAACTCCTTCCTGATGATGTTCAGGACGGATTCGGGCTGCTCGCTCTCCTTATCTCTCGGGTTGTTCGGATTTGATGATTGCATGGAATGGGAGTGGCTATTCTTCCTATCAAGGAGAAATGAAGAATGAATGAGCAAAATCGGACCGTTTCCTGGCAACAAACAAGACGTGGACTCTTATCGCGTGGGCTTAAAAGCACCGGCACCGTACGATCTGCTTCCGTTCGCGGAGACGTTGATGCTATCAATCTTCTGCTTCTCCAGCTTCTTAAAACCGCCGTTGCCAATCGTCAGCGAATCCACAACGACCAGGGCGTTGTTCCACGAGTAGTGATTCGCGATCACGAAGCAGAAGTTGCTGCACGCCGTGCTGCCGTTCTCCTCGATGTCGCCCACCTGCAACTCCCTCAGCAGCGGCGTGTTGCGCATGTCAAAGTTGTCGAAGTCGCCAAAAGCGCCCTTGCGCACCACCACGCTCTCCAGCGCCGCGCAGTTCCTCAGCGCGAACTGCTTGTTCTTGCCCCAGTTGCTGCTCGTGGGCGCCGCGTTCGGTCCGTTGGCGGTGAAGGAGTACTCGCCCACGTACACGCTGCGCAGCGCGGGCAGCGAGTTGAGACAGTCGATGGTGAACTTGTTGGTCTTCTTGCCGACGCCGTCCTCCACGCACACGTGCTCGATGCCGCCGTTGGAGATGTTCATGTTCAGCGAGCTCTGCGGGAACGAGTCCGCCACGAAGCGCAGGTGGTTCACGTTCAGCTTGCGGCAGCGCTGCAGGTCGCTCTGGCTCGTCACCACGCACTCACCGCAGAACCAGTCCGAGAACGTCGGGTGGTCCAGCCAGCACTGGTTGTACGCCGCGCCGCACTTGGGCGCGTGGAAGGCGATAGGTGTTGCTGTCGTGGGCACGGGTGTCGTCGGAGCGACGGTGGGAGGAACGGTGGTGGGATGCGCGGCAGTGCAAGTGCCGCCGGTCATGCTCGTCACGCCCGAGTTCATGTCCGCCTCAACGGTGTAGACACGACCTGTGACGGCGGCAAAGCCGGTGCGCCACAGGATCTGCACCTTCACCATGTTGTGACCGGGAATGTGACGGCGGACCAGCACGTTCCAGTACTTGTCGGGGTTGTTAAAACCAGTGATGACGCCGGCTACAGTATAGCGGTTGATGGCACGGGGAATGGGGTGAGAGTCATCACAAAGGGAAAGCATGTAGCGCTGCGGATCGAGAGCCAGTTCGACGTACACGGGGTCCGATGCAACCTTTTCCGCCAAGTCGCAGCTCGAGAGCCCACGCAGTTGACGATAGGAAGAGAGACGGTAGGTGCAACACGTGGGATTCTGCGGGTTGGGGTCGGCGTTGTAATCCTCTTCAGAACACACACCCTCCTCCTTCAAGAAAGAAAGGACGTCAGAAATGACGGCGTTCTCGCCGAGAATGTTCTTCACCATATCCACGGAGAAGTGCACGTTGAACAAGGGATCATTCTTCTTAAACTGAGTCCACATGAGATCCAAGGCAGCGGTGATCGCGTAGGAAACGAAATGCGTCTGCTCCTGAGGAAGATAAAGACCTTCGAGATAGGGGTATGAGCGTGAGATAGAAGGCACGCCACACGTAGGAGGAGCACCAGGACCAGTCATTCTCAAGGGGAACGGGTCTCTTTGCATTAGCATATGTTCATTGAAGTAATTCAGCGAGTAGTTCGCGTAAAAACTAAGACAGAGAGAGGGATCTGAAGCGGCCTCATTCGATACAATAGCCACGTTGTTCTCGAAATCAACGCTGCCGCGGACATTCTCCAGACAAGTGTCTAGTCGCTCCGAATGCCACTTCGCACAATACCCCTCAGCAGTCAGGGGAGTGATTGATGCCGCCACAGCAATACCAAGAGATAGGATGAACGTGCTACAAACTAGGCTCATCATTCGTCTATAGAAAGAGTTATGGGCAGAATGTCCCCTTATATGC
>ENA-UEQW01003401-UEQW01003401.1-human-gut-metagenome-genome-assembly--contig:-NODE-3401-length-11005-cov-3.754484_pt1 | contig 11005 bp, 16 predicted proteins | sample MGYA00242947_ERZ507947 | MGnify/ENA primary metagenome ERZ507947 (study PRJEB26167, sample SAMN06115421) | human gut metagenome | host: Homo sapiens | place: China:Guizhou | collected 2015-03-17... | reverse complement strand
ACGGATCAGTGATTCGAATAGATGACGCGAAGAGAAGGCCCATTCACGCCTCTTTTCGAAAGAGATACAGAAGCGGGTGTCGTGTGCGAGATAGAAGACCCTGCTCGGAATCTGCGGCTGGCAGATGGAAGGCAGGGACGGTATCGTTGGATAGAATGAAGCGACGAAGAAGAGGAGGCGTGTTTGAATAGTTGTTTTCCTCACCCATCTTCGGAAGGATCGTTCTCTCCCAATCTTCGTTTTTTCATACGGATACATTGCGATTTGGGAAGAGAAGGGAGAGCTACATGAATGGGCAAAAGGAAATGGGAGAGGATTGCAAATTGGTGGAGAAAGAGACGGAATAATCACACCCAGAAACGGCGGCAAGCAAAAATCGGGAGAATCAGAATGCGGCATTTGATTGGCTTATCTGTTTTGGCGGTGGGTTCGCGCCCTTTTTCATAGACACAGACATCAGTATTATTTAATATCCATCGTGCCGCTATGAGTTCCACTCCCGAAAAGGCTAAGAAGACAGAGAAGAAGCCCTCCGTTCCCTACAAGATGTACATCGTGGAAGCCATCACCGAGTTGAAGTCGAAGACGGGCAGCTCCATGGTCGCCATCGAGAAGTACATCAAGGAGCACCACACCGACGTGGAGTTGAACCACTCCCGCGTTCGCAACATCATCAAGATGATGCTGAAGAACAACGAGATCGCTCCCCACTATCGCCACACGAACTCCTACAGACTTGTTCCCAAGGCTGCCAAGAAGACCACCAAGAGAGTGACGAAGAAGGCGGAAAAGGAGGAAAAGGAGGAAAAGGAGGAAAAGACGGAGAAGAAGGAGAAGAAGACGGAAAAGAAGACCACCAAGAAGGCGGAGGAGAAGGCTGAGAAGAAGCCTGCCAAGAAGACCGAGAAGAAGGAGAAGGCTGAGAAGAAGCCTGCCAAGAAGACGGAAAAGAAGGAGAAGGCCGAGAAGAAGACCACCAAGAAGACCGAGAAGAAGGAGAAGAAGCCCGCCAAGAAGACCGAGAAGAAGGAGAAGGCGGAGAAGCCCAAGAAGGCTGCCAAGAAGACGGAGAAAGCCAAGAAGGCTGAGAAGAAGAGCGCGTAACGTCCTTGAAGCCTTTTGACCAGGTGTTGTTTAATACCAAGTTCGTGTTGTGTTTGTCAGCAAACAGAGCATTTCAAAGCGAGGTCGAGCATCTTGCGAGCACTCAGCCACTGCTGCGCATCAGGAACCTGCACCACGATTCGATTGTCCTATCCGTCAACAACGGCGGTAGCGCTCACCTCTCGCTTATAGGGAAGCACGGGGTAGATCTCCTCTTCCAAGAAGCGGATGATCTGCTTCAAGCCCGTTTCGTTCGCTCCCATCTTCACGACGAACTTGGAGTTCGCCAGGTCCCTGTTCGAAAAGTGGTGAATGTCGTACAGTCCAGCGACAAGGCAGAGCGTATTCGCAACATCCGTGTTGCACTCCTGATACAGACCTATGAGTCACCGTCAATTCACGCTAAGCACAGATCGAAGAAGTGCGAGGATCGTACTTCGGACGGTGGGGAGTATTGTAATGCCAGGCGATAAACACCTGCTTCACCGCCTTTCGCCACTCCTCGATTGTGTTGCGGCTCGCTAGATATCGTTCTCTAACGATCACAACAGCAATCAGCAATTACCTCTCCGCTTCAGGAATCCCCTTCAGAACACCCGCAGTATCGCTCGGCTGCGACTCGCCTTTGGCCATGTAGAGGAAACTCTGCGCCATCATCAGGCTCTCGACGTAATTGGGGAACACTCCCATTCGTCGGCATTCGTGGTAAAAGTACTGCACTGCGGCGTAGTCCTTCAAATAGAAGCAGCTCCCGATGACAGCGCTGTAGCACTTGGAATTCTGAATCAGCTTCCACTCCTCCTCCCTCGTCTTGCTATCTCGTACCTCCTTCGTGTACTCGCCCTTGGGACGGATGGATTTGAACAGCTGGAGGCAGTGATCATACGAATGGCCCTCGTAGAAGCCCAGGATTGCGTTTGTGTAAATGTCGTTTGCGCCGATGATGTTGGTCTTGAGGTAGGAAGGATTGGCCTTCACCTCCGCAATCAGGGCCGATGCTTCCTTCACTTCGTTCAAGGAGAGGAGGCATCGCACATACGTTGCTACACGTGAGTTGAGGAGATTCGCCGCGTACAGCGCAAAATGAGGTTGTTCCGTCGGTAGTTGATAATCGTGGAGTATATGTGATGCAGCGTTTCGGAGTCCGTGAGCTGTGCGGCAGACAGCATGGCGTACTTTATCGACACCGTGTTGAACAGAGGGAGCGCGCTCCTCTTCTCGTAGTAGTTGAACGTTTGGATAATCATCCGATTCAAACCCAAACGATACAGGTAACTGACCGTCGATGACAGCTCCTATGCGTCACTGCTTGTTGAAGAAATCACTCCCGGTGTCAGCAATAGGTCGCTGTACTGCAGCTTCTTTGCTCTCTCGGCAAACTAGGCATTATCCACGCGGAAAGAAGCGACATAGTACTTGCGATAGTTGCACGTGTTGATCAGACGCAAGAACTCCTTCACTTCCTGTTCCTGCTCCTCGTTTCTACACGCGTTATGAGCAAAGAGCACGCAACACCGCTTCACGATCACTCGCCCCGTCTCTTCTTCCGTCTTTGCAGTGTCCGCTGTAGACGCGTAGCGTAGCGGCACAACCTGAAGGGACAGGAGACCATTCTTCCCCACTCGCTGGAAAGGGATGGGAAGGGGACGACGCAGGCACTGCCTTCCGAATTGGATGAGTTTGGAGGAAATCATCCTCGAGCGAATGAGAATAAGGAAGGAAAGCGGGTCGACTCGTCCGCGCCTGGATTCGGAAATAACCGCGATTGCGATCTGAGATTGGGTTTGCCCATGAAAGATTGCTTCAACCCTCTTGACTACGATGAACAGCACGCTTAAGAAGAGAGGATACGTTTGTAAGGAAATCGTAGAGACGGAGGAGCGTTATGTGAGAGACCTGGAGTAGGCGCTGGGCTTGCTGGTAACGGGCAGGACGATTGTGAACGTCTTCATGGAGCCGATGAGGAAGAAGAGAATTGTCAGTGAAGAGTTGATCATGGGCATCTTCGGCAACATCCCCGTTCTGCTGAACATCAACAAGAAGCTGCTCGAGAGTCTCAACGCGGCCGTCAACCAGGACAGTGACTGTCCCGACTACGCAAACGCCAACCTCGGAGCCGTTCTCCTCAAATTCTGTCCGTTTTTTAAAATGTGATACGCTCGTTTCGATGGCAATGCGTAGGTACTCCAATTACTGCAAGTTGCAAGTGAAGGCGACTGCCGCCATCCGCGAGCTGAAGAAGACCTCCAAATTCTCCAACTTCTCTGCCACCTGCAGGAAGAACCCGGCCTGTCGCGGCATGGAGTTGACCGTTCCGTCTCGCTGTTCTCCTCTCACGCGTAGAGCTTCCTGATCATGCCGGTGCAGCGCATTCCCCGCTACCAGCTCCTCCTCAAGGAGCTCCAGAAGCGCACTCCCAGCGATCATCCCGACATGCCGTTCATCCAGGTCGCCATTCCCACTCCCCTTCACCATAGAAAGCGCTGGACCTCATCGCGGAAGTGGCGAAGGAGTGCGACTCCGCCATGAACGGAGACAAGGAGACGAGCCTGAAGCTGAGCATCCAGAACTCGCTCGGCTCCAAGTTCATGCTGATGAAGGCATCCCGCAAGCTCCTCAAATACGTTCGCGCTCTCTCCGGCAGTGATCTCTAGACGCGCTGCACGTGGGTGTACCACCGCGAGCGCATCCCCGTGACGGCGTTCCTGTTCTCCGATCTCGTGATCTTCACCAACCAGTTCGACAGCGAGGTCAGTCTGTCCGTCCTCGCCAAGTACGAGCTCTGTGCGCCTGCTCTCGCTCGCTCACCTCTAGACATGTTCGAGTACCGCTACAACAAGACCACCGCTAACGCTGTCTGCGCGCAGAACGCGTTCGAGCGCTTCTACCTGGAGTTCGAGGAGCCGGCGGAGGCGCAGACGTGGTACCGCATGTTGTCGCAGTCGCTGGACCGCATCGTGCAGCAGTCGATCAGCGCCACGTGCGAGGTGTGCTTCGGTCCGCTGGAGCCGGCGTATTGCTGCCACTGCATCAAGTGCGATCGCATCTGCTGCGCGAACTGCTGCGGGTACATCAACAGCCAGGACCGCAAGACGTCGTCGAAGAACATGGCGTGTCTGAGCTGCGTGGAGTACAACAACTCGATCCTGAACCAGAACACGGTGATCAAGGAGCTGGTTGAGTCGACGAATTCCAAAAGCATGCGCGATTTCATCCAGCCCGTCTTCGTGTGCAACATGGACCGCAAGACGCAGGTGAGTCTGCCCGAGGGCTGGGAGGCGTGCATGCTGAAGGACTCGCGCGTGTACTATTTCAACCGGAAGGAGTGGCTGTCGTCGTGGAGTCTGCCGAAGGAGGAGTTCGTTAACGACAGTCCGTACGGCTGGCAGAAGTACTACGATGAGAACAGTCGCGGCTTCTATTACAACGTCAAGACGAAACGCGTGAGCTATTCGCGGCCCTTGGGTCAGGTGGTTGTGGCGATGGATTGTCCTGGCTGCGGCTATGTCATTTCTAAAGACGACATCAAGGGAGGCTACTGCCCGTGCTGCAACACCTCTCTGAAGGGAGCGTTTTAGTGTTTTCCTGTTTCTTGCAGAGGCGAGTTGTGTAGTGCGTGTTCTTATCAGAGTCAAGATGTAGTGCGCGTTCTTTCAGAATCAAGATGTGTATTACATCCCTATCGCTTATAGCGATGGCGGGTTGTCCGTGATAGTTGCAATTGGGTTTCATTGGCAAGTATCATTCGGAGACAAAACGGGTGGCTCTGATAAGAAGCATGGAGGAACAACAGGAAGACGAATTGAACAGCCCGAACAAGAAGCATAGCGGGAGAATTGGGAGGCAGGAAGGTCAATGAAACCCCGATGGGCGTTTCGCCAAGGATCAACGTTTCGTGGCTCCATATTTGAATTCGATTATTCAATTCAAGCATTCATCCTTCTCGGTATTGAATCATAGATCTATTTCAGTGCTTCATTATGAACGAGGAGTCAGTATCGAACCCACCTCAACCCATGGAGTGAATCGAGTTGGTTCGATTTGATTTGTAGGGAGGAAAAACCGAAGGAGGAGCCTGAAGTTAAGAATGAAGAGATTCCCCAGGAAGAAGAAATGGAGACCTCCACTCCCGCTGTCGAAGGTACCCTTCGTCACGTTGTGTGAGTGCTCTAGAGAACCCAAATCCCGAAGAAAAGGAGGAAGCGATGGAGGAGGAGGAATCCACTCCAGTGAAGGAGGAAGAATCCGTTTCAGTGAAAGAGGACGAGCCTACTTCAGTGAAGGAAGAGGAATCCACTCCAACCAAGGAGGAGGAATCCACTCCAACCAAGGAGGAGGAATCCACTCCAACCAAGGAGGAGGAATCCACTCCGATAAAGGAGGAAGATGCACAGGAAGAAGAGAGTCTTGTGATGGCATGTCATGCTCCTCATTTGCTCTGAATGGCTAGATGATCGAAAGAAGACACACCCCATCCTGGACGGTCACTTTATCAACGACGGGAAGATGTGCGTGTGGTACGGCCTGTGGGGAATGGGAGTGGACGGCGTGATTCACGGAGCCAGCAGCGACTTCCGTTTTTCCATGAAGCTCCCGACGGAGGGCGTGGAGGGTCCTCAGGACGGCATCTACAACGGCTACTTCTGGATGCGAATCAATCCTCCCAAGCGAATGACGGAGAACAACGTGTCGATTCAGTTTACCAAGGCGGACTCCATTTACAAGGTGAAGGGCGAGGGACAGAACCGATTAGGTCCGTTCGTCCTCGTGGGCACCTACGACCCCAAAACGAGCATCATTCTCTGCGAGAAATTGTCCTCGTGTCGAAATCCGTCTCATTCCTAGTTACCAGCCCATCACCTCATCATCACATGTTGCTCACCCCAAACCGACCAAACCCAAATCCCGCGCCAAGAGCGAGTCGTGGTCGTCCTCCCGCCAAGCGCCCTCGTTCATGTCCACTCGTTCCGGCGTTCACCACGTCCCCTCCACTTTCTCGCCTCACACACAGATCTCGTACCTTCGCGGCAGTAGCATGGTTCCGAGCGGACTCTCGCGCGAGATGTCGCTGTGCTACAAGTCGCTGAAGCACATCATGGTACGCATGTGCAGTGGTCGTGAGGGGTAGGCTCACAAGTGGGCGGGACCGTTCTTGCAGCCTGTGGACACCGTAGCGCTCAACATTCCTGACTACTTCGACATCGTGAAGGAACCCATGGACTTTTCCACCATATGCAGCCAGATCGAGAACCACTCCATTCAAACTAAGGAGGAATACGCGGCGCGCATGCGACTCGTCTTCTCCAACGCGTTGCTGTACAACAAGGCAGGGTCCGACGTGTCAATCATGGCCCACACGCTCAGCGACCAGTTCGAGAAGGAGATGGTGGAGATCACGGGCAAGGTGCTGGCGGCGGGCGAGGACGCGCTGAAGCCCACGTTCTTCACGCCGACGCGCCGCGAGCGCGCGCCCGTGTACAGCGAGCCGCAGAAGATCCCGCGGTTATCGAGTCATCGTCCGAAGGGCGGCGAGCGGAGCAAGAGTTCCCGCCAAGAGGACATGGAGATGATGTCGTCGCTGATCGAGAAGCTACGAGGAACCATCAGTCGCATGGAGCAGGAGATCAACGAGAAGACGGGCAAGGCGGAGAAGACGGTGCTGGACAACCGCCCGATGACGGTGGAGGAGAAGAAGGCGCTGAGTCTGGAGATCAACCAGCTGAACGGCGCGGACTTGGCGGGAATTGTGAGCATTATTCGGGAGAACGTGCCGGCGGACTCGATGCAGCAGGAGGACATCGAGATCGACCTGGACACGATGCCGAACGAGGTGCTGCGCAAGATGGAGCAGTTCATTCGCGATTGCAAGCAGGTGAAGAAGGAGACGAAGAGACACAGAAGGACGCACAGTCACACTCCCCACGAGAAGATTATCGACTTCGACGACAAAGAGTTCATAGAGGATTTTGAGAACACAGGTGAGGCTGCTTGCCGCGACTCATGGCTAGACGATTCCGTTCAGGAGGATTACTAAACTACGAAGAGTGAGGCGTGTAATATAATACTTTTCATTCTGTTTCTTCTCATCAGACAGGAGTTGGTGAAGTGAGCTTGGCACTATCCGGTTTTGATGGAACGCGAGGACTGCGGCAGAAACCATGCTCTTCGAGCGACTCTGCTGCGCATGTGGCCGATGTCGTCTGTCCGTTCATTCCTAGATACTCCCATGTGTACAGCACGTATCCCGCGTACTGCGCCAGGAGTCCCGGAAAGGCGGTGCGGCTTGTGAGCCATCTCTACAACGGCGTCATTAGCGATGTATGTTTTTCTTCGCCTCTGTTTCACCCGTATAGCAAACCCTCCTCTCGGACGACGCTGTCCAGACGCAAATCAAGAGGGAGGTTCAAAGGCTGATTGAAGAACAGTCTCCTCTTGTCGCATTTGTGGTCGATAACCAAGTGAATGGCTCGAGAGGGAATCAGACGTTTTGTCCCTCCAAACGCATCTGCATTGAAAGCGACGCCAATGAGGATAGTGTGTCGATTCAGAAGCAAGCGGTTCCCCTATTATCGGCGTCTGTGCGCTGTATTCCCTCAAGCATCGTCATGACTCCGGAGAAGTGTGTGCGCTGCTTAGAGGAAGGCATCTCGAGTGCGACTCCTGCGTTTAGCATGATGTATCGTATGCTGCTTCATTGCGCTTCCTGTGAGGAGGGCTGCACCGTAAGTCTCCTTCTGTGTCTTGAGTGTAGTTGGAGCAGTACTGCGTGTGGTTCCGCATTCTCGTCGAGCACGTTTCCTCTTGTTTCGTCCCCAATTGTCAGGTTGTCTTCCTTCCTCCTCCTCACCCGCAGTTTACCGGATGTCGTCTCCTCCGCATTCTCATTTCCCACATTCGCTACTGCAAGGACCCGAATTGTCCCGCATGCATCCATGCGCTCCACACACACTCCGTTTCCTCCACTCCTCCACACTCACATCCAGACCCAATCCAGCCAGCCCCCGTCGCTCTGTCTCCTATCCCCACTGAGTTCGCTGCCCTCGTTCGATTACTCCTCCTTCTCCACTCTCATCCAACACTCGCTCGCGCCGTGGTGGAAGCCGGGCTCGCTCAAAGCGGAATTCCTTCGCATCCTCGCCGTCCTCCAAGCCGCGGAGTTTCGTTTCATCGTTCCATTCACCGTAGTCGCGCCCAACTCTTCCTCCACGAGGTGGATCCCTCAACAGAGGGTTGCATCGACTATTACCGTGTGATTCTCGACGAAATGGACCTCAGCAAGATGTCCGCCAAGGCCACGCGCGGCGAGTACAAGTCGCTGGCTCTGTTCCGACAGGACTTCGAGGACATGATGGAGAATTGTCGTGTGTATAATGCTGTCTTCCTTGCTGTTTGTTGTGAGGGGTAGGGGAATGAGGATCTTCTGGCGTATACCGCGCTGTTCGAGGAGGAGTTTCGCGCGCAGTGGAAGGCGCTGGAGGAGAAGGACGAGCGTCTTCGACAGCAGTACTACCGCGGTGGGAGTGGTCGCGTGTGCGCGCTGTGCAGGTGCAGCGACGAGTTCTACGACGCCGCCTCGCTCCACTGCTCCGTCTGTGGTCGTATGATCGCCCTGAATCGGCGGTATTTCGTGAGCGCCTCGCTCCAAACCGTGGTGTGTTGTTCTTGCTTCGCCTCTCAACCGCACCTCTTCCTCCGCGAGAACAAGCCGTCGTGTGAGCCCGTAACTCCCACTTCTCCTCTCTCTCCTAGTGGGTCACGTGCATGCGCTGTCGTCGGTGGTTCCACAAGGTGTGCCTCTTCTACAACGACCGCATCGCGCTGAAGGCGGGCGTGGAGGACGTGCTGTGTCCCGAGTGTTCGCTCCACCACCCACTCCACCAGATCAAGAGCAAACACCTTCTCGACTTCCTTCCCACGACCGAGCTGAGTGTGTTTCTCGAGGAGCGCATTCAGGAGGCCATTCAGAGGGAGTGTGAGCGCGTCAGTGCGAAGTACAACTCGTTGGTTGAGGACATGATCAAGCCCGAAGGGTTGTCGGTGCGCGTGGTGCTGAACGAGGTGGGCGAGCGACCGGAGCGTGAGTTGTAGAAGCGCCAGACAGACCTCGGATTCCGATTTCGGTGGTATTTCCGGAACTGCGCGCTTCCCGAGTGCATTCACTACACGCAGAAGTGCATCTGCCTGTTCCAGGTGAGACAAGAGAGGCGTTCTGAGGCGCAGAAGATCCACTCCGTCGACGTTCTTCTCTTCACTCTCTACGTGAACGAGTCGTTAGATGCCTCCACGCTCAACCGGCGCTGCGTGTACGTGTCCTACCTCGACAGCGTCAACTACCTCACGCCCGCCTCGTTCCGGAAGCGCGTGCACCAGGAGATGGTGATCGGCTACCTGGACTACGCGAAGCGTCGTGGCTTCGAGCGTGTGTACATCTGGGCGTGTCCGCCGCTGAAGGGAGACGATTACGTGTTGTAAGCGCACTTGACTTGGTTCACTGTAGTCTCTCCCACCCTCCCGAACAGCGCATGCCGAGCGCCGCGGTTCTCCAGCGGTGGTACCACGAGCTGCTGAAGACAGCGCACGAACGCGGCATCGTGTGCGAGGAAACCAACCTGGTGGACGAATACCTCACAGGACGGTACGGCTTCCGAGACGACGCACTACTCCACGTCCCACTCTTTCCCGACGACCACTGGTTCGAGGCGATCGAGACCAAGTGCAGCGATCTCTTCGACGCGGGCGCCACTCCGTTCTCTCCCGAACTGGACGCGGCGCTGACGCCAGGGAAGGACGGAAGAGGGCGGAGAAAGGCGGAGAAGGGCGTGCTGACGCAGAAGATGTACGAGTGTCTGAAGGACCAGAAGGCGCACTTTATTATCGTGAAACTCCACCCGCAGTGCGCGAATTGCAGGCGATTTCTGGAGTCACAGAGAGTGTTCGTGTGCAAGGAGAGCGGTCCGAAATCGAGCCGATTTGTGCCAATCTCGTCGCGACTCTGCTTCTGCGAGCAGTGCGTCCAAACCAGCCCTGAGTTGCAGAAGTTGGATTTGGCGGCAGAGTTTGGCGGCACGATTCAAAGCACGGCGGAGGAAGTCATCCACTCCTCCGTGTTCGACACGCGCTCGCTGTTCCTCAGCCTCTCGCAGGAAAACCACCTCCAGTTCAACACTGTCGTGTTCACGATTGCGAGTGATGATTAGCTGCGACACGCCATGTTCAGCTCCATGATGATTCTCTTTTACTCCACACACGATACAAGTCATCTCTCCTTTTGGAATTGCACCATTGTGCCTCTTCGTCTTCATTGTCACATCTAGTGCCGAAGAACTCTTTTGCGCGGAACGGTTTGGGTGTGTCCCTATTGCTCTGGTTTCCATGTCTGTGACAGTTGTCACCAGTACTTCTCCCACGCCCACTCCTGCGTTCCGATTCCGATCGATCCCGCCGCTTCCCAGAACGCGGATGGAAACAGTATTATTGCCGCAGCCGAGCTTGACAGGGAGGACGAGAAGCCTCGCCGACTTCGCTTCCTGTGTGAGGAAGAATCCCACTTCGATCACGTTCACGACGACGAGATCGTGCTGGATGATGTGTTGCAGCACGCTTGTGGCTGCGAAACAGAGCACTGCTCCGTTCCCGAGTGCGAGCGAACGAAGCTGGAGTTGATTCACGCAACGACATGCTGCAATCCGAGTAAATGTGTTCGCTCTCTGTCAGAGGTAGATTGTGATCAGTGCTCCCACTTCCTCTCCCTGTTCGATTTGCACGTGAAACGGTGCTCCAACGCGGGTTGTTGCGTTCCTCATGGACTTTTGCTCGTCCGAAGGGTTGCTGAGTGACGCGTGTCATTCCTTTCGGTTCTTTATCCTCCTCTTTTGTTTCGTTTACCAATCCCTATCCCGTG
>ENA-UEQW01003387-UEQW01003387.1-human-gut-metagenome-genome-assembly--contig:-NODE-3387-length-11039-cov-4.387156_pt1 | contig 11039 bp, 15 predicted proteins | sample MGYA00242947_ERZ507947 | MGnify/ENA primary metagenome ERZ507947 (study PRJEB26167, sample SAMN06115421) | human gut metagenome | host: Homo sapiens | place: China:Guizhou | collected 2015-03-17... | reverse complement strand
AACAGTCATCGTAGATTCGGATCGAGATGGACCAGAAGAGTTTTGAACAGTTCGAAACACTTTGCAATGCCGTTTTTGGCAATCTGGGAACAGGCAACACATTGGAGGCAAGGGAAATGCTCGAGTCTATATGTCTGCATCCGAGTTTTGTTGAAAAGGCGGAGTCGCTTTGCTTGGTGGGTTTTAGCTGTAGGACGGTATTCGACAATTCCAAGAACATATACGCGCTGCACTGCGCGGGCACATCCTTGATCAAACTGATGACGGACTATTGGAACAACTACGACAATGATCAGAAGCTGCGCATCCGTTTTGTCTCATCTCTCGTCTCACGATTAGGCGATTTCATACTGCAGTACTTGATAAAGAACGGAGCCGAACTGCCTCCCCACATCACAACCACTCTCTGCACGCTGATTTGCCGCATCACGTCGCTTTCCTGGATGACGGATACGCGTCAGCGCAACATCCTGGAGCTGATGCTCCAATACACCAAATCCCGCGACAACTGCATCATCGCGCTGACCATTCTCGAAGAACTCGTGGCACAAATGGTTCCAAAGAGTACGACCATCCACCCACCCTTACCCCCAGAAACGAGCAACACCCAGCAGAACAAGGCCGCCATCCAATTCCGCGACAGCAATCTTCTCAATGTTGCCCTGCTGGCTCTGAATATGCTTCGCGACACCTTCCAGGCAGACGACGCCACCGTCGGCTCCGCGCAGCTGCGCAACGACCTGTACGACAAGTCGCTCAAGCTGTTGAATCGCTGTTTCAGCTACGACTGTCGCGCCTCCAAGATCGAGGATGGCTTGGAGAGTCACCCCACGCTGGGCATCCCGAGCGACTGGCTAAATCGCTTCCTCTCCAGCGAGAATCTCAACCTGCTGTTCTCCATGTGGGGCTGTGGCGGTTGGATGATGGATAGTTACGAGCGCGCGGAGGCGCCGATCACGACGGAGATCGTCGAGGCGGTACTGTGGATGATTTGCTGTTCGCGCACCGACCTGTTCTCCTCGTCGCTGGAGACGGACGTGTTCTCGACGCTGCTCCAACACCTCCTCAACGTGCTGAACAGCGGACATGGGCTGGACGACTCCGATACAGTGCACGCCTTCTGTCAGTTGCTCGATCGCTTCAAGGTGGGTGTTGTGATGTGACGTGACGACCAGATGATTAGTAATATTCGAATTCTCAACGACTCCGCCTTCAAGCAACTCATCTCGCTCGCCACCTCCTTCACCACCACACTCGTCAACTCCATTTACGACTACACCAACTCCCTCTCCTATCTCTTCCACTTCTGGTACCGACTCTGTCAAGACATCGGGCGGCTTCGCTCCGACATCTACCTTCCTCTGAACGAGTTCCTCGAAACCCAACTGCTCCAAATCCTTCAGGTGTACACCTCGAAGCGCATCAGCGACGTCGACGACTGGGTGGACGGCGCGGACGACGACCCGCTGACGACGATCGACGCGTCCAACCTGGAGTTGACCTTCCTGGGCGGGTTGATTCGCTTCCAGTACGACAAGGGAATGAAGCTGGTGAGCGACCTGTACGACGGCGTGAACAAGGAGTACGCGGTGAGTGGAAATGTTGGGGGATGAGGGGTAGAACCAGGTGCGTATGCTGAATACGATGAAGCTGAGCGGGAACGTGGACGGTCAGCTGATGAAACGGATTCAGGGCATGGAGTGTCGTCTCGCGTGGATCGTGAACTTCGTCGCGTACACGCTCGCCGGGCAGAAGTTCACCTCGAACCAGATCGAGCGCGAGGAGGAGAGTATGGACGCGGAGCTGAGCAAACGCGTGTTCTCGCTGAGTCACAGTCTGCACTACCGCCTGAACGGCGTTGGCGTTGGGTCGTTGAGTGACGGTTAGAACAACTCGCTTCGACCGGACATGCGGCTGGAGCTGGCGCTTCTGAACTTCTTCACCGTCTTCCGCGACGTGTACGCGATCGCTGTCCGACTCACTCACAGCTTCTCCTCGCTCACCTCGCAAGCGATCAGCGACGCCTCGGCTCTGCCCGGGTACTCCATCTCGGGTCTGAAGGAAGGCGTAAGCACTCTCACACACCACTCTCATCCACAGGCGTGTAACCACTACTTCGAGAAGATGGGGCTCGGAGACTACACGTCGGTGATGAACGCCATTGTGGAGAAAATTTGCAGCAACCTGCGCTACTGGGGCGACAACGACCAGGTGATTAACGCCAGTCTGAAACTGTTCCTGTCGCTGAGTCACGGGTACCAGGGCTGCAAGCTGCTCCTGCAGCTGGAGAGCGTCGAGTTCATGCTACAGAACCACACGGTGCGCGTCGCGGCGGCTTCTCATGAATAGGAGGATACATTCCGTTTCCTGGCGTCGCCGTCGTTGCTGTCGCTTCGCACGGAGTATTACGCGTCGCTGACGCATCTGATTCTGATGGACAACATTCCTGGTCGCATGGAGTTGTTCATCACGCCCTTCTCCACGCTTCTGCAGAAACTGCTCTCCGAGAACTTCACCACCAACAATGTGAGTGTATGTGTTGTCGCGGGAATCGACCCATAGCTGCCGCTGTTGAAGATGTACAAGGATCTGCGTGGTGTCGGCGAATCCTGCAACGACCGCCGCTCCTACAACATCACCTTCGAGACACTGTGCGTTTCATCGAGGCGTTTCATCGATAGTGCACAGTCGCTCTTTCAAGTGATGGTTCGCACGATCGAGGCGTACCCGTCCAACCTGGAGTTGATCGCCGCGCTCTTCAAGTGTCTGCTTGCCTTCGTGTAATCGCCTCCTCTCATTCTCACCTCCAGGGATAACCACGAGTGTCGCGTGGACTCGGGCGCCACCTCCACGAACGGCATCGAGCTGTTCAAGCACACGGCGCTGATCATCTGTGGGTATTCGCATTATCTTCTCGACACCAACATCGATTACGTGATACCTTCTCTTCTCTCTCACATCCAGGCCACCGCTCCTGACGCACTGTTCCGGTGCGCACGACTTCTCCTCCAGGTGATGAACACGGCTCTGAGTGCGGCTGCGTCCTCTCTCTGACCCATAGCGGGAAAGTACATTCCGTTCGGCGTGTTCGCGTTGTACAAGGACACGTGCTTGCGCGACAGTCTGGAGGCGTGCATGTCCATCGTGCTGCGGATTCCATCCTTCCAGATCGAGGTGGGCGTTGTTTGGATGTGTGAGGGGTAGAAGCGACAGAAATTGGAGAACGCCTCGTTCACATTCATTGATAATCTCTTCACCAACCACATCGAGATTTTGAGTCAGATGGCCTCCGAGGGCTTCATCAACCTCATTCGGTTCGTCGTTTTGGGAATCGACTCCTTTGGTGGGAGTTGTGGAAATCGGGGTGATTCTTGTAGACGCTGAAACCGTGGCGAAGTGCGCGGACTGCATCGACCAGTTGGCGACCTATTACTACCTGAATCGGAATCGTGACGTCGCGACCATTCGCAGTCTTCAGCTGATCTTCAATGCGAACGCCACTCTGTGGAACGACCTATTCGAGAAGATTCTGAACTCCCTTCTGTTCAACAAGAAGTCGGAGGAGGCGCTTTCGAGGCCAATTCACTCCATCTTCCTGATCGACTCTGGCGTGGCGGAGCACTACTACACAGCAATTGCGGCCACGCAGCCTGCCGATGTGGTGCTGAAACTGAAAGACTCGATGCTGAAACTGACGTCCAACTTGGATGTGACGCTGGAGCCGATTCTCCGTGACCAGTTCTGTGAAAAGTGTAAGGAGTTTAGAGACGAAGTGCTGAGTTACCTTGTTCTTTACTCTTCTTTGTTGTGAACCAACAGCGCTCAAAAGGAAACAATAAAGGTACGTTATGCGGCCAGTCGCTTTCTCCCCTTCAGGCGTCGGTTCTTCAACACGCGGCGTCCATCTCCTAGTCTCTCAGCGCAACGAGGCGTGCGTACCCGTTTCCAGTCTGTGGCGGAAGCCGTGTTTCCTCTGACGACGCAGGACGCTCGGCTGGTATGTCCTCTTGAGAAAGGAGAAGGGACTCAAACCTATCGGTGAGAACGCACGGAAACGAGAAGACACCCTCGATTGCAGTCGGGCGATTCCAAAATGTGAACAGACCCAGGGCAGAACCGCAGAGAGCGAGCGCAGCAGGCTCAAACAGTGACAGTCCTAGCGGAATGAGCTGGGAAATCGAGTCCATACGAGAAAAGAACGCCATGTGCAGAATCTGAAAAGGACGATTCTCCCCAAGAGACGAGAATCGATGGCTCATTCGGATTGTTGGGACCACCCATTCTGTTTTCGCCTTCCTTTCTCTGAAACAAACAAGATATAGGATTAAGCAAGGAGCGATTCCTGTTCACCCACCTTCCCTCTCTTCTCCACACCCATTCCAAAAATGCTTCCCTTTTCCGCTCCCAATAACCCCCAAAATCCCTTCCGTTTCCGCCACGCAATCAAATCAGCTATTCTCTCCGAGCATTGCTCCTTTTTGGTGTATCTTTTCCGTATTCACTCCTCTCCTTTCCGCACTCATCGCCTAGGTTTTGTCCTTCTCTTGCTATCGACTTCGTTTTGAATCGAGACGCCAATGGAGAACGATTTAAATACAAACGATACGCCCATAAGCGAAGAGATGCCCGCGGAATCGAAAAAGCCGCAGAGTTCAGGTTGTTTGCACTTCGATTCTCTTAGTTCTAGTGATTTCCAAAGAGGAAGAAATCCCTTCCACGTATGGAGGGATCATTCCGGTGGGGAACAAGGAGATGACGATCTTCTGCGTTGATGGGTTTCAAATAACGGACGAAAATGGTTTGGAGCAGGCGCGCCGTTTTGAGATCTAGGGAACTTTGTATCGCTGAGTAGCGCTGCTCAAACGCGAGAAGTGTTTGAATCCCCGCTGTTCTTGTCGGGCACTATCATATCCCCTTTTCCGCAGCAGACAAGACCGAAGGCAAACCCGTTTTTCCGCAAAGAAGAGCCGCGTGCGCCATCAAAGCGAAAACCCGCATCCACACAAACGAAAGCGAGGCAGGTGCTTAGCGATTCCGACGAAAGTCTATCCGACACCAATAGCCCCCCTCCACCCCTTTCCAACATCGAATTGCCCTTCATCGCGGGCGCCGTCACCGTTCTCTCCCTGGGCACCATCAACGACGGCGAGAAGTACTCCACGCCCAGCCTCCTGTTCCCCGTCGGGTATCGCAGTCGGCGATCGTACTGGAGCATCTACGCTCTGAAGTCGTTCTGCTTTCCTTGTCTCACCCACAGCGAGAAGTGCGACTACATCTCCGAAATCGTCGACGGCGGCAAAGCCGGACCCATCTTCCGCGTGTTCCCTGAGGCGGACCCTTCCGACACGATGGAGTCGCCCTCGTCTTCTGGGGCGTGGAAGCAGGTTCTGCTGCGCGTGAGGGAGCTGCGCGAGTCGCGTGGCGAGTCGCCTTCGGGCACCGCTGTGTCGGGTTGTGTCGTTTCTGTGGGTTGATGGCTAGGCCCTGAGATGTTCGGCCTGACGAACTCGGTGATCGCGCGCGTGCTGGAGGGTCTGAGCGGCGTGGAGCGCTGCACGAACTACATCGCCACCAAGAAGAGGAAGAAGTCGCGGATCCCGCAGGTCGACGGAGAGAGCGAGGACTTCTCAGACTTCGAGTCGTCGTCGCCCGCGCCCGCGCTGCCGTCCGACTTCTCGGAGGAGGCTGAGCCTGCGAAGATGGTGACTGTGACCCGGACGGTCAAGCGCGCGGTGATGGGCAAGGACACCTTCCTGCGCGTGCGCTGTCGCCGCTGCGAGGACGGACTGGAGGCGGAGGACAGTCTGATGTGAGAGAAGGAGAAGAGAATGAGGCGTAGCGATAACCTGATCACGTACGAGGTGTTGGTGGAGGCGAAGGCGATCAAGGAAAGCAAGGAAGCGAAGGAAGCGAAGGACGCGAAGAAGGGTCGGAAGAAGGAAGAGAAGCCTGCTGTGCCGAAGAAGCCGCAGGTGCGTCGTGGTCGCGCGGTGGAGACGCTCTCGCCGGAAGTGTTGGAGAAGATCGACATGAGCGGCGTGTATCAAACCGGGTTTGAGATCGTGAGCCGCGAGGAGAACCGCGTGTCGGTGAAGCCTTCAGCGTCATCGCTCTTCGTTCACGACGGGTTGAAGAGCGTGTTGGCGAAGGTGAAGTGAGTGTGCGATGGACGCCTGATGGCTAGAGATATCATTCAAGGCGATCTGAACCACGACCAGGTGGGCCACGCACTCCAGCTTCTCTACGCCTGTCGACTGATCAAACCCTCGCCCTCCATCCAAGACGGCTCCGGATTCGGCCCGTTTTTGGACACGCTGGCGACAGGCGAGAACCCCGTGGTGGCGGAGGAGGCACGAATCATCCTAACGAAGTGGAAACGCCAGCCGGGCAGCCAGCTGGGCAAGGAAGACGGCAAGAGGCAGCGACGAGACGATGGTCGCACGACCCGCGGGAAGAAGGTCAAGACGCGTTACGTCGCTCCCATGATGAATGATGGAGTGTCGTTCGAGCCACCGCTGGCGGAGGAGGCGGCAGAAAAGGTCTCGATTTCTGTCAGGCTGCGAAACTGGGGAATCAAGTACCACGAGAGAGATTCGTTCTTGTACGCGACGAGCGAGCAGTCGGTGTTCATTTTGCGCGGCAACACCGTGGCGGTTTCGCCCGCGCCAGAGTATGCCGCCTTTTTTGCGCGGGAGAAGCGTCTGTTTGAGATGTGTTGGCAGGTGTACGAGATCTCGCGCCATCTGGCAGAAAAAGGGGAGTATTTGCTGTACGACACAATTCTGGGCGATATTTGGAACGACAACAAGAGCGCTGAAATCCTCCTCGTGGAAGAAGATCTGATCGCCGAGTACCCGGCGCTGCGACGCGAGATGCGCTCGTTGGACCGAATGCGAGGCTTTCCACTGAACGTGAACGTATTCAGCGTGAACGAGTTTATGGAAACACTTGGCTCCAAGCACGAGGCGTGGAAGAAGAACCTGGAGAACCCGAACTACCTGTACGCGCTGGAAGACGAGTTGGAAATCGCGTATTACCGCGGAAATCTGCTCGAGACGGACGAGGTGGTGGAGGAGCGTGTGACGAAGGGCGAGCTGCCGGCGGTAGAGGGCGCTCAGTACCCGGCTCTGACGCCGTGTGCCTTGTCCGCGGAGGAGTGGAAGTGGGGCCTGTTTCTGGAATGTCACAAATAGGAAGCTGACCGAAGTGTGGTGTTTCGTTCGAGAATACAGGGATGTTTTGGGAATTCCGAATGACGTCGCCTTCCCGCTGGACCGAATCTCGCTGTTCGATGAAACTGCCGCGCCGTCTTCCGAATCACCGAACGTGTACCAGTTCTTAATTCAGTTCCTTCTCGTCGAGGAGGCCAAACATAGCATTTCGCTACGTAAAGAAATGCGCGATGTGAAGTGGCTGAAATCGGGACTTTTTGGGTGCAAGCGCTTCGTGGGTCTGTGCGACTCAGTGAACTTCCCGAGCTTTATCCGCGGTTATTTCGACAAGCACTGCTTCGACGTGGCGGACACGAGGGACCCCAAACAATTGATGATCTACGTTCTGTTGCATTTGATGCGCTGCCCCGACTGTTTCATCTTCCTTCGCCCCGTGGACGAGGAGAGGAACAACGTGCCGGGCTACAAGGAGACGGTGAAGACTCCGATGGACTTCCAGACGATCTGTCAGCGCGTCATCGCAGGGTGGTATGATGGCAAGGGAGAAGAGAGTGTCACGCGTGGCGAGGGAGAAGAGAGTGTCACGCGCGGCGAGGGAGAAGAGAGTGTCACGCGTGGCGAGGGAGAAGAGAGTGTCACGCGCGGCGAGGGTCTGGTGGGCGTGGTGCGCGACATCTACCTGATCTACGCGAACTGCCGGCTGTTCAACCCGTCGGACTCGTCGGCGTACCGGTACTGTCAGAAGATGATGGCGCTGACGGAGATGCTGCTGAAACAATGGGTAGCTGCATGTCGTGTGCGTCAGCAGTAGATCGTGCCAGTCTGTCCCGAGGTGGAGGACGTGATGCCCGTGAAGGCGGTGGAGAAGTGCGTGTTGTGCGGTGCCTGTGACGAATAGACAAGAGAGTGACGACGAGCCCACCACCAAGTCCAGAAAGAAGACACAGATTCCCGCGGTGAAGAAGGAGACGTCGCTGAAACTCCCCACAGAGCTGAAAGGCATTCTGGCAACGCTGGCGACACAGGAGTTCGCGTCACTGACTCCCTCGTCACAAATCACCCTGTTGTATGCGCTGTACGAGGAGGCGGCGGCGACGGAGGTGGTGCAGGACGAGATGAAGAAACGCAAGGAGGCGCTGGTGCGCCTGCAGCAGGAATTCTACTCCATCTCCAGCCAGCTGCGCGAGATCAGCGCCCTGTACTCGCGACAAGAATTCAGCAACCGAAACGCCTTCATCACCGGCGTCGTGGAACGTGGTCTGCCCGCAAAGCAGCAGGAGGAGATGTTATCCTTCAACTACAAACCCAGCGACAAGTCGAAAGTCGTCGCGGAGAAGAACCTGGCGGCATTCTTGGCGAAGAAGTCCAGCGTCCTCGCGGACCTGAAGGCGCGTCTGGCGGACGTGGAGAGCCGAATTATGGTGGCGTCGAAGGCGTTGTGGTCGCCCACGCCGCTGGGAGGCGATCGCTTCGGCAACAAGTACTTCTGGTTCCCCGACGACAAGCCGCTGCGCGTGTGGGTGATCAACGAGAACGACGGAAATTGCGGGTATTTCTGGAGCAGCGAGCAGTTGTTGATGTTGATGAATTGGCTGGATAACCGCGGGAAAGAGGAACACATTCTGTACTCCGTGTTGAAACGCATCGGCTTGCAGTTCACACAGTTCATTGAGACGGAGTTGAGTGGATTGCCCGTTATCCCCTCGATTTCTGGCAACGACCTGACCGCTCGGAAGCGGAAGGAGTTGGCGGGAAGGGATTTGGTGTTGTGCGACGTGGACGGGTCGTTGTCATTGAGACAGCTTCACGGACAGTGGATCGGTGTACCTGTGGTGGACAACGACCAGAACGAGTGGTGGCGGTGCGCAAAGAAGGAGGGAGTTGTCAGCGAAACGGTCAAGGCGATCATCGACGTATTGTTCCAGCCGGCGTTTATGAAGGAGGGAAAGAGCGAGTTAGTGTCCACATTGCAGGAGCAGTGGAGAAGGCTTCACACGGAAGGCGCGTCGTTGGAAGCGTACAAGACACTTGTGCTTCTTCTCGAAGAAACGATCTTCGAGTCGATTCACACCTCTTACATGAACCCGGACTGGCTGTTGGCGCGCTCGCTGTGGACGACGCGCGTGCGAGACAGCCAGACGTTCAGTGACGTGTCGTACTACCTCCGCGACATCGAGGCGTCGTGCGTGAACTTCACGGTGATCAACGCACTCACGCGCTCGGTGGACAGAACCACCTTCCTCGGACTCTATGAGAAGCAGGCGAAGAAGGTGCCCCGACTGCCCGATGACGGAGAAACAGTCGTGTATTGCGCCAAGGGACACGCGGTGGCGATTCAGGATTTCTTCCAGAACAACGCGTTCGGAAGTGTGTACCACTGCACGGAGAAGGAGCAAGATCGGGACTATTTGTGCAAGGTGCATCACGTCGAGTACTTCTGGGGCAATGGGAATCCCTTCCTTCGCGTGTACCTCACGCCCATCTCGCCGCTCGTTCTCTACTCGCTCGTGCAGTCGTACTACGACTGTCTTGGTAAGGATGAGTTGTCGATCACTGTACGCACACCGCCGCCCGAGCCGAACGGCGCGCCCTTCACGGTGGTGGTGTGGCTGGCGAGCACGAACAGCGAGTTCGTGGTCCCGTTCGACTCGTACTGCGGCGCGTTCGTGAACAACCTGCGTGTGGGCAATCACATTCGGATGTGGTTCGACGGCGTGGACGCGCAGATCACCGCGTCGAAGCGACGGCGCAAGGAGAGTCGGTTGGAGGGCTCGTACCTGACGGGGAAGGTGACGGGCATCGAGCGCTGCGAGGGCTGCTCGTTCCCGTGGGAGTGTCTGGAGGTGGCGTGGAGCTCCAACACGAACGAGGCGGGAACGAACCGCATCAACCCGTGGGAGTGCGAGTACCAGGAGAAGGACACACGGGACCGCGTGCGCGAGAACACGCGCAGTGGGTGGAAGTCGGGCGAGCTGAAGAAGCTGAGCGAGAACGACCTGAAGAGCATTCGCGAGAGCGCCCAGGCCATCGTGAAGGCGCACACGCCCGAGGAGGGCGAGCAGTTCTACCGTTTCCTGACGCGCTACTGGAACGAGAAGGGACAGGAGGTCACGAAGCCGATTCTGTCATACGAGACGCTCGATCTGGGTCTGTTCTGGAAGCTGATGCAGGCATTCGGGGGCTATGAGATGGTGGTGAACAGCAAGGGCAGCTGGCAGAGCATCTACCGCCTGCTGCCGAACTTCCGCGAGCAGAACACGAGCGCGCCGACGTCGCTGCACAAGATCTACCTGAAGTATTTGTGGCAGTTCGAGAAGGAGCAGAGAGAGGAGAAGGGGATGGCGCCCATCTGCCAGCCGCGACTGCCGATCCCGACGATGCCGGGACGAAGCACGATGAAGACGAAGGGGGAGAAGGAGGAGCCGGAGAAGGAGGGAAATGATGAGTTGATCATGATGGATTACCCGCCGAACGTGCAGTTTATGGTGAGAACGGTGAAGGAGCAGGAGAAGTTGAAGAGCGTACTGACGAGCAAGGTGAAGAGCATGCAGAACACGTTGCAGTACAAGGAGGGAACGATTTCGACGGTGAACGTGGAAGTTTCTGATTTTGCATTTAGGGGTATCGTTCACGGAAACGTGTGCATGCTGAAGAGACAGATTGAGAGCATCTCCAAGTTCATCTCCCAGTTGAAGCAAATCCTCAACTTCTATCTGTAATCTGTTTTTGTGCTCTCTTTGTTGGACCGAATGAGCGACGTTGGAACCGAAAAGGGAGAGGCGCAGTCCAAAACGGGGACGAGTGAAAACAAGAAGAGACCCGCATACCAGATGGATTGCTACCAAGTGCTGAGATTGAAAAATGGGA
>ENA-UEQW01003384-UEQW01003384.1-human-gut-metagenome-genome-assembly--contig:-NODE-3384-length-11044-cov-3.226224_pt1 | contig 11044 bp, 10 predicted proteins | sample MGYA00242947_ERZ507947 | MGnify/ENA primary metagenome ERZ507947 (study PRJEB26167, sample SAMN06115421) | human gut metagenome | host: Homo sapiens | place: China:Guizhou | collected 2015-03-17... | reverse complement strand
CCGCTGGTGATGGAGCGCGGCTATGCGGACTGCCCGGATATGACCCGGCTGACCAAAAAGCTGGCAAAGCTCTACGGCGCAGACCTGACCGTGGACGCCCGCCCGCTGGGTGCGAACCACAACCTCTGCGTCAGCGCCACCGGCATCAAGAACCGCTTTGCGCTGGAAGGGGAGGACCTCACCCGCGAATACGCCGCACTGGCGCTGGGCACGGCCTTTCATCCCGCCTTTTCGGGCGGCGTGTTTGACCCGGAGGCTGTGGCCATCGAGAAGCAGATGCTCCGCAAATCGCTGGAAGATGAAGTGAACGAAAAGCGCATCTACTGCCAGCGGCAGGCCAACCGGGAGTTCTTCGGAGCCAGCCCCGCCGGCATCCGGCAGGAGGGCTATCTGGAAGAGGTGGACGGCCTGACGCCGGAGACCCTGACCGCCGCCTACCGCGAAATGCTGGAGACCGCACAGATCGAACTGCTCATTCTGGGCTGCGGTGAGGCAGAGACCCAGGCCGTCACGCAGGCGCTGCTGGGGGAGCTGGCCGCGGTGGCCCGCCGCCCGGTGCCACTGTGCGAAAATCTGGCGATGCCCCGGCAGGAGGCCGTGCGGAAGACGGAATGCTTCGACACCGTGCAGGCCAAACTCTGTATGCTCTTCACGCTGGGCGAGCCGATGCAGCCGGACCAGATGGCAGCTGTCCGGCTGGCCATGGCGCTTTACGGCGGCAGCGTCACCAGCCGCCTGTTCCTCAACGTGCGGGAGCGCGACCACCTGTGCTACTACTGCTCGTCCAGCTTCCAGAGCTTTACGGGCAGCATGGCAGTGAACAGCGGCGTGGAACACGCCGACGCTGCCCGCGCCGAACAGGCCATCCTGAAGGAACTGGACGATCTGCGCCACGGGCCCATCACCGAAGAGGAACTGGAAGACTGCCGCCTCTCCCTGCTGAGCGGGATGGCGGGCATTGAGGACAGCCTGGGCGGCATCGAGACCTGGTACTATATGGAGGTGCTGCGGGGCGGGGCCGTGCAGACCCCGGACGAGGCCCGTGCGGCCCTGCGCGCCGTCACCAGAGAGGACGTCCGCACAATCCTGCGGCAGCTGACGCTGTCCGTGAGTTACCTGCTGACCAGAGAGGAGGGGCCGGCCCATGTCTGAATTGCAGAGCAAAGCCCTCGCGGAAGCGGCGGCAGACCAGTGGAAGGTGCTTCCTTCCGGGCTGACGGTCCTCGTGCGGCCCATGCCGGGCTATTCCGGCACCCATGTCATCTATGCCACCCGCTTCGGCTCCATTGACCGGGACTTCCGCCTGAACGGGCGGGAGGTGCATCTGCCCGCCGGTGTGGCGCATTTTCTGGAGCACAAGATGTTCGAGGATCAGGACGGCGACGCTTTCGCCAAGTTTGCGAAGACCGGTGCCAACGCCAATGCGTTCACCAGCTTCGACCGCACCTGCTACCTCTTCACGGCCACCCAGCAGCTGGACGAAAGTCTGGATGTGCTGCTGGGCATGGTGGGGCACCCCTATTTCACCGAACAGACCATCGCCAAGGAGCAGGGCATCATCGGGCAGGAGATCAAGATGTACGATGACAGCGCCGACTGGCGGCTCATCACCGGCTTGTGCGAGTGCCTTTACCACAGCCACCCCATCCGCAGCGACATCGCGGGCAGCTGCGAGAGCATTGCGGAGATCACCCCCGGAATGCTCTACGACTGCTGCGAGGCATTCTATGCCCCCGGCAATATGGTGCTGGCAGCAGCAGGCAATACCACCATGGAGCAGGTCCTGGCCGCCTGTGCGCGCCACGGCCTGCTGGACCCCCGCCCCGAAGAGCGGGTGCAGCGCCTTTGGGCCGACGAGCCCATGACGCTGGCAGCTGCGGAAAAGCGCATCCGGATGCCGGTCTCGAAGCCCTGCTTCGGCCTCGGCTTCAAGGAAGCACCCCTAGCACCGGACGACCTGCGCAGCGAGATGCTGTACGACCTCGTCCTCTGCTGCATCTGCGGCGGGATGTCGCCGCTCTACCGCCGCCTGTACGATTCCGGCCTGACCAATCCCGGCTTCGGCGGGGAAGTGCTGCGGGTGGACGGCTGCTGCTGCATCCTGTTCACCGGCGAGAGCGACGAGCCCGACACCGTGAAGCAGCTGCTTCTGGATGAGATCGAACAGGTCCGCCGTGCGGGCATCGACCGGGAGGTCTTCACCCTCTGCAAGAACGAAAAGTACGGCCAGCTGATCGAAAATTTGGAAAATGTGGAGGACTCGGCCAGCCAGATGGCAGACTTCGCCCTCTCCGGCCAGACGGTCGTCCAGCAGATCGCAACGCTGGCGGCGCTGACCGCCGAAGACGCAGATGCCGCCTTGCAGACCATCCTGCAGCCGGGCCGGATGGCAGCGATGTACATCGACCCGGACGGCACGGCAGACCTGCCCGACACGGACGACGAAGCAGAACTGGAGGACTGACATGACGCATTTGACGAATCTGGTAGAATTTCCGGCACTGGGGCTCAGCTTTCCGCTGAACCGTGTTGCCTTTTCCATTGGCGGCATCAACATTTACTGGTACGGTGTCTGCATCGCGGTGGGCATGTGCCTGGCGCTGGTGTTCGCGTTCCGCCACGGGGTGGAGTTCGGCGTGGACGCCGACGCCATGGTGGACGTCATCCTCATCGGTGTCGTGATGGGCATCCTCTGCGCCCGGCTCTACTATGTGGCGATGGCACCCTACAATTACGATTCCCTGTGGGAGGTGTTGGCCATCCGGGACGGCGGGCTTGCCATCTACGGCGGCATCATCGGCGGCTTCCTGTTCGGCGGTCTGGCCTGCAAGTGGCGAAAAGTGCCGGTGCTGCCCATGTTCGACCTGGCCGCGATGGGCTTTCTCATCGGGCAGGGCTGCGGCCGCTGGGGCAACTTCTTCAATCAGGAAGCCTTTGGCTGCAACACCACCCTGCCCTGGGGCATGTACAGCGCCGCCACCCACGACTATCTGCTCAGCAGCGTGGTCACAGCGCCCAAAGGCGTGATCATTGATCCGAATCTGCCGGTGCATCCCACCTTTCTGTATGAGAGCATCTGGTGCTTCGTGGGGCTGTTCCTGCTGGTGCGGCACATCAAAAAGCGGAAGTTTGCGGGCGACATCGCCCTGCGCTACCTCATCTGGTACGGCGCGGGCCGGTTCTGGATCGAAGCTCTCCGCACCGACAGCCTGCTGCTGGTGCCCTCCATCGGCCTGCGGGTGTCGCAGGTGGTGGCGGCCGTTGCCGTTGTGGGCGGCATCGTCGCCGAGGTCCTTCTGACGAAAAAGTACAAGGGCAAGCCGCTCATGGTGCCGCTGGCCCTTACCACCGAGAACCGCGCCCTCGCCGCAAAGGCGAAAAAGGCAGACCCTGCCTTCCGGCTGGAGCCGGAAGAATTGGCCGCGTCCAGCCCGCGCGCCCTCTTTGTGGAGCGCACCGAGGCCTACAACAAAACAGTGAAGGAGCAGCTGACCTCCGCATCCTGAAAAAACTTTGCGGGAATGCGCAAAACCTCTTGCAATCGGCTCATTTTTCTGCTATACTATTCTAGCCGCTTGGTGTGGGCACCGCAAATGGCCCCGTAGGGGTCTGCCTTTACGACCAGCGAGTACAACGAAAAGGAATGAAACAAATGTACGCAATCATTGTTACCGGCGGTAAGCAGTACCGCGTGGAGCAGGGCGACATCGTCTACATCGAAAAGCTGGACGTTGAGGCCGACTCCGAAGTGAAGTTTGATCAGGTTCTCGCTATTGGCGAGGAGGGTTCTGTGAAGGTTGGCGCTCCTGTTGTTGAGGGTGCTACCGTTTCTGCCAAGGTCATCAAGAATGGCAAGGGCAAGAAGCTGAACATCATCACCTATCGCGCAAAGAAGCACAGTGCTCGCCGCATGGGCCATCGTCAGCCCTACACCAAGGTTGAGATCACTGCGATCAACGGCTAAGGAGGTAAATTACAATGGCACATAAAAAGGGCGTAGGCAGCACCAAGAACGGCCGCGATTCCGCAGCACAGCGTCTGGGCACCAAGCGTGCAGACGGTCAGTTCGTTCTGGCCGGCAACATCCTGGTCCGTCAGCGTGGCACCCACATCATGCCGGGTGAGAACGTTGGCAAGGGCAGCGATGATACCCTGTTTGCTCTGGTGGACGGCACCGTCCGTTTCGAGCGCGTGGGCAAGAGCGGCAAGAAGTGCAGCGTTAAGCAGTAACTTCTTTCTGAATAACTGCAATCGTAGAGCCGGACCCTCGTGGCCCGGCTCTTTTTGATGAAATAAGGCTATGTGTTCGGGTGGCGCTGTCTCGGATGAGGGCGCTAAAACGCAATAGCCTATAAAGCTAAGGAGGGGCTGTATGGCAGCACAGACTAACTTTATCGACATCGCCACGATATGGCTCCATGCGGGCAAGGGCGGCGATGGCGCGGTGAGCTTCCACCGCGAAAAATTCGTGGCCGCAGGCGGCCCGGACGGCGGTGACGGCGGCCGGGGCGGCGATATCATCTTTGTGGTGGATGACCATCTGTCCACCCTGATGGATTTCCGCTATAAGCGCAAGTATGTGGCCCCGGAGGGCGGCAAGGGCGGCGCAAGCCTGTGCCACGGCAAAAATGCCGAGAATCTGGTCATCAAGGTGCCGCTGGGCACTGTGATCAAGGACGCAGAGAGCGCCCTTGTCATCGCAGACCTGTCCGACCACACCCCGGTCACCATTGCTAAGGGCGGCCGCGGCGGCTACGGCAACGCACACTTTGCCACCCCCACCCGCCAGATCCCCAAGTTTGCAAAGCCCGGTATGCCCGGCGAGGATCTGCAGGTGACCTTGGAACTGAAGCTGATCGCGGACGTGGGTCTGATCGGTTTCCCCAACGTGGGTAAGTCCACCCTCATCTCCACCATCAGCGCGGCAAAGCCCAAAATCGCAAACTACCACTTTACCACCCTTGTGCCCACGCTGGGCGTTGTGTCGGTGGGTGAGGGCGCAAGCTTTGTCTGCGCCGACATTCCCGGCCTGATCGAGGGTGCCAGCGAGGGCGTCGGTCTGGGACACGATTTCCTGCGCCATGTGGAGCGCTGCCGCCTGCTGCTGCACGTTGTGGATGTTTCCGGCAGCGAGTGCCGCGACCCCATCGAGGACTTTGAGAAGATCAACGAGGAGCTGGCAAAGTTCAGCCCCGTGCTGGCCGAGCGTCCGCAGATCGTTGTGGGCAACAAGTGCGACCTTGCCACCGAGGAGCAGATCGAGACATTCCGCCAGTATGTGGAGGGCAAGGGGCTGACCTTTGTGGCCATCTCTGCCGCCACCATGCAGGGCGTCAAGCAGCTGCCGGGTCTGGTGTACAACCGTCTCAAGGATATCCCGCAGGTGCCGGTGTTCACTCCCGAGTACAAAAAGCCGGAGGCCAAGAAGAACGGCCGCGACTTCACCATCCAGCGCATGGAAGCCCATGTGTGGAGCGTGGATGCCCCGTGGCTGGAGTATATTCTGGCCGGCAGCAACGTGGACGACTACGAGAGCCTGCAGTTCTTCCAGCGTCAGCTGGGCGAGAGCGGCATTCTGGACGCGCTGGTGCAGAAGGGCGTGGAAGAGAACGATACCATTCTCATCGGCGAGTATCAGTTCGACTATATCTTCTAAGGATAAAGCATCATGAACGAATCAGAAAAGATCGACCCGCGGGAGCTCAGCCCGCTGGCGCTGGCCTTTGTAGGGGACAGCGTGCTGGAACTGCTGGTGCGCCAGCGTCTGGTGGAGCACCACCGCCTTTCAGCCGGAAAGCTGAACGCCGAAAAGGTCAAGTATGTCTCTGCCAAGGCGCAGTTCCGGGAACAGCAGCTGCTGGAGCCGCTGTTCACCGAGGACGAGCTGGCTGTGTTCAAGCGCGGCCGCAACGCCAGCAAGGCCAGCGTCGCCAAGCACGCCTCCCCGGAGGAGTACCGTGCCTCTACCGGCTTCGAATGCCTGCTGGGCTGGCTGTACCTGAACGGACAGCTGGAGCGCGTGCACCAGCTGTTTGAGGTACTGTGGCAGCAGTTTGACCCTGACCAGAAATAAGAATGCGAAAGCCCGCTGCTTTCCGCACTGGAAACCAGTGGTGGAGGGCAGCGGGCTTTGCTTGTTGGCATCTGTGGTCCGTCAGATGCTGCTTACGCCATCAGCGGCTGTTTTTTGCGTTGGTGGAACGGCTGTTGGTGGAGTTCTTGGCGCTCTCGTCATCGGCACCCTTGGTGTACTGGTTGGGGTGCTTGTGCTCGTTGGTGGCGCTGTTGGTGGTCTTGTTGCTGGTACGGTTAGAGGTCTGGTTCTTGCAATTGGTACTGCGGTTCTCACTACGGTTTTCCATGGTGTGAATGCTCCTTTCGGTCGTTGCTGTGGGGGCGGGGCCGCCCTCACAGTCCATAGTGTGGCCGCAGCCGGCGGCTTTATACATCCCATGGGAGGAAAAGAATATGCCTACGGAATATTTTGAGCAGCGGGAGCGTGCCCTGCTGGGGCAGCGGTACGAGCAGCTGTATGCCGCTCCGCAGCAGACGGCAGAGCGCGGGGTCACCGTGTCGGCGCTGCGCACCACGCCGGAGCAGTTTGCGCAGCGGGCAGATTTCCCGCTGGAGCCTTCGCCCTTCTGCAAGGCGGCTTTTGTGGTGCATCAGCCGGATTTTAAGCCCGGGCGGCATCCGTACCACCATGCGGGGGTGTTCTACTCGCAGGAGCCTTCGGCTTCTTCGGCAGCGCCGCTGCTGGGGGTACAGCCGGGGATGCGGGTGCTGGACCTGTGCGCCGCGCCCGGCGGCAAAAGCAGCCAGCTGGCGGCGGCACTGCAGGGGCGCGGTGTGCTGGTGAGCAACGAGTATGTGGCTGCGCGCGCCGAAATTTTAAAAAGCAACCTTGAGCGTATGGGCGTTTCCAACGCCGTGGTGCTCAACGAGACTCCCGCCCGCATTGCCGAGGCGCTGCCGGAGTTTTTCGACCGGGTGCTGGTGGACGCGCCCTGCTCCGGTGAGGGAATGTTCCGCAAGAAGCCGGTAGCGCTGCAGCAGCACTGCGAGGCACTGGTAAAGCAGTGCGCAGAGCTGGGCGCGCAGATTCTGGACTGCGCCGCAGCGGCACTGGCTCCCGGCGGGCAGCTGGTGTACTCCACCTGCACCTTTGCGCCGGAGGAGGACGAAGCGCAGGTGGCGGCCTTTTTGCAGCGCCACCCGGAGTTTGAGCTGGTCGATGTGCTGGGCAACGTGGACTACACCTTTGGCAGCGCGGGTGAAGAGAACCGCACCGGCGGCCTGTCGCTGGACGTAAGTAAGGTGCGCCGCATCTGGCCCTGTCAGGGCGGCGAGGGGCATTTTATGGCCCGGCTGGTCAAGGTCGGCACGCCCCGCACCCTGCCGCCGGAGGGGGAGTACACCCCGGAGGAGCAGCTCTGGCTTGCCGCTGCTGCACAGGCGGGCAAAAAGGGCAAGGGTAAGGCAAAGCCTGCCAAGGCGGCAGATGCCCGCAGCACTCGCCGTGCGGACAGCCGTGCCTGCCGGGACGCTGTGCAGGGCACGAGCCGCCGCACCCGGGACACCGGGGCAGGGGAAGCCACCCCGGCGCAGAGCCTTGCCGCATGGCAGGAGTTTGCCCGGCAGTATTTCCCTGCACTGGCGCAGCGCCCGGCTGTGGTGCATGGCGGCGGTGTGCTGCTGCCGGTCGCCTTTCCGCAGACGGGGCTCCATGTGCTGCGGGCGGGGGTGTTCGTAGGCAGTGTGCAGAAGGGACGCTTTGTGCCGGAGCATCATCTGTTCACGGCCTTTGGCAGCCTGTGCACGAACTGCGAGCAGCTGACCCTTGCCGACTGCCGCTGCACCGAGTATCTCTCCGGCCGCGAGGTGGAAGCCCGCACGGCAGCGGACGGCTGGTGCTGCGTGACCGTGGACGGCTGGCCGCTGGGCGGCGGCAAGGTGTCCGGCAGACGGGTGAAAAACCACTACCCCAAGGCACTGCGGCTGCTGTAAACCGCAGATTTACACGCATCCGGGCGAAAATCCGCCTTTTCAGGCTTGAACGCGCCGGTGGATTGTGATAAAATAACAGAGTTAGATTTTGTGTGCTGCCACAAGCGGGCGACCACAGCCCGTCTGCCCGCAGGCGGAGATACCGATAAATTTAGGAGGCTCTTTCCCATGTCTGGACATAGCAAATGGAACAACATTAAGCGCAAGAAGGAAAAGACTGACGGCGCCCGCGCCAAGGTCTTTACCAAGATCGGCCGCGAGATCAGCGTTGCCGTCCGTGACGGCGGCCCCAACCCGGCTTCCAACAGCAAGCTGGCAGACCTGATCGCCAAGGCAAAGCGCATGAGCGTGCCCAACGATAACATCCAGCGTATCATCAAGAAGGCCGAGGGCGGCGATAAGACCGAGTACGAAGCAATTACCTATGAAGGTTACGGCCCCGGCGGCATTGCCGTTATGGTCGAAACCTTGACCGATAACCGCAACCGTACCGCCGGTGACCTGCGCCATTACTTTGATAAGTGCGGCGGCAACCTGGGCCAGAACGGCTGCGTTTCCTACCTGTTTACCAAGAAGGGCCAGATCGTCATTGATAACAGCGAGGGCGAGCTGGACGAGGAGAAGGTGATGGAGGACTGCTTTGATGCCGGGGCCGAGGATGTGGATTTCGATGAGGATACCATTGAGGTGTATACCGGGGTGAATGAGCTGCGCGAGGTGCGCGAGGCGCTGGAGAAGAAGGGCTATACCTTCCTTTCCGCCGAGCCGGCCTATATCCCCAGCACCTACACCGCCCTGCCGGAGGACGCCGCCGATAAGATGACCCGTCTGATGGACCTGCTGGATGACTGCGATGATGTGCAGGGCTTCTGGCACAACTGGGAAATGTAATATCCCCGCAAATATTCCAAGAGCGGCGCCCCCAAAGCGCCGCTTTTTTGGCAAAAGGGAGGGCAGACTATGAAAGGAGTGCGTCTGATAGCTGCGGCGTTGTGCGCGCTGCTGGTGCTGGCGGTCCCGGTCATGGCCGATGATGGCTTGGAGCTTCCCGGCGTGGTTGAGCCAGATGACATGCCTGCGTTAGAGCAGCCCGCCGAGCCTTCTCCGGAGCCTTCTCCGGAGTCTCCTCCTGCCCCGGAGCCGGCCCCGCCGGCGGAGCCGCCGCAGGAACCCACCGGGGACGGTGCCGGAAATAATGCCAGAGATGCCGCTGGGACAAACAGCGCCGGGACAGAGAACGGGAATTCTTCCCAGCTGGATGACGGCCTGTGGGGCGATTGGAGTAACCCGAGCAATATCCCCGGTAAGGAGGAGCCCTCCGAAGCGCAGCAGGAGCTGGAGCAGGCCCGCCGGGAGCTGGAGGAAAAACAGCAGCAGCGGGAGGAAGCCTTCCGGGAAGCGGAGCGGGAAAATGCCGCCCTGCCAGAGGAAGAAGAGAAGCAGAAGAAGCCCGCCGGCAGCAAGGCGGCCGATGCCGCCCCCACCGAGCTGGTGCTGCCCCAGCGGGAAGCGAGAACCGGCAGCCCGGTGCGGTACATCCTCATCGGGGCACTGCTGGCCGGGGCCCTTTGCATTGCCATTTACCTGTTTACCCACCCGGCGCGGGAGGACGACCCCGCCGATGAAACCAAACCATGAGAAGCCACGATCCGGAAGGAGGAGCGCCCATGCCGGAGCCGAACCTGTGCCGCCACTGTTTTTCCGTACTGGAGGAGGGGGAGACGGTCTGTTCCGCCTGCGGGCAGAAGCCGGAGGCCCCCAACCCCGATGCCGCCCTGCCGCTGGGAACGGTGCTCTCCGGGCAGTACCGCGTGGGGATGGTGCTGCACCACAATGACCTGCTGACCACCTATCTGGCCTGGGATGCCGAAAAGGACCGCAAGGTGCGGGTGGAGGAATTCTTCCCCGGCATTCTCAAGCGGGCAGAGGACCATAAGGGCATCCTGCTCATCTCTGCCGAGAGCAAGACACTGTTCCGTACCATGGCCAGCGACCTGCACGACCGCTGGAAGCGCCTAATGGAAGTGAACCACAAGGCGATGCTGAAAACACTGGTGCTTTTTTCCGAAAATGACACCCTGTACCGGGTGACCGAATATCTGCGCATGGAGCCGCTGGAGGAGTATCTTTCCCGCCAAAAGGGAGAGATGAGCCTGACCGATGCCCGGCAGCTCATCAGCCCGCTCATTTCGCTGCTTAGCCAGCTGCACAATATGGGCCTGACTCACTGCGGCATCTCCCCGCAGAACATCTATGTGGACAGCCGCAAGCGGGTCATCCTGGATGGCTTTGCCCTGCCGGAGCTGCGCACCGTGGGCAACGGCCTGCACGCCGAGCTTTACGCCGGGTACAGCGCCCCGGAGCAGTATTCCAAGGCACTGTGGCAGGGAGAATGGACCGATATCTACTCGCTGGGGGCGGTGCTGTACCGTATGCTGGCGGGGCAGGCCCCGGTAAGCGCCGAGCTGCGCGGGGAAAGGGATGATTACCTGGCGCCGCTGGGTAAGCTGCGCCCCGACCTGCCGGAGCATGTCTGCGAGGGCATCATGAAGGCACTTTCGGTGGATCACAAGCAGCGCTACCGCTCCATGGAGGCGTTTTCAGCCGCCCTGCTGGAGGAAGCCGGTGCCAATACCGCCGTGTTCCGGCCGGAGGCCCCGCCCCGCCCGACGGAAAAACCGGCGGCCGCGGGCCCAAAGCAGTTTTCTCCGCCCATGGTGCTGCTGGCGGTGCTGCTGGCGGTCAGCGTCATCGGGAATGTCCTTTTGGCGCTGTGGAACAGCGGCGCCTTTGACGGCAAGGAGCAGCCCGCCACCCCGGTGATGGAGCGCAGCCTGGAGGGGTACTATCTGCCGGCGATAGAGGACGAGCTGGAGCAGATGAGTGGGTATAATTTCATCTACCGCTATGAGTACAGCGATACCTACCCCAGCGGGGTGATCTATAAGCAATCGCTGGCGGTGGGGCAGGTGCTGCCGGAGGATGGCAGTGTGACGCTTTATATCAGCAAGGGACCGCAGTATACCGTCATGCCGGA
>ENA-UEQW01003380-UEQW01003380.1-human-gut-metagenome-genome-assembly--contig:-NODE-3380-length-11046-cov-6.481174_pt1 | contig 11046 bp, 9 predicted proteins | sample MGYA00242947_ERZ507947 | MGnify/ENA primary metagenome ERZ507947 (study PRJEB26167, sample SAMN06115421) | human gut metagenome | host: Homo sapiens | place: China:Guizhou | collected 2015-03-17... | reverse complement strand
TGGGTTTTGCGTTTCGGGCATCTCCATTTTTCGGAACACGAAAAACTCCAATGCCCTCAACTGGCTAAAGCCATAACAAAAAGCTGTAAAACTCAATGCGAATTTTACAGCTTCTATATAAATGTGTGCTGGTTACAGAGATAAAAGTGTGCAGGATTTTTGAATAACATTATGTAGGGATATGCGAAGCAGCCGTTCTTCCATTACTCCGCATATCTGAAAAAACTAGTTGATGTAGTTAGCTGCTGCTCCCATATAAGCGATTGCTTCATCAGCTGTCAGATACTGACCTTCCATAACAATGGAAAAATCTGAATTTGCAATTGCAACGGAACCGTCATCTGCTTCTACAAATACTGCTGAGAAATCATCACCTGTATAAACATCTGTTGTGCTGATCTCAGTCCAGTCAATGTTATCTTCATCTGTAATATTTGTTACATTAGAATCATCATATGCTCCACAAAGGACATCTCCCTGTCCATCCTGTGGAACGATCATTAATGAAACATAGCTATATCCATCCGGATCTCTAAAGAGTGTGATCACATACTCTGTACTATCATCATCCACTGCATATAATGCTGCATCAACAAGATCTGCTGTTACATCAAGAAGTGAAAATCCTTCTTCCTCTGTTGTTGCTGTTGCTTCTGCTGCATCTTCCACATCCACTGCATCCTCTTCTGTGTCTGCTGCATCATCAGATGCTGTGTCTGTTGTAGTTGTCTGCTGGTCATTGTCAGCTGGTGCTGCTGCATCAGATGAACCACCACATGCTGTAATATTAAGAGCCATTGCTCCAACAAGTAAAACGGTCAGTAATTTCTTTTTCATTTGTTCTCCTCCATCTATCTGATTTTGATTAAGATACTTCCTATTTATTGTCTATTCTGCACTACATTAACAAAATTGCTATCTATACTCCTGCACACTTGTATCTCTGCAACCAGTTTATTTTTCATTTTAAATGTTTTTTGTGCAATGCCTTATCTGGCATGGTTTCTTTTTCTTTTCGCAAACATTCCTGCAAGTCCTGCGCATGATACCATCAGAAGTACTGTACAAAGTGCCATGCTGAAATCTTCGCCTGTCTTTGGAGATTTTGCACTCTGGTCAGCGTTTTGGGCTACCGTAAAGTTTGTTGCCGCTGTTCCATCTGTCCAGACAAGTTCAAAGGAATGGTTTCCTGCTGACAGACTCTTAAGGTATTCCGGTTTGAAGGTAATGATGGTAGATCCTTCTGTGACCGTATAATTGACCGGATCAACCGTAACTCCATCCACTTTGACCTCACGGAATTTTGAAATCTCACCGCTTCCTCTGATTGCAAGGCTACCATCTGTATTCTGTGTCCATGAACTGCCCGCTCCATCTAAAATATCATATGCTACCTGAACCGGTGCTGCAGCTGCCGAAGATGCCGGTGCTGTTGTGGTTGATGCAGCCGGTGTTGATGTCGCCGGTGCCGGATCCGGTGTCGGGGTTGTTGCTTCCTGTGTCGGATTTGGAGCCGGTGTTGGGGTTGGCTCTGGTTTTGGTTCCGGATTCGGTGTTGGGGTTGGATCCGGTGTTGGTTCTGGTTTTGGATTCGGTGTCGGGGTTGTCTCACTGTCCTTATAGGTTGCTTTGATCGTAGTTGGTGCTATTTTGGTTGTCACAGTAGTTGTCGCACTATTCTCATCAGCAATAACTGCGTCGCCATACATCTTCACCCACTTATCAAATACTTTTCCATCTGCAGCCGGATTTGCTGTAATCGTTACAACAGTACCCTCCACATACGTTCCATTACCTGTACCATCGATAATTTCCAAGATATAAACAGGCTTATCTGCATCTGGAATTGTTACCACAAAGGCTGGACTTTCCTCATGATTTTTATCCCCTTTGTATCTTACCTCGTAGGTTCCTGCTGAAAGTCCGGTAATCTCTTTGCCGTTGCAGGCTATATATGAGCTGTCCCCGGATTTACGGTACTCCATCTGCTCATTCACGCCTGTAATCTTACCATCACTGCCACCTGCGGTAATAGTTTTCTCTCCCACCAAACCAGCAGGAGCATTCTGTGATGCTTTTTTGATTATCCATTCAAGTTGCTTCTCTGTTGTTGTTCCATCTTCCCATGTTTTGCCATCATATGGTTGTATAGTCACCTTATAAGTACCTGCATCTGTTGCATTATTTGTTCCATCAATAACTTTATAATTTTCACCTACTTCAATACCAGTATGTTCTGTTCCATCATATGTAAAGGTTTTTGGTTCAGGATTTAGTACAGGATTCTGTGTTGGTGCTGCATCTTCTGTCACAGTCAGTGTAACGCTATTTGATGTGACTGAACTGCCTTGATTGCTCACCACACACTGATATTGATATCCATTATATTCTTTACTAACTGCATTTAACGTGTAACTTTCACTAGTTGCTCCATCAATATCAACAAAATCTGCATTATTACTTTTTTTAACCTTCCACTGATACTTTAAATCTGTACCTGTTGCTTTTATAGTAAAGGCTGCATTTTCTCCGGCTTTCACGGATGCAGGCTGTGGCTGGGTTATGATTGTCAGTGCTTCAACAGCTGGCTTTTTTTTCAGTACAAGTTTTTTATTTTCATCAATATCTGTTACGTAATCACTATTATCAGAAGAAAAATAGCTTGCACTTGCGACATTATCTGCAATTATAACCGAAGACTTCTCTGTTGGCTTAGCTTCTGTAGTCACGCCTATATTTGCTCCCTCTTTCAGCGATTCTACTGTCACTATTGCTTCAGTCCTAAGATATAGATTATTAGTTCTGTCTTCAACTGTATTTCCAATAATCTTTACCGCACCACTCAAAGTTATCTTATGGTATTGACCTACAAAAACACCGCCTCCCTTGTTATCGATAATTTCAGCCGTACCACTCATTTTAAAAGGCACTGTCGATATATAATATACTCCTCCTCCTTTATTGGATGTATTATTATTTATTTTGCCTCCTGACATAGTGAATCTGCCAGCATTATTATATACTCCTCCACCGCCAGAGTTTGTATTATTACCGGTTATTGTGCCTCCGTACATATCAAAAGAACAATTTACGCTAACGTATACTCCTCCACCACTTCCAGCATTATTAGTAGTGATAGTACCTCCGTACATAAAAAACTTGCCAGGATTATTATTATATACTCCTCCACCATTATCAGCGGTATTCGAAGTGATTGTGCCTCCGTACATAGTGAATATGCCCGCGTCATTACATACTCCTCCACCATTATCAGCGTGATTCGAAGTGATTCTACCTCCGTACATAAAAAACATGCCGGGATTCTTGACACCACCATTGTTACCGGAAATTATTCCATTACACATGAAAAATCTTCCATCATTATAAACGCCTTCACCGCTCACTCCTTCCTGATGAGTAATAGTTCCAGTCCCCTTACAGTCCGTAAGCGTAAAGTCAACGTTACTTTTTATTATAATAACAGCATTATTACCATTTTGGTCGTAATACCCTTTAGCCGTGCGAGTAATGCTGTGTCCATTCAGGCATAAATTTACGTTTCTTTGACAAGTCCATGCACTTGTGAGTGTCACATCCTGCGTCAGATAGTAATTGCCTTCTCTGTTTATGTCACTAAGCTTACTAATCCCTGTCCATGTCTCTTCCTTATGCATATGCCCTTCAAACGAAAGATTCCCTGTACCGCATACGCAATGTGTATGTGGTTCCGTTGTCACATTCTGCCCACTTATCTCCGCAGCCTTCGCATGCACTGTTCCACCCGGTACTGCTGGTACAAGTCCTGCCACCATTCCGAACACCAGTAAACCGGAAAGAATTTTTGCAATTCCTTTGCTCATTCTCTTTTTTCTTATCATGTGTATTCTCCTCCTGCAATAATATATCGCTTTACCATTTTTTTCATTTTATCACATCGTTCACCCAAAACCCGGATTTCGGCGTGAGTTGTAACTATATGGCGTGAATTGTAAGATGCAGGCTTGCTTTGGTTTTCCGAATTTTTTATAATGGATGTATCATAACTGTGAAACAAGGAGGACTGCCATATGCTGCTTCAGATTTTAACTTATACACACCACCTAACGACAATGCTGTTTGGCATTTTTCTGTCCGCCTTTTTTCTCGGAGTAAAACAGAATAAGAAAAATGTCTGCATTCTTCTTGGCGGTGGAGCAGTATCCGGACTTTTCTTTCTGATCTGCAATACGGTATTCGGTTCGTTGTTCACGGAAGCCGTCTACCCGATTTTCGTGCATCTGCCGCTTTTTCTGCTGCTGGTGTTTTATTACCGTTTCCGCTGGCTGCCTTCCATAATCTCTATTATGACCGCCTATCTGTGCTGCCAGTTCAGCAACTGGGCAGGTATTTTTGCCTTATCCCTGAGCGGATTGGACTGGGTTTATTATCTGGTAAGGATTATCGTGACTGTTGCCGTTTTCGCTTTCTTAAGCCGGTATCTGTGCCAGACTACCGCACTGCTTTTTGCAAAATCTGACCGGGAGCTGTATATCCTCGGGGCAATGCCATTTGTCTATTATGTGTTTGATTACTCTACCACAAAGTTCTCCATGCTTCTCTACTCCGGAAATAAGGTGGTCGTGGAATTTCTCGCATTTGCCATGTGTATTTCCTATGTCATTTTCCTGTTCGTCTATTTTCAGGAATATGAGTTGAAAAACAGCGCTGAACAATACGGTCAGCTTACCAATATGCAGTTGAACTCCCTGCACTCGGAGATCGAGCAGGTCCGCAGCAGCGAACACCGCATGAAGATCCTGCGGCACGACATGCGCCATCATCTTGCCGCCATCCAGACTTTTATCTCCCAGCAGGAACCGGAGCGCGCGCTTGATTATATTCAGGAGATCAATAAGCAATATGACGACACGGTCATTCATTCTTTCTGCAGAAATGAGCTGCTGAATTCGGTTCTTTCCATTTACCAGACACGGTTTTCGGAAAATCAGATCGTTTTTGACGTACAGATTCAGACTTCGCAGACACTCTGCTGCTCTGAGATGACTTTCTGTGCGATCCTTTCCAATCTTCTGGAAAATGCCATGCATGCGGTCACGAAGCTCCCTGAGGAAAAACGTATCGTGCATCTGAGCATTTTTGAAAAGGGAAACCACCTTCTGATCCTGCAGAAGAATCCGGCTTCAGAGACACCTGTTTTTTCAAACGGTATCCCGGTTACAACGGCAAAGAATCACGGTATCGGTGTTCAAAGTGTCATTTATTATGTTGAGAAGGAACATGGACAGTACCAGTTTTACATGGAAGGTGAGGACTTTGTAGTCCGCATTATTCTTTAAGCGAGGAAATTTATTATGGTAAAGATTGCGATTTGTGATGATGAAACTGAATTTTTGGATCTGCTTTCAGACAGTCTTGATTCCTGGTGCCGAGCGCATCAGCTGACACTGCAGCTCTACCGGTTCACAAACGGTGACGAACTGATCTCCGCACACAGGGCTTATGGCATGGATCTGATCCTGCTTGATATGATCATGCCCCTTTTGAGCGGCATGGATACCGCCCGCGAACTGCGCCAGCATGACCCGCACGTTCCGATCATTTTTCTGACTTTCTCACCGGAATTTGCGCTGGAATCTTATGAAGTCCGCACTTTCTGGTATCTGTTGAAACCTCTTGACGAAGTGCGTTTCCATGCGGTCCTTGACAGCTGGTACGAAGTCCACAAGGCTTCCATGGCTCATTTCGCGGCAAGAACAGATTCCGGCTACCAGGCGATTTATTTTCAGGATGTCGAATATCTGGAAGCGCAAAATAAGAATGTGTTAGTCACATTGAAAGACGGCTCGGTGATCTCCATAAAAGAACCCTTTCACCAGTGTGAAACGATTTTCACAGTGGAAAAAGGGTTTTATAAATGCCACCGCAGTTATATTGCAGCACTAGGCTGCGTGGAAAAGTTCGGTAAAACCTCTCTCTTCACAAAATCCGGCGCACAGATTCCGATTTCAAGAGACAATTACGCTAATTTTAAGGATGTTTATTTTTCCTATATGTTTCCGCAGGAATGATCCGGCTATTGGATCCCGAAGGACGCAAGCTTCATGTCCTCGTTGAACGCCAGTGTGTAATGCACCTCGATGTTTTCATATTCTGCGGTCACGTAAACGGCTGCGATATGCGCACCTCTCTGTATGATCTCCGCATCCTGCATTGTTTCAATGGAAACAAAATCTCCCCAGTCTTCCGAGATCCGCGCCTTGCCCTCGTCCATGCGCTCTTTGTTCATGATCTCCTGCATGTCCGGGACAACAAGGCTTTGCAGGCTGTCAAAATCCTCTGCATTCAAAAGCCCTATGATTTTTTCCGCCTGTGCCTTCACTTCCTCTTCGCTGAACACTTCACTCTCTGCCAGCGCTTTGTTCTGCGGCTGCATCCAGTAAGTTGCAACGGATGCTGCCACAAGGATCACTGCGACGATAACGATATTACGAATCCGCTTTTTCTTCTGCTCCGGTGTCAGCACTTTTTTTGTTTTTATCTTACTCATTCTTCTCTCTGCACTTTCCTTTTTTTCATATTAGTCCCTGATCGCATCCAACGCATTCGAAATATCTGCGATCAGATCTTCCTTATCCTCTAAACCGAGACTTATCCGGATCAGCTCTGCCGGAACACCTGCCTCTTTCAGCTGTTCATCTGTCATCTGTCTGTGCGTGGAGGTTGCCGGATTCAGACAGCAGGTTCTTGCATCTGCCACATGTGTCTCGATCGCTCCAAGCTTTAAGTTCTGCATAAAAGCAGACGCAGCCTCCCTGCCGCCTTTTAATCCGAATGAAACGACACCGCATCCGCCGTGTGGCAGGTATTTTCTGGCACGCTCATAGTATTTACTGGAAGGCAGACCCGGATAGTTCACATAGGCTACCTTTGGATGTTTTTCCAAAAATTCTGCAACTGCCTGTCCGTTTTCCACATGCTTAGGCATACGCACGTGCAGCGACTCCAGTCCAAGGTTTAACAGGAATGCGTTCTGTGGCGACTGGATGCATCCGAGATCACGCATAAGCTGTGTTGTACATTTTGTGATGAATGCGCCCTCATTGCCAAATTTTTCTGCATAGGTCACGCCATGGTAGCTCTCATCCGGTGTACAAAGTCCCGGATATTTGTCTGCGTGTGCCATCCAGTCGAATTTTCCGCTGTCGACGATCGCACCGCCCACTGCCGCACCATGTCCATCCATGTATTTGGTGGTGGAGTGTGTCACAATATCCGCACCCCACTCAAATGGTCTGCAGTTGACCGGAGTTGGAAATGTGTTGTCTATGATAAGAGGTACGCCGTGCGCATGTGCTGTTTTTGCAAAGAGCTCAATATCTAATACTGTCAATGCCGGATTGGCGATCGTCTCGCCAAACATCAGCTTTGTGTTCGGGCGGAATGCAGCGTTCAACTCCTCCTCCGATGCGTCAGGAGACACGAAGGTTGCCGTAATCCCCATTTTGGCAAGCGTAACTGCAATGAGGTTGAAGGTTCCGCCGTAGATCGAGGATGATGCCACGATATGGTCTCCACTCTCACATATGTTGAATATGGCAAAAAAGTTCGCTGCCTGTCCGCTTGAGGTCAGCATTGCGGCTGTGCCGCCTTCCATTGCTGCGATCTTGGCTGCGACATGATCATTCGTCGGATTCTGCAGCCGTGTATAGAAATATCCGGATGCCTCAAGATCAAACAGTTTTCCCATGTCCTCACTGGTGCTGTATTTGAAAGTGGTAGACTGGATGATCGGGATCTGCCGCGGCTGTCCATTCTCCGGGGTATATCCTGCCTGCACGCATTTTGTGCCTATTTTATAATCGTTCATTTTATTTTCCATGCCTTTCCGCAATCTGCCCTTCGTATCCGGCAGTCACATTATTATCAAACTGATCTGCGCCATAATCTCTGCTGCAGATCATCAGTATTATTACTGTAGCATTATAAGCGCTGTTTTTCAAGAATTGTTTTTCCTGTCTGCCCGGAAGTAAAACACTTGCAGAAGTATGCTATTTTCGATAGTATATAAGTATCAGATGTACGGATACAGGTTGAGTCAGAACAGGTAGTTGTCTGATCGATCCTGAAGATAAAAGGAGGCATCCTCATGACCGAACAGGAGATCAAGGATATTTTACAACAACAGAACCACTTTTTTTCCAGTGGCAAAACGATTCCGGCGGAATTCCGACTGAAACAGTTAGAAAGTTTGAAGGAGACTATGATCCGCCATGAAGCCGACCTCGCTGCGGCATTGAAGGAGGATCTTGGAAAGAGCCGTATGGAAAGCTATATGTGTGAGATTGGGCTGACGCTGTCCGAGCTTACCTGGATGCAGAAGCATCTCCGCAGCCTTATGCGCAGCAAACGTGTTTCCACTCCGGCCGCCCAGTTCGCAGCAAAGAGCTTCCGCTCCCCTTCCCCTTACGGAACCGTGCTGATCATGAGTCCATGGAATTACCCGGTGTTACTGACACTCGATCCGCTGATCGATGCCATAGCAGCCGGAAATACTGCGGTCGTAAAACCAAGCGCCTACGCCCCTTGCACGTTTGATGTCATGAAAACCATGATCGAAGAATGTTTTCCGGCACATTATGTTGCAGTGGTCGATGGCGGCCGCGCAGAAAATCAGGCATTGTTACAGCAGCGTTTTGACATGATCTTTTTCACCGGTGGAAAGACTGTCGGACGGGAGGTACTCCGCCATGCGGCTGAATATTTAACTCCTGTCACGTTAGAGCTTGGCGGAAAGAGCCCATGTATCGTTGACTCCACCGCTAAGATCCGGCTTGCCGCAAAGCGTATTGTCTTCGGCAAGTATTTAAACTGTGGACAGACCTGTGTTGCGCCGGATTATATTCTCTGTGACAAACGCATCCGCGATGAGCTTATCACTGCGATCTTAGCTGAGATTGAAAAGCAGTTTGGGAAAGAGCCTCTGAAAAATCCGAATTACGGAAAGATCATCAACGAAAAGCATTTTGAACGCATTCTCGGGCTGATCAATGGGGAAAAGCTTGTGTATGGGGGACAGTCAGAGCCTGAATCGCTCCGCATTGCGCCTACCGTTCTCAATAATATTACGTGGGATGACGCTGTGATGGGCGAAGAGATCTTCGGTCCTCTGCTTCCGATCCTCACTTTCGACACATTAGACGAAGCGCTTGATACCGTGGAATCCCACCCTCATCCGCTTGCGCTTTATTTTTTCAGTGAGGACAAGGCTGCACAGAAGAAGGTCTTAGATACCTGCCGTTTTGGCGGCGGCTGTATCAATGACACGATCATTCATCTTGCAACGAGCGATATGCCATTCGGCGGTGTCGGTGAGAGCGGCATGGGCAGCTACCACGGCAGGGTTGGTTTTGAAACCTTCAGCCATTACCGCAGTATTGTCGATAAGAAAACGTGGATGGATCTTCCGATCCGGTATCAGAAATATACCGGATTGAAAGAAAAGATGCTGCGGATGTTTTTGAAATAAGGGGGATTATACTCCCCTTTTTTTCCCTGTCTGCTGTGCTTTAGTTATTATATCTTTAATGTCCTCGACTCCTTCTATTCTGTTTATGCCAAAACATTTCTTACCGGCATCCTTTAGAGAAGCTCTAATATGATATCCTTCTTTACCATCTATAATCAGAAACCTATCATGAAAAGATGCTGTTTTTTTTACGGTAAGTGTTGGATACTGTGCATTAAAATTTGCTATATCCTGAGCCGATAACTTTGTATTAGGCAACGTGTATGTATAAACATTCACCCCTATGTTCTTCTTAGCCAAAATGTTCAACGTAATAATATCAATATATCCGTCAATAAGAATTATCTCCTTTTGGGCATGAGTAATAATATTTGTGAGTAAACTGAAAGCATCAAATATCTGTCCGTCAAAAAAAATCTTCTGACATTCCTCTTCATGATTGGATATATATTCAAATATTTTTGTAAAATTTTCCTCCGCATCTTTTTGTAATTCCAGTTGTTTCAGTTCAACAGCATTAATCCTTTCAAACAAAAGAGCGTTGCTTGAAATAAAATGCCGCATCTCGCGAAATGCACGCATTATAAAAATACTTTGTTTTTCTGCAATTTCACCACTTAACACTGTCGCCAACATATAAATTCCCTGTTCGGTAAAAACATGGGGTAAATATCTGCTTTTGGGATTTATATTTGCGGTCGGAAATTTCGACCGCAAATCGTTTACTTCCTCCCTCGTCATTTGAAACATAAAATCTTCCGGAAATCTATTTTTATTATTCTTTACTTGTTCATTTAGTCTTTTCACTGTATAACCATACAGTATAGCCAGATCACAATCTAACATTATCTGTTTTCCGCGAATCGTATATATTAATTTTGATAGTTCAATATCCTGCTTCAGTAATGTTGGTTTCTCAACTATATTGGTAATTTCGTTCATCAAATTTCCTCTCTGGTTATTTTGAAGTTCCAAAACAAAACCTCAAATCCGAATCACAATATACAAATTTATTTTATATTTCTTCAAGACTTTGTATCTTCTTTAAAGCCTCCATATAAGCCATCAGACGCTTCTGCTGTTCTTCCTTAAGTCCATGGTAATCTTGAACCAATTGAATATCATAAGGCGTAAAACAACTCTCACGACTTGTAACAGTAATGTTTTCTTCATCCTCGATACCTTTTCCAGTAAGAAGTTGTTCTGGTGTTATCTGCAATACATTACAAATATCCATGATTTTATCCGCAGTAGGATTTGTCTTTCTTTTTTTCCATTCGCTGATGGTACTGGTCGCAATCCCAACCTGTTTTGCAAATTCAGCCTGTGTCATATTTCTGTCTTTCAATACTTTTAATATTCTCTCGCTGATCGTCATTTTATTTTCCTCTCGTTTTTTATTCATATATATAAATTTCATATCTATGGATATATCTTATCACATTATATTAATGTACTCAATATGAAAACAATTTTATATTTTCTCTTTTAGATAGAAAAAAGAACCGATTTCTCGCTTC
>ENA-UEQW01003371-UEQW01003371.1-human-gut-metagenome-genome-assembly--contig:-NODE-3371-length-11073-cov-5.515642_pt1 | contig 11073 bp, 9 predicted proteins | sample MGYA00242947_ERZ507947 | MGnify/ENA primary metagenome ERZ507947 (study PRJEB26167, sample SAMN06115421) | human gut metagenome | host: Homo sapiens | place: China:Guizhou | collected 2015-03-17... | reverse complement strand
GGCAGCACAAGTCCTAATGTGCCCGGACGGCACATTTAGGACGCACACGTCACTCCGCCCCAACCTGAATCAGGCATACTAATCTCAATCTGATCTTTGTCAGATTGAGATAGAGTTTCTTATTTTCGGACAACGGAACAAAACAGTCCCGGCTTGATGCAATTTGCCACTCAAAAACCTGCGCCCCCTTCGCCGGGTAACTCATAGCACCATAAATTTTTCTTAAATGGAGGATAAAAATGAACAGTATCATAAGACCTATGACACCTAAAGACAAAAACAGTGTTCTTGAAATGATGCGTGTATTTTACACATCACCGGCAGTTTTTACAAACGGTTCCGACGACATTTTCCGGAATGATATCGAAAACTGTATCAATGACTGTCCTTACCTGGAAGGATATATTTTTGAAGTATCCGGCGAAATCCAGGGATATGGCATGATCGCCAAAAGTTTTTCCACAGAATTTGGCAGACCATGTATGTGGATTGAGGATATTTATATCAAAGAATCCTGCCGTGGAACCGGTATCGGAAGCAAATTTATTGATTATATCGGGAAAAAATACCCGGATGCCATCCTCAGACTGGAAGTAGAGGAAGAAAATAACAGAGCCATCAAGGTCTATGAAAAAAATGGTTTTTCCTTTTTACCTTATATGGAAATGAAAAAATAATCGTTTCTGACAGACCAATCATGAAAAACACGAAACTTTGAGAAAAAGACAGGATCACGGGCTAACCCATAATCCTGTCTTTTTCATATGTCCATTCCATTCATCTGAACTAAAAATTCATCTAAAACAAATATTCATTTAAACTAAACATTTACCTGAAATTAGCGTTCTCTGCAATATTTTATGCTAACATTTCATCTTTTAACACATTATGATCCCGCAACACTTTCTCAACCACAGTTCCCTTTACAAGACGGATCAGCGGTTTCTTTAATGCATTAAGCGGTCCAGGAAGCTGGATCTCTAATGGGGATTTGCCATCCATGAGTTTGACACTGCTGTCTAAGAGTTCACGGATATCATATACGCTTCCCCATACCTCAGGTACACCACGATCTACGCCAAGCAGTCCGTATACAGCCTCCATTGCAGTTCTGACAGAGTACTCTGTGGTAAATACAGTATCTCTCGGTGTCTCTGCAAACTGTCCTAAGAATGCAAAGTTTACACATCCATCCGGGATAACATCCGGGCGGTCACCTTTGGTTCTTGGCATAAAGAATGCTGTGATGTATGGCATCATAGTCGGTACGCAGACAGCGCTGTGCTCTGCAAGTTCTTCGATCTGATCCGTCGGTACACCCATATGATACAACCACTCTTCCGTGATCTCTTTACCGGTACACTCTTTCATAGGTTTCTTTACATAATCACCCGGTACATCGGTAAACAATCCGTATACCCATACGCAGACTTTATCTTTATCCTGATCCTTGAACTGTCCCTGTCTGTTGATCGTCCAGCTTAACAGCCAGCTCGAATCCTTGCAGCTTACGATACCACCGGTTACAACTTTGCCACTCTTTGGATCTCTCTTACAGATATTCGTAATATATGGCAGGATCTTATCATCCAGCGTAGTTACCGTTGCAGACTCCCAGTTTGTCTTGGCAACATCGGAACAGAATTTCTCCGGGCGTCCAAACGACGGATCCTGTTTTGCAATGTTTTTCCATAAATTCCAGCAGCCACTGTTGCGGACTTCTGCATCTCCGTTCGGCGCATGGTTCTGATCACCATAAATCGTGCCTTCGGTGCAGCTTCCGTTTGTCACAAATACAAGATCATTTTCTGTCAGGACAATACCGCTCTCAACACCTTTTACCTTACACTCGATCGCTGTAGCTACTTTTTTGCCACCTTTGATATCAAAGATCACGTTGGTCACTTCCGTATTAAACTGGAAATCAACCCCTGCTGCTTCCAGATATTTCTGCATTGGCAGGATCAATGATTCATACTGATTGTATTTGGTAAATTTCAATGCACTGAAATCTGGGAGACCTGCGATATGATGGATGAATCTCTGGAAATAAAGTTTCATCTCCAATGCGCTGTGCCAGTTTTCAAATGCAAACATGGTTCTCCAGTACAGCCAGAAGGTAGAATCAAATACTTCATCGTCAAAGACATCCTCGATCGTCTTGTCGTAGAGATCCTCGTCTTTGGTCATGAAAAGTTTCATGATCTCCATACAGCCTTTCTGGCTTAAATTGAATCTTCCATCTGTATGTGCATCCTCGCCACGGTTTTCAGTTGCACGGCACAGAGAATAGTTCGGATCTTCTTTGTTCAGCCAGTAGTATTCGTCGAGTACGGAAACGCCCGGTGTCTCAATGGAAGGGATACTGCGGAAGAGATCCCACAGACATTCAAAATGGTTCTCCATCTCACGGCCGCCACGCATTACGTATCCTCTGGATGGATCAAAGATACCATCACATGCACCGCCTGCGATATCCATTGCCTCTAAAATATGGATATGACCGCCCGGCATCTGTCCGTCACGAACCAGAAAACATGCTGCTGCTAAAGATGCAAGACCACTTCCTACGATGTATGCGCTTTTCTCATCGACACCTTCCGGTTTTTTCGGATGTGCAAATGCCTCGTAGTTACCGTTGGTATAATAAATACCTTTGCTGTTTTTTTCGTATTTTCCACGCTCTGTATTGCGGTATGGTGTTCCACTCTCTGCCTGCTGTTTTTCGGCGATTTTCTTTGCCTTTGCCTGTTTGTGACTGTTGCTTGCCGCAACTGCTGCCACACCGGCTCCTGCTGCAATCAAAGATGCTAACGCGATGGTTTTATTTTTATTTGACATAATAAGAATCTCCTTTCTAACTGCTTTTATTATCTTCGTTCTGTGGTCATCTTATTACTTCCCGGATAAAAATCCAATATACAAAACAGGCGGAATGACAATATTTTTATCATTCCGCCTGTTTTGATAAATAATCGGCCCTGCATTTACAAATCCGGTACAGCGTACCTAAATTAACCGGACGACGTTGCCGACTGTCATCCGAAACATAAATCACCCTTCATCCAAAAAATTTCCAATCGAATTACTGATATTTCCGTGCAGTGTCAGACTCATTTTTTTGACGATCGTGCTGTAGTCTTCCTGCATACCGTCTTTGATCCAGTCTAACATCACACCGACAAAACCATACTTGTAAAAATCTGCAATAAAACGTTTATCTTCCTCCGGGAGACCGGTTCCTTCCGCCTTCTCATTTACCACACCCTCGATCAGTTCAAACGTCAGCTTATAAAGATAACTTTCAATCTGTTCCTTGCTGACCGAACGGTATACATTCATGATAAACGGTTTATTTTCCAGCACTGCCTTAAAAATCTGCTCTAACCCTTCCTGCCAGGAATTGTAGGTTCGTTTTCCCTGCAGCGCCCGCTTTCCGTCCTCCACGCATACCCATTCAACCAGATCATAGATATCTTTAAAATGGTAATAAAATGCCATACGGCTGATTCCACAGTCCGTGGTCAGATCCTGGATCGTAATTTTATCTAATGGTTTCTGTAAAAGTAATTTTTTTAAGGATGCTTCTAATGCCCTTTTGGTTGTATTACTCATACGGACACTCCTTTTTCCTCGTATTTAAAATAAATCACAAGTTGTTTAACTATTTTCCCTCGTTTCATACATCTGAAAATACTTGTCTGAATTTTAGCATACTGCTGATATTCTGTCATCAAAAAGCGTCTATTTTAATAATATTTTTAATTATTGCATAAAAAATCCACCATTTGGGGAAATGGTGGATTTAAAAAGGGGGAGAATTTATGAAAAAAAGTTTTATCACTCGTTCGTGATACTAATAATATATCCGCAATTTGTGAAATCCCGTTGTACATTTTTTGAATTCTATTTGAAGAATCTGTAACAATTTGTTCACACAACTGCTCTCACATTCTATTTTCCAAGACGGATCACATTCCAGGATGCTTTCTTTAACACGCTTGTAACAACACCATCATCCAGTTTACTTCTGTCATCTGCGTTAACCGGATATACATTCTGTTCGGTCAGCGTGTTGGCTGCTTTTAAGTCATCGTTTTCCATCACGATATGTTCTTTGATCTGGTATCCCGCAAAGCTGCGCACATCTGTGGTAAGTTCAACATCCTCTTCTAAGTTACGATTTACTGCAAAGATCGTAACCTCATCCTTTTCTTCATTATAGACAGCTACAGATTCCACGTCCGTGATCTCGTCATGCTTTGCAGTTGCATGTTTTGAACTTGCGATCACCGGCTGCAATGCAATGCCTCTGCCATATTTAGATGCATGCATGAAAGGATAGAAAATCGTCTGTTTCCATGCTCCGCCTGCCGCATCGGTCATAATCGGTGCGATAACATTGACTAACTGTGCCAGGCATGCCATCTTGACACGGTCTGCATGTTTCATCAGCGTGATCAGCATCAGTCCGACTAACAATGCATCCTCGAAGTTATAAATATCCTCTAACATCGGAGGTGCTACCTGCCATGGATGATTTTCTGTAATATCATCATCTGCGGCATTCGAGTGGAACCATACATTCCATTCATCAAAACTTAAATTCATAACTTTTTTGCTGCGTTTTTTCGCTTTAACATAATCACAGGTTGCAATGACTGTACGGATAAATGTATCCATATCATCGGACTGCGCAAGAAAATCATTGCTGTCATTGTCACGGTTGCCATAATACTGATGCATGGAAATATAGTCCACATAATCATAAGTATGACTGAGTGTAACAGCCTCCCAGTCCGGGAAGGTTGGCATATCCAGATTTGAACTTCCGCAGGATACCAGTTCGATATCCGGATCGATCAGACGCATTGCTTTTGCTGTCTCCTCTGCCAGTCTTCCGTACTCTTCCATTGTCTTGTGTCCGATCTGCCATGGTCCGTCCATCTCATTTCCAAGGCACCAGACTTTGATCTTATGCGGATCTTTCACACCATGTTTGATACGCAGGTCACTGTATTTCGTTCCCGAAGGATGATTGCAGTACTCTAAAAGATTGCAGGCATCTGCAATGCCGCGGGTTCCAAGGTTCACTGCCATCATGACATCGGAGTTGACTTTTTTTGCCCATTTGGAAAATTCATTTAATCCGATCTCATTTTTCTCTAAACTTCTCCAGGCAAGTTCCAGACGGTGCGGGCGCTCCTCAACCGGTCCAACGGAATCCTCCCAGAAAAAGTTTGACACAAAGTTGCCGCCCGGATAGCGGATGATCGGAACGTCCAGCTCCTTTACCAGCTCCATCACATCTTTGCGGAATCCATCCTCGTCTGCAGACGGATGTCCCGGCTGGTAAATTCCTTCGTATACCGCTCTTCCAAGGTGTTCGATAAAAGAACCGTAAATTCTTTTATCGATCGGAGCGATCTGAAATTCTCTATCCAGTACCATTTTCGCTTTTCTACTCATACATATTTCCTCCTGTCACTTAAAATCTTACTCTTTTACTGCACCTGCTGTCATACCTTCGATAAAGTATTTCTGGAAGCAGATAAATAAGATAAATATCGGTATGATGGAAAATACAGAACCAACAACTAACAGACTGTAGTTATCACCATACGGGTTGATCAGTGTGTTAAGACCAATGGTCAGTGTGTACTTGTCGGCAGAACGGATAACCAGCAACGGCCACAGATAATTGTTCCATGCATTCATACCATTTAAGATCGCCATCGCGGAAAATGCCGGTTTCATGATCGGTACGATCAGCTTAAAGAAAATACCGTACTCTGTCGCACCATCGATACGTCCTGCTTCGATCAACGATTTTGGCAGCCCTAAAAGATACTGCCGGAAGAAAAAGATCGTGGATGCATGTGCCAAAAACGGAAGCACAACCGATACATAACTGTCCATCATGCCCCAGCTTGAAATCTGTTTGTAAAGTGGGAGCATAATAACCTCAAACGGTACAGAGAGGATCAGAAGAACTATAATAAAGAAAAAGTTCTTTCCCTTAAAATCATATGCTGCAAATCCATATGCAACAAATGCACTGATCGCCAACGTCAGGATCACAGTGATCACGGTTAAGATAAGGCTGTTGCCAAACCATGTCCAGTAATCATGTTTGCCTGTAAAAAGTAATTTGTAATTGTCCAGTGTCAGATGCGGGATATCCAGATTCAGATTTAATCCATACTGAAGCAGGAAGTTTCCCGGTTTAAAACTGGCTAATACCAACAGATAGATCGGCAGAACGGTAAGGATCGCAAGGATGGAAAAAAATATGATCATACCGATGGTTGCTGCCCTGTCTTTCTTTTTCTGGCTCATTCCAACAGATTCTGCTGCCATATTATCTCTCCTCCTTCTTAAATGTTCCGGTCAATGCAAGCTGGATGATATTAATGATCATAACAATGATAAGAAGTACTAAACCAACTGCACATGCATATCCCATTGCACGTTTTTCAATACCCTGACGATACAGATAGCCAACGATCGTAAGTCCGATATTCTGTGGAGAGTTGTTTCCTTTCCATAACATATAAGACTCAAGGAACATGGAAAGTCCTGCATAAATACTGATCGTTAATACATAGATCGTGGTCGGTTTTACAAGCGGTACTGAAATGCTCTTAAACTGCTGCCACTTTGTCGCTCCGTCGATGGAAGCCGCCTCGTAGAGATCCGTGGAGATATTCTGTAACCCTGCAAGGAAATAGAGGATATTGACACCGGTCCAGCGCCAGCACGCTACCAGGAGAAGTGCAAAGTATCCGGTCCATTCACCTTTCAGCCATTTGATGGAAGAATGTCCAAAGAAATTTAAAATCTGGTTTGCAAGTGCCGTATCCATCTCACCAAACATCAGACGGAAGATTGTACCTACAACGACAACAGATGTCAGTGCCGGGATAAAATAAACAGATTTGAAAAATCCCTTTGCTTTCATCAGCTTACTGTTTAACATGCTTGCAAATAACATTGGAAACGGAATTAAAAGTACCAGTGTTCCCACCATGTATTTAAAGCTGTTCCAGACTGCTTTTCTGAAATATGTATCAGAGAGTAATCTCTTATAGTTGTTCATTCCAACCCATTTATCTTTCAGGACGTCCTGAAAACTTAACAGTACACCATTTGCGATCGGGAATACCCAAAACAAAATGACTGTCAGAACAAATGGAAGAATAAACACATAAGGTGCTGCTTTTTGCGAATACAAAAACTTCTTCACTTTATTCATGCTGTAATGCCCCCTTTTCCCTCATAACAGGAAACGGGATGCAGGACATCTGCCCCACATCCCTGCCTGTTTTAAACCTGTCTCTTATTCTCCAAATTCATTCTGAAGTGCAGACTGTGCTTCGTCTAACGCTTCTTTTACATCCATACCGGACTCGAAGATATTATTCAAAGTCTCTGTACAGAAGATATTGTTGATTGATGGCATCTTCTCATCTGTATAGCAGGTCAGTAATCCGATGCCGTCCTGAACATCTAATAATGCATCAAATGGCTTTGTATTGAAGTACTGTACATACTTGTTATCCGGGTTCTCTGTTACGGATTTGTCTGTCCATACTGCTGTGTTAACCGGGTCAAATCCTAATACATTCCAAACCTCTACGTTTGCTGTGTCAGAAAGTTTGATGTAAGCAAATACTTCTGCTGCAAGATCAGCATTCGGGCTGGAAGCTACAACTGCTGTACCGGTACCACCACCACCGATTGTCTTTACTGCATCGTTGTCACCAAATACAGGAGGTGCTGCGATTGCAACTTTTCCGGAAAGGTCTGTCATGTAGCTTAAGTAACGGCTGGTCTGCCAGAATGGCATGATTGCTGCTGCAACATCACCGCTGTTGTATAACGGATATGCTTCCTCGTTGTCAGGCTGTCCACCGGCGATAACGTCCATAGCACCTGCATCCTGCATATCTTTCATGGTCTGTAAACATTCAACCATTGTGTCATTGTTTACTGCAAGGCTTCCATCATCATTTAAGTAATCTCCGCCTTTCTGAGCGAGCATTAAGTTTAATGTCCACTGAGCAGTTGTCTCACATGCTGCAAATGTTTTTCCGGTTGCTTCTTTATATTTTGCACCGGCTTCTTTGAAGTCATCCCAGGTCTTAATGGTTGTATAATCAATACCTGCTGCCTCTAATGCTTCTGTGTTGTAGAAAGCAACGGTCGTACCAACGTGTGTAGGGAATCCATAATAGTTGCCATCTTTGGAGTAAAGCTGTAATCTGGACTCTACTACATTGTCAAGATACGGTTCTACTGCATCGTTCAATGGTTTTAATCCAATATCACCTGTCATGAATGCAGGGAATTTACCAAGCTCGATATCAACGACATCCGGAGCACCTTCTCCTGACTCCAATGCTAATGATAATTTGTTATGCATATCATCATATGCCATGTTGGATAAAACAAGTTTAACTTTCTTATCCGGGTTTTCTTCGTTCCACTTCTCAGCCATGCTGGTGTAGAAATCCTGATGGTTCTCGATGAATGTCCAGACCTCAAGTGTTGTGACATCATCACCTTCTACATCCATCTCTCTTCTTCCTGCGCCGCTGTCTGCGCTCTCAGTACCGGATGCTGCTTCCCCCGCATCGGCGCTGGTGTTTCCTGCTGTGGAATTACCGCCACATCCAGCGAGCATTCCAACTGTCATTGCTGCACACATTAATGCTGCTAAAACCTTTTTCTTCATACTTTTACCTCCCAAATGGTTTTTCTTTATCAGATCGGAAGTATCTCCTTTTTTCAGATGATCTTCCGTGTGATACATATTTTTCTGTCAGATCAGATTCCTGATCCAGACTGCCATCTCCCCGGTTTTCCGGTTTCCCCAGTAACAATATGGGACTGCTTTCAATGTTACATCCTTTAACTCCGGCGGCTGTTCTTTGTATAACTCTTCTGCCGTCCAGTTATCTTCTAAGATACGTTTTCCCTTTGCCTCTACTGTCATCACACCGCCTAAAAGCTGTTCTTCCCACTTTTCGGTCAGCGGCTCTTTTGTATCTACATATAGGGAACTTAAATTTGCTCCATTATCTGTTTCCTCAATGCAATATACCAGCGGTCCACGCATGATACATACTTTTCCTTCATCCGCTCTGACTTTTGGATTTGCATATACAAATCTTGCTTTCATATCACAGGATATCCTGATCTCCTCAGATGCCATAAGATCTGTTATCATAAGATAGCCGTTTTTAATGAGCGGTGTTTCAATTTTCTGTTTTCCGCGCCACACGTTAAATTCTTTCGTGTAACCAGGAATCCTGAGTGCCAGTGTTCCTTTGGACGCTTCCTTTGAATCCAGACGGATCGTTACCGTTCCATCCTTTAAGAAATTACTTTCCACATCCACTTCTGTCTCTGTTTCTCCGATCAGAAGTTTTGTCTGATTCGATATATATAAATTGATGTATAAACTGTTTTCATCTGCCCCGTAGATGTACTGTCCTAAGGAGGCAAGTGTTCTTGCTATATTCGGTGGACAGCACGCCACGCCAAACCATTTCTGTCTGACCGGTTTTACATGTTCCATGGATGTCCGTTCAATACAGTTATCCGGCCATACTTCCAATGGATTTACATAGAAGAAACTCTTTCCATCCATCGCAATTCCGGCAAGTACCGTATTATACAGTGCTTTTTCCACAATGTCCGCATATTTAGCATCCTTTGTGATCTGTTCCATCCGCTTTGCAAACATCGCCAGTCCGATGGATGCACAGGATTCGGAATAATTTCTGTCATTCGGAAGGTCATAGTCGGTTGTAAACCGCTCTAACAATCCTGATGAACCGATACCGCCTGTGATGTACATTCTTTTCTCTGTCATGTTATTCCAGAGTGTTTTACAGGCATCTAATAATGTCTCATCCTGATATTCATATGCCAGATCTGCCATCGCACTGTAGAGATAAACAGCTCTTACTGCATGCCCCTCTGCCGTTTTCTGCTCCCTTACCGGCAGATGCGACTGGGAATATTCCGGTACATATCCGGCAAATTCAGGAAATATCTGCTGATATTTTTCTTTCTTCTCTTCCTGAAAGAAATAATTTTCTCCCACACCTCTTGCATCAATAAAAAACTTTGCAAGATCAAGATATCTTTTCTGTCCGGTTGCCCGGTACAATTTTACTAAAGCAAGTTCTACTTCCGGATGCCCCGGATAGCCATGACACTTTCCTTTCTCCGGTCCAAATGTCTCACAGATCAGATCTGCAAATCTTGAAACGATGTCGAGGAACTTTCTTTTTCCTGTTGCATTGTAATATGCAACCGCTGCTTCGATCATGTGTCCTGCCGTGTAAAGCTCATGTCCTTCTTTCAGATTCGTCCATCTTCTGTCAGGTTCTTTGATCGTGAAGTAGGTATTTAAATATCCGTCTTCACATTGTGCCTTCCCTATCAGGTCGATCGTCTCATCGGCAAGTTTTTCCAACTTGTCATCTCTTCCGGATGAATCTAAGGTAAATGCAACTGCCTCTAACCACTTTGCAACATCGGTATCCTGAAAGACAGCTCCTTCAAAATCTCCCTCTGCCTCACCTGCAGCAATCTTAAAGTTCTTGATACAGTGGCTTGGCGCCGCATCTTTCACATTGTCATTTAACGTGTTCCACTGGTAAGGAAGTATGACATCTTTTACTAATCGGATGTATTTATCCCAAAATGCATCTTTGATCTGAATCTGATGCAGCGGCACATCTGTCAGTTTTTTCTTCTCCATAACTTCCTCCCTCCTTCATGCGCCTGTCATGTGTAATATTAAACGTTTAACCAGGTCAAAATGTCTGTTCTCAGTTTATTCACACTTCATTCATACTTTTTGCATGTTTTTTGAAGTGCTTTTGCTTTTTTTCGTTATTTTGATTGATTTCTATTTCGTTCTTGTTTATATATAACATACTGTTTGCAATAATTAAAGTCTGTTATTTTATATTTATATCAATATATTACTATTTTTTATTATATTTTCTTCTCTTTTCTAACTTTTTCTAAGTTTTTGCTTTTTCGCACAATTTA
>ENA-UEQW01003368-UEQW01003368.1-human-gut-metagenome-genome-assembly--contig:-NODE-3368-length-11077-cov-5.175545_pt1 | contig 11077 bp, 10 predicted proteins | sample MGYA00242947_ERZ507947 | MGnify/ENA primary metagenome ERZ507947 (study PRJEB26167, sample SAMN06115421) | human gut metagenome | host: Homo sapiens | place: China:Guizhou | collected 2015-03-17... | reverse complement strand
ACTTGCAGGACATGACCATGTGCGACGATGGCATCGACTACTTTGATTATGCGGAGTGTCTGGGTGACCTGGTGAAGACAGAGCATCTGCGTGTCACGGAAGACGGGCAGTATGTTATCACGGAAAAGGGACGAAGAAACAGCGGTATCTGCGAGAGCAGCCTGCCATACTCCGTAAGACAGCTGTCGGATAGGCATATCGCGGCTTGGAACAAGGCGGCGGTGCGACGGCAGCAGGTGCAGGGACGTGTGACGCCGCGTGAAAACGGAACGTTCACCGTGGAGCTGCGGCTGCGGGACGATGTGGATAGCCTGATGACGTTGGATCTGATGGTGGCCGATAAGGCCGACGCCGAGGCGTTGGCGGAACGGTTCCGGAGGGAGCCGGAGAAGGTATACACGCAGATCGTTGCGGCGCTTCGCGGAAAATAAGAAAGAAAAAGCCTCCCCGACCGGGGAGGCTTTTTGCGAGGAGAGTGAGTTCTGTACAGAATTGCAATGTTTTGGATCACACGCTGAAAAGAATATCCGCATAGGTGGGATACGGCCACGCCTTGGCGTCCACCAACGATTCCAGCCGGCCGATCAGCTCGCCGGCCTTCTGGGTGAGGGCGACGACCTCGTCACGGTAATACCGGGCGGCATCTATGCCGCTGTCAGCGGCGGGGGCATCGCTGAGGGCAGCGTGCAACGCCTCGCAGGTATCAAACAGCTTCTCGCCCAGGTCGGTAACACGCTGGGCCAGAGTCTTTTCCATGCGGGCGGACAAGGCCGGGACACTGTTCTCCTTGTGAAAGGCCGTCTGGGTTAGGCGGTCGGCGTAAGCACTGGCGGCGGGGAGAATATGACGCTGGACCATGTCCAGCAGGGTGCTGGCCTCAATGGCAGACACCTTGCAGTAGTTTTCCAGGTGGATCTCGTACCGGGCGCGCATCTCCGTCTCGGTGAGGATAGCGTGCCTGGTGAAAAGCTCTACATTCTTCCGGTCGATGTAGGCAGGCATACAGTCCACCGTGTCCCGCAGATTGGCCAGGCCCCGGCGCTTGGCCTCCTGTACCCAGGTGTCATCATAGCCATTGCCGTTGAAGATGATACGCTGGTGGGTGGTGAAGGTGTCATGCAGCAGGGTCTGCAGCGCGGACTGGAAGTCGTCGGCCTTTTCCAGAATGTCGGCGAACTGGCTCAGCTCCTCAGCCATGATGGTGTTCAGCACCACATTGGGGCTGGCGATGGACTGAGAGGAGCCCAGCATACGGAACTCGAACTTATTGCCGGTGAAGGCAAGGGGAGAGGTGCGGTTGCGGTCTGTGGTATCCTGGGGTATCTCCGGCAAAGTGTCCACGCCGATGGTGAGCTTTTTCTTGGTGATGTCCACATACTCAGTGCCCTGAATGATGGCATCAAGAATAGCCGTTAATTCATCGCCCAGAAAGATGGAGATGATGGCGGGAGGGGCCTCGTTGCCGCCCAGACGGTGGTCGTTGCCGGGATAGGACACGCAGCAGCGCAGCATCTCCTGGTACTCGTCAACGCCCTTGATAAAAGCGGCTAGAAACAGCAGGAACTGGGCGTTCTGGCTGGGGGTGCTGCCAGGCTTCAGAAGGTTTTCGCCGGTGTCAGTGGCCAGGGACCAGTTGTCGTGCTTGCCGCTGCCGTTGACGCCCGCAAAGGGCTTTTCATGGAGCAGGCACACCAAACCGTGGCGGGCGGCTACCTTTTTCAGCAATTCCATGGTCAGTTGGTTTTTGTCACAGGCGCTGTTGGCATCGGAGTAGATGGGCGCGATCTCGTGCTGGGCGGGCGCAACCTCGTTGTGCTCCGTCTTGGCCAGCACGCCCAGCTTCCACAGCTCCTGATCCAGCTCCCGCATGAACGCGGCTACCCGGGGTTTGATGGCGCCGTAATAGTGGTCGTCCAGCTCCTGCCCCTTGGAGGGACGGGCGCCGAACAGCGTGCGGCCGCACAGCTTCAGATCCTCGCGCTGGCGGTATACCTTCTCGTCGATCAGGAAGTACTCCTGCTCAGGGCCTACCTGCGGCGTGACATGCTGCGCCTCGGTGTTGCCGAACAGCCGCAGGATACGGATGCACTCCCTGTCCAGCACACGCATAGAGCGCAGCAGAGGCGTTTTTTTGTCCAGCGTCTGCCCACTGTACGAGCAGAAAATGGTGGGGATATACAGCGTCTCGTCCTTGACGAAGGCGTAGGAGGTGGGGTCCCATGCAGTGTAGCCGCGGGCCTCAAACGTGGCGCGGAGACCGCCGGAGGGGAAAGAGGAGGCGTCTGCCTCGCCCTTGCTGAGTTCTTTGGCGCTGAGCTCCATGACCACGCCGTCCTTGCCGTCGCGGGTAATGAAGCTGTCGTGTTTTTCGGCGGTAACGCCGGTCATAGGCTGGAACCAGTGGGTGTAATGGGTGGCGCCCTTCTCAATGGCCCAATCCTTCATGGCATTGGCGATCTCGCCGGCGGTGGTACGATCCAGCGGCGTTCCCTGGGCCAGGCATTGCTGCCATTTCTGGTAGGCGGCGGCAGGGAGACGCTGCTGCATCTGCTGCTCACCAAACACCATTTTGCCAAACAGAGCGGGAACGTTCGTGGTCTTTTCACACATTGCGGGATCAATCCTTTCAAAATCAAGTACGCGGCGGTGCCGCGGGAAAAACAAACCGTATGGGAAACGGGGCTTACATGAACAGCTGCATAGCCAGCGGAGTGACATAGGCCTCCATTACAGCGGCCAGGGTCAGCAGTGGTACCACCAGCAATCCCACCACGCGAAGCAGGTCCAGAAGCAGGGGCTTCATCATACCTTTTTCGTTGCAGCGGATGTATCGATTGATATTTCTGCACAGGCAGAGTCCGGCGGCCAGACTGAGCAGCAGGGCGGGGACCTCAAAGATGCCGTGAGGCACAAGACCGGCCAACAGCAGAAGCCACTGGCCATCCATCAGTGCGGCAAGCATACCGATGATCGCAGCGTTGAGTCCCAGAGACAGTGCCGGCAGATACAGGAATGGTATAAAACCATAAAGCACGGTCATCACCATAGCCCGAAGGTTGTTGCCGAACAGGGCCAGCGCGCTGAAGCTGCCATCATCGCGGATAATACCGGCGTCTGCAATGCTCTCGTTGAAGGTGCGTATAATGGTTACGGGAACATTGGGGACAAGCCTTCCGACAATGTAAGCCAGCACGGTCAGTGCCAAAAAAGCAAGGGCAGTTATGCCGACAAATCGGCCGTATTCCCTGTGCCAGAACGCGGCGATGGCACGAATCTGCTTTTTCATGCCAGCTTCTCCAGGCCGGCGCGGAGACGGCGGAGCGTTTCACCACGGCCCAGGATGCGGCAGATCTCCACTGCACCGCCGGGGGTGACCAGCTTGCCGGCAGCAGCGATACGTACCGGCCACATGAGGGTGGCATTCTTGACACCCAATTGTTCAGCTAAGGCGATCAGGCCATCGTGGATGGCCTCGTCCGTCCACTGGGGCAGCGCCTCCAGCATGGGAATAGCCGCCTCCAGCATGGCCTTGCAGACCTCCGGGTTCGTCTTAGATTTCTTGTTGGTGAAGAATTCTACGTCGTACTCCGGGCACGCATCGAAGAAGTCAACCTTCTCCGGGATATCTGTAAGACGCTCGCAGCGCGCCTGCAGCAGCGCGGCGATGGCCGCCACGTCAAAGTCGCCCTTGACGCTCTGGCGGATGTAGGGCTCGGCTGCCTTGGCGAAGTCCTCCGGGGACATGGCACGCAGGTAGACGGCGTTGAAATGATCCAGCTTGGCCTTGTCGAAGATGGCGGGAGATTTGGAAATACCGGTCAGATCAAACGCCTTGACAAGCGCATCAAGAGAGAAGATCTCCTGCTCCGCCAACTCACCCTTGGGACTCCAGCCCAGCAGAGCAACGTAGTTGAGAATGGCATCGGTCAGATAGCCCTCTGCCTTCAGGTCCTCATAGCTGGGGTCGCCGTGGCGCTTGGACATCTTGTTCTGCGCGTCCCGCATGACGGGGGAGCAGTGGACATAGGTGGGTACCTCCCAGCCGAAAGCGTGGTAAAGAAGGTCGTACTTGGGCGCGGAGGACAGATACTCGCTGCCCCGCACCACATGGGTGATGCCCATCAGGTGATCGTCAATGACGTTGGCAAAGTTGTAGGTGGGCAGACCGTCCCGCTTCAGCAGCACCTGATCGTCCAGCGTGCTGTTTTCCACGGTGATGTCGCCGAAAACGGCATCGTGAAACGTGGTGGTACCCTCCTTGGGGATGCGCTGGCGGATGACGTAAGGCTCGCCCGCCTCCGCGCGGCGCAGAGCGTCCTCCAGCGGCAGATCACGGCAGGGATCATCGGCGCGGTCAAAATCGCCGGTGTCCTCCTCGGAGGCACACTTCTCGCAGAAACAGTAATAGGCGCCGCCCTTTTCCGCCAGCAAGCGGGCGTATTTGCCGTAGGTATCCCGACGTTGGGACTGGATATAGGGAGCCACGGGACCGCCGATGTCGGGGCCCTCGTCATGGTTCAGATGGCACTCGGTCATGGTGCGGTAGATGACGTCGGTAGCTCCCTCCACCAGCCGCCCCTGGTCGGTATCCTCGATACGGAGGATAAACGTGCCGCCATGACTGCGGGCAATGAGCCAGGTATACAGGGCGGTACGCAGATTGCCGATGTGCATATAACCGGTAGGGGAGGGCGCAAAGCGGGTGCGGACCTTGCCCGTGGGGATCTTGGCTTCCATCTCGGTAAAATAAGCGGCGTCAGACATAGGGGTGGACCTCCGTTACTTGATAAAAATACTATAATAGTATACTGGTTTTACGGGAAAAGTCAATGCTTACAGACGATTTCGCAGAACGTCCAAATGTTTGGAATGTTTCTTGCAATTTGTGGGGACATTTGGTATAATGCAGGTGGTTTGACCGCCGAAAGGCACTACTATAATGCAGAAAGGAACATCGTCACTATGATCTATACGACGGAAGTGCAGCACATGTGTCCTGTGGCCAAGGGCGCTTATCACGGCCCGGCTCCCATTCCCGAGGAGGGCAAGTGGGTACAGGCCAAGCAGATCGGAGATATCTCCGGCTTTACCCACGGTATCGGCTGGTGCGCGCCCCAGCAGGGCGCCTGCAAGCTGACGCTGAACGTGAAGAACGGCGTCATCGAGGAGGCTCTGGTGGAGACCATCGGCTGCTCCGGCATGACCCACTCCGCAGCCATGGCTTCTGAGATCCTGATCGGCAAGACCATTCTGGAGGCGCTGAACACCGACCTGGTGTGCGACGCCATCAACACCGCTATGCGCGAGCTGTTCCTGCAGATCGTCTACGGCCGCACCCAGTCCGCCTTCTCTGAGGACGGCCTTGCTGTCGGCGCGTCCCTTGAGGACCTCGGCAAGGGCCTTCGCTCCCAGGTCGGCACGATGTTCGCCACCGCCGAAAAGGGCCCCCGTTACCTCGAGATGGCCGAGGGCTACTGCTCCCGCGTCGCGCTCAACAAGGAAAACGAGATCGTCGGCTACGAGTTCATCAACCTCGGCAAGATGATGGACTTCATCAAAAAGGGTATCGATGCGAACGAAGCGCTCGAAAAGGCCAAGGGTCACTATGGTCAGTGGGACAACGCTGCCAAGTACATCGACCCGCGTCAGGAATAAGGAAGGGAGGACGAAACAATGGCTTTATTTGAAAACTACGAGAGAAGAATCGACAAGATCAACGGCGTCCTCGCTCAGTACGGTATCTCCTCCGTCGAAGAGTGCCGCGAGATCTGCAAGGCCAAGGGCTTTGACCCGTATGAGATCGTCAAGGGCATCCAGCCCATCTGCTTTGAAAACGCCTGCTGGGCGTACACCGTCGGCGCGGCCATCGCCATCAAGTCTGGCGTGAAGTCCGCGGCCGAAGCCGCCAAGATGATCGGCGTCGGCCTGCAGTCCTTCTGCATCGACGGCTCTGTCGCCGAGGACCGCAAGGTCGGTCTGGGCCACGGCAACCTCGGTGCGATGCTGCTGTCCGACGAGTCGAAGTGCTTCGCCTTCCTCGCCGGTCACGAGTCCTTCGCCGCCGCTGAGGGTGCGATCGGCATCGTCCGCAACGCCAACAAGGCCCGCAAGGAGCCCCTGCGCGTCATCCTGAACGGTCTCGGCAAGGATGCCGCTCAGATCATCTCCCGCATCAACGGCTTCACCTATGTTCAGACCCAGTTCGACTACTTCACCGGCAAGCTGAACATCGTGCGCGAGATCCGCTACAGCGAGACCGAGCGCGCCGACGTTCGCTGCTACGGCGCTGACGACGTCCGCGAGGGCGTTGCCATCATGCATTCCGAGGGCGTGGACGTCTCCATCACCGGTAACTCCACCAACCCGACCCGCTTCCAGCACCCCGTCGCCGGCACCTACAAGAAAGAGTGCATCGAGCAGGGCAAGAAGTACTTCTCCGTGGCCTCCGGCGGCGGCACGGGCCGTACCCTGCACCCGGACAACATGGCCGCCGGCCCTGCCTCCTACGGCATGACCGATACCATGGGCCGCATGCATTCCGACGCACAGTTCGCCGGCTCCTCCTCCGTGCCCGCGCACGTGGAAATGATGGGCTTCCTCGGCATGGGCAACAACCCGATGGTCGGCGCGACCGTCGCCGTGGCCGTCGCCGTCGCGGAGAGCCTGAAGTAAGAGGGAAAACCGCAGGGTTTGTCCTTCCAAGGTTCCAAAACCTGATTTTTCATCAAACATAGGCAGGAAGCACATCTTCCGCACGAAAATGCGGAAGATGTGCTTCCTGTTTTTGCGTTTTTGGAGGGAAAAACCGTGAAGAAAATCAGGATGTGCTTCCCGAATGAGAAGACGTTCAGGGAAGGGTTCGAAGAGTATATTTTGGACTGTAAGGCCCGCAATCTGCGGGATGGAACAATCAACCATTATCAGGAATCCATCAAGCAGATTTACAAGCGGATCACACCAGATGCGCTGATCTCTTCGATGTGTCAGCAAACCATGGCAAACTTCTATATTTCACTGAGGGATGACCCTAGGCTGCTATGAGCAGGTCATGGGCGAACCGGGCAAGTGCCTTGTTATTGGCGGCGGGACATATGTGCACTTTCTGAAAAATGGCGTGGCGTTTGGCGCTTCCCGATTAGGTGTAGATTATCACATGCACGGTGCAAATGAGTACCTTGTGGCAGATGAGATCGTGCGAAGCGCGGAACTGTTTGCGCTGACCATTGTTGCACTTTGCGGCGAACACGCTGAGCCGATGTAAAATGCGGTTATGTAAATAACACCCGTCGGTATGATCCGATGGGTGTTATTATTTGTGCTGTGTTTTTTGACAGACGAATCGGATTCTTGCAAAAATGCCCAAAGATGTCAATAGAATCCGTTCGCCTGCGCAAGAATTTTATGGCGTGCGGACAGAAAAGACTTTTTCGTGCTGCGAGACGGCGACAGACAGCAGATTTCATGGCGATAATGACGAATTTCTGTCATTGGAGTGTTTTTCGTAGAAATACATCTGTCCGCTCCTCGCAATTTCCTGCACATAAAGATATAATAAAGGCCGTTAATGAAAGCGCCTTTGCGGCCTGAGCAGAGAGAAGAGGATCGTAAGAGCGTTAGATTTTGAAAAGAAAGAAGATGCCCCTATGAATCCCTTTGTGAAGACCCTCAAAAAAATTGCCGCCGCGTATAACGGCGTCAGCCTGATTTTGCGCATCGCGATCGGCCTTGTCGTCGGCGTGATCCTGGCGCTGGTCTGTCCCGGCGCGACGTGGTTACAGGAGCTTGGCAACCTGTTTGTCGGCGCGCTCAAGGGCATTGCTCCCGTGCTGGTGTTCGTCATCGTGGCGAGCGCGCTGGCGCAGGGCACGTCCAAGCTCGACCGCCGCTTCGGTACGGTCGTGTGGCTCTATATGCTCACGACGTTCCTCGCCGCCATTTTAAGCGTTGTGACGAGCACAATCTTCCCGCAGACGCTGGTGTTTCCCGAGGCGGCCGAGGCGGAGGTCATCCCGCAGGGCCTTGGCGAGGTCATGCACACGCTGCTGTCCAACATCGTCTCGAACCCCATCTCCGCCATTATGAACGGCAACTACATCGGCATTCTGATGTGGGGCTGCCTCTTCGGCGTGGCGATGAAGAAGCTCGGTGCGGACTCGACGAAGGTCTTCCTCAGCAACACGGCGGACGCGGTGTCCACCATCGTGCGCTGGATCATCAATTTGGCACCGTTCGGCATCATGGGCCTCGTGTTTACCAATGTTGTGAGCAACGGCCTTGCGATCTTCACGCAGTACGGCAAGCTCCTGCTCCTGCTGGTGGGCACGATGCTCTTCATGGCGCTCGTCATCAACCCCATCATCATTTTCATCTATCTGCGCTGCAATCCCTATCCGCTGGTGTTCCGCTGCCTGCGCGAAAGCGGCCTGACGGCGTTCTTCACCCGCTCTTCCGCGGCGAATATCCCCGTGAACATGGCGATGTGCGAAAAGCTCGGCTTGGACAAGGACTTCTACTCCGTCTCTATCCCCCTCGGCGCGACGATCAACATGGACGGCGCGGCCATCACCATCACCATCATGACGCTGGCCGCGGCCAATACGCTGGGTATGCAGGTCTCGCTGCCTGCGGCGATTTTGCTCTCGATCATGTCGGCCCTCGGCGCGTGCGGCGCTTCCGGCGTGGCGGGCGGCTCGCTGCTGCTCATCCCGATGGCGTGCTCGCTGTTCGGCATCTCGAACGACATCGCGATGCAGGTCGTCGGTGTCGGCTTCATCATCGGCGTCATTCAGGACTCTGTCGAGACCGCGCTCAACTCTGCGGGCGACGTCGAGTTCGCCGCGACGGCCGAGTATCACCAGTGGCTCAAGCAGGGCAAGCCCCTGCCGGAATTCCTCGGCGGCAAGAAGAAGTAAAGCGTCAGAATGTGAAAACAAATAAAAGTGCGCCGGCTCAACGAGCCGGCGCACTTTTTGCGCGGTGGTGCCGAACGATGGTCGGGAGGGACAACTTCGCGTTTACTTTGACCAATTTTGTATATTTATGACAGGTATCGAAAGCTGCCGCAAAGGAGACAAGCGCATGAAGCAAGCAGAACATCCGCCCGTGACCGCAGGGGCGAACAGTGCGGCAGAATACAGCCTTGCAATCATCGACCAGCTTGCGCGCATCGACCGCACGTGCAGGAAAGAGGAGATGGACGAATTGGTCTACCGCCTGCTTGCCTTTGTCGGCGGGCACCTCGGCAGCGCGCGGGAGAACCTGCGCATGCTGACGCTGCTGGAAGAAAAGCAGAAGTCGCTCGAGCAGAATTTGCAGGCCGTGAAGCTTGAGCAGCAGATGCTCAAGGCGCTCTGCAAGGACAGCACGTCCGTTTATCGTGTGGACCTGATGAACGACCGGGCCGAGATCGTCAAGATCGAGGAGCACTCCAACTCCGCGGGCGACCTGCTCCCGCATGGGCAGGAGCTGTTTTCCTATGCCGAGGCGGTCGAGCATTTCTATCACAAGTGCGTCCTTAAGGAGAGCGCACCGGACTTCCTGCAATTTTTGGACGCAGAAAATCTGATGCGCGAGCTCAGGACCAAGGACCGCGTCAGCCGCCGCTACCAGAGTGTGCCGGACGCCATCGGGAACATCTATTTCGAGGTGCGCGCCAATAGGGTGCAGCAGACGGAAACGAGCTTTCAAATCCTGCTGGACTTCCGCAGCGTGGATGAGATCGTGAAGGAGGAGCGTGAGCATCAGCACGCGCTGGAAACGGCGCTCACGGAGAGCCGGATGAGCTACGAGGTCATCTCGGCCATCAGCAAGATCTATTATACGATCTACCGTATCGATCTGCGCACGGGTTATTATGAAGAGGTTGCAAGCGAGCGGCAGATGCACCGTCTGACCGGACACAGCGGCAGAGCGAGCGTCCACATGAGTGAAATGAGCAAGCAGAGCATCGTTGCCGGAGTATCTGCCCTATGTTGAACCGTTTTTTGACCTTTCGACGCTCGCGGAGAGACTGTGGCACGAGGACTCCGTGATGCTCGAATACCCCGTGAGGGACGGCAACTGGCATCTTGCGCGCTTCATCGTGCAGACGCGCGGGAAAAATGGCGAGGCGGAGCAGGTGCTGTTCGCGATGCGCCTTTACAGCGAAGAAAAGCGCCGCGAAAAGGATTTGATGAGCGCGGCAGATGCGGCGCGCCGCGCGAACGAGGCAAAGTCCGAGTTCCTCTCGCGCATGTCGCACGATATCCGCACGCCGATGAACGTCATCATGGGCTTTACGAACATCGCCCTACAGCACGCGGACGATTCGGATAAGATGAAAGAGTGCCTGGAAAAGATCCGTGTCAGCGGCAGCAACTTGCAGGAGCTCATCGACGATGTGCCGGACATCTCGCGCATCGAGAGCGGGGAGTTCAAAATCGTCTCGCAGCCGGTAAAGCTGCCGGAGCTGTTTGACTTCTACTGCCAGGCCATCGCGGGCATCGGCATGACACCGGAGTTCATGGAGCAGATGTATTCGGCCTTTTCCCGCGCGGTCGACACGCGCGTCAACAAGGTGCGCGGCAGCGGCCTCGGCCTTGCCATTGTGAAAAAGATCGTCGACCTGATGGGCGGTGCGATCGAGGCTGAGAGCAAGGTCGGCAAGGACACGACATTCCGCGTGACGCTCGACCTGCCCGCCGCGGCGGACGACGCCGAGACCGAAGAGCACACCGAGACGGCGAAGCACATCCCCATCATCGCCCTCACAGCCAACGCCTACCATGAGGACATTCAAAAATGCCTCGCCGCGGGTATGAACGCCCACCTCTCCAAGCCCATCAACATCGACCGCGCGGTGCGCACGATACATGGACGAAAGCGTATCTGCGGATGAGCTGCTGACCATTGCCCGGCGCAACCGCAGCATTGTTTCCCTCTACCGCACGGAGCAGGACGAGGACGGCGAAGAAACCGGCGAGGATGTGACGCGCGACGATAGCTGGAACTATGCCGACATTCTCTGGAACGGAATACAGGCAAAGGCGGTCACGGCAGCATTTGAGCAACTTTCCTACAAAGAGCAATGGTATCTGGA
>ENA-UEQW01003367-UEQW01003367.1-human-gut-metagenome-genome-assembly--contig:-NODE-3367-length-11079-cov-3.661789_pt1 | contig 11079 bp, 17 predicted proteins | sample MGYA00242947_ERZ507947 | MGnify/ENA primary metagenome ERZ507947 (study PRJEB26167, sample SAMN06115421) | human gut metagenome | host: Homo sapiens | place: China:Guizhou | collected 2015-03-17... | reverse complement strand
GGCTCCGTAAAGCCTCGAAGAGACTATCCGGGAAACGCCGACTGAACCTCATGGAGCATAGCCTCTTTTGCCTCGGTATTTATCGCCAACAACTCCTTCACAAACCGCAACTCCTCCTTCGTCGCTTCGCACGGCACACCCGCTTTGTTCTCGAGAATCGCCTTCGTAAGTGTTCGCAGCTCCTTCTGCACCGCGTTCACCACCTCGTGTGTGTTCATGTCGTCCGCCAGCGCCTCGTCAATGCCCTCGCGAAGAGAGCCAAAGCGACGAACCCACTCACTCACCGCCGCGCGGTTCGCGTCTCCTCTCATCCCACCCTTAGCCACCTCCGTCGCGACCAAATCCAGATTCTATGCCTCACACGTCCTCGCCACACCCACATCACGCATCACTCTGAACTGCTTCTTGGCTTCCGCCAGACCGTCGTCGTCCCACTGCACGCGCGACCGGTAGTGGTTCAACAAACAGAACATGCGGAACTCGTCGCTGGAGTAGTCCTGCAACAGCTGATCGACTACGCCTCACTCGCACCACCCAGCCCCACTCGTGATGAAGTTCTTCAACGACTTCGACATCTTCCTGCCCTGAATGAACCTACTCCTAACTCCCCCCCACTGCCACCACATGTGCCCCACGTGCACCATCGTGTCGCACCACGATCGTCCCGAGTACGCCTCGCACTGCGCGATCTCGTTGCAGTGATGGGGGAACTGCAGGTCGACGCCTCCCGCGTGAATCTAGCCTCATCACGCCATACACATGGCTACATTCAGGTGGTCGCCGAAGAGAAGGTGACAGTTGCTGGAACACTCGATGTGCCAGCCGGGACGCCCGTTTCCCCACGGCGACGCCCAGTTCGCATTCTACGGGTGAGTGGGATGGGACGCGCGTACAGCGTCGTTCGTGGACTTCCAGAGAGCAAAGTCGCGCGGATGGCGCTTGGTGGGATCGACCGCGATTCGACTCTGCGCGTCTTCGTCGGTGAGCGGAGGAACCAGCTTGGAGTAGTGGTAGAGCGGACTCTGCGTGTCAAAGTAGATGCCGCTCTGACACGGGTACGCCACCTTCTTCTCCACCAGAACGCGGATGAAGTCGATAATCTCCGGAATGGTGTCGCTCACGCGAATGAGCGACTTGGGCGTGCGCACGTTCAGCTTCCCCATATTCGAAAAGAACTCCGCTTCGTACTTATCGGCAATGTCTTTCCACGGCACTCCCGTCGCTTTGGACTTGGTGATGATCTTGTCGTCGATGTTTGTGATCCCCATCGCGTTGTACACATTGTACCCAAAACGGTAGTCTAAAATGCGCTGCATAATATCGATCTGGACGTAAGTTCGCGCATGACCGACATGAGAGGAGTCGTACACCGTCGGACCGCAGCTGTACCACGTCACGTCTCCGTTTTGGTGCGCGACCGGCTTCTTCTCTCCGGACACGCTGTCAAAAAGAACAGGACTCGACTTGCTCCAGGTGCTGAAGCTCCGCACGCATCCTTTCGTCACGCCACGCAGAGAGAGCATCATTCCATCCACATAAGAAAAAATGCATGCTGAGGGGTTTGAACCCTCGAGTGACTGAACACATCAGGACCTAAACCTGACCCCTTGGACCACTCGGGCAAACATGCGTCACTACGACTCTCCCAATACCCTATATCACGGAAAACCGAATTGCGCTCCTCGCAGTCATGTCTTTCCAAAAGCGCAAAACGTCGTACCGCAAGGGAGTGACCTCCACGACGCTCGATGCCTACCCCGTCCCGAAGGAAGGAGAGACGCTCGCTCGCATTGCCAACCCACGCGGAGGCAACATGTTCGAGGTACGCGCGGAGGGGAGCTGAGTCACACCAAGGTTGAATTGCCGGACGGGCAGAAGGTGCTGGCGTTGTTGCCGACCAAGTTCAACAAGCTGATTTGGATGAAGCGAGGCGACTACGTGATCGTCACCAAGTCGGACGGCCAGTTCACCACGTCCTCCGGCAAGCAGAACGGCGTGGAGTCGATGATTCAGCACATTCTGATGAAGGACCAGGTGAACCACATCAAGAAGGAAGGATTATGGTATACACGTGGACGAAAGTTGAGTCTTAGGCCGAAGGAGTGGACGGAGAGCGTGGCCGCGGAGAAGGTGGAGGAGGTGAAGGAAGAGGAGAATTCGGATAGTTCGAGCAGTTCTTTTAGCCTGGAAGGGAATCCCAACCGTCGTCGTTTTTACGTGGAGAGTGATGATAGCGATTCGTAGTCTGAGCGGTGCTTGTTACAAACACGAGACTAAACAACAGAATCGTCATCTCTGGGCGAGACGCCAAGAATCGCATTCAGGTCCTCGGAGGAGTACGTGCTCACCGTCTTGTTCCGCAGAATCTTCTTGTACTTGTGTCGCGAGTGGGAATCCTTGCTCTTCGCGTGCTTCTTCTTTTTGTCGCTCTTCTCCTTCTTGCTCTTCTTCTTCTCGTCCTTCTTCTCCTTCTCCTTCATCTTCTCCAGCACGTCCGAATGCTCCTTGTTCAAGTTGCTCAGCACGTCGTTGAAGCTTCCTATCGTCGAAATGAACGTCAGGTTGGTCTGGTCGCTCTCCACATTGCCCAGACCTAGGCGTGAGAAACGGCACCACCCATTCGCGTACCCAGATTCTCTGGACGCCGTTTCATTTGAATGTGTGTCTGCTGCCCGTCTCCTTCCTTTCCGAGTCCTTCGCCCTCGTTCCATCCCATCATTTTCATCATTTTCATTCCGAAGGACTTGCTGGCGGCTATCCCTTATGCCCAATCGCGAATCCATACTCTCTGCCCAGGCTTTGTTCTGCGTGCCTCCTAACTTCACGAGCGTATCCGACGACATGTGTATTAACTCCAGATTCAAACGCACAGGAGTTAACGGAAACGATAGAGAACTTTGCCAACAAACACTCCATTGTTGCTGCTCCATCTTCTTCTGCAGTTCGGCGAAGCACTCGTCCCGGTTCGCCACATAGTACAACAGCTTCTTCCTCTGTCCCTCCTTCTTCGGCTTCGTAACGATATAGATGAAGTCCTTTCCCGCTACACGTCACAGCCCTCACACAATCCAACTGTCCTTCACCGACTCGAGCGAATCGTAACTGAACTTGCTCTCGATGGTCGCATACCCCTTCTCGATGCACTGCAGAATGTCGATCACGAACAGAAAGCCACTACACGTCACCTTCCGCCTCCACTCCGACTTCGTCAGCACAATCACCTTCTCGGTGGTCGGCGTGTACACGTCCTTTCCCTCCTTCTTCGTCTTGATCACCTTCTTGCACGCGTAGTGCTTCACGTGCGGATTCCGCATCCACTCGTCGTACAACAGGCACTTCTTCCCGTCCACCGTCTTGATCATTTCTCTCTTCTCCTTCGGCTTCGCCTCGCTCTCCTGACCCGACGTCGGTTCTCGTGGGTTCACCCACGCTCCCGAGGCCGCGACGCTCTCCTCGTCGCCCACGATCAGCTCCTTCTCTCGTTCTTTTCCCTCCATCCGGATGAGCTTCGCGATCCGCTCGAAGCCGCCCACAACGCGACTCACGAACCGACAGCCGCGCTTCAGCAGCGTCTCCACCAGCTCCGAGCACACCTCGTCCTTCCCGCTCGCGCCGGCGCTGTCCAGAATCACGATGTGGTAGTCGTGGGAGCGCGCCTTCCGCACGACGAGGTCGATGCGCTCGAGGTTGAGGAGCGTCTGTTTGGTGACGTTGCGCGACTGCGTCAGGTGGGCGCGCCGGTACTCGGGGAAGGGTCGTGTGTCGAGAAGGAGGTAGTGGAGACAGTGCGCGTTGCGCTCGATGCCGCGCAGCAGGAAGGTGTAGATCTCCAGCGGCGACGCCATCAGGCACGCGGAGGTGTGGTACGACTCCAGCGACTCGAGCGAGACGGTCACACGGTCGTTCAATATGTCATTCAGACGGTGAATGAAGCCGGAGGGCGTCTTCTGCATGAGGAGCGTGCCCTCGCGCACGATACCAGTGATGATGCTCGCGTCGCACTTCCTCGCTCGCAGCTCCTCGTTCAGCGCCTTGCACACGGAGTCCACGTTCGCATCATCACTCGATGTCGTCAGGATGTCGCTCGTCTGCTCGTGGAACACGTAGGTGGACTCGTCGTTATCAAACGGGAGGTGCGTCATCAGCTCGAGCAACTCGGAGGAGGGATACGCCAGAATGCGCGCCTTGTTGGAAATCAGATGCGCCAGTATGGTGAACACGTGCGTTGCAGGATTCTTGTAGAAAATGTACTGGTCCCAGATGGAGAGGAGGAGCGATTGGGACATGTCGTGAGCAAAGAGAGTCAGGAGCCAGGACGGCGAGTAGATGGAAGGAATGACGCTGTGGTTCTGCAGGTACAGCGCGAGCTCTATCCATGAGAGGAGACGGCGAGTCCAACGAGGATCGTGGTACTGCAAGAGGAGACGGATCATCTCGAACAAGTGCTTCAAAAACAGGCAGTCGCGATCGTCAAACACGTAGGGAAGGAAGGTTTGCAGGAACATGGAGAAGAGGAGAAAGATCCTCTCGAGCGGCGGCTGCGGGTCCATGAGGAGGAGGATAGCGACCATATCGTGCATTCCCTGCCAGTAGGCCACCTGGTACTTTGCGCAGTACGTTGATATGATGGTCGTCAGTTGATGTCGCAGCTCTGACTTCCTGGGCTCCTCGACGGAGTTAAAGGAGCGCTCGACATCGAGGGCCAGCACGTGATCGTTACTGAATCGCTAGGGAGTGAAACTGCACTTCGCATTCGCTACGGCCTGTGTGCTGATCATCAGTTCAAAATCGGGTTCTGTCTAACGATGAGTAAGAATCAAAATCGCCAACGCGTTCAGCCACGTCCAAAAGGACTTCCCATATCCGAAAGCGGAGATCCTTAGGGAAGGATCGATGCAACGAAATGATGTTTCCCGCTGTCGATTTCACTTCATCGTAATCGACGGGCCTTTTGTCCAGCAGCTCCTTCATGTGACCGTAGAGCTCGTCGTACTTCTGGTCCACGTCCATCTGCGAATGCCAAGAAAGAAGTGCCCTTTGACATGTGTCAACAAACACGGGATCGATTTAGTCCTCCTTATCAAACGCGATTCGCTTCGAGTTCAGGTAGTATGGACTAGGGATAAGCGCGAATGGGCACTCCCACCTGGAAGGATGAATCTTGTATCCAAAAATGGCAGGTTGGTACTTCGGTTTCGGGGTGGGAACGAGGTCGGGGTAGTGGGTTAAAAGCAGACTCGCCATCTCCCTTCCAAAGAAAGCGCCATCCAACACTACACGTGAAGCGACAGAGTCATGACGACAATCATAGGGCGCTGATGGGTTGTAGATTTCCTTACAACATAAACAAAACAGCTTCACTGAAGACACATTTCGCTCATGACTCAAACCGACAGGCAGTAAGCACGTGTATTCACAGCGCCAGCAATGGCACTTCCCGAAATCCCCACCTTTGAAGCGGTTGACCAGCACTCTCAATCCCTCGTCCGATTGAACATACCGCCTGTGAATCGTCGTGTATATGTCCAGCGCTTCCCGCTCCAAATCCCTCTTCTTCTGGACTAGCCATCAACCAAAGGGAGGAACACTACAGGAATCGGACACAGCGCTCCTGGACTTGAATATGTATGAAACGAATTCGTGTAATTCGCTGGCATTCGCGCAGATACCATACAGATTGGAATCGTCGCTGTAGAATGACGGACTGACAGGACACAAATAACTGTACTGAAGCTGAGAGCAGAGGAACGACTCCAACGAAGGATCACTACACACTGACTTGTCTCGTCCAGAGCGTACACCGCCTCATTTTTGCTCGCAGAAGGACACGTTTCCACCACTTTCCGGCAATTCATGCTTCTATCCCAGGGATCAGCAGTAGCACGATAACGCTCTCCGAACGGAATAAGGAATCCACTGCTCACCTATATGGAGAAGCACGCGTTTGTGAAGAGGGGATTCTGACAATGTGCGCTTCTTCCTGATTACGAACCGTACTCGAGCACGAGGGTTGGCTGAACCCAATGGCAGGCGCGAACGCGAATCGCGACATCATCCCGATGGAGTGATAAAAACACGTTTGCAAGCATGGAGAGCATTCAAAAAACACATTCCACTCGAACTATCGATCCTGTTGGATCATGCACACTTCCGATGTCCTTCATTTCAATGCATTGGGATCGTTACCACCTCTATGTTGCAGAGAAGGAGAGAGGTGGAAGACAAGGACCACCCTCCATTGTTTTCATAATTCAAATCCCTGAGGAATGGAAACGGGTTCACAGAATGAGGGAAAGGACTACACAAATTCGGAATCGTGCTCTGACAGCGATGGCATGGCCTTTCTAAAAGGTGTCTCGGAGGAGCAGAGAGTATGTGTTTGCGATGGGCATGACGAATACCTAACAATGGGAATAGAAGCTGATAGAGAGCCGCATTCAGCAGTGCCAACAGCAGTTCCAGCGATACAACGCAAATCAGGCCATGCAGAAGGTGCGTAGTCCTGTTTGGCTATTACGCGCTAGGTTTTTGACGTCATGTCGAAAGTGGAGGGAATTGACGAGGGGGCAGCGAAATTGGCGATCGAATCGTGCAGAAACAACGAGGCACGGTCGTTTGAGCGGAATCACGCGTAGTTGATTGCCATCAGGCGCTTGCTGGACGACAGCGGGTACAAGAGCACGGTAATCGGAATGAGCAAGGGGGAGATTGAGCTGGATTTAAACTCGATCATGGTTGTGGGAGTGGCAGTGCGTTATTCGTAGTACCAGGATCGTCGTCAGGAAATCCGCGACGCGCTGGCTCTGGATGTGAACGAGGAGCGCGACAGCGACGATACGGACAATTGGGAAATGGCGGTCCGTTTTCAGACCGGCACTCCCGCGATTCCTTACGAATCGGACGACGACTCCGACCACTACTCCTATTCTCGCAAGCGGAGTGCACATGGCGATACTCACTCGGAACGGAGGGCGACGCGTCTGTGCTTGGACGATGCGCTTATCATGGTGCGTTTAACGCAACTAATTCATTGCTAGCTTGCCAACTTGGAGACGAGGGAGAAGGAGAATCTGAAACCAAAGGAGCAGGAATCCCCGGCTAAACCGACTCCCACGCCCGAGGTGAACAAGGAGGAGGACCGGGAGAGCTCTGTGAAGTCAGAGAAGTCGGAGGGAAAGAGGCAGAAGAAGTCCAGAGATGACGACGACTACGAGGTGTCGTCTTCCGAGTCGTCCGAGTTCGACGAGGCAGAGCCGACGAGGAAGGAGAGCAAAGCCAAGTCGACGCTGACGAGTACGGTTGGTGATGGCGCGTGAGGCACAGAGGAGAAGGACATGTTCAAAGCGCTGTCCGGTTCGGCAGCGCGGCGAGTGCCCGCGGACGCGTTGCGCGAGCTGGGCTGGAGCGAGGCGCGAATCAAGGCGTTCCGGAACCGCGAGCGCAACCCGAACCAGTATTATTACCGTTTCAACGACCCTGGCGAGCCGCAAGCTACAGGCAAGTGGAGTGCGAAGGAGAAGGGGCTGTTTTTAAAGCTTGTGGAGGAGAAGGGAATCGACTACCAGGTTTGCGTTCGTTTCGCCGTTCACAATAGTGGGGCATTTTTTCGATGAACATTCCGGGACGCGTGGGCTACCAGTGCAGCAACTACTACCGCCAGCTGATCAAGGAGGGCGAGATCCGGGACGAGAATTACCGTCTCAATCACGAGGGGAAGCTGGTTTTTCAGTTCCACGACCGACACGGGCGAAGCACGCTGTTGCGAGGCAGCCGGCGACGAGGCGGGTCGTTCAGCGAGGACGAGTTGAGCGAGATCAACATTCCTGTCGAGGAGGAGGTGAACGTGCTGCCTGTGTGCAATGTTGTTGCTGCTGACGGAGTAGGACTACATTGATCCGATGACCATGATGCCCGTCGAGAAGCCCACAATTAGTCCGTACGGTCATGTAATGGGGTAGTTGTTTGTAAGTGCCGTCATATGCAGATACGATTCCTGGGTGAAGGTGCTGAATCGGAATCCCAAGAACACTTGTCCCTTTACGAAGAAAGTGGTCTTCATCGTTGGGCCTAATCTCGTAGAGATTGACGAGACGCTCGTTAGTCAAACTCACACCCGAGAACATCGACGAGTATCGAGACAAGATTATCAACGCGAATGGCTTTGACGTTGATTTCCACTGTGAGTAGCATTGCAATGTAAACCTAGAGGGTGCTTTTGGGCAGTTGTTTGTTGGATGAAGCAGACTCTCTTCGAATACGACACATCCATCCTTGCAGACTCCGTGGAGGCGATTCCGAACAGTCACGAGGGTGGTTGCGCGGTCTGAGACTGATGTGTAGGTTTCTTCCTCTCGGGCACCTATCAGCTAGACGAAGCGACACGGAAGCGGAACGGAAGAATCACGCTTCACCAACTTGAGGTATTCGCATTCTGGGTCCAAATGAGCTTGTAGGGGGAGGAAAACTGCGTGCACACCTTTTCACATATCGACACGTCCGGTGTGCTGGATATGAAGTTCAACCCGCAGTGTGTGGGGAAGGATCACGTGCTGGCAATCGCTCTCTCTGACGGCTATCTTTCTCTCCAACAGCTGGACATTTATAGTGATGCAGAGCACATGTGGGGCAGTGATGAGCGTATTCTTGTGGTGGACGAGAGTACGATTTGTCTGAGCGTCGATTGGAGCAACCAGATGATAGCCGATTCGGATCCACTGGTGGCTGTGTCCCTATCCAACGGACAGATGTCCATTTGCGGTCGTCGTGACGGTTCCTTGGAAGTCCTCCAGAAGTGGAATGCGCACACGCTCCCCTACACAACGATTCCCGCCGAGGTCTGGATCACGTCCTTCGATCCCCAGGACAAGAATGCCGTGTTCTCTGGAGGAGACGACGGGATCATGAAGCTGTGGGACCTTCGTCTGCAGGGAGCGTCGTCACGACCGGTGGCGACGTGCAGCGAGTTTGAGGCGGGCGTGACATCCATGTGCTGGAATAAGGGCGATCCCTCCTATATCACCGTGGGCAGCTACGACGGGCACGTGCGTCTGTTTGACAAGCGGAACTTTGGACACGCTGTGAGTGATTACGATGTCCAGAACAATGCGGGCATTTGGCGCATCAAGTACAAGCACAACGCGAACTACTATGTGGACGGTGCGGCCTCCGCCACATCGGGCACAAAGAACGAATTGCTGTTGGCGGCGATGCGCGCGGGTTTTATTGTGATGAACTACGACGCAGATCGCCGCTTCAACGAGCGCGTGGTGTATTTGGAGCAGGGAACAGAATCGCTTGCGTATGGCGTCGATTACGTTTACAAGAAGGGATCGGATGTGGATCGGCTGGAGGGTTATGTGGGCAGTTGCAGTTTCTACAACCACCTGATGCATGTGTGGAGCTACGACTATCACTCTTGCTCTGTTTGTTTATCCACCGTTCTCTTTGCACAGCACTGCCAATAACCTACTCCTTTTTCCGAGAATCACACAAAGACTTAACCCTCTCCTCCCCTTTATGCGATTTCACACGTGACGCACTGTGCAGCGGTTCTGATGAGTAGCTTGCTGATCCTTGGACTTCTGCTGTCAATCAGTGTTGTCGGCGCAACGGACCCCAGGTATGCCTTTGCAACGATCTACTATCCCGGCGACAAGCTGTCGCTGTCCGACTTTATCGGCATTCGCACCATGTACAAGTCCTTTCAGAAGATGAACTCCGTTGCGGATTTTGTGGTGCTCGTAACGGAAGACACGAGCGAGCACGAGAAGAAGCAGCTGCGTGAGGACGGAATGATCGTGAAGTCGATGAACATCGTCAATGCGTACAAGCAGAGGAAGATTCACGCGGATTACCAAAAGATGATGAATATAATCACTCTCTGGAGCCTTACGGAATACAAGAGAGTGATCTTCGTGGATTACTACACCATTTTCCACGAGAACTTTGACTCCCTGTTCAACTGCTCGTATCTGTGTCTCAAGGACGAGCAGCCACTCGTACGAGCCGCGCTCTCTGTATTCCGTAGATCTACCAGAACGACATGATCGTTATCACCCCCGGCCACGAGGAGACGCGCCGCATCTTCGACGACTGCGTCCACTCCGAGGCCACCTACAACCAGTACGCGCTGTACAACCGCTACGGCTACTACTCCACCGAGCTGTACGAGCTCTCGCAAGCGGGACCCGTGTTCGACATCGGCGACGCGGAGTCGGACGGGTACGCCAGCAGCGCCGCCCTCACCGGTAGAGTGAACATCCGCCGCTACCTGAACTACGTGAACTTCCCGAACATGATGTGGTACGAGAAGTTCAACTGGGATCTGTACAGCTGCAGCAACACGAAGGACCGCGACTTCCCCGTGTACTCGATCAGCTTCCACTACACGCTGGGCCACCGCGACTTCTTCCTCCCCACGCACTGGTTCGCGTACAAGTACATCTTCGTCATGAACGACTACTGGCTGTCCTTCCGCAGGGAGCTGAACGAGTCCTTCTTCTTCACCTACGCGTGGCTGCTGCTGGTGCTGGGCGCGTGCCTGGCGGTGGCGCGTTACGTCATCGGCGCCGTCTCCTATCTCACGGTCCTCCTCCACCCCTACGTGGGCAAGAAGCTGGTGGCGACGGGCATGGCGACGGGCGTGGTGAAGATGATCGTAGCCGCGCTGATTGGGGTCTTCTGGGACATTTCCGTGGAGATCGTCCCCTATCAGCTGTTCCCTTCGCAAGGCTACCTGTTCTTTTTCCTCTTTTACTCCTACTTCCTCTCCGTTCTTCTCCTCGGATTCAACAAGGCGACGTCCGTGCTGATGGGTAGCAAGATGGGATGCAAGTCATCGTTGCTGCTGCTGCTGCTGGGAACGCATGGCGCGATTGCCTGTCTGTTCCGTTCGTGTTTCACTCATGCATAGTCATGTATTTCTTCCCGCTCATCGAGAAGATCCCCACCATCTGGAGATTTGTCATCATGTTTATTCAGTTCTTTGTCGAGCTGTACTGCGTCTACTCGCAATTGAGTCCGCTGCTTCGAGACAATAAAGTGTCCTATAGTTCTCTTCCCGAATAATTCTTCCGTTCG
>ENA-UEQW01003366-UEQW01003366.1-human-gut-metagenome-genome-assembly--contig:-NODE-3366-length-11087-cov-4.010445_pt1 | contig 11087 bp, 17 predicted proteins | sample MGYA00242947_ERZ507947 | MGnify/ENA primary metagenome ERZ507947 (study PRJEB26167, sample SAMN06115421) | human gut metagenome | host: Homo sapiens | place: China:Guizhou | collected 2015-03-17... | reverse complement strand
ACAAGGAGGCGGCTTCGCTGTATGAACAGGCGATCCGCGAGGGAGTCGGCGACCGCGAAGTCCGCTCCCGCGCGCTGTACAATCTCGGCATCGGCTCCCACAGGAACGTCGAAGAGACACTGAACAAGGCGCTGGAATCGGTCAAGGCGCAGCAGCTCGACCCGGCCCTGAAGATGCTGGATGAGGCCCTGAACCGGATCGGAGATACCGAAGAGCTTTACCGAGGAGGATGTCATGAATATCTTCCGAGATACCTGCGATGTGCCTCTTGCTCACATCATCAAGGATAAGGTGACGGGAGAACACAAGGGTTGCACGGATTTCAATTTCGTCACGCGTAGGTTGTGCCTTTATTTACGTCGACCCCGCCTTTGCGGAAAAGGTGAAGGAGACTTACCACGACAAGTATACTTGCCCAAATGTACTCGTCTCTTCTGGAACTGAGGGATGTAGATGACAAACCGTCTTCAGGTGCATGATGCCATTATCAATCATAACGCCCACTACTCGAATTCACGCTATGCGTCGAACTATCAGCCACATGGTGCTCAAAATGGATCACCCCAAATTGGCATTACTTATGGTTATCAACAGATCGCCATCCCTTCTTCAGAACTATCTTATCCGTCGCCCAAGAGTAATTCAGAGATCGCAGAGGCCTATCCCCAAACTCCGATGATGGTACGGCTCCGTACTGACGATGATGACAAGATGTACCCCATTCCTGCCTACGCGATGTATCTGCCGGGCGTCATCATGCCGCAGCAGTTATCTTCCTACCAGTCCGGAGTGCAGGCGGTGGTAACGCAACAGTCCGGAGTGCAGACGATAACGCAACAGTCCGGAGTGCAGACGATAACGCAACAATCCGGAGTGCAGACACTAGTGCCGCAACAGTCATCAGGCGAGGAGGCGGCGGAGGCGGAGTCCCCCAACGCCTCGACGGTCATCTACCCGCAGCAGTTCCCCGTCGTCTACTCGCAGGTCCCTGGCTTCGCCGGGTACCCCGAGGGCGTGTCCGCGATGCCCTTCGTGCTCTCTCCCTACAGCGTGAACGTGGCGCCGTCGGGGCGGAAGGAGCAGTCGTACGGCGGGCATGGGCAGGGCTACGGGAAGGAGTTCTCCGTGGGCAGTGGGCGTGGGCGAGGCGCGTGAGGCGTAGACAAACCGAACGCGAACTTGTTCGTGTTCAACATCCCTTCTCGCTTCAAAGACGACGACTTGAGAAGGCTGTTCGAGCCGTTCGGTCGTGTGCTGAGCTGCAAGGTGGAGGCGATGACGATGGGTGAGATCTAGGTTATGATGGACAAGGTGAAGAACGTCAGCAAGTGCTACGGCTTTGTGAACTTTGCCTTGGAGGAGGACGCGGCGAAGGCTATCGCCGGATTAAACAATTCGATGATTGGAGACAAGAGGCTGACGGTGCAGGTGAAGCGGGCTAAGAGTTGCTTCTGTTTGCTGGAACAAACATGTGCAAGCACGAAGATGCCTCTCACAAGAAAACGTGAGTTCATTCACAGGAAACACAGAAGTTGGAGTTCATTCACGAGGATAATGTGATCGGAATTCATCCACAGAGAATACAAGAGTAGAGGCTCATTTACAGAGAATACAGCGACTTGAGTTCATTCACAGATTCCATATAGTTATCGCTACTAATCGGCATATTCTCTATAATCTGCTCCGCTTTCTTTTCCCTCTCCTCCTCGAATTGTATCAGATAGTAGTACAGCGTCTCCGCCGTCTCCTTACGTATCTATGGATGATTCATAACAGAGGGAATTGCCTGATAGAACGGAGATGTCAAAAAGAGAAGACCGCAACGAATCACGTCTGACACGCTCGTGAAATCATAGATCATCTCCTCATAGAGTTCTCTCAAGGATTCGACCACCGCAATGATCTTGCTGTAACGATTATAGCCCTTTTCGATCCATTCAATCAGCTGGGCACAGGGCACCGCAGAGCGCGCAACCGTGCCGTCATACGCTTGAACACACAACAGTAATGTCTTTACGGCAGGATAGAATCCATCCTGACACAATTCCAACTCCTCTCCCAGAATCGTCACCAACTCCGTCACAACAGATCGCATCGTTTCCTCATTCGATAGCGGCCGAAGGAATGCGAAACACTCCGCATCCAACATGTCCGGTACGTACCTCCCCACCAAATAGATAACTCCGCGGAGAATAATCGGTCTTAACGCGGGATTCGCCAAGCTCTGCATCACGGCATCAATCACAATCTTTTCCGAATAAGGCTGCTGGAGGATTGGCTTCATCTCCAAAATCAGCGTAGATGTGGGAGGCGCATACTGGAGCAGAATCGACAAGCAATCAAAACACCCTTCGCGAATACACGAATGCTGCTCGCAAAGCTGCTTCAGCAGCGACGGACTCAGCACATCAACCAACTCCTTGTCGATCTCGTGAGGGGGAATCCCACAACTTTGAGGGATCGACTCCTCGTAGCACACGCCCTCAGGGAACAGGAGAGAACCAAGAGACAACGGCAGGTAGGTCGTTGGCTGGTACTCCGCCTCCACTCCCTTCACCACATGCGCATTTCCATAAGCAGTGACGATTTCGGTATCGTGGATGCGGATCGGGGTCTGTGTGGTCTCCGCGTCCCTCCAAACCATTTTCAGCAGTATTTCCTTCAGTCCCGAAATCGCCGCCATTCGTGTCCGCGACCCCACGTCTCCTCTCACATCTCGCTGGTACTTGTTGCAACACACTCTCACCCACTCCACCCCGCTCGCCCTCCACTCCTTCTCCGAACTCACGCGCAGCAGTCTGCCCATCACCACGGCAATTGCCTCGTTCATGTCCGCGGCGCGAGAGAGGGAAAGGAGGCTCAGCAGCGACGGTTGGAGGGAAACGGTCAATTCCCACCAAATCGCTCCCAGCAGGTAGAATCCGTGTGTCGTCCCACACTTCCGCCCGGACTCCGTCAGCGCGGACTCCGCCAGCGTGCGACAATAGTTGATTCCCGCGGTTATGTTCCGTTTGAGCACAAACCGACTGAGGACCGTGAGACAGGCTTCTTCCACGCCGTAGTTAGAGTTGGAGGGGTTCCACGAACCCGCGATCGAACGAGGGAAAAACTGCTTCAGAAGAGACACAATCACGTCCGGTGAAACTCCCTCCCTCCCCGTCATGTCCAAATAGAGCACGCAGTTCTTGAGGAACAGAGCGGAACACGACCGGAGCAGACTCGCCGTTTTCCCGCGGCCAAAGTGGCGAGGGGAGAGAGTTCGCAGAAAACGGTCCAATTCCTCCACGCACTCCTGCGACAGCGCGTACTGCGCCTTCGCCAGTCCCCCGAGCGTCTGTCCCAGCAGCACCAAATAGCCGCTCTTCACGCGCTTCGTCAGCTGACCCCAGTCCGTGTGGAGAAGAGGGAGAAGGAAGGTGTCCGCGAGAACCGCGGGAATGCGGCACGCAGAGAAGAACGCTGCCTTTCCCGCCAACTCCACTACGGCGAAATCGTCCTGATTCTCGGCAATCCACCGCAAGCGCGCCAGAACGCACTCCCGGAACGACTCGATCTCCGCCGTCTTCGGAATCACGGCGCAGTAGATCCACTGCTGGTTGCCCAGCACCGCGTAGGTGAGCGTGTTCAGCAGTCTCAGCCCGTCCGGCACCCGATCGGCGCCCGCGCGTCCGATGATCTCCTGCACCACGGCGGCGGCGGCGCGACGCGTGTTGACGGCGCGGTCGGTGAGTGCGAGGAGGACGAGAGCGTCGAGGAGGGGTGGCGAGGTGAGCGCGTGGCAGTGCGAGTAGTAGTGCGCCGTCGCCCAGATCACGAAACACGCGGCGTCGCGTTGTGTGGAGGAGGAGGAGTTCTGCTGGAGGCGGTAGAGAAGGAGCGGCGGCAGCGACGGGAGCAGCGCGTCCAGCTGCGCGTCGGAGAGCGCGCGGTACATCGCCATACAGCCCAGACAGAACAGCGCGCCGTGGACGGAGGCGGGAGCGGCCTCCTCGCCCAGCATGTCCGTCAGCTCGCCCAGCACGCTCTCCAGCAGGTCGCTCGGGAGACAGCCGCACAGTCGCGCCAGCGCCTTGCCCGTCTTCTCGCGCACCAGGAGCGTCTACCACTCACGCGCCGCGCGATGCCTCACCTCCTCAGCAAGCATTGCCAACAGCGCGTTCGCGCACTCCGACAGGTCGCTCAGCACGTCGTCGTCGATCGCCACCGCGTCCATCGCCGCACTGCGTCCGCGCGAGGAGCTACGGGTGACGCCAGCCTCTGGGCGGTACAGTGCCACGCCAGCGCGTCTGAACACCGCCTGGAGTCGCACGATCATGAGCTGGGTCAGCAGTTTCGCCGCCACGATGCGCAGACGAGGACCGTTCTCGTCCTCCTCGACCAGCTTCGTGCACAGCGGCTGGAAGGGGGAGAGTTGAGAGACTAGGCGTCATTCGCTACAACAGGAAGCACTCTGCTCGGAGGTCATGTCGTCAATGCTGGCGAGTTTGAGAAACTGGTAGAGTGCGTATGCCGTGTTGTAGGTGGACGAGGATACGGTTCGGAGATGGGTTTCAAAGAGCGTGAGAGACGGTGTGAGAATGCGACGCATCACATCGCGTCTAGGCATGAAATGGCAGGGACAGTCGCACCTGGCAAGAAAGCGAGCAAGAACGAGCGAGTTAATATCGCCCACAGGGTCATTGCGAGGAAAGAAGAGCAGCAAGGAGGAGGACAAATCGGAAATAAGGTCTTCGTGCTCCTCCTGGATGGTCGCAATATCGAAGGGAGAGAGGAGGAGGAGATGGATCCAGTACAGAATGACATAGAGAGACTCCCAATTCGCGTTTCCGCACTCGTCGTACTGTCGCAGCGAGTGAACCAGCGGGGAAAAGAGAGAAACATCGTTCGGAAAGTACATGACCGACGGTTTGAGACCACGCACCTTGATGATCGCGTAAATCACCTTGTACACCAGGTCATCCTTCTCTCGATTCGGATTTGCGAAGCTGCTCTACTCCTGAGGAAGAAACCGCGCCATCACCTGAAGATATGAAAACAGCGGGGGCAAATCATTCTCAACGTATGGGTCAAGCAATTGGGGAATGTCCATGAAGGAACTCGCCTAATGGACTCACACGAGGCGAAAGCGCATACGAACGATGATATAGACTGGGCACAAACCGCCATATCCTTGACTTGGTCCGCCTGAAGACGCTTGTAGAAAGAGCGCAGCACGATGTTCAGCCGAGACCCTTGGTCCTTTGCCAACCTGTCTTGCGATTCGCTGCCCGTGTCGCTCATTTCGCGTCCGAAAGGAATGAGCCTCCGAGCCGATTTGTCGACGATGCGAATACGGGGGGCATGGGGGATTGCAGAGAAGGGAAGTGGATCATAGCAGGGTTAAATGAGTGCTGATTCTTATAGAAGAGAAAGTGCTATGAGAATAGTGGAGATCAGAAATGGAGTTGAGTTCTCTTGGCGCGATGGTCATTCTCTCACTCAGAAAGAGCAGCACACACTCGTTCGTATAGCGTAAACCACATGCACTCTTTCCATTACCGCCACATCAAAGACAGCCTCATCAAGACCACTCTCGCGATTCTCTGAACTGCACGGTCCGGAAATGAAACACTGTACTCCAACAAACAGAAAGCACACTACGAATGGAGTATCGTCTGGAACTGCCTCTCGAGCGCTGCTGCGCGGTTGGAACGCGACTGAAAGCAGATGTCTTCCTTCTCGCTCTCGCGCGGACGCGGCTGCTCCACCATTGGGGTGAACGCGACGGAAGTCCTCACCGCCGTCGTCGACGTCATGTTGGTCAGCGACGACCGCAGCAGCGGAGAGTTCCCACGAATCTCGTCCACCTCGATGGTGTTGAAGGTGAATCGGTTTCGCGACGTGATCACCGGCGTCGGGTCGTTCTCCTCCCTTGCCTCCTCCTCTCCCGCGAAGCACACCTCGTCGATCACGCCGCCGCGAGGGTTGGAGGCGGACAGCGGCAGACACAGTCCAATCGTGAATGCGTTGCCAGCAGCCAGCTGGATGAACTTCTCGTCGCTGCCGATGTCGATCTCCGTCGGGTCCAGCGAAGCCTCGAACGACCCGTTGCCGAGCTCGCCACAGTAGTTGGTGCCCCAGCTGAACGCGCGCCCCGTCTCCTGGCTGTACGCGATGCAGTGCGAGGTGCCGCAGGTGACGTCCGTGATGTGGCACGTCGACAGGAAGGGAACGACGCGAGGCGTCTACCACTCACTCAAACCCTGCTGTTCTACCTGAGGCAGCGTGTCCGTGTCCTCCGCTCGCCAGTAGTACACGTCGTTCGCGTGCTTTCCCTTCACCAGCAACTACACCTCACGAACACACACTCAACAGTACGAGAGCGAAGCGCGTGCCCGCGGCAATCTTGAGGATCTCGGCCTCGAAGGGGATTTGGTGCGGAGTCGCCAAGACGTCTCGATGCTTGTCGAACTCGCTCTCGGGCAGCTCCAACATGCCCGTGGCGAACAACTCGTTCTTGTTGCTCACGAACAACGAGAAGGTTTCCCCGCAGGCAATCTGGGTGATCGTGTGCGGCAGCAGCGCCTTCACCACCACGGGAGAGAACTACGCCTCACATGCCTCAAATCCGCCCACGTAGTCGATCTCCTGCTCCAGTCCGAGCTGTCCGTAGTACCCGTTCCCGCAGGCGTACACGGAGCCGTTGGCAGAGAGGAAGAGCGTGTGGTTCTGCCCACACGCGATCTATGCTTCAACTCACGCCTCCTCGCGCACCGTCACGATCTCCTTGCCTCGCAGCTTGTTCAGAATCATCGGCTCGGAGGACGAGTCCACGTCCAGCCCCTGGCCCAGCTGCCCGTAGGCGCCCTGGCCCCACGTGTACACGTTACCCGAGGAGGAGAGACACGCACTGTGACTGCCGCCACACGCCACGGCGAGAATGGAGGTCTTGCTCAGCGACGCGATCTACAGTCCACGCCACACACCGCCTCTACCACTCGGGGCGTCTCGCAGTGACTGATCGACTCGCCCAAGCCGAGCTGGCCGCGCGCGCCCGCGCCCCACGCGAAGAGTTCTCCGTCGTCCGTCAGACACAGCGCGTGACTGCCGCCCGCCGCCACCATCAGCGGAGCGAGGTGGGGAGAGGAAAAGAAGCCGGACTGGGTCGGCTTCGCGACGGCCTGCTCCTTGGAGGAGATGGGGAGCTGGTGTGCGTTGTTGGAGCCCCAGGCGTACACGGACAACTACGGATGAGTTCCCTCCAAGTCGACAACCGTTATGGAATCGTCGTGGAGGGAGTCGTCGTCGCTGTCGTCTGGACGAATCGTCGCCTCTCTCCCGAAATACGACGGCAGTGGATGGAGGAGAGAGTTGTGAGAAAGAACATCGCCATCGTCATCGACCGGACTGCAGCTCGATTCCTCGCGAGTCGGCACGGCCTGAGCAGATGCACTCGACTGTGAACTGCGGAGGGCTCCGATGATCTGGGACTCCTCCTACGCGTGATCGCGCATGAGAAGAAACACTCGCTCGCCGTAGAGCGAAATGCCGCGAGACGAGGCGCTCTTCAATTCCATCAGCCAGCCGGGAACGGTGTCCGCTCGATCGAACTTGAACTCATACTAGCAGTGACATCCGACAGTCTCGATTACGTCCCGGTGCGTATGGATGCTGATGACGTTGTCTCCCTTGCGCGAGATGAGTGCGTTTGACAGGTCAATCACGTTCAACGGAATATTTCCGTTACCGCGTTTCTTGTTCAGCGGATACCGGTACACGAAGAGTCTGCACCCGACAATGGCCAGGTATCGCGCGGCCCACAGCCGTTTCCCTTGCTTTTCGGCCGGACCCTCTTTGAAGCTAGCTATCAGCACGAAACGGCAGCAGATACACAGTGAAGTACCAGCTGATGATGAATAGCTCTTCGTTGTGCAGGATTTCTATTCTTCATCGGGAGCAGGCAGACAGACTGTTTAGCGCGGACACCATTATGTTACAGGATTTCGCGTTGATCGCGTTGAAGTGCTGAGGAAGATAGGTGCTACAAGTCAGACGCGTTACCTGGCACCACTTCTTGTAGTAGATGGTGAGCAGCTCTGGTTTGGATACATTCTGAACAAATCCTGCAATCTGATTGAACGGAACGGAGAGAATCTGCGCATCATGAAAGCCACTCGCCTTTACGGGAACTCCCTTTCCAGAGATATTGAAGATCGATCGGTCATTCACTGCGAAGGTGATCTACGGGTGACAGAGGCGGCTGTCCCCCACATCAGCAACGCCATCGCGAGAGAGCACGCCAAACGAAATGAAATTGTTCAACTCCAGATCACTCGCCATCAGTGATGAACGACAAGAAGATACTATCCGCTCTGGAAACGGTTTGTCCATTGTCACGTGTCTCCAACTCCCCACATCCCTTATGATTTGTGTTTTACGAGCCCACAGTATTCGATTCTCCTGTTTTCGCGTTTGACCCAGGCAGATCATCCACCATGCTGCCAACAAACAGAAACTCAAAAGATACCTGTCGAATAAAACTGGAACGTGTCGTACCAGTGCGTTCGCCAACTCCCGATGGACTGCTGAATGAGCATCTTCACATGCTCTCCGCTGGACTGAGACGGAGACAGCCGCTCCTCCAGCAGTCGAACTGCCTTCTGCGCGTCGTCTAGTCCTCAGGACGCACTCCCAGCCCCACTCGAAAAGCAAGGCAGCGAGGGGAAGAGCGAGGCGTAGAGTCGCACGATGGCAATCAGCTGGTTCTTGTGAGCGCAAATCGCCTCAAACACGGAGGTCTAGGACTCATCGACATGCACGACCCCGACGCACACGGACTGGAACAGGCGGCACCCGCTGCTCCCAGGCTCGCCGACGAGGTCCATCTACGCTCACAGCCCAGACGAAGCACAACCATGTCGGACGTGAGCTTGAACGGCGCCGTCTCGAAGCGGATGTTGCCCGGACAGTTCGAGAGCATGAATCCGAAGTCGATGTGGACCAGAATGCCGTGCTTGTCCAGGAGGATCTGCGCAATGACGCACGCACCACACCCCCCACATTCCCGTCGTTGCGGTCCTTGATCTGCAGCACGTAGCACACGATGGAGAAGGCCGCTAGCGAATAGATGAAGTTGCGTCGGAAGCGCTGGAACGCGTGCGGCTTGCCCTCAAAGGAGTAGCGAATGTATTCCTGGAGGTGAGCGCCGAGAGAGAGTCGAACGCCGAGAAGGTCAAAACCCTGGGACTGGATGTGCTTCTTCAGCTCGTGGAGAGACACGAACCCGTTCAGGTACTCGATGATGCCGTCGCGTTCTGTGATGGCTGTGACCTCGTAGCACCGCAGAATCGCCCCCACGCTCTCCTCCTCGAGAATGGAGCGAATCTACGGTGAAGACACGCCGATGGCGCTACCTCGTCGATCAGGTGAGACGCCATTTCCTCCTGCTTCATCGCCTCGTTCGTCTTGATCAGCACGCGATACTGGTCTGGAGGCATCTTCTCTCCGCTGAGGATGGAGCACGCGGGGTGAGGAAACGGCTCGATGTCGACGCTGCTCTGCACGGGCAGACAGAACCAGCCGCGAATCCACTCCCAGAAGGAGGAGCGGGGCAGAAACGACGCGTCGTCGATCGATTGCTTCGTCTTCACGCGCTTGTACAGAGATCGCGACTGCCTGCTCCCTCGCACGCGGAAGTCCATCAGACAGGGACATCGAGACTTGGTGGAGAAGACGCGGCAGCCCTCTTCGCAGATGCCAGTCACCATCATGCCGCAGCCGACGGGCATCCAGATCCCGGAGAGAGCCGCCAGCGTGGTTTGATTGATGGCGAGACACTGGTCGTCCAGAAGGCGCTGACGGTCCGGTTGCGGGGTTGCGAAGAGATGAGAGGACAGGGAGAAGAGCGTCTACGGAGTGACGGGAGGGCGAGAGGGCTACAGAGAAGAAGGAGACGGAGTGCTCGACCAGCTCGCTCACGGACGAGGAGTCCTTCGACAGACTGTCGGGAGGAAGAAGGGTCTGAATGCGGGGAACGCAGTAGGCGCGCATTCTCTGGAGGAAGAGACGGTTCTCCTCTCTCGTCTCCGCGCTCCAGTTCAACTAGGGGACACAGGACAGAGACTAATGTACTTGGCAGAAGAAGAAGAGACTCAGGGCAAGAGCGCTGTCCTCCTCGCACAGTTCGAGGAGGTAGAGACGAAGGATTTCGCGATTACGACAGGAAGCGTCATTGGCGACAAAGAGGACTTCTTGCGTGTGGTGAGAAACAGTCTAGTCATCACTGTCGTTCTATGCGTACGATAGGAGGGAGAAGAGCACGAAAGCGAAAGTCAAAAGAAACGGATTCACAGTACCTGTGTGATGAAGCGGAGTCCGCACGTTACAGATTCTGAAGAACAAACAAGTAGGATTCGTCGCCAAAGTCCTATTCATGACGGAAAGCGGCCAGAACGAACGAAACGCAGCCATTCTGGACAGTGCGCGATGCGAATCAAACATCTATGTCAAGAACGAGGGAAAGCCCAACTCGGTAGAAAAGAGAGGGGATTGGGAAGAAATGGAATGGCAAAAGGCCTTCATGAAAGAAAGAAATAGGATTCATGGGAAAGGGATAGTGATCAATCCCGAGAGTCCACAGCGGTTTCAGGAATATCCCATTTCTTCTCCACGAGTTTGAGTGTTCAATACCATCGATGGATATGAAGAAGGAGGACTCATTCGGGAATCACTTCTTCCACGTCTTCTCCCCTCATTCAGTCAACGGATGTGCTACCACACACGTTACGCAAGTTTCGCACGCTGAAAGCGGAGAAGCAGACCCGAGTCCTCAACTCCACAAACGAACGATTCCATGAAGAGAGGAAGATCCCAGACACAGAATGCCAAATAAACGAAGTCACTCTGGATGAAGACTCATTTCGGTTCTCGCACTGGGGAGTCAGAAGGTGACCTTCACAGAGTGTAGAGCGATGAGAAAAGAAGGGAATGAGGAATAAACTGGATTGCGCGAAAAGAGAATACTGCGAATTCCCGCGGTTTGTCGGTTTAGTCCATTACTCAGTAGAAAAAGAGATGTTTAAGAGACTGTTCTGAAAGCCGTTTGAGAA
>ENA-UEQW01003365-UEQW01003365.1-human-gut-metagenome-genome-assembly--contig:-NODE-3365-length-11087-cov-4.363488_pt1 | contig 11087 bp, 21 predicted proteins | sample MGYA00242947_ERZ507947 | MGnify/ENA primary metagenome ERZ507947 (study PRJEB26167, sample SAMN06115421) | human gut metagenome | host: Homo sapiens | place: China:Guizhou | collected 2015-03-17... | reverse complement strand
TTTTCCACATCCACAAAGCGACTACGGGACACAGAAACGGAAGAGAGTACTTGCAGATTAGGCAAAAGGGCGACGATTCCATGCGAGAGAATGACGCCAGTAACTGCTTCCCTATCGCATGTTGTCAGCATTTTCGAAAGTAGCTCGTCTGCAGAAGGGGGCCGGAGTCCTGTCTTCTTCGGTGTCTCTCCTCGGACGCTCTTTTGCCACCGTCGCCCTGAACACCCTTTCGTAGGAGATGCAAGAAGTGTCGTGAGGAATAGAGACAATCCCGGAGCAAAGAAGGTGAGAACGCGCGTTGGTCGCGGAAATGCGGCTGGACAGGGAACGACCGCGGGCAAAGGTAAGCACGGTCAGAACTCGAGATCGGGACCCATATCCTTGAATCGCTTGTTGCCTATGCTTCGTGTTCCTTCATTCCCACGGTCCTTATGTCGGCTTCATCGGCGGTCAGACCCCTATCTACAGAAGAATCCCCAAGGTGGGTTTCACCAATCCGTAAGGCTCGAGCCCTGTGGCTGATGTGAAGGTTCGCTATGCCCATGGAGCCCCTGAATCTGGGACGGCTGCAGCAGTGGATCGACGCTGGGCGCATCGACCCGTCGCGCGTCATCACGATGAAGGATCTTCTTGATTCGCGTGCCGTTCATGACATACGATTTGGCGTGAAGCTGCTCGCTGATGTAGGTGTGTATGTGTGCATTCATCGTAGGGAAAGGAGAACTTCCACACTGCCATTCGCATCGACGTAACGCGAGCGAGCAAGGAGGCCATCGCGACGGTCGAGAAGAACGGCGGCCAAGTTAGGGTGGTGTGCGTGGTTCACGGGTAGATCGTGTGCTCCCACTTCAATCGTCTCGCCCTGCGCATGCTGCTGAAGCCCGAGCGCTTCGCCCCGCCGTACCCGCTGCGCGCCCGTCCTCCTCCAAAGCTGATGGCGTACTACCTGAAGGACGAGAATCGCGGCTACCTCTCTCCGTCCTACTCCCTGCTGTACCAGGAGTTCGTGAAGGATATGCACAAGAACGGATTCTGCGTGTCTCCGAATGGAAGAGGAATGCTGGAGTGAGGGTTATGTACTTTAGTGACGTGTTTGCGACAAACAGCCTTACGCGATGATCTTCATCACCTTACCGATAGCAATAGTCTTACCCTCGTCACGAATGCTGAAGCGTCCCAGCTGGGGCATCTTGTCGTAGGTCTCCATGCACACAGGCTTGTTCAGGCAGAGACGAGCCAGCACCACCGTGTTGCTCTTCACGAAGCGAGGTCGCTTCTTCTCCGCGCCCGTCTTGCGGTCGTACTCCACCAGCAGCTGGGTCACGGTCACCTCCTCCACAGCCGTGTGGATGTGCATCACGGCGCCGTAGCCCGCCGTCAGGATGCGGCGGTTCTCCAGCAGCTCCAGGATGGAGAGCTGCGCCTCGAACTCCTTCACCGCGTGCACGTGCAGGTCCTCGTGACAGATGATGTCTCTACGCGTCACCCACGCTCGCCACGCACACCCTCTGAACACGTTGGAGTCGCTCACGCCCTTCAGCTTCACGTTCACGTTCTCTCCCGCCTTCGCCGACAGCACCTCCTCGTCGTTGATGGTGATGCCCGTCACCTCCGCCTTTCTGGAGTTCGGCATCAGCAGCACCGAGTTGCCCACAATCTACGCCTCACACGCCCGCGCCTCGCCCACCAGACGACCGCTCTCCACCTTGCCCGTGATCACGCAGCCGCGGTCGTTGAACTTGTCCAGCACAGGCAGACGCAGAGGACCGTTGGAGTCGCGGCCAGCGATCTCGAGACTGTCCAGGATCTCGAACAGACTCTTGCCGGTGTACCACGGACACACGCCCTCGGGCGCGCGGTCCTTCAGGTTGTAGCCCTTCAGGCCCGAGATGGGCAGGAAGGTCACGTCACGCTGCACGTTGTAGCCGACGGATTTGAGGTACGGCGACAGGCGGTCCACGATGTCCTTGAAGCGCGCCTCCGACCACTTCACCGTCTCCTCGTCCATCTTGTTCACCGCCACCACCAGCTTCTTCACGCCCAGCGTGACGGTCAAGGACACTCGGGTTGTCGCGGGAAAGGATATGTCTTCGCCAGCAGCACGTGCTCGCGGGTCTGGCCCGAGCGGTCGAAGCCGGCCTCGAACTCGCCCTTGCGGGAGGAAATGACCAGCACGCCGACGTCGGCCTGGGCAGCACCGGCGATCATGTTGGGGACATAGTTCTTGTGGCCCGGCGCGTCCAACACCGTGTAGCGGTGATGCTCCGTGCTGAAATACGCGCGACCCACCTCGACAGTGATGCCCTAGTCATGAATCGGCAAATGCGCTCCCACCTTCGCACGCTCCTCGTCGTTCGTGTCCATGATGTAGGCGAGGAACCAGCTCTCTCGGTTGCGGACCTTGGCCTCGCGCTCGTACTTCTCGATGGTACGCTTGTCGACGAGACCCGTGGAGTACATGATGTTGCCGCAGATGGTGGACTTGCCGGCATCGACGTGGCCGATGAAGACGACGTTGATGTTGTCGCGAGGATCCTCCTTCGCAATCAGCTCGTCGAGGGTGTAGCTGGTGGTCTACCGATGAGCAGAGAAAGGTGAGGGGAACGGGAGCAGAGGTCTCGGGCTCAGCAGCTTCTTCGGGCGTGTCCAACGACTCGACCGTCTCGATGGGCTCAGGCTGCGCCTCCTTCTTGGGCTCGCTGGCAGGAGCGGGCTTCGCCGCAGTCGCGCTCGATGCCGGAACAAGGGAACCAACGGGCTTCATAGACGAAACAGTAGGAGCAGGAGCAGCGGCGGGAGCGGGGTGGGCAGCGTTGAGGGAAATAGACTTCGCTCCAGAACCACCAAGCTTACCGACACCCAGCGAACTCAAAGTGAGAGGCTTTGATTTCGTAATGACGGGGGTTCGGGTGGCGGGCATGGGCTGACCGTACATGGGGTTCATTCCAGTAGCGAAGGACGGAGTGAACGACGGGACAGCGTTCACGTTCTTGTTCGCCCAAGAAGGAGTGAACTCACCGGCACTCGCTAGAAAGGGTTAGCACACAATTCCCACAGAAGCGATTCTCCGCATGCACCACGTACAATTCAGATTCTTAAAACTCATGATTACTAATTCGTCAAGTCAAAAGAAAGGCTCGTTAGGAGAAATCGGCATGGATCACTGCACGCGTCCTTAACCATGATTTGCAAGGAACCACTGTCCTGTTGAGCGAGAAGAGGTAATTCACGAAACTCACCGTGCTGTGCGAGTGCGCCTGGGGTTTTTTCTGCAGTGCTGAGTGGAGCCGCTGTATAGAATTGCGAGCTGTTTTGACCAGAGTGAATGAAGACACAGATGCACGGCCCTTTCGCTATGCTATGATGAGCACATGCAATTTACAATCCAATGGAGTGCTTATTTCACTAACACTGCGATTGAACCATTCTTCCCACAAATCCCTTTTCCTATCACAATACCACACGCTCATCCCTTTCCCTGAGTCTGCATGCTCATCCACTATTCCATTGATTCGAATTGCCACATCGAAGTCAGTATGTCCGCGAGGTCCTCTTTGAGTGGCGCAAAGGAACTGACTTTGGAACAGAAGAAGTACGTGCTCGCCGCAAAGAACAAGCTGGGGAAGGCGGATGACAACTGGAGTGAGATTGCCGAGGGCTACCAAATACTGGATGTACGGATTTCAAATTGGCGTGAGAGGATAGACCCTGGCGCGTGATTTCCAGGACAAGCCCCTCGTCTTTTGCTCTCTCCTGCGCGATTTCACTCCGCTCATCGTCACAACCCTGAGGAGTCAGCGAATTGGTCTCGTGAGGGGTCGGAGCGAAGTGTGATGAGTCAGGTGAAAACGGCGTTGGATTCTATCGGCCTCTGGGTGTCCATATGCAAGGGCGATTTCGAGGGAACGGCACTTTCGCTCTGGCAGAGTTTCATCGAGTGCTGTGTTGTACGATTGCCCCTTTCTCTTCACCCTAGTCAAGCAAGCGGATCCTGTCGACCGCGGCGGAGCAAACCATGCTGTCCGTCATCCGCTCGACGTCGCACTCGCCCAGCCTCCTGTCCTCCGTGCTCTCCTACTACTACACGGCGTCCCACAGCAACGCCCGTTTGGTGTTGATGAAGTGCATCGGCGAGGCGGTGCACTGCTGGGACGCGGAGTACATCCAGAGCAAGCGTGAGGACATCGTTCGCGTGGTGCTGGCGGGCTTGAAGGACCGCACGGGCGATGTGCGCGACGCCTCTCGCCTCGTCCTGTGTCTGCTCTACTGCAAAATCCTTCCCTCCAACCCGTCTTTCATCCACGACGCCGAACTCACCGAGGAGCAGCGTGCGTCTCCCACAGAGCGGTAACACGTAGTCACTGCCAATCTCCGCCTTCTCCTCTCCGACGAGCAGCTGTCCTCGATAAGCGTCGCGGCGCTGGATCTGATTCGGTCGGAGCTGGCGCACATGCACACGGTGGCTCCTCGCTCTCGCTCTGACGCGTAGATGTGCGTCAGCACTCCCTCGTTCTCCACACAACCCATCCAATGGCCCAAGGTGACCAAGACAGCCACTCCCAGTACCTCTTTCTCTCTTCTCTGAGGAGTAGTCAAGTACCGACCCGCCGGGGCCTCCACTTCGTCGCCTCTGCCCACGCGATCGAGCCTCTACTCTCCCACGGCGACTTCAACGCCTCTCAAGGGACCACAGCGCGTCTCCGCGTTCCCAAACCAGCCCATTTCGAGTCGGATTCTGTCGAACACGGCGTCGCCTCGTATCCAGTCCCCCGTGAAACAGTCTCCAGCGAAGGCGCCTCAGTCCCAAGCCGCGCAGGACGCGCAGAAGCTCCTGGCGCTGGGTCAGAGTTCGTGGGCGGCGCAGTACGAGGTTCTGCGCAACGTGAAGTACCAGCTGGAGAACTGGCGGCGTCAGAACCACAACAGAGTCTGCGACGACGCCAACGAGGTGCCGCTCGCCCTGTTCCAGCTCGATTTCAGCGCGGTGATGGAGTGTCTGACGAGCGCGCTGTCTTCCTCCGTGCCGCGCGTGATCCAGAGTGCGATCGAGTGTCTGAACCTGCTGGTTCAGTGCTGCATCGGGCGCGGGAGCATTCGCGGACAGGAGGAGGGCATGGAGTCGCTGCTGAGACGCATCGTCAACGAAGGCTACATGAACAGCGACAACGCCACCAGCCACCTCCTTCTTGACACGCTGCAGACCGTCATCCACGCACAGTCCGTATCGGTGAACACGCAGCTCTTGGTTCTGCTCACGAAGCGAGTGCTCGCCTCGCCGTCTCTGTTCGCGTCCACGACGTGTCTGCGATGCCTCCAAACCATCATTTCGCTCCACCCCGGCGAGATCATGGGACAGAGCGCGCTCATGAATCGCCTTCTCGAAGTGGTTCACTACTGCGTGATGGACAAATCGGCTCCGCTGTTGCGTCTCACGAAGGATTTGCTGCTGCAGTGTGCGCAGTACGATCGGAAGACCACGGCGCAGGCGATCCGTTCTCTGCAGGCGTGCAAGCGCGCCGTGGTTGTGGAGTGGATGGTGGAGGAGAAGATCGACGATGTACTTGTGCAGATGGTGAACGGCTCGTCGAAGCGGAGCGAGGCGTCTCCTCGGAGCGAGTACTCGATTCATTCCCTGATTTCTTCCAACGAGCGTTTTCGCAATCGTTCTGTCCTTCACTCCAACGATCGTTCTGTCAGTCATTCCAACGAGCGTTCCGTCGTTCATTCCAACGAGCATTCTGTCGTTCACCCCAATGAGCATTCCGTCGTTCGCTCTAATGAACCCGCCCTCACTCGTTCCAACAACCCTTCTCTCACTCATTCCAACGAGCCCTCCCTCAGCGAGATCACACTGAGTCGCCCTCTCAGCTCGCCCATCGTCCTCAGCACCAGCATTCTCTCGCACGTCCAGTCGCGCATCCGCTCGCCCATCGCGGAGGAGGCTGAGAAGGAGGTCGACGTCACGCACGAGGACATCGCCGAACCCAGCTGCGATGCACCTCAGTCGGCAACGACACAACCCAAGAAGCCCTCCGATTTCGAGAAGGAAGCTCTTCTTCGCGAGGTCAGTACTTCGCCATCCACCGACGTCCTTCTTCGCGCTTCCTCTGACTCGTAGTCTGTGAACCGCCTGCTTGCCCTCATTCAGGAGGGAGCGTACAACTCGGTTCCCTCCTTCTTCTCGCTTCTCCACTCGCCCGCTCTCGTTGCCATTCCTCTCTCTTTTCACCCTAGCTGCGCTACCCGCTCCTGTTCCCCTTCTGGTCGCTTCAGTTCGCCCAGGAGGACCAGATCGCCATTCTTCAACAGATCGTGAAGGACTCCATTCCCCTCTTTCAGGACAGCGGTCTCTCCGCTTCGCTCTACGTAGGGCTGAATCGACCGTTTCATTGTAGGTGCGAATGCTCGTGTTCCGAACTCTCATGAAACGCGTTCCGTCGAAGAGCCTTGTGGACGCAAAGGCGATGAAGCCTGTGTTGCTGGCAATGATCCGCTCCCACCTCTCTTCGTACCGCATGACGGGGTACTGCATTATCGTAGGAGTGGAGTGCGATGGGTGATTTGCAGAAGTACATGAGAACGCTTCTGAACGAAGTTCGGGTAGACGACTATTTAAGTCCTCTATCGCAGCACGAGAGGAGTGTTCTTGAAAGCACTCAGTATTGATTTGTATTCTAGCTCCCTTTTGCGTGTTTGTTGGAATGTCGGTTAGCGCCAAGTCCGAGTTGAGGAGAGCGATGAACAAGGTGTTACGGAGTCTCTCTGCTGTTCACCGTATGGAAACGAGTAATGCCATTTCTACGATGCTGCAGAAGATCCCGGAGTATACCAGCGCCAAGTCTGTCGCCGTTTTCCTGTCCATGAAGACCGAGGTGGATACAGTGCCCATCGTGCAGTACTGTTCCTCGCAGGACAAGAAACTGCTCGTGCCGAAGATCATTTCCGACTGCGAGTTTGAGCTCGTCACGCTCGATTCCTACGAATCGGTGGAGACGCTTCCGAAGGACAAGTGGGGCATTCCGATTCCCGCATTCGATGATGATCATCGCATGATAAAGCATCCCGAATCCACTCCCGACGTCATCATCGTTCCTGGCGTTGCCTTTGATCGACAGTGTCAACGTATGGGACATGGGAAGGGGTATTACGGTATGAATTGGTGGAGAGGGGTGATTCGCAGATCGCTACTTCGAGTTCCTCAAATCCTGGTGTTCTCTTCACGACAAACTCTATCCGACCCTTATTGTAATCGTTTCATGTTTTCCATCAGAATCAGGGTATTGCGTTTGACGAGCAAATCGTGGACTCCATCCCGTGTGCAGAGCACGACGTGCCCCTGGATATGATTGTGACCCCGAGCGAAGTGTATCACAAGAAGTAGTGCTTTTCTGTTGGTTTCGATGGATGTCCTTTGTTCAACCCCGCCCCATTACCCATGCTTTCATTTGATCAGTACATGAAGAGAATCCCTGGCATCGCCAACAACTCGAAATAACCGCTTTTGCGCCGTGCTGCTTCTCCTGTTATTCCGACATAGACCGCATCGTTGGGTACATATATAATGAATCCTCAAGCAGATTCTGCCCCTGTTCCGATTGAAGTAATTGGTTGTAGCGCTGAGCTCACCCCCGCAGCAATCGAAGCCTGCTCCAGAAGCTCCGGCGAAAACGATCCCAAAGCGCTCCTACCCCGGCACTTATGACAACATGTTTATGGATGCCAAATCGGTGGTGATGGTCGACATTTTGGACGGCTTTCGCGCTAGCATCATGAAGCAAGTGACTCCGTTCTTCGCAATTACCCACGAGTACGGATCTTCCTCACTTTCGTATAACTCTCTAGGCTGATGCTCGGTTCACAGTACTTCCCCAGAGAGATGGGAAACTCGCTCTACAATCTTTCCATCGATATCTTCTACAACAAGGTTTGTTCCGATTCGATGGCGTGACTCGCAGAAGAACATCAACGCCACAATCGACTCCACCGGACGCATTGGCGGTCGTCTCGTCTGGCCCATCAACAAGCAGTACAACGCCCTCTTCAATGCCATTGTACGAAATGCTCTCTTCCTCTCACCTCCCAGACATCGAATATGCCGGGTCAGGACAACGTAACTGCCGAGCTGCACTACAAGGGAACGGTACGGGAGTGAAATGGGTGTGAGAGACAGGATTTCCATCTGACGGGGAAAGTGGCGTCGGGCTCCTCGCTCACTGCCACATACAGCCAGTACATCAACGACAAGTGGACGGCTGGAATGGAAGTGGGTCACAGCCCCGTGCATCCGGGATTGACGTACTCCGTGGCGGTGAAGCGCCTGCTGGACCAGGGCTTCGTGGGAGCGACGGTGAGCTCGATGAAGCAGGTGGAGGCATGGTATCTGATGAACGCGTCGAAGCGGACCAAGTTCGTGTCGAAGCTGACGGTGGACCTGAGCACGCGCATGAGCGACTTCCAGGTGGGCTGTGTGTACTTCTTCAAGTCGGGGAAGATGAACATGTCATTGACCTCTCAGGGTCACCTGCAGTCGTACATCGTATTTGCGTGTATGCGGAGTGATGTGTAGGAGGAGTACGTGACCCCGTCCTTGCTGATGACGCTTTCAGTGGATCACAACGCGTTCGCGAATGTGTCGCGCATTGGATTCGGAGCGAAGATGACGATGGCTTGAGGGTGGTAATTGTCCTTTACTTGTTGCGCTGTTTGTTCCCAGACTGGGAGAGTCACAGTTTCCTTTGATAGAAGATGGACGGAGCCGGATTGAATGCTGCCGAGAGTGTCGTGTTTGAGAACCGAATGAAGATGCTGGAATTGGAGCAAGCCACGATGTAGTTGTGGATGTCGGCAGTGAGGCACTAGGTCGTCGAACCAAGCGGTCCAGCAGTGTTTCACCTCCTGCGCACGCAATTTCAGAACGAAGAAGCTGGATAGCAGTGAAGAAGACTGTATTCGCCGTTGCACGGAGCGTTTCGTGGAGGCGACGAACCGCATTGCGGCCCGCTTCCAGGAGATTCAGGCCCTGGCGGAGCAGCAGAAGCCTGCCAATTAGTTTATCTCTTTGGGGTGTTTGGCAACAAACGCAAGTACTCTAACACCCGGTTTAAAAGACTGATCATTTCGTCGTCCTTCAAGTACTCCGGAATCTCCTTCAGAGACACCCAGTTGTACTCCTTACCAGCAGAGGGGACGAGGCTCACGTCGCCGATAAGACGGGCGGCACGGTAGTAGAAGACCTTCTCGCCAAACGCCTTCTTCTTCTTCTGCTCCTCGGGAGAGTACTTCCGCCTAGCTCTCAATGACGCACACAATCCGTACACTTGATGGACGCACGGAGGATAGCCCCAGTAGAACAGCTGGAGATCCTTCCCGTAGGTGGCGGCAGCCAGTCTTTCCAACGCCTAGCCATTACGCCTCGGAACTAGAAGCCAACCTGACGCGTCGTTTTGTACTTGGTCTCGTCGAACTCAATTCGGGGGAAAGCCCAGCCAGTCGGCTTGTTCACGAGGAGGTACAGGAACCCCGGAGTGTTTCGGAGCAGGGACTTGCGATCGTTCGCCTTATCGGCGGGAGTGATGTCCGACGTGCTCGCCTCGTGCAGCTTCTGCATTTCCTACCCCTGAAAACACAGCGCCACGCATACAATGGCATCCTTATCCTCCTTCACCAGCTGCTCCTCGTTGTCGTTGAAGAACGCCTCCACCGTCTTATTGACGGGCGGCATCTTCAATTGGAGTCTGCGTTCCTCACGCACACGCTCGAAGTTCGTGTACCACTCCGGCGCCTGGCCAAAAACGATAGGCTGTCTCTCCACAATTCTAACGCTCACCCTTTCGCCCAACACGTACAGCGAGAGATAGCAGTTCCACGGCTTCTCCATTCCGGATTTGGCTGCCTCCTCGTCGAGCTGTTTGTAGGCATCTACCATCTTTTGGTTCTCCTTCTTTCTCATATCGCGCTTTATCTTTCTTTCCGACGGCGGACACTCCACATGGCGATGTCTGTGGCCGCTCGTCGTCCTGATCGCGGAAAACGCTCGGCAGTTCGCGCGCACGACGGACTGGGCGATCCTACAAGTAGCTGCTGATAGCATTATCACGGAACAACAACTCGAAGGGAACAATGGGAATCGAGGTTGTCGCTCAAAGACGTGGGATCGCGCAACGCATTCACCCGAAATCGGGAGGATTCCCGTCATCGCGTGGTTCTGGCATTTCTCGCCCTCTTCGCATCATGAGACTCCTTTCACACAACTTCCTGATGTGCTGCGTTAGCGTAGAGCGCATCGCTTCCGCGTCACTTTCTAGAAGTGCGTCTCCTCCGTCCAGGAGCACAACACGCAGTCGGCCGCGGACAACCAGATTTCAAATTTCCCGCTGAGGGTTCCTTTCTCTCCGTCCGGTGATGCGTAGATAGTGGTGAACGAAAACGGACTGGAGGAGCGCGAGGACGACTTCAACAAGGATTTCATTCTGAATATGCTGAAGAAGATCGACTGGAAGGCGTTCCATTCTGGAGCGGCTGATGTGAGGGTCGCGCCGCTGTGTGATGCGTAGATTGGTTACCAGATTCCGGAGCAGCTGCCGGCGGATCTGAACGACGAGGTGCTGCAGCAGATCCATCACGCGCTCCTCGAGCTCGAGGTGATTAGCGGCAAGCTGGTCTGTCCGAACTGCGGGAGGGAATACGTCATTGAGCAGGGCATTCCGAACATGCTCCTTCGCGAGGACGAGGTGTAATTTGTGCTCTATTGTTCATTTTTGCGTGTTTTCTGAAGTCTCTATATGCAGTGGAAGCGATTCGCCGCAATTGTGTTCTCTTGGTGTTTTCCTGTTGAAAGAGAGCTATACAACTGAATAACGCTTCGCTTCATCAGCAGAAGGAAATGCAACTGACCGGAGCATTGGTTCGCCACACATTCATATTCCGCCGTGCACCATCATTCCCATGTGTTAGTATTTCGTTTTCCTCGTTCATAACAACACCATGGGTAAAAAGCAGGATCGTCGTCTCACTTTCATGCAGAACTTCATTGCCGGAGGTATCGCCGGTGTGGGTTCTCGTACCTTCACCTCTCCGCTCGATGTGGT
>ENA-UEQW01003361-UEQW01003361.1-human-gut-metagenome-genome-assembly--contig:-NODE-3361-length-11101-cov-8.556604_pt1 | contig 11101 bp, 9 predicted proteins | sample MGYA00242947_ERZ507947 | MGnify/ENA primary metagenome ERZ507947 (study PRJEB26167, sample SAMN06115421) | human gut metagenome | host: Homo sapiens | place: China:Guizhou | collected 2015-03-17... | reverse complement strand
TGCTCATTTCAGCGCTATTTTTCCAGCTCTTTGCCATTGGTCATACATAAAAGGCTTGTTTTGACCCCGGCATCATGTATATTGGGAGGACGGCGTACAGATTGACACGGATGCGCCGTATACAGGAGTCGCTCCGATTCAGGAAATCAGCTCCCAGCCGACAGTTATGGAAATTCGGGAGGAAATGGTCCGGTGCATCAACGAGGTGCGGAGGAAGTGCAGCGTTCCAGAACTGGCGGTGGATCAGTCTCTCATGGATGCGGCGCAGGAATGCTCATCCCGCCTGTACACCAAGCACAATAACCGGGTGGAATGTGAGACTGTGGCAGCGTCCGGGTATCCCCACGGCTTCGGCTCCAACCTGACGGTGTTCACCGTCACGGCCCCCGATAGAATTCCCGAAAAGGCTGCATCGAACTGGGAGAACTCCCCCGGCCATCTGGCAACGATGAATGACCCGAACTGTGATACCGTCGGCGTCGGCGTTACTATCGATAACGGCAGAGCCTTCTGCTACATGTTCGTAGGCAATCCGACAGCGCATAATCCCTATGCATAAGATGAACTCAGATGGGCCGCATCCAATTTTGGATGCGGCCCATTGCAGTTCACTCTGAACTTGATAATTTTCTGATAATTGTTGTCATTTGGGATGGCTATTCAGCCGTGGTTGCGGTATTGTGTGTCGTTGACAGGAGGTGGCACACCATGCATGACTACATGAAAGCCCTTTACCACAGGTTTGAGGCACCATCCAGGAGGATGGAATACATGGACAGAAAAATCAAAAGAACACACAGCCAGCTTGCTCGGTTACTGGGTAAGTCAGAGAAAAAGCTGCTCCTGCGGATAGCGGACATGGAAGATGAACTGCGGGACGAAGCCTGCCTGAACAGCTTCATATCCGGCTTCCGTCTGGCACAGGGCATCCAGCAGGAGCTGCTGGCAGACCAGCCGCCCTACAGCTTCGAGGCAGAAGAAGAGTGGCAGGCCTGCGAAAAGATTTCACAAGGAAAAAGCAGCTAACAATACCGTCAAAAACTGCGATGGTGTAAACAAAGAAGAGTTCCTACAGAGGAGGCGATTCAAATGAGTAAACGCAGGCCGTCCGGCGACGGCATGGTGCGCAAAAAGGACGATGGCCGTTGGGAGGGCCGCATCGTGATCGGCCATAAGGAAAACGGCGACAGCATCTTCCGCTACATCTACGCACCCACACAAAAAGAGTTGACCGCAAAGCTCCGCCAGGAGATCACCGCCTACCAGGGCGTAGACCTGACCGAGGACAGCAAGCTCACCCTGAGCGAATGGCTGGACTACTGGCTGGATGCGATCATGGCCGGAACCATCCGGCCCAGCACACTGAACGGATACCGCAGATACGCGGATCTCTACATCAAGCTATACCTCGGAGATAAGCAGATTTCAAAAATCACCCCGGCGGATGTACAGAAGATGTACGAAGTTCTGAAAGCACGGGGGCGTGTCAAGGAACACGCTCAATACGGTCACCAGCTATCCGGCAGCATGGTACACAGCATCCACACCATGTTCCACGAAGCCATGAAAGCGGCGAAGGAATCCCATATCATTGCCAAAAATCCCACCGAGAATATCCCGGTTCCTAAAGCAAATCCCAAACCCAAGCAGATCCTGAATGATGACCAGCTGGAACAGTTCATGGAGGCAATCAAACACGACGCCGTCTGGCACGACTTCTTCTACACAGAGCTGACCACCGGTCTGCGGCGGGGTGAGCTCTGCGGACTCATGTGGGCGGACTTCGATGAAGCAGCCGGAACACTGGCAGTAAGGCGGACCATCCACATGGAGAAAGGCGGCAGGCTGGTGGCCGGTGCCACCAAGACCGGGCGAGGGACCCGAAATATCCTGCTACCAGCAAGTACTGCCCAGCTTCTGTCGGAACGCAAAAAGCATTCCTGGTCAGAGTGGATCTTCCCGAATCCGCTGAAGCCCGAATCCCCTACCAATCCCCGCTCCGCATACGGCCACCTGAAGGCCTTGCTGGACTCCGCTGGCCTGCCCAACATTCGGTTCCACGACTTGCGTCATACCTTCGCCACCCATGCCCTGGCCTCCGGCGTGGACGCCAAGACGTTGTCCGGCATTCTGGGCCATACAAAGGCATCCTTCACGCTGGATACCTACACCCATGTCACTGGAGATATGCAGCGCACCGCCGCCGAAATCGTCGGAGATTTTATGACAGAAATCCTGGGAGAGGAGATGAAACCTTGGCAAAACGCAGAAAACGAGGGGACGGGAGCGTCCATCTGAGAAAAGACGGCCGCTGGGAGGGCCGGGTAGTCATTGGCTATGATGACAACGGCTATCCCAAGACAAAGAATGTGCTGGCAAAAAACAAGAAAGAGTGCCTACAAAAGCTGAAAGTCCTGAAAGACAGCCTGAAGAAAGTAGAGCCGGAACGACTGTCATCCGATATGTGTTTTGGAGCATGGCTGGATCATTGGTACCAGAACCAATGCAAGCCTACGATTGGAGCAAAGACACAAACGGACTACGAGAACCGCATCTACCGGCACATCATCCCGGAAATCGGCCAAATCCCGCTGAACAGGCTTACCGCAGCAGACCTTCAACGGTTCTACCGCCAGCTCAAGCAGGGCGGCCGCCTCCAGGCTGTGGAACAATATGGCCCCGGACTCTCTGACCGTATGGTGAAGTGCTGCCATGTAACCTGCCGGACGGCGCTGGACCAGGCGGTAAAACAGGGCCTCATCCTGAAAAATCCCGCCGATGCCTGTAAGACGCCGACGCTCCGTCCGAAGGAGATGCAGGTATTGTCTCCGGATGAGATTCGGCGTCTGCTGATACAGGCCCGTGAGAACGACTGTTATGAGCTTCTGCTATTAGAACTCTCCACTGGTCTGCGTCGGGGCGAAATCCTGGCCCTCCAATGGGATGACTTGGATCTCTGCACAGGAATACTGCGGATCGAACGGCAGGTCCAGCGGGTGCGCAGAGAACTGGTGATCTCCGCCCCTAAGACGAAGAGCTCTTGTCGGAGCATCATTCTGCCGACCCCCATTCTGGGTGTCCTGCGAGACTACCGGCAGAGTATCCGTTCCAGGTGGATGTTCCCTTCTCCGAAAAAGGAGGACTCCCCACTGGACCCGGCCGCCGTCCGGAAGAAGCTGGCCAAGGTTCTGAATCGGGCGGACTGCAAGCACATCCGCTTTCACGACTTGCGGCATACCTTCGCCACCAACGCGCTGGAACATGGCATGGACATCAAGACGCTGTCCACCATCATCGGCCATGTGACGTCCGCCACCACACTGAACGTCTATGCCCATGTCACCGACACCATGCGGGAGAATGCCGCCGCCAGCATCGACCGGGGGATCGCCGGAATCGAACCACCGCGTCGGGCATCCTCCCCGGCTAAGCCAAAAGTCGCAAAAACGGACTTCCAGGCGGTGAAGGGGAAATACCGGAAGCCGGGAACGGGTTGTGTCAGTCAAATCGACGAACGCCTCTGGGAGGGCCGCTACTCCCCGAAAATCAACGGGAAACGAATGGCACGCAACGTCTACGCCCATACAGAGGCGGAGTGTGAAGAGAATCTGGCCAATATAATCCGGGAGATGAAAGCAGAAATCACCGCTGAGAAAGAGCGGCAAAAGCAGGCAGGACTGACAGGTTGAACAAACGGGCCCCCGAGGGCGAATCGCCCTTGGAGGCCCAAATTTTTTCTGACTGTGGCTGGCCGTGTGGTCAGGGGCAAAGCAAGTTTACATAACTCTCAAGTAAATTGCATAAAAAGTTATGAAAAAGCACCGTTTTCATTAGAAAGCGATGCTTTTTGTGGTGGACGATACAGGACTCGAACCTGTGACCCCCTGCACGTCAAGGAATTTGCCACAGCAGGCCTCTATCCGTTGCACCACAAACGATTGCCGCCTCTGATTTTTGACCTGTTGCAACAATTTTTGCAACAGGGTCTAAGATTTAGACCTCATTAGTCAATATAACCCCGCCTTGTGATACAGTTTTTATGGGCCCCTCGCAGATTGGCAATGTAATATGCTCCCCCTTAAAAACAAATTCACTGTTTCATCAAGGGGCGTATATCATTGAAGGTCACACTACTCTTATCTCATTGGTGCCTATACGCCATTAGCTTTTACGGTTACTTTTCTCCTCTCCGGCATAACCGGCGGGGTTCTTTGTCACGAAAAACAAGTCAGTCATCATTCATACGAATGGTGGCTTGAGATACAATGCCAAATGGCCTGCTGTCGAATAATACGGTTTTGGAAAACCACAGATGAAATCACGCGGTCCTTTCCTATATATAATATAATATATAAAATCCGAACTTATCCCCCGGCGGGAATGTGTTTGGATTTTTTATCAAAGACATCATCTGCTGATGCCTGCGGCTGCTGTCCACGGCGAGGTGCGAATGTACATAGCCTCGCTGGTCCTGGATGCTACAGAAGTACTGGGCAGGCAGAGAGTCCCGTGACTCTGATCAGTTGGGACGGCGGTCGGAAGAAGATCTCCATCAGGAAAGTTGCATTCCGCTGTGGTATCATTAGAGACACCGACGAATTATTCTTCAAACCGGGCAGACACATTTGTACAATTTGACATCAAAACTTGCAAACGTTTGCAAGTTTGTAATCAGTTTTAACCAATAGGGCCCAGTTCCTTTTGCATAACGTGACAAGAAATCTGTACCCATAAAAAATCTCTTGAAAGCGCGTTGCCAATTTGAACCGCAATGTTATAATGAACGTATCAAAACATTTATTGCTTTTATGGAAATGGGCTGTGGATATGTCTGTTACAATCAAAGATATCGCACGCGTCTGCGATGTTTCTTATTCCACTGTTTCTAGAGTCTTGAACAAGAAGAACGTCCGACAGAACGCAAAAAATGACCACATTTTAGCAACAGCAAGGGCTCTGGGATATACACCGCACAACATTGCCCGGCAGTTGGTGACAAAAGAAAAGGATACCATCGGAATGATCATCCCCGATGTATCGAATCCGCATTACTCTGAGATCACAAAGAGCGTGCAGGATTATGCCAATGGCCTGGGATATCAGGTACTTATTTCCAACACTGACTGGGACATAGTAAAAGAGGCTGCGGCGAAAGACTCCCTCCTAGCAAAAAATGTGGCTGGCATTATTGTGATGCCAGTATGCGACCGCAGCCATGTGATTTTTCGTTCGATGGAAGTCCCCACGGTATTTTTGGGGACTAGAACAGAAGAAAAGCATATTGATTATGTGGTTATGGACAACATTAAGGCGGCTATGGATGCGACAGAATATCTAATTAGCCGCGGGTGCAGAAACCTGGCCTATCTTGGTCGTAAGATCTCCAATTACTCTTCTCGGGATCGATTGGAAGGATTTCATAGGGCATCGGAACGCCATGATCTTTTAGCTAGATCGGTTGCAATTCAGGCAGAGAGCCTGCAATTTCCGGGAGGCAGGGACGAGGTCAGGATGCTTTTGAACCGTGTGCCACGACCAGATGGAATTATTGCATTCAACGATCAGTTGGCGATCGGCGTGCTGGATGGCATTGCGAAGAGCGGCTATACGGTCGGCAAGGATATCTTGGTGATCGGCTTTGATGATTTGCAAATATCAGCGCTTCCGCAAATCGATCTTACAACGATCACTCCGCCTAAAAAGGAGTTGGGGAAGGCTGCTGTGGACCTTGTTCTGTGGCGTCGTAGAAATCCCAATGCGGAGCGGAAGAGCATTGAGATCTCATCCAGAATGATTATCCGAAAAACTACTTAGAACGTATCAAATAATGAGCAGATTGAAGGAAGTTGTTTTTTGTAAAATTTGCAAACGTGTGCAAGTTTTGCTTAAATGATTGGGGAAGAAAGGAGCGACTAAGGACAGCATCAGCAAGCATTTTCGGGACAAAGGGCCATCATGAACTTTTGTTTGGTTAGATGGCACCGAAGCGCGTAAACGGGCATTTCCAAAACACAACATCTACAAGGAGCAGAAAGGAGTTACTTAGAAGCGAAGCCAAATATGATATGATGGGCGCACGGATAAGCAGATGACGATCACTTCTTCTTGAAGTTGTTCGATGACAGCTGCAAACCCTACATCAGAAATCCTTCATCCCACAGCTTTTATGATTGACCCAAATCTTACATAGTTTGGGTCGCACAGTTTACATTCAACTTTTATACTTAACCATGGACCTCATCTCGGTTAGGTGATGACAAAGCACGTAAACGAGCATTTTCAAAACACAACATTTACAAGGAGCAGAAAGGAGTTACTTAGTATTATGATGAGACGTTTTTTTGCGGGAACCCTTGCTTGCCTGATGGTGTTGGGCCTGGCAGCGTGTGGACAGGTAGAAGATACGAAGACACCGGCTTCTGATGGGAATGCTTCAGAGAAGGTCGTGCACGTTTTTACGAAAAAGCGAGAATGGAATTGGGACCGGATCAAGGAGGCTTTTGAGGCTTCACACCCTGGGTATGTATTGAATGTTGACATCACGGAGGCTACGGATTATTACAATTTGCTCAAAACCTATGTCACTACTGGCGATCTGCCCGATGTGATTCAGACGATTCCGGGATCGACGATCGACCTCTGGAAAGAGTATTTAGTGGACATCAGCGATCTGGAATGCTTCGATAAAATGGACCCGGAGATCACGAATGCGTATTATGTGGACGGGGCCCACTACGGAGTCCCGCTGTTCGCAGAATATCACGGCGTCATTTACAATATGACATATCTGGAGCAAGTTGGCTTTAGCGACGCCCCAAAGACGATTGATGAGTTTGTAGCGTTGAATAAGGCGCTGATTGCTGCCGGACTGCCCACAGGTATTTCCCCCTGGAAGAGTGCGACTGCTATGATCGCACACATGACGGCACCGATTTTTGGAGCAAAGGACAACAGCTTGAGCTATTACCAGGGTATCCAGAGCGGCACAGTCGATCTGACGAGCGACAAAGATTGGGGAATGTTTTTGGATTATATTGATGCCGTTCGGCAATATGGCAATGCCGACGCTTTGAATACCGACAACACTACGGAGCGAAATGCCATGTACGCCGGTGAGTATGCTTGGTATGGGCACGACGGTTCCTGGGTGACTCCAGCCTTGCGAGCAACCAATCCTGAGATGGAGCAGAATTTGCGGCTGGGAGTATATCCGTATTCCAGCAACCCGAATGAGAACAAAATTGGTGTCAGTACCCAGAGTCTGAGCATTATGAACACTGAAAACGTGGAGGCAGCAAAAGTCTTCGTGGATTGGCTGTTGGGCTCCGACGAAGGCACGGATATTCTGGTTAAAGACTGTAATACCGTAGTTTTGCGCACGGATTATGAGATGAGCGCCGAAGACGTGGGGGCACTGGCCGTTCAAGGACGCGAACTGAGCGCAAACGGCTATGGAGCAAACAATTTCAGAAATATGCCAGACTCCGTTATAGCTAACTGCGCAAATAGCCTCCAGAAGTACATTGCCCAGGTCATTGATCGCAATGGTCTCTTGAATGAGGTTGCGAAAAACATTCAGAACGGCTGATACCCGGTTGTGCAGCGGATCTTAGCAGGGTGACGTTCTTAGCTTATGCAGCATGCTGCATGGAGATCGGCAGCATGCTGCATAGAGATCGTTGGAGTTCATGTGATTGGTTTGTCCTACCATCTGAAAACTCTAGCTTAGTACGACTGCAATTCTTTTGATGGGAGGAATTTCCATGGACCGTAAAAACCGAAGTTCATCAAAAAAACAGTGGAATTTTTGGATCTATGAGTTGGTATTTTGCGGTGTCATCACCGTGATGTTTCTGCTCATGAAAATCATTCCCTTTTTTCTCAGCATTGGATACGCGTTTACTGACTGGAATGGAGTTTCGGGCGTCGTAAAGTTCAATGGTGTTCAAAACTTCATCAGACTGTTGGGTGACACGCAATTTTGGTATTCCCTCCGATTTACTCTGGCGCAGTGTTTGGTGGCGGTCATTTCTGCAAACCTGTTTGGCTTTTTCCTGGCCTATTTTTTGGTAAAGCCATTAAAAGCGCGTGGCTTCTTGCGCGCAGGCTTTTATCTGCCGAACGTGATCGGTGGATTGGTCTTGGGCTTTATTTGGCAGTTTGTTTTTCTGAAAGTATTTCCCGCCATTGGCGAGATGAGCGGAATCAGATTTTTTAAACTGATGTGGCTAGGAACACCTGCTACTGCATTCTGGGGGTTATGCATTGTACAGGCGTGGTCGTTTGTCGGCTACTATATGCTGCTGTACATTGCGGGCTTTACAGCCTTGCCCGGTGATTGCCTGGAATCCGCCAAAGTGGACGGAGCAAATGCCCGTCAGACGTTATTCCACGTCATCATTCCTCTCATGCGAAATACGTTTACCCGGTGTCTGTTTTTGAGCATTGTAAATAGCTTCAAAATCTATACCGTCAATATGGCGTTGACGAACGGCGGACCCTGGGGATCTTCCGAAGGAATCGCCATGAACATTTATAAGACAGCGTTTACTGAGAATAGCATGGGATATGGATCGGCAAAGTCGCTTGTTTTTACGATATTTGTGATCCTGTTTACAGCCTTGCAACTGTATTTGACTGGTAAGGGGGAGGCAGATGCACGATGAAGACTAAACGCTATAACAATGCGCTTTCTTTGGCTTTCTTACTTCTCTTGATTTTCGTGTTGCTCCCCTTCTGCCTGATTGTACTGAATTCTTTCAAGTCCTTACTGGAGATCGCGCAAAACATCTTGGGCCTGCCGGCATCATTCAGCTTGGATAATTACATCCGTGCTTGGAAGATTCTGGACTACCCCCATGCATTCTTAAACACACTGATCGTGACGATCCTTGGCAATGCGGGCCTCATCGTCTTTGGCACGATGACTGGATATTGGCTTGCAAGGCACAGAACCAGACTCAATCGCTTTCTCTATATCCTGTTTTTAGGGGCAATGGCGATTCCTTTTGAAGCATGTATGATACCCATCATGCGGGTGACCAGCATGTGTCATTTGAACCGCAGTTTGTTAGGACTGGGTGTTTGCTATTGGGGATTGGGTGCATCCACAGTCGTATTCTTGACGTACGGTGCCGTGCTGAACATTCCGTATGAGTTAGAAGAATCCGCCACTATTGATGGATGCAGTCGTTTACGTCTGTTCTGGCAAATCGTATTTCCTCTGCTGAAGCCGATCGTGATCACCTTTACAATTATGAACACGTTTTGGTTTTGGAATGACTACCTGATGCCACAGCTGATGTTGGGCAGAAGTAGTAAACTCTATACCCTTCAACTGACTATGCGTTCCATGTTTATGGAGTATTTCACAATGTGGGACGTGGCTTTGGCTGGATTGGTATTGATCCTGATTCCTACAATCATCTTCTTCCTAATTGCGCAGAAGAAAATCGTAGAAGGACTAATGTCTGGCTCTGTAAAGGGTTAAACATGGAGGTAAAAAATGAAAGGTAACAAATATAACGATGGTCTACTGGCGGCACTGGAACACAAAAATGTGCTAATAATGGCTCACCGGGGTGTTTCTTGTGCAAATATCGTGGACAATACCATAGAGAGTTACGATGCCGCTATTCACCAGGGCGCAGATATTGTGGAGGTAGATGTGTGTGCCTCTCTGGATGGAGACCTTTTTGTGCTCCACGATGGCATGGAGCCAGTTGTGCTGGGGCAGCAAGAGAGCATCATCCATATGCATACGCCGGAAATACGGAAACTTCGCTATCTCAACAAAAACAACACCCGTATCGATCATCCGATCAATACCTTAGATGAGGTCTTGGAACACCTGAAGGGACGTTGCCTCATCAATATCGATCGGGGATGGAATTCTTGGGACTCGATCTTCAAGGCTGTTCTCCGCCATGGGATGGCAAACCAGATCATTTTCAAGAGTCCGCCCGAGAAGCGGTATCTCCAGCACATGGCCGATCAGAGCGAACCGTTTTTGTATATGCCGATCGTATGGTATCCGGAAGAAGTGACTTTAGCGGAACAATACGATTTAAACATGGTGGCCGTTGAGGTCATCGGATATCGTGAAGATGCCCCGATTATGGATGCCGCTTATCTGGAAAAGCTGAAAGAAAAAGGATTGGTGCGCTTGATCAGTTCGCTGACGTTGGCCAACCCTCTGGAAGACGTAGAGGCGGAGTTCCGGAAGTGGGGACAGTCCCGTATGAAAGGCGCTGTGCTCGACCGCAACATTCTGTTGTCCGGTGGCCACGATGATGACACGTCGATTCTCGGCGATCCAGACAAGGGCTGGGGCTGGTTGGTAGAGCGGGGGTTCAATGCGATTCAGACAGACTGGACATTGGCCCTGAATCTCTACCTCCACGAAAAGGGATACAATCTTTAATTGAGTTTATTAGGGGAGACGGCATCATCACAATCTGCGTTACCAGAGGTCATATCCACCATGGGACCGCGAGGAGCCTGCGGTATCTCACAGAGAAATATGCGGGTATGTACCAAGCTGTGCCTGCGGATGCGGAGACACTTTGAGAGCAGGAGTTGGCTTGATTGCAGCCGTCGCAACTATCAAAGCGTCCAATTTTGATACAGAGTGCCGCCTCCACCGCGGTGTCGTAAGGCATCCAAGGGCAATCGCAGACAGACTGTTTTCTGAAAGAGTGGTAAATCAGGATCGCACATAAATTAGGTATAACCGCAGTTACAGGGGTAAAATATCCCGTTAGCCAATCAGTGCGACTCTGAATGTATTCCATACCACAGTTTTCGGATCCAGATCAAAAAGGAGGAATACCGCAGGCCTGCGGTGCGGCAGTGTGGAGACCTGCCGTAAGCCGTGTTGTTTTGACAACCGGGAGAAAGCGTATGCGGAGGCATCGCTTTCAGGGTCCTATTGCCATGGCAGAAGTCATTTTAAAGAATATCAAGAAGATCTATCCCCATCAGGAGCCTAAGAAAAAGGAGAAGGGCGAGCCGGAGAAAAAGACCAACCTCCAGATCACGGAGGAGGGCGTTCTGGCCGTTGATAACTTCAACCTGCACATTCAGGACAAGGAATTCATCG
>ENA-UEQW01003360-UEQW01003360.1-human-gut-metagenome-genome-assembly--contig:-NODE-3360-length-11104-cov-3.982951_pt1 | contig 11104 bp, 6 predicted proteins | sample MGYA00242947_ERZ507947 | MGnify/ENA primary metagenome ERZ507947 (study PRJEB26167, sample SAMN06115421) | human gut metagenome | host: Homo sapiens | place: China:Guizhou | collected 2015-03-17... | reverse complement strand
ATACTACTTGAATATCATACAAAATATCATGGAAATAAAGTTGAATTTGAAGCAGGCCGGAGTACTGGCCATAGCGGCCATGGCGGCTTTGAGCGTGCAGGCTCGTGGAGGAAAACGCTTGTCGGAGTATGTGAACCCGTTTATCGGGGCTACGACGAACACACAAATGGCCAAGGCCGAACATGGGTTGGGAAAGACCTTTCCCGGTGTGGCCACGCCGTGGGGCATGACGCAGGTCAGCCCCAATACCATTACCGGAGGCGACAACGGTTCGGGGTACAGTTATGAACATACGACCATCGAGGGCTTTGCCTTGACCCAGAGGAGCGGTATCGGATGGTATGGCGATTTTGGGAATTATTTAGTGATGCCCACCACGGGACCTTTGCATACGTATCGCGGCGAGGCGGAACGTCCGGAGGAGGGCTACCGTTCGCGTTACGATAAGGAGAGCGAGACGGCACGTGCAGGATATTACGCTGTCCGCCTGACCGATTATGACATCCGGGCGGAACTGACGGCCACGCCTCACGGTGGGGTCATGCGTTTCACTTATCCGGAAAACGAATGTTCGCGCATTCAAATCGACTTGGCCCGCCGTGTGGGCGGTACGTCTGTCCGGCAGTACGTGGAGCGTGTGGATGACTATGCTATCCGCGGATGGATGCGTTGCACGCCCGACGGAGGCGGTTGGGGCAACGGGGGAGGGAAGGCCGATTATACGGTCTACTTTTACACCCGTTTCAGCAAGCCGTTGGAGCGTTACGGCGTATGGTCGGCCGAGTTTCCTGAGGGTATGGGGCGCAAGTTGGAAAACGTGACCTCGCCGGAATTTGCCGAGGCGGTGCGCCGGGCGAAGGTGACGGACCGTCCCGACCGCATGGAGGGAGACCATTTGGGATTTTATACGGAGTTCCCCACGCGCGAAGGCGAACAGGTGCTGATGCGCACGGCCATCTCCTTTGTCAGTCTGGAAGGAGCGGAGGCGAACTTCAAAGCCGAATTGAAGGGAAAGGACTTCGAACGGTATTGCGAAAAGGCGGCTGCGCTGTGGGACGAGGCCTTGTCGAAAATCAAAATCTCCGGGGGGACGGAGGATGAGCGCACGATTTTTTATACTTCGCTGTACCACACGATGATAGACCCGCGCGACTATCGCGACGTGACGGGTGAATACGTGGGAGGAGACCGGCAGGTGCACAAGACCGACGCATTCAAGAAGCGTACGGTGTTCAGCGGTTGGGATGTGTTCCGCAGTCAGTTCCCCCTGCAAAACCTTATCAATCCGGAGGTGGTGAACGACATGATCAACTCGTTTGTCACTCTGGCCGAGGAAAACGGTACGGGAGTGTACGAACGTTGGGAGTTCCTGAACGCTTACAGCGGCTGCATGTTGGGTAATCCGGCCATAGCCGTCATCGTCGATGCCTATATGAAAGGCATACGTGGATACGACGTGGAGAAAGCTTACCGCTTTGCCCGTCAGACAGCCGACCGCATCGGGCACCATCCGGAACTGGGATATTCGCCCGGCGGCAGCGGCATATCGGAAACGTTGGAATACGGATACTTCGATTGGTGTGTGGGCGAATGGGCCGAGGCTTTAGACAAGACGGAGGATGCCGGCATCTATCACCGGCGCGGACAGGCATACCGTAAAATCTTCGACAAGGAAAAGGGATGGTTCCGCGTGCGCAACGCCGACGGCTCGTGGGCGGACTGGCCGGAAAAAGGACGCTTGCAGGAGTGGTACGGTTGCATGGAGTGCAATCCCTACCAACAGGGTTGGTTCGTGCCGCACGACGTGTCCGGCATGGTGGAAATCATGGGCGGTCGCGACAAAGTGCTGGCCGATCTGGAATCCTTTTTTGAAAACACGCCGCGCGAATTCTATTGGAATCCCTATTATAATCATGCCAATGAACCCGTGCACCACGTGCCTTTCCTCTTCAACCGCTTGGGGGCGCCGTGGCTCACGCAGTACTGGACGCGTGTGATTTGTGCCGACGCTTACAAGAACAGTCTGGCCGGGCTGTGCGGCAATGAGGATGTGGGGCAGATGTCGGCCTGGTATATCTTGGCTTCTGCGGGGTTCCATCCGCTTTGTCCGGGCGAGACGCGTTATGAGTTGACAGCCCCTGTGTTCGACCGCGTGGAAATCGCGCTCGACCGCCGTTATGCCAAAGGCCGTAAGTTTGTAGTCACTACGGAGGGGAATGCGCCCGACGCCTGTTACATCCAGTCGGCCACGCTGAACGGCAAGCCTTACAACCGTTGCTACATCGACCACGAGGATATCGTCCGTGGCGGTGAGTTGCACTTCGTGTTGGGGCGCACGCCGAACAAGCAGTGGGGTGTGGAATGAGCGGCCGTACGGCAAGTCATATAGGAATGGAGAGAATCGCAAAATTGTCCATGTGATAAGTGATTCTCTCCATTTCGGCTTTTAGTGAAACGGACTTACTTTGCAGACGAATAATCATTCTTAAATCTATATGGCGATATGGCTCAAAAAATCATGTTATCTTTGGCGGTATTCTTTTGCTGGACGTTTGCCCTGAAAGCGGAAGAGTACAAATTGTCTTCGCCCGACAAGAGACTGGAGGTGAAGCTCCGTGTGGAGGGGCGTACGGAATTTGAAGTGTGGTACGATAAGGTGAAGTTGGTGGAACCTTCGGTGATAGGGATGAACCTGTCCGACGGGCGTCACGTGGGAGGCGACCTCGTGACCTCTGTGAAGAAAGACCGTGTGAACCGCAAGATAGACGTCGTGGCGGGGAAAAACAAGACCCTGAAAGAGGCGTACAATGAAATCGTGCTGTCTTACGGCACGGACTACGACCTGGTCGTGAGAGCCTACAACGAAGGGTGGGCTTACCGTTTCGTGACGCACTGGGACAAGGAAATCATTATCAACAGCGAAGATGCCGTGTTCAATTTCGCTTTTACCCCTACGGTGTATTTCCCGGAGTGCGACAGCAATACCGCACCCGAGCGTGAACAGTCGGGCAAGGTGCACCAGATTCATCAGGGCTACCGTAATTTCGAGCGGCTTTACAAGGTGTATCGTTCGCCGGGTGAGATTCCGGCCGGCCGTTTTTCCGTTTCTCCGGTGCTCTTCGAGTTTCCCGGCAAGCCCTACAAGGTGGTGGTGACGGAATCGGACACTTACGATTATCCCGGCTTGTATATGGAAGCCGCCGGGCAGAATGCCATGCGCGGAAAGTGGGCGGCCTACCCCAAAGAAGTGATGGATGGGGACCCGTCGAACCCTTACCGTTGGTATTCCAACCATCTGGTGATTTCACGTGAGGATTACATTGCAAGGACGGGAGGCGACCGCACGTTCCCGTGGCGCGTCATGATCGTGTCCGACGACGACAGGACGTTGTTGAACAATGAGCTGGTCTACATGCTGGCCGAACCTTGCAAGATTGAGGATACCTCGTGGATACAACCCGGAAAGAGTGCTTGGGAATGGTGGCACAAAGCCGTGGTGGAAGGCGTGGACTTCCCGGTGGGGAACAAACATCTTTCGTTGCAACTTTATAAATACTATGTAGACTGGGCTTCGGAGAACGGTATAGAGTACATGACGCTCGATGCCGGATGGAAAATGGAGTACATCAAGGAATTGTGCGACTATGCCCGGGGGAAGAACGTGAAGATATTGGTTTGGACTTGGGCCAGTTGTCCGCTGGAGAATCCGAACGATTGGATCAAGCAGATGCACGAGTGCGGGGTGGCGGGTGCCAAGATTGATTTCTTCGAACGCAACGACCAGATTGCCATGCGCTGGGGGCGCGAATTTGCCGAACGGTTGGCACAGTACCGGATGGTGGCCATCTTCCACGGTTGTCCCGTACCGGTGGGCTTGAACCGTACTTACCCCAACGTGATGAATTATGAGGCCGTGAGAGGGGCTGAATGCAATTTCTGGGAAAAGACCATCACGCCCGAATACCATACACGTTTCCCCTTCATCCGTTCATTGGCCGGACCGGAAGATTACACGCCGGGCGGCATGCGCAACGTGACGCCCGAAGAGTTCCAACCGCGTGACCGGGACAGCATCCCTCCGATGAATATGGGGACGCGTTCGCATGTCTTGTCCATGTATGTCATATTCGACCATTGGATCGGTTACCTGTGCGACGCGCCTTCGGAATATAACAAATATCCCGACATCTTGGATTACCTGTCGAAAGTTCCTTCGGTATGGGACAAGACCCTTCCGCTCGATGCCCGTTTGGGCGAGTACATCGTGATGGCCAAACAAACCGGTAAGGATTGGTACGTGGGCGGCATGACGAACTGGACACCGCGCAGCGTGACGGTGGACTTCGGTTTCCTGAAACGCGGGAAGACCTACCGCGCTGTGGTTTTCAAGGATAAACCGGAGTCGGGCGACCATCCGACAACGTACGCCTGCGAGACGATGAATGTGGACCGGAATACGAAACTGACGTTGGATATGGCTCGTGGAGGTGGCTTTGCAATTCGTCTGACGGAAGAATGAAAGTAAGGTTTTATGCGAAAGGCCGCAGAAGGATATGTCCTTCTGCGGCCTTTCGCATGGCGGGTGCCGTATCTTCAGGGAGCCTCTTGTGTACTGAGGATTTTCAGGAGCTGCTTTTCGCGTTGGAGTTCTTTGGTATCCTTGTCCGGTGATATCAGCATCATGCTCCGTATGATATCCTCGTTGCAGCAAGTGTAATTGTAGTATTCCAACAGTTCCCCGGTCAGTCGTTCTTTGGGTATCACCTCTGTGCACAAGTCGGCAAACTCTTCCAGTGGGATTTCGTCGCCTTGCCGGACAAAGAGAATGCGCCGGGCGATCGGATTGCGGTTATAGTCGTGTGTCAGATAGATTCCTTTCATGATTTGGGGATACTCGATGATGGGCAGTTGCAGGTAGACCACCTTCAGGGCAAGTTGCAGGCGTTTTTGTTCGTTGAACATCAGATAACCGATTTGAAACGGCGAGAACAGCCCCACGCCAATATAATAGTCGCCCGACAGGTTCTGGCAATAGACTTTGGGCTTGGTGTCACCGTCTACGATAGAGGATATCATATAAGGCTCCACTTTCAGTCCGTCGGAGTAGGACGAAGAACTGTAAGACTGGTAAAGTCCGGTATAGATGCCGGCATTGGGCAGGTATTTGATGGCTTCTTTCTCGATGTCGTCCAGAAAAGGTCGTCCGCCGTTTTTGTTGGAAACGAAACGTGGCTCGATGTGGCTCACTTTGTCGTACAATTCGTCGAGGCAACCTTGCAGTTTGCGTTTCGACACGTTGTTGACTTGTTGCAGCCCTTGGTCTAACGCACTTTCCGTGCCGCATCCTCCGGAGAGCAGATTGATGTAGGTGGGGAGCACGGAAGCATAGAGCGAGGAGAGTACGCTGGATGCTATGCCCGTCTCTTCGGAGATGTCCTTCATCCGTACACCGGCTTCGCGCAGTTTCTTCATTCGTTCGTAGAGTGATACCAATTTGTCCATACGTATGTTCTTTTGGGCAAAGGTACGTTTTCCATGTTACAAACCTGTTGCTTTCGTGCTTCATTACCGTGAGATGAATGTTACATTATAAATACGGGTTTGGACGGACGTATGATATATAATGAATTAATTTTTTCAGATGGCGGTTTGGGATAGTTTTGGAGCCGGAAACAAAACTATGGTTATGGAACAAATCGTAAAGAACAAAAGATTTTCGGATGCGTTGCTCATCCTGTGGGCGGGCGGTGCGGCCTTGCTTTCCTACTCTTTGGTGTATGCCTTGCGCAAACCTTATACGGCGGCTTCGTTCGAGGGGTTTGATTTTTTCGGCACGGACTACAAGGTCGCGGTGACGACGATTCAGATTTTAGGTTATGTGATAGCCAAGTTCTTTGGCATCAAGTTGATTTCGGAGTTGAAGAAGGAGCGTCGTTTCAAGTTTTTTGTCTGTTCGGCGGTAGCAGCCGAGGCTGCTTTGGTAGGCTTCGGCCTGTTGGCTCCTCCGTTCAATGTGGCGGCCATGTTTTTGAACGGCTTGTCGCTCGGTTGTATGTGGGGCGTGATATTCAGCTTTATCGAGGGACGCAAGGTGACGGATATGTTGGCCAGTCTGTTGGGGGTAAGCATGGTGTTCAGTTCCGGTGTGGCTAAGAGTTTCGGCTTGTTTGCCATGAACGAGATGCACGTGGGACAGTTTTGGATGCCTGCCGTGATTGGAGCTTTTGCTTTGCCTCTTCTCGTTTTTATGGGGTATATGTTGAAGCGTCTGCCACAGCCTACGGAAGAGGATATTGCGCTGCGTAACGAACGTGTGACATTGGACGGAAACGGACGTAAGCTCTTGTTCCGAAGTTACGCTCCGATTCTTACTTTGTTGTTCGTGGGCAACTTCATGTTGCTGGTGCTGCGCGATATCAAGGAAGATTTTCTGGTCAATATCCTGGATATGAGCAATCAGTCTTCTTGGCTTTTCGCCCAGGTGGATACGATTGTTACGTTGGTCATCCTCGGGATATTTGCCGCTTTCATCTTCTTCCGCAGCAATATTCGGGCTTTGATGTGCTTGATGGGACTGGTCATTGCCGGTTGTTTGGTCATGACATACGTGTCACTGAATTATGAGGCATTGGATTGGCAGCCGGTAGTGTGGTTGTTTGTGCAGAGCCTGTGCCTCTACATTGCCTATCTGACTTTTCAGACGATTTTCTTCGATCGCTTCATCGCTTGTTTCCGCATCAGGGGAAACGTGGGTTTCTTCATCGCCATTATCGACTTCATCGGCTACATGGGTACGGTGACTCTGCTTTCCACCAAGGAGTTTTTGAACTTCGACATGGAGTGGTTTGCGCTTTACAACCACATGGCATGCGCGGTCGGCGCGGTTTGTGCGGTCTTGTTCACAGTGGCTGCCGTATTGATTTATAAACGGTATTCCGCTCAAGGGCGTAGAAAAGAACAGACGGAGCGTACGACTTTGTATATGAATCCTCAATATAATGCGATTTGACGATGAAACAGGATTATGATGTGATAATTATCGGTGGCGGTTTGTTGGGATGCGCCACGGCTTACCAGTTGGCCAAACGTAAGGCGGGGAAGGTGTTGTTGTTGGATGCCAACGAGATAGCGTCGCAGGCTTCGTCCCGTGCAGCCTGCCTGTTGACACGGGCGCGTACCAAACCGGCTTTGATGGAAATGGTGCAGGAAACGTATGATTGCATTGATGAAATAGAGCGCCTTTTGGGGGAATCGCTCGAACTGCAGCAGTGCGGCAGTGTGACCATCTCTTCGTCCGACGCATCGCTGAAAGAACTCGAAGCATTGGAAGAAGCGGCCGTACGTTTCGGAATACCGAATGAACGTATCGACCGGAGGCGTTTGAAAGAACTTCTTCCTTGGATGGAGGTCTCGGCGGTAGAAGAGGCACTTTACATGCCTACGGATGCGTTTATAGATTGTGCTTTGTTATGTTCCGGTTATGCACGTGCTGCACGAAGTTTCGGGGCGGAATTGCGTCCGAATACGAAAGTAAAAGCCATTGTGGCTGTTGGAGACAAGATGGCAGGAGTGGAGTTGGCGGACGGGGAAAAAGTATTGGCGCCGGTTGTCGTGAATGCCGCAGGCTCGTGGGCCAACCTGTTGATGCGTCCTTTAGGGGTAGGGCTTCCTTTTACTCCGGTGCGGAGTCATTTTTGGATTACGGGAACAAACCCCGGGCGTTTTCCGGCAAACCATCCTTTTACGGTGATTCCCGATGCCCGTGCTTTCACCCGTTCGGATGTGGGGGCGTTGATTATCGGCTTGCGCGAAAGTGAATGCCAAGCCTTCAATCCCGACACATTGACGGATAAGCTGGAGGATTTCGATTTCAATAAGGCGGCCGAATGGAAAGTGCTCGACGAGTGTGCCCCGTTGCTACAGCGTTATCTTCCGGACATAGAAACTCTGGGTATCGCGCATTATGTGGCCGGGCCCTCATGTTACGTGCCGGATGCCAAATTCATTATCGGGCAGGTGCGTCCATACGAAGGGTTGTATGCCGTAGCCGGATGCTGCGGAGGAGGCGTGGCTGCCGGTGGAGGTATGGGACGCTTGGCCGCAGAATTGATTTTGCGGGAAGAGCCGTTTGTGGATCCGGCCGGGTTTGCACCGGACCGTTTCGGGGCAGTGGACCCGTTTTCGGTTGAGTTTCAAAAAAGGTGTGCGGATGCCCGTTCCAATAAAAAAGGTGGATAGGGTTCGGATATATGGAAGATAAAAAAGCGAAAGATATGAAGCGGTATATTGTATTCTTAAAGCAAGTGCCTTTGTCTACAAAGGTAGAGATGGACCCTGTAACCCGGACGCTGAAGCGTTCGTCGGCCATGACCCGGACAAATCCTGATGACTTGTATGCCTTGCAGTTGGCAGTAAAATTGAAAAGGCAGACAGGGGCTGAGATCGTGGCGGTAAGCATGGGACCCGCTTCGGCGGAAGAAGTGCTCCGGGAGGCTTTGCAAAGAGGGGCGGATAAGGCGGTTTTGTTGTCCTCCAAGGCATTTGCCGGAAGCGATACGTGGTGTACGAGCCTGGTACTGGCGGCAGCCGTGCGCAAGTTGGGTGAATACGACTTGTTGCTTTTCGGGAAAATGGCGGTGGATGGCGATACGGCACAAGTAGGGCCTGAGGTAGCCGGACAGTTGGACATTCCCCAAGTGACGCATTTGACGGAGGTTTCGGACATATCGGATACTTGTATGTGTGTGAGGAAGAAGGCCGGTCGTTTATTCCAGCGTATGGAGGTGGATTTACCTTGTGTCGTGACGGTTGGTCGGGAGACGGGGGAACTGGATTGTCCCACACTGACCGGTTGGCGGTGGGCTCAATGGCAGACCATCCTTCATTGGGATGAATGCGACTTGGGACTGAAACCTTCGCAGGTCGGATTGCAGGCATCTCCTACTCAAGTAGTGTCTACCATGGTGCCTCGACGGAAGAAAGACGTGGAATGGCTTCCCGACGGGGAAAAGTTTTTTGCAGTCGTCCGTGAAAGCATGAGACGCGGAATTAATTTTTAAAAAGCAAGATGAAAATGAATAAAGATAAGGATTTTATACTTCAATTACAGGCCGGGCAATGTGTATCCTGCGGAATATGTGCCGAAAGTTGTGCCTATGGGGCTATCCGTATGGGCGACTTTCCGGAGGTGGATGAAGAGAATTGCCGGTTGTGCGGCGGTTGTGTGCAGGCTTGTCCGGTTGGAGCTTGGGTGATGCAGCGTCAAGACGAAAGGCAGGAACAGCCTGTGGATGATTCCAATGGCATTTGGGTGTGGGCGGAAGTCATGGACGGAGCTTTGGCACCGGTAAGCCGGGAACTTTTGGGAAAGGCTGTGGCACTTGCGGCTTGCCGTCCCCAACCGGTCGAGGCTGTACTGATAGGCGGTGAGGTGGCTGCATGGGCGGATGAGTTGATAGCCGCCGGTGCAGACTGCGTGCACGTGGTGGAGTCTCCGCTTCTATCGGATTTTGTGGAGGAAAACTATACGGAGGTGTTGGCCGGCTTGGTGCGCAAACAGCATCCTTCGGTCTTGCTTATCGGGGCTACGCCATGCGGTCGTGGTTTGTCCGCACGATTGGCTGCTGTACTGCATACCGGATTGACGGCAGATTGTACGGAGTTGGAAATGGATACGGACAGCGGACTGTTGCGCCAAATACGCCCGGCTTTCGGAGGAAATCTGATGGCTACGATTGTCAACCCCGTTTGTAGGCCGCAAATGGCTTCCGTACGTCCCGGGGTGATGAAAGCCCGGCAGAGGGATACTTCGAGGAAGAGAGATATCGTCTATCATGCTTATGAGGTCGGAAGAGCCGACAGCCGTGTTCGCGTGTTGGAGACCGTGGCGGAAGAAGTGGGCGGAACTTCGCTGAACGACAGTTCTATTATAATAGGTATAGGACGAGGCGTGAAAACGCGGAGATGTGCCGATGAAATCCGGAAGTGGGCCGAACGTATCGGTGCGACGGTGGCCGGGTCTCGTGCGGCAGTGGAAGCCGGGTTGGTGGACGCTTCCGTGCAAGTGGGGCAGACCGGGCATACGATAGCTCCGGATTTGTATATCGCCATCGGTATCAGTGGACAGATACAGCATACGGCGGCCATCACCGGAGCGCGTTGCGTGATAGCCGTTAACCCAGACCGTACGGCTCCGATCTTCAATGTGGCGGATTATGGTTGGGCAATACCTGTGGAAGAGGCACTTCCGCAATTCATGAACATTTTGAACCGGTGCGTATGAGAAAATGGATGGCATGCGTGTGGTTGGGCATGGGAAGTTGCTTTATGACGGCACAGGCGGACGAACCTCTGACCGTGAAGTTTCGTTCGAGGGCATTGCTGGATGCCGCTGTGTCCGGTTATGGCAAGGAAAGTGTGCAGGGGTATTATCGCTTGGAAGATTTCCGTGTGGGCTTCAAAGCTACTTACAGACAATATGAAATGAAAGCCGACATTGGTTTGGGAGGAAACAAAGTAGCCATCAAGGATTTGTTGTTGAACTATCACTTTAAACATGGTGTCCTTTCGTTAGGAAATGCTTATGAACCTTATTCCATGGATATGCTCATCAGTACGGCAGACATGCACTTTCATCAGTCGGCCGGATCCGTATTGGCTTTTACGGACGGGCGCAAGCTCGGGTTAACCTATCATTCCAGTCTGCCATTTGGATATTGGGCTACGGGATTGTATACGCATAATGACATCAATAAAATCGGTGACGGACAGGTTAACGCTTTGGTTTCCACTTCGCGGGGCGTTTGGCGCAAGCGGTGGAAAGGGAATCTGTTGCATGTGGGCGGTGCTTTTTCTTTCCGTACCAAACCGGTGAATACGGTGGAACCGCCGACAAAAACTGTATCGAATGATGGCGTGACATCCATGTTCCCGTTTCCATTGATGGAAGCCACCGTGGACCGTTTAGGGACAGAACTCAAAGGCGTTTTTGAGATACTTTATACCTCTCCGCGTTTCATGGTACAGGGCACTCCGACTGCTGGAGTAGGGGAAGTTTAATAAGTTGAATAAGTTGAATGAGTTTAGACGCAGCGAGTAAAGGCGA
>ENA-UEQW01003356-UEQW01003356.1-human-gut-metagenome-genome-assembly--contig:-NODE-3356-length-11114-cov-6.006524_pt1 | contig 11114 bp, 9 predicted proteins | sample MGYA00242947_ERZ507947 | MGnify/ENA primary metagenome ERZ507947 (study PRJEB26167, sample SAMN06115421) | human gut metagenome | host: Homo sapiens | place: China:Guizhou | collected 2015-03-17... | reverse complement strand
ATGTGCTTGGCGCCACCGCCCGCACTTCGGGACTTTCACCCTGTAGAGTTCGCTCATGCCGAGCGCACATAGAAAACGGTCATGTTTCGAGAAGGAACACGACCGTTTGGTTTACCTTGAAACTGCGTTATTAGATGGATTCAGGTTCCATCTTGATCGCACCGCAGGGGCATTCGCTGGCGCAGACGCCGCAGCCCTTGCAGTAGTCGTAATTGAAGATGTAGGGGACGTTGTCGTCACCGGTCTTAATCACGGCGTTGTCCGGGCACACACCGTAGCAGTTGTCGCACTGCAGGCAGTTGCCGCAGGACATGCAGCGGCGAGCTTCAAACAAGGCGTTTTCTTCCGTTAAACCGTGCTGAACTTCATCGAAAGTGCTCTGACGGCGGACAAGGTCGAGCATTGGGCGAACGGTCTTGGGAGCATCCGAGTAATACCAGGTGTTGAGGCTTTCGAACGTGGCGATTTCCTTCTTAGGATGATCAACCGGTTCTTTGCCCTTTAGGTAGCAGTCAATGCCGTAGGCAGCCTTGTAGCCGTGGCCGATGGCAACGGTAACGTTTCTGTCTCCCGGGACCATGTCGCCGCCGGCGTAAATGCCGGGGACGCCGGTTCTCATGAAGCGGTCGACTTTAACAACGCCTTTTTCGATGTCGAGTCCGGGGATCTTATCGATGAGGCTCTGGTCGACGTTTTGACCGAGGGCTAGAACAACGGTATCGGCCTCGACGGTTTCGAATTCACCAGTCGGCTGAGGATTACCGTTTTCATCGAGTTCCATTTTTTCGATGCGGATTTCCTTCGGATTTTCTGCTTCTGTAATGGTGGAAAGCCATTTCACGGAAACGCCTTCCTGGAGGGCTTCTTCAACTTCGAAGTCATGAGCCGGCATCTTTTCGCGTGTGCGGCGATAGATGATCAGAGGCTCAGCACCCATACGCTTGGCAGAACGAGCGACGTCGATAGCGGTATTGCCGCCGCCGTAAACGACAACTTTACGGCCGAGCAGAGGCTCTTCTTCGCCTTCCATGGAGCGGAGAACGGAAACAGCGTCAAGCATGTGTTTTGCATCGCCGCCCGGGATGTAGGCGTTTTTAGCCATGCCGGCACCGACTGCGAGAAAGACTGCATCGTAACAGTGAGCCTTCTTTTCTTCTTCGATGTCTTTGACGGTTGTGTTCAGTTCGAGTTTGACGCCCAGATCAAGGATTCTTGCAATTTCCTGATCAAGCACTCGGCGGGGGAGGCGGTATTTCGGAATACCGTAGCGCATCATGCCGCCGGCCTCCGGGCTGCCTTCTTTGATTGTGACCTCATGGCCTTTGAGGGCGAGCTGATAGGCAGCAGAAAGGCCTGCAGGGCCGGAGCCTACGATCAAGACTTTTTTGCCTGTCTTCTGTTCGGGTTTGACGAACTTGTAGCCGTTTTCTAAGGCGTTGTCTCCGAGGAAGCGTTCGACAGAGTTGATGCCGACGGAAGCGTCCAGCTTACCGCGGTTACAAGCGCCTTCACAGGTGTGATAGCAAACGCGTCCCATGCAGGAAGGTAGAGGATTGCGCTTGGTTAAATGGCGCCAGGCTTTTTCATAGTTGCCGCTTTCGGCGTAGAAAAGCCAGCCCTGAATATCTTCGCCGGCGGGACACTGATGGTTGCAGGGAGGAAGCTTGTGGACGTAAGTCGGACGAAGCGTTCTCCAAGAGCCGGTACGGTTTTCCAAGGAAGTACCGACATCTAACGTAATAGCAAAAGGTTTTTTCATGGGATTAAGTCCTTAAACTTTGTCGGCTCGTTCGTCAGCCTGGACAGACGGCGGAATGATTTCAGGTTCTTCTTCGCCGAGAAGGCCGAATCTTCTGATATTTCTTTGAGCGATTGCCTGAATACGAGCAAACGCATCGGCGTCTCCCTTCGGTCCGAAGAGGTGAGCGTAGCGCTTCTGAAGTTTCATATAGTTTTCAACCGGCTGGAGCTGGCGAATCTTGGTGACTTTAGTGATTTCGCCGTATTCGGATTCGAATACCGGGAAGAGACCGGTCTCAACAGCGAGGCGTGCCAGTTTGACGGTGTCAGCCGATTTGGCTCCCCAGCCGAGCGGGCACGGAACCAAGATGTGGATGTAGCGTGCGCCATGGAAAGTCATGGCTTTTGCAACTTTTCTTTCCAAGTCTCTTAAGTCGGCAATTGTGGCTGTGGCAACGTAAGGAATGCCGTGAGCCATGGCGATAAGCGGTACGTCTTTACCTTGGCCGAAGGCGTTGCCGGGATGCTTGCCGACAATCTGTGTGGTAGCCGTACGGACAGCCGGCGGCGTAGCGGACGAGCGCTGAACACCTGTGTTCATATAGCCTTCGTTGTCGTAGCAGATGTAAAGCACGTCGTCGTTTCTTTCGAACATGCCGGACAAGCATCCGAAACCGATATCAGTCGTACCGCCGTCACCGCCTTGAGCGATTACACGGACCAGCGGTTTGCCGGATTTTTTTGCCTTGACGCGTGCAACTGCGGCCATACCGGAACCGACAGCGGCCGTGTTGCCGAAAAGAGAATGAAACCAGGGAAGCTGCCAGCTGGTTTCCGGATAAGGTGTGGAGAATACTTCCAGGCAACCTGTGGCGTTAGCAGCAATCAAGCGGCCCTCGGTCGCGCGCATAGCAGCGTCCACAGCATAGCGGGCGCCCAAGGCTTCGCCGCAGCCCTGACAGGCTCTGTGGCCGGAGTTCAAGGAGTTGTATCTTTCGATGTTGGCCTGTCCGCTTCTCTGATCGGGCTGCAGAAGACGGTTGCCGACCGTGAAAGTACCGGTCTGATAAAACTTAATCTGATGTTCGCTCATGGCTTAGAGATCTCCTTTGTGAAGGTCGGCAACGGCCTTAACAATGGCTTCGGCCATCGGGCCGGAGTGGCGTTCTTCTTGTTCGTGCTTCAGCTGGTCCTGAACGACTTTCTTATCGAGATCCAGGAATGTGAGTTCGGGAAGTTCACCTTTAAGAGCAGCGTCAAAAGCATTGTGCAGGCTGCGCTTAGTGATAGCACGGCCGCCGAGTCCGGAGATGACGCAGCAGATATCGAGGTCGGAGAGTTTACGGGTCGAACGGATTACGTCGTCGGTGACGACACCGCCGATACCGACCTGGAGAGAACGGTCAATCACGACTGCGGTCTTGGCGCCTTCGAGAGCTGTAAAGACTTCGGCAGCCGGGAAGGGGCGGTATGACTTGATTCCGAGAAGGCCGACTTTCTTGCCGTCTTCGCGCATTTCGTCAATAACATCTTTGATCGTGCCGATGACAGAGCCCAAAGCAACAACCATGACTTCGGCATCTTCAGCACGATAAAGATCAACCAAACCGCCGCTCTTGCGGCCGATGATTTCTTCGTATTCTTTGGCGACTCTGTCGATCACGCCGAGTGCCTGGAGGTGATGGGCGTGGGCAAGATAACGAACTTCGGTAAACGCTTCGGGACCGACCATTGCACCGATAGAAACCGGCTGTTCCGGATCCAAGCTCTGGCGAGGATCGTACGGAGGAAGGAATTGGTCAACTTGCTCCTGAGAAGGAATGTCCATTCTTTCGAAAGCGTGCGTTAAAACGAAACCGTCCATACAGATCATGACCGGAAGAGAGAGCTCTTCGGCAATCTTGAAAGCCTGAATATGGAGGTCGACCGCTTCCTGGTTGTCTTCAGCAAAAAGCTGGATCCAGCCGCAGTCGCGCTGGCTCATAGAGTCGGAGTGGTCATTCCAAATGTTAATCGGGGCACCGATGGCGCGAGAGGCGACGGTCATAACGATCGGGAGACCGAGGCCGGAGGCGTTGTAAACCGCTTCAGCCATATAAAGCAGCCCCTGGGAAGCGGTAGCGGTGTAGGCACGGCCGCCGGCGACGGAACCGCCAATTGCCACGCTCATGGCTGCGAATTCACTTTCAACGTTCAAGAATTCGCAGTCTTCAAGAGTTCCTTTTTTGACCATGGCGCCGAGGTTTTCGACGATATGGGTCTGAGGAGAGATCGGGTAGGCGCAGATGATTTCGGGGCGGCAAAGTGCCACAGCCTCAGCGACGCCTAAAGAGCCTTCAATTTGTTTGAGCATTGGGGCGATCCTTTATAAACGATTCTTAGCTTCTAAAACAAAGGAGTAAGCGTCTGCCGCAACGTCGGCGTTGGCTTGGGCAACTTTTCCTTTGTAGCGAGTTTGGAAAGCCTGCTGGACGCTTTCGAGTTTGAGTTTGCCGGTCAGCGCGGCAAAACCTGCCAGCATAGCAGCGCCGGGAAGAGGACGACCGATGCGGGCGAGCGCGAATTTAGTGGCGGGCAGCGTAATGACGTGTCCCTTAGGTAGGCGGTTGACCAAATCTTCCAGACCGAGTTCTTCAGGCGACTGAGAGCTATTCAGAAGGACATAGGCATTTTCCGTCAAGCCGGAAAAGACATTTACGCTTTCGAGCAGTGTGCGGTCCTGAATAAGAACGGCATCCGGTTCCATGATCGGTTCACGAAGACGAATCGGCTTGTCGCTGACGCGAGCGAAAGCGACAACCGGTGCTCCGGTACGTTCACTGCCGAAACTTGGAAAAGCTTGAGCGTAGTGGCCTTCGGTAAAGGCTGCAAGCGACAGCATTTCTGCTGAAGTCACAACACCCTGACCGCCGCGGCCGTGTAATCTGATTTGGAACACTTGTTATCTTCCTTTTATAAATTGTTAGGCGATTGACAAAGCAACGAGCGCTTCTGTCGCATTAAATTTGATTCTTCCGTCGACTGCGATCGGTTCACCGTCCTTACCGCTGATCATTAACGGGTTGATATCGAGTTCGTCGATGAAAGCAAAATCTTCAACGAGCTGAGACAAACGAAGTAATGTCTCCTCGACTTTATTTATCTGTGCGGGAACTGCCCCGCGGGCGCCGGCGAGAAGTTTATAGGCTTTTACGGAATGAATCATGTCGGAGGCGTCCTCGACGGTGAGGGGAGCGAGGCGGAAAGTTACGTCTTTCATAACTTCGACAAACACGCCGCCTAAACCGAACATCATCATCTGACCGTACTGAGGATCCTTGGCGCATCCGCAGACCATTTCACGGTCGCTCTTAACCATTTCCTGGATGATGACGCCTTCAAAGCCGTCCATGAGATCTTTTTCGGTGAGTTTATTCACGAGATCAGCAAACTCGGCGCGAAGCTGATCCGCATCTTTGATGCCGACACGGACGCCGCCGACGTCTGTTTTATGAGAGATCTTTTTAGAGTTGAGCTTCATCACAACCGGATAGCCGATCTTGTTGGCTAAAGCGACGGCTTCATCGGCATCTTTGGCTTCGCCGTCTCTGCACACTCGGACTCCGTAAGCAGCCAGGACCTGCAGAGACTCTCCGGTCGTTAGCTGCACGCGATTGTCGGCAGCCGCCTGTTTGAAGACGGCTTCGACGGTCTCGGTGTCAACGGAGTAGCGAGGCGCCGGTGTGTCGGTGCGTTCGCGCCAGAGACGCTGCTGATTTAAACGAGCCAAGCCTTCTACGGCTTGTTCGGCAAACATGAAGAACGGAACGTTGACCTCGGTTTCGGAAAGGTGCGCAAAGAATTCGTTCTTTGTCATGAAGACGCCGACGATCGGTTTGTCGGGATGGGCGGCGCGAATTTCCATGACGGCTTTGGCAACATCAATATCTTTAAGGCCGAGGAAAGGCAGGTAAATGACAACGACCATATCAACGCCGTCGTCCGCGAGCACCGTTTCCAATGTCTTCTTATAGTGTTCCAGCGGAGCAGACGCGATCATGTCCACCGGATTTTTAACGGAGGCAGCTGCCGGCAGGAAAGAGCGTAGGGCTTCTTTAGTCTGATCTGAGAGGTGAGCTATTTCCATTCCGTGTTCGCAAACTGCGTCGGTGGCCATAATACCGGGACCGCCGGAGTTGGTCACGATTGCAACCCGATTGCCATTGGGAATCGGGCAGTGGCTGAACACTTTTGCTGTATTAAAGAGGTCCTGCAGAGAAAACTCGCGGATCACACCGGACTGCTTCAGTAATGCATCGGCTGCTTTATCGGCGCCGGCCAACGAGCCTGTGTGAGACGAAGCGGCGGAAGCACCTGCTGCGCTGCGGCCTGCTTTCAAGGCGATGATCGGTTTTTTCTTGGTCGTGCGGGAAGCCAGCGCGCGGAAGCGTTTCGGATCGGCGATAGATTCCATATAGAGAAGAATCTGTTTGACGTCGTCGACGTTTTCCCAGTACTCAATGGCCGAGTCAGCGTTGACGTCTGCCTGATTGCCGATGGAAATAAACTGAGCGAAACCTAAATTTAAATCCTGCAGGATGTTCAGAATACCGCCGCCCAAAGCACCGGACTGAGAGACGAAACCGATATCGCCGCGAACGGGGAGGGACTCGGCAAAGCAGGCATCGAGTCTGAATTTCGGATCTGTGTTGACAACGCCGAGGCAGTTCGGGCCGACGCAGGTCATGCCGTATTCGCGGACTTTATTGACGAGCTTTGCTTCGAGCTCAGCGCCGGCGCCCCCGGTTTCTTTGAAACCTGCGCTGATGACGACGATTCCTTTAATTCCTTTCTGGTGGCATTGATCCACAGCAGAGAGCACATATTTAGCGTTGATGACAATCACCGCCATATCGATCTCTTCCGGAACTTCTAAGACGGAAGGGTAGGCCGTCATGCCTTGGATTTCGGAGTCTTTAGGATTAATCGGGAAAATCTTGCCGGTGAAGCCGTACTCAACGAGCCGCTTCATGATATCGGAGCCGATAGTGTGTTCTTTATTAGATGCGCCGATCACAGCGAGGCTGCGGGGACACATGATTTTATCCAGATATGACATAAATTCTTTTCCTTAGTAATCCTTGAGAGTCTCTAAAATTCGACTGTATCTGCCATTTTATTGAAAATAATCCGTGGGTTCAGTAAGTTTTCATATTGTGCAATCTCTATTCACTCAATGAGAAATAAACTTTTAAAAATTCTGAAAGTCGACTAACCTGTTGAATAAAAATGAAAAAATATTAAAACTTCATTATCTGATATTTGCATATTGCGAAACATATAAATTATTCAATTAGTTAACGATTTTCCGCCTTATTTCGATCGTTAACAATTTTTTTCCTAAAAACCGTTGTTGCGGCAGGAAAAATCGCACAAAGAGCTTCTGTTTAGAAGGTCCGGTAGTCAGAAGGTTAGGAGTTCCGGAAGTCGGGTGGTGAAGCAGACGGGTCGAGTTACAAATCCATTTTTCTGCCTGTTCCGGATGTCGGAACGAAAACGAGAAATTATTTCTATTTTTCGCTTTCTTGCGGGATTCTGTAACGTTCGGTTTTTTAAAGAAAATTTTTAATCTTGAACAGAGGTTATTTTGTGTAAAAGTGGCTTGCGTTCAATGGAACCAATGGGTATATTGCACGGACTTCTTTAGGAGGGTTAAAAAATGGAAAAAGGAAAAAGAGAGCAGAAAGATAAAGCAAAGATCATCGCTGTGTCCTCCGTTATGTCTATCATCGGAAGCGGTGCGATTCTTCTTGCTGCTCAGTTCTTCAGTTAATTGAGATGAAGGGGCATTCACAGCCCCTTTATGAAACAAAACCTGAATTCCCGCTTCTAGATAACAAATATCGGAGCGGGAATTTTTATTCTCAAGCGTTCCATCAACAGACGGTCCTCTTTGGGGATCTCCTGCCAATAGAGCTTGGGTTTATCGTCTGTCTCATGCCGATACAGCACAAGACTGTTGAGTCTTTCCAGAACTCTCGGAGTGTTTAACGGATCGTTGTCGGCTCTTTCCAGTCTTCTTTCAAGCATGAGCCGCAGGCACAGTGACAAGTAAGTAACAAAGACTTTTCCTTCGAGCGCGCATTCCCTGCATCTGATTCTGCGTCCTCCGCACTTGTCTTTGTAATTATTAAAAGCTTTCTCAACCGTATCTTTCTGGCGGTAAATGTTGAGTGCTTCAGAGGCGGATTTTACTTCGCCGGATCCAAGTACAAAGCATCCGCAGGTCCGAGTAAAAGTTACCCAAGATTGTACGTCGAACTCGTAAAGATCTTTCGGTTTGACGTTGTCCGGTTTGTCTGTTTTCTGTTTGTCCTTTTTCTTTTTGAAGAATTTTCGGAAGTAAGGTGCGTTCGGAACTTCACCTTTTTCAAGCCTTGCTTTAAAGCTCTCCACTAACTCAGCCATGTTTAGGATTTCACTCGCCTCTCTCTGTTTGTCGTAATAGACGTGAATATAGAAAGGATGTTGTTCCTTTCCATGCGCCCGAGTGGCGCTGTACCAATCTATTTGCTTAGTCGCGCAGTAACATCCGATCGTAGGTGAGTAGTATTCGGGGAGAGCCAGTCTAAGCGACGGCATGAGTTGATCCACTGTTTGAGCCGCAATGGCTAGGTCAGAACGCAGGTCCGCAAGAAATCCAACGTGATTTCTGAACATCATGAGGAAGTTGTGTTCCGAACAAAATCCTCTGTCTAAAACCAAGTTGATCTGCTTATCTCTCAGCTGGACTAAATCGACAAATAGATTCCTAAGCAGCGACACATCTGCAATTGAGCCGTTTAGGACCTTGTAGTAAAGCGGCTCACCGTTGGTTTCATCGATCAGGAGAGCGATTTTTATCATGGGCATTTCCGGATCTTCTTTATTGTGGCCGTAAGCAACCTTGGATAAAGTTTCCGAGTAAGAGGAGATCGAGGTGGTATCAAAGGCCCAGAAATTGTTGTTTTCTCCGCCGCAGCTGTGGGTAAGTCGACGGTTCTTATATTGCTGACGGTGATCTGCGGTTATTCTTTCCAGCAACTCAGAGATTCCCTGAGAATCCAGAGGATTTCCTCCCAACTGGCTGTGGGCTGCAGTGATGTCGTAATTGGCCAGGTTCCTTTCCGGATAAATAACGAAGAACATTGCAAGGGCCAGAAGATCTTTCCAGTGGTTCGGAAAGACAGCTTTCAAGTCCCCGAGCAGACCGTCCTGTTGAGCCATCTCCTTCAATACGTAGGAAGCTCCTGCATTTAGCGGGAACGTTTTGGATAGAACGGCATTTACACCGGCGTCGTTGACGGTCGGCAAATCAGAAGCGGCAATGAGCTTGTGATCCTCAAATTTGAATTCAATGTCTTTGTACTGCGGATTGTTGGTTAGGAACTTTCTTCCCAGCTGAACCTTTCCGTCAACCAGCTTTCCGACGGTTATTCGATGTTTCGAGTAAGAGCGCTGCTTTTCCTTATCCCAGGCGTTTTCGTATCGGTAGAGATAGTCCCGATTATTCACTCTGCCTTTGATGATGTTTCGGATCGGGTCCATGGCAAGCCTCTTTTATAGATATCATTATTATAATCTATGAAAGGAGTAAAAATAAAACGCAGAACCCAATGTGGGACTGCGTTCCAAGAGTGAATCGTTAGTTTTTGAAAATTTTAAAATCTAGATTTCGGGAGTTCAGGGCAAAAAATCCTCGGGCGCACCGAGGATTATTTATTACCGCTCAGTGTGTCCTTTATGGCATACGGAGCAGGGGATGTCGGCAGTTTTTAATGCTGAGTGCTGCGGGTTCGAAGCAGCCAGCCTTTCTTTTCCTCCGTGGCACGCAATGCATTTGTTGTAATCGGCCATCGGCATGGTCGTATGACAGGCTTCGCAGTTAAGGCCTTTAACTTGATGGTTTTGAGCGATCGTTGCCGAAAAGGCGACCGAACTAAACAAGATCAAAAGGCTGATGAAAGACAAATAGAGTGCTTTCATAGTGTTCAAGCCTTGTAGTCAGGAATCACAACCATAGAGCGATTGATATCTTTAACGGTCTGGGCTCCTGTTAAGACCATAGCGACTGCGAGTTCATTCTTCATCTTATTTGCAAACAAGGCGACACCGTCAGCTAAACCTCCATGAGCGGCGCGAACAAAATGACGACCCGCTAGTGTGCAGTCTGCACCGATAGCGACGTATTTTTCAACATCCGTTCCGCGGGCCAAAGTTCCGTCAACCATAACGAAGCAGCGTCCGTTGACCTTATCGACGATGCGAGGGAGTACAGCAGCTGTTCCCGGGGTGTCGGCAAGCGTTCTGCCGCCGTGATTAGAGACGACGATACCGGCCGCCCCGGCATTAATGCAGAGTTCTGCTTCGTCCGGAGTCATGATGCCTTTGAAGAGAAGAGGAAGCTTAGAGGCTTTGACTAATTCTTTAAGTTGTTCAAAAGTCTTCGGTTCTACGGTCTGGCCTTTGGTAGCTCTGGCTGCGCGTCCGGCGCTGTCTAAGTCAATGGTAAGTGCAATGATTCCGGCTTCTTCTGCCAAACGCATTCTTTCGATGATGTCTTTTTGAAGTCTAGGCTTCAAACCGACAATTGCCTTGTATCCGTGTTCTTTCAGAGTCTGAAGGCGTTTTTCATAAACCGGCAGCGGATCGCCGATGCCGTCAGCGACCGCACCCAAGGTACCGGCTTTATTGCAGCCGCCGCATATGGCGTTAACAAACTCTTCTTCAGTCAATTTTCCGCCCATGTTATAGGTCGTACCGCCTGTCGGTGCAGCAATAACCGGCATGGAGATTTTTGTTCCGAAGAAATCGATAGATGTATCCGGAACATGAACGCCGTGCACAACTCGTGAGTTCAGCTGTACGGCAGCTAAAGAATCGTAGTTAGCTTGGAAGCCGCGGGAGGCACCCATGCCTCCAAAGCCAGGTACTTGACCGATGCAGGGGCCGCGTCCGTTGCATTCCGGGCAGACATAGCAGCGCGGAATCATCATTTCGCGCGCACGATTCCTGACTTCCTCATAAGTCATCTTTCCTGTTAAAGGACGGATGGTCGGAGCAGAAGACTGCTGGGCAAAAGCCGCCGAGGACGAACCGAGTGCAGCAGCGGCAAGAGAGGCGGCTGAACCTTTGAGAATATTGCGTCGAGAGAAAAACATTTTTCTTGTTTCCATAATGATCTCCTTGGTATGAACTAAAAACAACTAAGATAAAAAGAATTATAAACAAAAGTTCATAATTAAATGTTAACTAAATAAATTTACAGTAATAATACTAAGTATGATCATGTGTTTTTAGTATTTAATTGGGGTGGTTTATCCCAATGTTTGAGCAGATGCCTTTCAGTAATAAAG
>ENA-UEQW01003348-UEQW01003348.1-human-gut-metagenome-genome-assembly--contig:-NODE-3348-length-11137-cov-3.763110_pt1 | contig 11137 bp, 20 predicted proteins | sample MGYA00242947_ERZ507947 | MGnify/ENA primary metagenome ERZ507947 (study PRJEB26167, sample SAMN06115421) | human gut metagenome | host: Homo sapiens | place: China:Guizhou | collected 2015-03-17... | reverse complement strand
GAGGAGTTGCGCAAGAGGAACGTGAAGACTGAGTGATTGTTCTGTTTGTTGTGTGCAAGAAAGAGCGCGATACTATACATGGCTTGGAGAGGGTCTCGCCTCCGGGCGCTGGATGAGTTGGGACGGAGTCAACCACTTCGTGTTCTCCACATCAGTCAGGTGTGTCGGAGCCCGCGCTTCTGACGAGTAGTACGAATCCAGCTCTGCAATGTCCGTCGCTCCATGCACTCCCTGGAACGCCATTCCATGCAACTGGGAGAATGGCGACTGCATCGAGAATCTCGACTCTCCCTGCCCGCTGGCTGCATTCTCTTCCACACGATTCGACGTCAGTGCGGGGATGCTTGGCAGGAAGAGGAATTCCATGTTCTCCGACGCATGCATCAAAAACGCTTTGACCGAAGCACTGCAGGTTTTGGAGAACCAGAACTTGACCACGGCGTCGAACTCCTGCTCAGTCGTCGTCTACGCCTCACAAACGCCAACAGTCCCCACACACCGCAACACCCAGTAGAGAGTGGTTCGGACAGAGGGCGGGAGAAGGCGTATCTACGAATCACTGCTCATGATCATCAATACCACTGTGCGGGAAGCCAGTCGTCGTCGGGACGCGTTCTGCACTCTGGTGGCGCTCTACTCCTGAATCACTGTGAACAACTGAACGTGCATAAGCTTGGAGATCCAGTCCGGAAGAAGCGCCAGGTTGAGCTGTCGAAGGAGCACGGCGAACAGGTCCTGCGGAGACAGCGTGGAGTTGTCGCTCAGGAAGGAGGGAACGGCGGTTGGCGGGAGATGGGCGATGGTGGCTGCCGTGGAGAGGATGCGCGCTTCGTTCAGCTGGGAGGGCGAGGAGTACAGGAGCGAGGCGTGGGGAATGGAGGAGAGGAAGCGGGCGACGGAGGCGTTGGCGGTGGAGGACGAGGGCAGAGGCCAGTGTGCAATGAGCGATGAAAACTGGGCGAGGTTGGGATTCGTGCACAGGGCGGATACCAGCTCTGCGTCGGGGAACTAGGGTGAACACAGAAACGGATTCCTACAACACGATTGTCCATCGCCATCGCGTAGCAAAAGGCCATTACAAAGTCAACCATGGACTGGAGATGCACGGGCAGTGACTCGCGCAGCGCCTTCGCCTCCGCATCGGAGAGAACGGTTACGGATGGCAGTTGGAGAACGGGACGCGGAATTACGGTGCGCACACAGCCCAGGAACAGTCGCTCCACGATTGCCACATGCTCCGGATCATCCGGATAGAGAAGACAGCTAATGTCCAGTCCGGCGTTTATCCGCGAAAGCGTACGCAGCGTCAGGATGTGGTTTGACATGACGTTGAACCGCAGAGACTGCTCCGGAATATCGATGAGAGCGCGGTAGTTCGACATCAGGAAGAGCGCGCACTCGTATAGATTGATGGACGACATTTGCGCCGGATGCTCCGTCGGAGTGTTTGTGAATTGGAGCGTTATGACGGCGTTGTGGCGAACCATGTACAGCACATCCCGGATGAGCTCGAATGGGCATCCTGTGCGTCAGTATAAAACGAATGAATCCACCCTCAACAAGCACGCCCTGAATGGAGTAGGGAGACAATCCCTTGGGGATCATCGCGCGCTCGAGCTGGATGGTGTCCTTCACGACGCACATCTCGCTGAAGTTCTTTTCTAGCCGTCATCCGAGAAGACAGTCACTACCAAGGTTATCCAGCATGTACTTGATTTGCTGCGACGTAATATCCACCGTCACCAATTCTGTGTTCTTGACGAGCAGCGATTCGGCAGTCTGAGCAATCTGCTTCCCCACGGCAATCGAGCTGTTCTTAACGGTCTGGAACACGCCGGACAAACTGTCTGCGATGGAAGAGGACCCAGGATTCCCACTGCTCTGGGATCCCTGGCGAAGAGCGTTCACGTTCTCGGTGACAGACTTCTTCACTCTTCGCGCAAAACTCTTCACTCCAGAGAAATCGAAGGACATTGAAAGAGTATTGTGGGATGGTCTCTCTGATGAAGTGCGCTTCAGAAATGAACGGGTGCAGTGCGTGAAATCAAGAGAGAGATGCAGAAGGAGAAGAAGAGATGATGAGTGATTATGGGGATTCGCTTGTCAGAATGAAGTGGAAAAAGTGAGGGGGTGGTTAGGATGTCTCTTTATCGCAGAATGGTTGTGAATGCTGTGTTTGGAAAAGGAGGGTTCCATTCCCATTCTCAAGTCCTATACATTTGCCTGCATCGCTAGAATCCAGAAACAAGCAATCACTGAAGCGACAGAAATGCGCCCGTTTTCTGGAGCGATTTGGTTTTCGCCATTATTGAGCAAAGCATGGACAAAACAGAAGAGGAAAGAACTCCTGCGGAGGTGAAGGAGGACGCACCTGCTTTGCAGAAGAAACAGATACAGGAGACGAAGAATGACGATTTGAAGAAGCTGAAGGAGAAATTTGCGCGAGGTTTGCTTCGCTCATTCTCCCGTCACTCGTAGTTCAGAAATACAACACAAAGGCCGTGGAGTTGGAAGCGAGGCGACTAAATAACGATTCGTAGGGATGCAACTCTTCCTCTCATGTTCAGATATGCAAAGAATGAAGCAAAACAAGAATGGCTCAAGGCGAAGGAGAAGGAGCGAAAGGACATGAAACTGAAGGGCATCACAGAAAAGAACTCGTGAGCGTCACGTGAACAGCGTAATGCCTAGTCATCTGCTCGAAACGGCTGAGGAGAATCAAAAGCGTGCCGAAAGCAAGAAGGAGAAGGAGAAGAATGCGGTGAACAACTACGGCTGGAACATATTTAGCGAAGTAGGCAGCGAAGAACCCTGGTTCCCAGTAGGATGCGCTCTATCGCGGATACGAGAAGCGGTTGAAGAATCTGCCGACCACTCCGGAGAGCGCGGCGCTGGCAGACAATTCTGACGAGGATCCGTTGGACTACGCGCAAAAGTCACAATTGTCCAAGGAGGTCGTCGACCGCATCGTGGACGAGCAGAAGAAGCGCGACGAGAAGCACAAGGAGTTCAGCAAGCGTCGCACATAGTGGGTGGTCGTGATGTGAGCTCATGCGTAGTTTCAAGCAGGAGCAGGTGGACTTCATCAGCGAGCGCAACCGCACATACAACCGCAAGCTGGACCGCTACTACAACCGTTTTACCGCAGACATTCGTGCGAATCTGGAAAGAGGCACCGCCCTGTAGTCCGTGTTTGTTCAAAGAAAGAGGGGCATGTGATGTATAATACAAGAGCGAATATCACGTAGACGAGCACGAGGACGGAGACAAAACTCAAAAACGTAATGCATATCCGACGTCGTTTCCGGTATAGTTTGTTCGCTACACATCAGCCACCTCCTGCAATTCGTACCCTCTTGAGCGTGCAGAATGCCCATTCTGACGGAATACTCAATATCCCTCTGTTTTCTGGACTCCGCGTATTCCCTTCTCTGCATCTCCTTCGCCGCTCGCTCGTCCTCTTCCAGCTGCGCCTGCTCCGCGAGATCCACGTCGCACCGCAAGTTCATCCTCGGAGCCAATTCACCCCCACACGCGCAATTGCCCTCCTCCGTCGCCATCAAATCGTGTCTTCGGTAGAACAGGATGTACGCATTCGGCGTCTGCACCTCGCGCGCCGTCAGCTCCCGCACGTAGTCATCGTTGTACTCGAACCACCTCCACTGCCCGCGGTCGCACTCTCGGCAGTACGCGTAATAGTGCCCGAAGTCCGCCGTGCCGCTGTGGTTGCACACGCAGATGAGGTCGTAGAGGGCCGGCGTGTTGCTGATCGTGTAGGACGACATGTCGAGCCCGTCCAGAGGAAACGAGACCAGATCGGTGATCTTGCTCCGATACCCCGACATGAAGCTCGTGCGACTCGTCGCCGCGTTGTACGAAAAGCGCTTGAGCAGCAGCACCAGAATCGGAGGAAGGACGGTAATGCGCTGATCCAGATCTTGCTTGCCTTCCTGGTGGCAGAAGGAGCACACCTCGGAAGAGTCCACGACGGTGCAGAAGTCGAAGCAGTCCTCCAGGCGAATCGGGCGATCTCGCTGGAAGTTGAGATTCCGCTTCTTCATCGTGTTCAGCTCCATCGCCATGTTCGTCTGGATCGCCTGGTGAATGGACGTGCCGTCGACGGACTTCAGCACCATGGCGGACGCGTCCTCCTCAGAAGGCGCGCACGTCACGTTAATCGCGCAGGTGATGGTGAACGCGGACGAGGACCTGAAGGACAGCTTGTACTTGTCGAGGACGTCAAACATCCGCTCCTTCGCGCCGCAGTCGCCAATCGCGCCCTGATCCACATCAACTCGGGGCAACGCGTAGATAGAACTGGCCTCCATCCTGCTCTCTCCAAACGGGTGCATGAAGACGAGCACGTTGGGCGACAGCGACACAGCATCGTCCCCCACACATCCCCCAAGAATTTCACTCTTCAGCAGCCGCGTTCGATCCTCCACGAAGGGATTCTTCGCCGTGGCGTGCGTCACCTTCACGCGGCAAACAGAGCCCTCCATGCGCCGCTGGATGGAGCCCAGGGCACGACGCACACGACGTGCGACATCGGCAACTGTTTCGTTGGAGAACACGATCATGATCACGGGGATGCACTCGTAGCAGAATTGGAAGAGCGCGTCGGAAGGGCACAGAGAGATGGAATTCAGAAGCAAAACGCGGTGCAGCGAGGGAGAAAGGACGAAGGGAATCTGCACATCAGGAAGATCCAGAACCCAAACAAGGTATGCGATCAGAGAACTCGTCTCTGAGGAGGTGAGCACTTCTTCGATGGGCGTGTGCTTGCTCAGATGGACATACTACACGTGAATGAGGGAGAGGGAGGGAACGGTAATCAATTTGGTGACGGGGTTGCAAGTCGCTTTCAGAAAAACGAGGTCGTATCCCTGCAGCGACTTGGGGTACGACAGGGAGCGGAGAACTCGTTCTTGAAGCTGCTGGAGAAGGCAATTCTGGGGGATCGCAACGTCGATCGTAACGAGTTCAAAAGAGGGGGAGAGAGAGCCGGACACGGTGCTCATATACTGGAGCACCACGTTGACGGTGAGCAGGAAGCGGCCTCGCGGAAGAGGCACGTAAATCGTGTTGAACGCGGAATAGTTGATGCGCGTCTAACCGATGAGTGGAAACGACAAAATCGACTTTGTAGCAGTTGCTGCACTGAATGAGGGTCGTCATTTCGCCGTAGAAGACCTTTGTCAGCACATTGGGGTTGTGCTTCACGTAGTGTTTCCACCAGTCCCTCGCATGCGTCTTCAGCAGCTCCACTTGATTCGAGTGCGAGAAGGCGTCCAGGCTGTCCACACTCGGAATCGTGTTTTTCGATTCATAGCACTCGGTCGTCGCATTCAGCACCTTGTTTTGCTCCTCTTCCAACACCTGGAGATACAACATCTATAGGTAATGAACCGTACCCCACGGCCAACGAAGAACTCGTGTGCATCATGCTGACTTCCATCCGCGATGTACGGACAGCACTTTTGTAGATGGTGCTGGATCGCCCGAGGATTGACGGATTGTCCACTTCCGGAAGCAAGATCTGCGAACAGAGCCATGAGCAGCGATGTTGCGGGACACACTACATGTGATGGGCGGCGCAAACACGGACGTTTCATTCCATTCTCCTTGGAGAGCCTCTGGAGTTCTGCGACGAGTTCCGGAGAGTGGGACAAGCACTGGGGGGTGAGACACAATAGGGATATCCACCTGGAGACCCGAATTCATGAAGCACGTGTTTCCGATGTTCCGAAGTCCGTTTCTCATCTCAGCGGCAGTCCGGAAGAAAATAGCAGTTCGAGACGTAGAACGGAGGCGAGTGAAAAGGGTAATATGGAAACAAACACAACTAGGCAGTCGCCTCGGGCTTGTTGTCCTCGATGGGCTTCATCGCGGGGAAGAGAAGGACTTCCTTGATGTTGTTGCTGTCGGTCAGGAACATCGCGAGACGATCCACGCCGAGGCCCCAGCCGCCGGTGGGAGGCAGGCCGTGCTCCAGCGCCACGCAGAAGTCCTCGTCCAGACACTGGGCCTCCTCGTCGCCGTTGCTCTTGTCCTTCGCCTGCTGCATGAAGCGCTCGCGCTGCACCATGGGGTTGTTGAGCTCGGTGTAGGCGTTGGTCAGCTCCGTGTAGTTCACGAAGAGCTCGAAGCGCTCGCACATGCCGGGCTTGCTGCGGTGGTACTTGGCGAGCGGCGAGCAGATCTCGGGCTGGTCGCAGATGAACGAGGGGTTCAGGCACAGACGCTCCACGAAGTGCTCCACCAGCTTGTCGAGGAGACGCGGCGTGGTCTGCGGAGGCGTGACCTCGATCTCGAGCTCCTTGCACTTGGCGGCGAGGAAGCTGTGGCACTCCTCGGAGTCCAGCGGCATGGGGATCTTGAACCCGCCCTGCTTCTCGAGCTCCTCGATGTAGCTGTAGCGAGGCCATGGCGGCGTGAAGTCGATCACCACACCTTCCTCTACGCGTGAGACGAGTCACGAGGACGCACGCTCGGGACCGTTGGGGTGGTAGGTGATCTTGTAGTCGCCCGTGATCTTCTTCACGAGGCCGGAGATCATGTCCTCCGTCAGCGTCATCTACGCGTCATCGCCCCCGCCAGGCGCCACCAGGTCGTATATGTCCGCGTACGCCATGTAGAACTCGCACGTGGTGAACTCGGGGTTGTGCGTCAGGTCGATCGACTCGTTGCGGAACTGACGGCCCAGCTCGTACACGCGGTCCAGACCACCGATCACCAGTTGCTACGCCTCACGCGCCTCACGCGCCCTCACCTTCAGGTACAGCTCGGGAGCGATACGCATGTAGAGGTCCAGGTTGAGGTCGTTGTGGTGCGTGATGAACGGCTTCGCCGTGGCGCCTCCCGCCTGCATGTTCATCATGGGCGTCTCCACCTCCAGGAAACCGAGGTTGTCCAGGTAGCTGCGGATCTCCCTAGGCGTCAGGTGGAGGGAGCGACGTGGACTTGATGATCTGCGAGCGAATGATGAACTTGTTGCGCACATCAGGATTCATGATGAGATCGAGGTATCGCTTGCGGTAGCGCGTCTCGGGATTGGTGAGACCGATGAAGGGCTTGGGGAGCATGTGGAGGCAAGGCGACAGAATCTGGGAGTGAGGGAAGCGAACGATGTCCAACGCGGATGAAGTGAGGGAAGATGCTCAGCTCACCGCGCTTCGAGCGACCGGGGAATCCGCGGATGCCGATGATGTCGCCACGACGCACCGCATTGACGATGGTCTGGAACGCCTCGGGACCCTCCTCGTAGTTGGCCTCGCTGGCCATCACCTGGATCTGCTTGCCGTCTCCCTGGAGCGTGTAGAAGAAGAGCTTTCTTCCGGAAGCACGCTTCAGAATGACGCGACCCGCCACCGTGCAGACCTCGTTCTCGAGGTGCTCTCCGTCCTTGCAGCCAGAGAACTTCTCGATGAACTGAGGAAGGGAGTACTGGACCTCGAACTTGTGGGGATAGTAGGTGTTTCCCGTTTCCTCGGCCTTCTTGACGACGGCCAGTCTGTTCTCGAAGTACTTGGTAGGGTCGACGTCCTCCTCGTCCTCCTTCTTCTCCTCAGCGGGCTTGGGGTTGGCAGCAAGCTTGGCGGCTTTCGCGGCCTCCTTCGCGGCCTTCTCGGCCTCCTTCTTCTTCATCTTCTCTCTTCTCTTCAACTCATTCTTGCTCAACTTCTCTACACCGATTATCGCCTCGCCATGCGCCACATACCCTCCGCGGGAGCAGGAGCGGCGGTCTGTTCAACGGCAGGTTCCATTCTCAAACGTTTCTGAAAAACAACCATACATGGTCCCTCAAAATACCCCCGATATTTGGCACAGACGCGCTCTCATTCAGCGGGCTTCTTATCCAAACCTTGTTATCGTGTTGAGGAAATGAGCTCGTGGAAGTGCGACAAGGAGAACGGAGATGCGATTTACGGAATGGGCTTCAGAGGGAATAGAACTCCCGTCTATTGGATGGGGGTTGGTTTCACTATACAACAGCAAAGCCGACGGACAGGAATCTTCCTTCCACACATAGGGATGAGCCGTTCTCCGCAGCTCCATCTCCTTTCCATTTGCTACACGTGTCGTAGATGAGAGTGAAACGCAAGGTCTGCAATACACAAAGCCAAATGGGAATAGGCGTTCCCGCTGGCGGTGCACTCCACAGAACAGCAAACCCACGACGTCCGTCGGAAAAGGCGAAGGAATGCCGCGTGCACCCATGAATAATGATTTGATGGGCGAAGCGATACTGCTTTCCATCCTCCTAGCACGGGGACAAACGAGCACGAAGAGACGCCTGTGTAGACGAGAGGGACGAGTACTATTAATCGCTCATGTTATCGCTCCCTTTTCCCCATGTCATTGAAAAGAGCCTGTGAGACGCAATTCCCGTTCGCAGCCGGCGGGAGTGAAATGATCCTGTTCTGTGTGATACGTGAACGTGAGTACGAGAGTAATGAAATCACAACCGAAATACCCCCTGGTTTTGCACTTCACCCAAAGCGCGTTCACTGCAGTTGTTCGTAACTGAAAGTACTGATTCATCTGAGTTTCCAAACAGGTGAGAAGTATGTTTCCTACCGATTCCCCAGTTGGGAGTCACTCCATTGAAGACTTGAAGTCATGTCAGTGCAATTGCGATTTTCCTGGCATTTCCGAGTACATCTGCAGATGCTGCAAGTCACATCTGACCGATTTCCTGAAGAAGAAGGGCATCGTTTGTTCGGGAATTGTCCCGAAGGGGTTATTCATCTGCATTTTCTACTCGTGCTTCCACGTCTGTTACCAGGAGCACGAGGTTGAATCCCTTGCAATGGACTACGTGTGCTACTTGTTGCGCCATATCCAGTATGCCATTATTCCTGGGGTACGCCCGAAACAAAAGGACATGGTCGAAGAGAAAGTGTATGCCTTGTCGAAGGGGTGGGTTCCGGTGATTCGCTCTCACGTGTAGGACTGCAACAACGTACTGCTCCACCGTCACGAACACGATCTGGTACATAGGTGATCCCGACTGCTTTGACACGGTTGTTGCGCAGCTATCGAAGAGCATGATCGATCCCGTCGCTTCGAATTCGTTCACGTACTCTATGGACGCAGACAACGCATCCGTCTTGTCGTTTCGTAATGACAATGACAGATCCTCCCTTCTCTCTCCCCATCCCTACGACACGCCGCAGGAGCGCGTCGATACGCTTCCCTCGTTCACTCGCAACTCGGACCTGCTTTCCATCAAGAAGAAGGATCCATTGTCATCTTCCCTCTTTGATGGCGCCGAAAACCCCGTCTCCCAGAACAACTTCGATTCGCGTCGTTTGCTGAATTCCCAGAACTACAATGCGACTCATTCGCCGATGTCTCTCTTCGAGTACCCCGATGGCGCGCAGGGGCCGTCTTCGTCGTACGCTCCGATGAGTTTCCGCGACAGAAGTGACTTTATGGTGGCGGAGAGTGAGGGGAACGCGCTCAATGCGAATTCTCGAAGTGCTCCTCAGAATCCCTCGCTGCAGAGTGCAACTTACAAAGCGAGCAAGTCTCCGTTCAGCAAGACGCCGACCCTGGTTTCCCAGGGACCTTACGCGGATGCATCTCGCAATGGCATTCAGAGTGCATTCGGGCAAAAGCCTCGCTCCACGCGGGACGTGTTCATCCCCGAGCGACGGTCTCGCAGCTCCGCCCAAGGCTTCTTCGCCTACGACAAGACGGGCGTCGTGGCTCAAGCCGCCTATGTTCAGGAGCCTCTGCAGGCGATTCCGCAGGGACCCGGCGAGGACGCCTTCACCTTCACCTCGAACTCCGCGTCCTCCGGCGCGACGAAGAGCACGTCGAGCGTGTGCTCCTCTGCCTCGCACTCCACGCGACAGTCCGGGCTCCCGCGCCTGCAGAGCATCACGGTGAGCAGCAGCGATCAGCCGCACACGCTCACGCCCTTCGACCCGTACCAGCAGGTGTACACGCCCACGCACTCGCTCGACAAGGGACAGTTCGCCTGTCCGCTGTACATGAGTCTGACGCAGACTCCCGCGGGGAACCGCGTGTCGATCGGGAACAACTCGGAGTACACGGAGTTCGTCCTCGCCTTCTGCCACGAGCAGTTCACGCAGGAGCTTCTCCGCAAGGGCGTGCGCGTGGACGGGTACTACCTGAACGACCACGGCTTCTTCCTCGTGACGAAGCAGGGCGGTGGCGACGTCGACATCGACGGCGTGTTGGGAGGCATCGTGGAGGCGTCGCTGGGCGGGCTGCTGAAGACGCAGAAGCTGCGCATTCCGCTGGACGACGAGCACTTCCTGAACTACCTTCAGTACGTGGCGGAGAGCTGCAAGGGGTGGGTGTGGTGAGTGTGGGTGATGAATAGACGCGTGGTGGCGCACCGCGTGAACAGCGACACGCTCTGCTTCGTCGGGTACGACCCGGAGATCCGACAGATGTGTGCCGAGGCGAAGCGTGAGCGATGAGGTGAGGTGTGATGGATAGAGATCGAGGCGCGCGTGCAGCTGCAGGCGTCTGCCGAGGACACGAAGCGATGCGAGGACATTCTGCGCTCGTACGAGGACGTGATCATCCCCACGTGCTCCGTGACGGGCAACGAGCTGCAGCAGATCTGGAAGCAGGGCTACTCCCCGCGACAGCTGGACTCGGGCGACGTGGCGTTCGAGTGCTACATGAGTCGGTGTCGGAGGAAGGAGCTGGTGGACTATGTGAGCTCGCTGCTCGCGACGGGCGGCGCGGCGACCATTTCGTACATCATCCACTGCACGGACTGCTACTACCTGGTGTTCAAGGGGAACACGGCGCCGTCGCGCGACCGGTGGAAGAAGTACAAGGGGCGAGTGACGGCGGAGGGCATGCGCGTGAACATCTCGAGGGTGCGTATTGTGGAGAAGACGCAGAATCCCAACTATGAGAAGGCGCGGGAGGCGATCGAGGAAATGACGAAGAGGTGCGTTGTGTGTGGAGGGAGTCACGTGTAGGAAAGCGACTCTCTGTGTGGATAAGGGCGTTGCCTACGTGGTTGGAGAGAAGGACTACCTCTCATCGATTTACTCGTCAGTTGCTAGCATAGTTCTATACGCCTCTTTTCTGGAACAAACAACGCATCATCTCTTATTCCTGAGCCTTCTTCGCCGCCGCCTTC
>ENA-UEQW01003347-UEQW01003347.1-human-gut-metagenome-genome-assembly--contig:-NODE-3347-length-11138-cov-5.801826_pt1 | contig 11138 bp, 9 predicted proteins | sample MGYA00242947_ERZ507947 | MGnify/ENA primary metagenome ERZ507947 (study PRJEB26167, sample SAMN06115421) | human gut metagenome | host: Homo sapiens | place: China:Guizhou | collected 2015-03-17... | reverse complement strand
TATTGCTTGCAGATTTCAGTCCTTGCTTGGCGACACTACCTGCACCTTTCAAGGCACTGCCGCCATACTTTGCTATTCTTCACTGTTAGCATTCTCAATTCATTTCCACCCTAACCCATTCATACACCTTCTACTTTATCTAAACGTTTCTGTCAATCCCCTTCATTCCATCATTCCTCCCATTCCTTCCCTCCATCCCTTAACTACACAATCCGTCCATCTACACCCACCTCCACCCTTTAACCTCCACCATCCTTCACAAAACCCGTTCCCAACCGAATTGCTCTTCCACTCATCCTTTCATCCCCATCCATCCACAATAATGACACCGCAATCCCAAAACCGCTTTCCTCCACACAACCCTTTCAATCATCCCAATTCACTGCCCTTCACAGAATTCCAACAAACACACCAAATGACCATCTCTAAACCTTAACCTGCTTCGTCGCCTTCTTCGCAGCTGTCTTCTTCGTCGCGGCAGCCTTCATGTTCTTGCCCTTCACGCCGCCGACGGCCTTCGTCTTGCGCGAACGCAGCAGAATCAGGACCACCACCACGATCACGATGATCACCACCACCACGATCAGCACGATCGTAGCCACGGGCATGCAGAACCCGCTCGCCTTCTCCCACTCGCCGTTCTTCTTCCCCAGCACGCACGCTCTCGTCTGCGTACCCACGTAGCTGCCCTGCGTAGCGCAGTTGTACACCGCCGTCTCGCCCACAGGCGTTCTCTCAAACACACCCTCAGGCAGACAGTAGCCCTTGCGCACCGAAATCGTAATCTCCACGAACACCTCGCCCTTCGGGTTCTTGCCACGCACCGTGAACGTCTTCGCGTCCATCGTCACCTTCGGCACGCCCGTGATCTCGCCCGTCGCCGCGTTCAGCGAGAAACCATCGGGCAGCGGCGTGCTGTCCTGCATGTAGAACTCCGTGATGATGTTTCTGTACGAAGGCTTCTCGCTCGTCACCTCCGTGCCCAGAATGAACTCCATATTGTTGTTCGCGTAGCGCAGTCTCGCCGGCAGCTTGTACTCGCACTTGTCCGTCTTCACATCGCCCAGCTGACCGTTCGCACACTCTCTGTACGAGTAGCCGCGGAAACCGTCGTCGCACTCCGCCGGAGAGATCTCGCCCTCGCCCACAGCCGGATAATCACCCACAGCGGGACATGAACCACTACCACTCGGCTTGCAGTACTGACCGAAGTACGCGTTCGTGCTGGCAGGAGAAGAAGACGCGGCAGCAATATCCACCTCGAACTTGAACTGGTTGAAGCCCGCAATGCCCACCGGCATCGACCACGCGCAACGCTCTCTGTCCTTCGTCGACTGGTCCGTCACCGCCAGCGCGCTGATGAAGTCCTCGCCGCTCTCCCAACGACCGTACACCGAGAAGCCGTAGCCACTCACCGCCGTGTTCGTGTGAATCGCGAAGCTGTTGAACTTGGAACCCTCCAGGTTCTCCACCGTCCACGACAGGAACGCGCCCAGCGCGTTGGGGATGTTGCCGTAGGTGGTGGGCAGAATGTCCAGCAGATCCTCCTTCGTGCAGCCCGACACCTCGCTGCTGTCAATCTCGGAGTACGTGTCCAGCACCGGCGAGCACTCGTTCACGCCGAACACACCCGTCGCGTCGAACACCAGCTCGCTCTGACCCGCAACGCGGTGGATCTCGAACGCCATCACGTTCTTGCCCGTCACAGCACCCACCGTGGGAAGCACCACGTGGAACTTGGAGAAGAGCGTCGCGTCGTGAGCGGCAGTTGCCTCCGTATCCGCCTCAAAGTCGTCCGCCAGGTTGAAACGCGCCACCAGACGACCGTTGAAGTACGCCGCCACACCGCCCGTGTACTTCACACGCACGTTCAGCACATAGTAGTCCTCGATCGCGGGGATGGTCACCTCGTGTCTAATGTACGCCGTCGTGCCCATGTGGTTGCCGAAGTCCGCCGCCTTCACCAAAGTCCACGCCGAATCGTCAAAGCTCACACTCTTCCAGCCCTCCGCCACAGCCGCGGCGCTGTTCCACACCTTCCACGTGTCGTAGTCGATCTGGAACGGAAGCAGCGACGAGAACAGCGTCGACATCGACGGAATGTCGCGATGCATCTGGCCCATCTCGAACACCATCGCGCCCACATCGATCGTCAGGTACCAGCCAGCCGGGTTCGTCCAACCGTCATTGGCCGAATCGTACAGCTCCAGCGTGTAGATGCCGTGAGCCACGCAGAAGTCGCCGTAGTTCAGACCGCTCTTCACCTTGAACTGAGTGATGGAGGACACCACCTCGCCAGTCGTACCCTTGCCCGAGAACAGCTTGTACGAGCCTTCCTCAGCGTAGCTGTCCATGCGCGCCACCAGCGTGATCAGATTCTTGCCGCCGAAGCACGTCTCCACGGAGAGCGTGATCACGAACGACGTAGCGGCGCCCGTGCCCAGCTTCTTCGCGGTGATCGTGTACTGCGTCGCCGGAGACTCCGCGTGCGACGTGCCCGAGATCTTACCCGTGTGCGGGTCCAGAAGCAGACCCGTGGGCAGCGCGGGCGACACAGTGAAGTCATAGTAGTACTCCACGCTGGGATACAGCTCGCCCATCTCAATGTCCTTCGTGATCACCACCGGCGTGTTGTACGTGAAGTCCGCGATCGTCGCGGGCACCGAGCGCGACACCACGTCGAAGGCACCGATCTGCCACGGACAGTCGCCGTTCGCGCTCGCCATGTTCTCGAAGCGATACTGGTTCCAGGGCTTGTTGTTCTCCAGCCAGATGACCTTGTTCTCGCCAGCCATCGACCATGTCATGCCCGTCACGTTCTTGATCGTCGTCCACGCCTCCAGGTTCGTGTTGCGCGCCTTCAGCGTGAAGCGGCCCGGGTACTTGTCCGCCTGACTGTACCACAGATACACCGTCACGGAGTTGATCCACTCGCGGCGGTCGTTGTTGAACAGGATCGTCCAGTACGTCTCGCCGCAGTTCTTCATCGTGATGTGGTCCACGTAGTAGAAGTTCGCAATATCCTTCGGGTAACCCGCCTCGAACATGCTGTAGCTCAGCGAGTAGTCGAACACGCGCGAGTTCACCGCGCTCATCAGACGCACCGCGCAGTTGAACACCGAGGTCGTCTGCGACGCCGTCTGCGCCACCATCGCAATCGCAATGACATTCGAGCCCTCAACCAAATAGTTCACCGACGGTACTTCAGCCGTGCCCATCGTCTTCGCCGGCAACGAGATCTGGCGGTACATCAAATCCGTGTACGCGTTCAGACCCACGCTCGACGCGCTCAGCTCACCGTCCACGCCGTTGCGGAACACCTCGTTGCCGTTCACGTAGATCACACAACCATATAAATAGCGCAGCGACACCACGAAGCCAGCCACGTCATTCAAAGACCCCACACTAAACGTCTGCTTGTACAACTGGATCTGGTTCGAGGAGGCGGGGAACGCACCCATTGCACCCGTGCTCCAACCCGACGTCTCTGCACCAAACCAGTTGGCGGGCACCTCGCCCATCTTGTACGACCACTGCGCCTGCGGCGACACGGCCCACTTCGCGTTGATCACGTAATCGGAAGGAATGCCCAGGTTCACGTCGTAACGCATACGCGCGATCGTCTCGTACTCGTCCTGCGACAGCATCGCGTTCACGTACAGACGAGACAGCTCCTGCCAGTACTTGCCCGTGGAAGCCACCTCCACCTCGTACTTGTCCGAAGTCAGACACAGAATCGTCGACCAGTCCTGGTTCTTCGGCTGACCCGAGTTGGGAGCCACGTTCAGCACCACCTGCTGCGTCGCTGCATCAATGATCGAGAACGACTCCGCCGTGGGAGTGCCCTTGTAGTTGCGGAGCACCGTCACCAGCGTGCCACTGCACTCCGTCACCTGCAGCGTGAACGTACCCGTGATCGCCGCGCCGTTGATCGTCGACGTCATCGTGAACACCGTGCTCGCCAACGCCACCGTCGCCTTGCCCGTGATCGTGCAGGTCGCGGGGTTCAGCGTCAAGCCGGTGGGCAGCGCGGGGGACACCGCGCAGTTCGAGAACTCGCTGATCGTGGGGTGGATGTTCGCCTCGTCGAAGAGCGTGTACATCGAGTACGAGGAGGGCTCAAACTCGATGGCGGTGGGCAGCAGGTCCGCACATGTCACCGGCTGCACCTCCACGCCGTACATCGTCGTCGCAGACACGTCCGAGATGAGGAGACGGTACGACTGGTACGGCTTCGCGTTGATGCGACCGTGGAACACGTTGTACGTGCTGGAAGTGTACGACGCCTGCGAGACGCTGAGGACGTCGCTGAACGTGCTCGCCGTGCTCATCGCGCCCGACAGCGTGAACGACATGGGACCGTTCGTGGGGTACGTGTAGGGCCACACACGCAGCGCGTTCACGTGCGCGCGAGGTCCAGCCAGCTCGTACGTCACCGTCACGGGGAGACCCGCGGCGGAAGCAGAGAAGAAGTCCTGCTTGCCGAAGTTGAAGATGTTGTCCGTATTGGAGCCGCCCGTAGAAGACAGCGTCACGGCGTACGGGTAGATGAAGCACGTCTCCGCGTCTCCAACGGGCGTGGAGGACGCCAGCGAAGCCACGTACGCGTCGAACGCAACGTCGTTCTCGCCCGTGGTGGGGAAGTGCAGCTCCACCGCCAGCACGCTACTCGCTTCGATTTCCTTCGCGGGACGAATGACGCCGTGGTACTCGTAATCCGTGAAAGCACCGTTGGAAGGAGTGGTGGCAGTCACAGCGCCGTCAGCCATGTGGTCGCGGAACACCTCCACGCCGTTCACGTACGCCACAATACCGAACTTGTAGCTCATCGACACCTCGTACGCAGCCATGTTGGGGAGACCCGTGAACGTCTTGCGGAAGTACTGCGTGCCCGACACAGCCGAAATGGAGCCCAGCGTCACCGTCTGCCAACTATCATCCGAGAAGTTCAGTGTGTTCCAGTCCGCAGCGATCGAAGTCGCAGCCAGCATCTTCCACTCCGCGTTCTTCGTCACGGGGTAGTACATCGACAGGTCGTACTCCTCCGTGCTTGCCGCCGTCATGTAGCCCTTGAACACCACATTGCCGTAGACTCCAGCCACGCTCACCCAAGCGCCAGCGTACCACGAATCGCCGTACCCATCGATCAGTCTCAACTTGTACTGCTTGTTGGTCGTAGCCTGCAGGCAGTACTCATCCGTGCGCTGTTCGTTGTTCGCGAACGTGGCGCTTGTCTTCAATTCCGTGGCACCGTTCAGAATCATGTACGACTCCTCCGTGGCGTCGCTCGTGCACTTCTTCGTCACGGCAAAGTACACCTCGCCACTCTCGCACGTCATTGTGCTCATAGCAACAGACACTATGCATAACACCTCTAAAAAGCCGCAAACACAGAGCAATAAGCGTCAAATACTTCATTCTCCTTCTGTGATATGTTTTTATGGCGTTTGTGAACACCAACGGTGTTTCGCCACAACCACGGTTATTGGAAAGAGGGAACTGACACAGTCACTTCTGTGACTTCTGATTGGCTGCTTCTAGGCGACACTACCAAAATCGGGGCTATTTCGGAAACTTGCCGGAACCACGATCGAAGAGAAAAAGAAGGGCAGTGAGGAAAGGGTAGGGTTGGATGCAGCTCAGTATGTGCGTTGTTTTTCTGTATCATTTGGTCTTCTGGGAGACATGCGCAAGGATCAGTCTCTTCATGGCTCCAGGAGAGGAGGGAGCCCTCCACAGTTCAATTTACAGCGTTTGAGCCACATTGGCTTCGGGTCGTCTCCCAATTGGAATCCTAGTTGACTGCGGTATGGAGGAGTGTTATTACGCGTGGTCAGCGTTAGAGAAAAGGGGAAACGGAATAATACCGGATGGATCGGTTCCAAGAAAAGGGCACGCCCTAGCACGGCTTTCGTTCAGATGCGCACAGAGAATACACACCCTCGTGCAATAGGGAAGTTGGGAACTCTAGAGAGCAACAGCAGAAAGGGAATGGAATTCCCGCTCTCTATTCTCCTCGATAGGATCCTTTCATCCTCCCCATTTGATGAACCAATTACAAAGACTCCATTCTCAAGGAATGAACAACACGAGTGACTCTCCGTTCTATCCGCAAAGGAATCGCATTTGATACATCGCTCATTATATGGAGAAGAATGCCACACAAGCCCACTTCCCATTCTTCATTTCTGTCATGTTCGCTCAGCCCTCTAAGCGCGTCCCCTCTGGAGAGTTCGACCTCCTCGTTCGATTTCTCGTGCCGCCCCAAGTCATCGTCGAAGCCCTGACCGACGAAAAGGCCGCTCAAGTACCGCGCCTTTCCTTACCACCAATCCGTAGTACTACACGCAGTCCGTCTGCAAAATCAATCCCGTTCCCCAAGGAGACTACATACTCTACAATGGAAGCATTCAAGGCCAGTTCATCTCCTCCGTAGTTTATTTCAACCCATCTCACAACTAGTCGTGTCAAAAGATCGAGTTGAAGTGGCGTCGTCGCGAGTGGGAAGAGGGCGTCTATTCCATCGCCACGCTCTCCTTCACCCAAATCGACACCGCCATTACAGAGATCCACCTGCAACAAGCCAACGTTCCCAAGTACGACAAGTACAACAACGTGGGGGTGATCGACAGTGTGAGACAGGGCTGGATCGACATGGTCTTCAGACGCATTTCCATGATCCTCGGGTACGTCTTCCAACTCGAAGATGAGTTTGACTATGCCTGTTTGTTCTCATTGATTCTTCCCTGGAGAATGCTGCGGGGATTCTTCTTCCCGAAACGCTTCTCCACCACCGCCTCCTTCCCATTCTCGCAGCTATGCGCCTCGCTCAACACCATTCGCGGCACATCGCTCCTCACCGAAAAGGGGCAGCGCTTTCAATCCCTCTTTCAATCCATTCAACCCTACGGCATTGAAAGCATGAAATGCGCCGCCGCGCTGCTGAGTGGTCAAGTCGTTCCTGTTTACGCATTTTACGTGCAGATCTTCAATCAGAAGGACGAGAAGATCAACTTCCGCATCGCAGACCGACTCATGATCCAGTGCATCAGCGACTCCTTCCAACTCACCGAGCAGCGTGTTAAGGAAATGGTGAAGGAGAAGGGTGTTTTGTTTTGAATTGGATTGAGAATAGGCGGCATTCCCGAAGCCTGCTGTGTTCTGTATTCTCCAAAACAAGCCAACTCCCCGTTCTCGATTCAAGACTTCTATGCGTCGGCGTGAAGAAGGGCGGTCATGGATAGATCGATGCTTTCGCTCTCGGAAGAAGAGGGAACCGGCAGCCGAACGCGTCTCTTCTCTCACATGCACTCCATTTGGGAGCGTTGCGCCAGTGGAAGCGAATTGTACTATACGAGTGTTCTTTCGCGCTCCTCTTCATTCTAGCCTCCTTCATCCTGCGAAATCGGGGTTTTGGCTTCGGGGAGAAGGTGCTGTGCAAGTCCCTCATTCAGTTCTATCTCCAAGGGTGTTGTCGCGACAAAGAGAGCACGCTCGCTGCCTGCCAAGAGGCCTTCAACAACAATCCGCGATTCGCTCCCTTCATCGACTTCCTCGCTTCCAATGCTTCCACTCTCACTCCGCAGAACGTCAAATCGCTCTATCCCGTGCGTGTCGGCCAGTTCTGCAACTGCGCGCTCTGCTCCCCACTCACCTCCATCGATGCGGCCAACGCTCTCTCGCAGCAACATCCCACCATTGCCGAGCACAAGTTCGACGGCGTGCGCGTGCAGATCCACAAAACGGCCGACTCCGTGCTGCTCTTCGGACGCTCCGGCGAAGTGGCTTCTCGCTCTCCCTCTCACGCGTAGCGCCTCCGCTCCCTCGAGCCGCGCGTGGCGGCCTGCCTCCATGCGCTCCACGACACTCTCCCCTCCTCCTTCATCCTCGATGGCGAGCTGGTGATCCAGAACCAGCAGGGTGCGCTGCTGCCCTTCCGCGAAGTCAGCGTGATGCTGGGCAAGGAAGAGAAGCAGTTGAAGGAGGGCAGCAGTGTGCGGCTCTGCATCTTCGATCTCCTCTTCTTGGAGCACCAGGACCTGACGCTGAAACCGCTCGCCGAACGCAAGCGGCTTCTTCAGCAGTACTTCCCTTCGGATGCCTCGCGAGGGTTTGTGTTGGTGCCGTTTCAGGTCATTCCGTTTTCAAGCAATACTCTGAAGCCTTCAAACAACACTCTCCACTCATCAACCAGCAGTCTTCCCTCTTCATCCAATACTCCCCACTCATCAACCAGCAGTCTTCCCTCTTCATCCAATACTCCCCACTCTTCACACAACAACACCCTACTCACACACCTCATCGAAGAGAGCGTACGCGAAGGCTGCGAGGGACTCGTGTTGAAGAACATGAACAGCGTGTACGCTTGTGGTGCGCGGAACAGTACACGAAACGCAACAAGATGACGCATAGAAGACTGGGTGAAGCTCAAGGCCGATTATCTGGACAGCTTCGGAGACTCCGTGGACGTGGTGATCGTGGGCGCCAAGTTCGGCAAGGGGCAGCGCAAGGACGGCTATGGTTCCTTCCTGTGTGCTGTGAGGGAGGAGAACGGAGTCCATTCATTCGCGATGCGTCACGCCTAGTTCAAACCCATCTGCTCCGTGGGCAGCGGGTTCACGAAGGAACAGCTGAGTCAGCTCCACCGCGAGCTGCAGCCCCTCCTGACGAGTCGAGAAGAACTGCAGAACGAGGGCGTGGCGATTCCCAAGGCGGTGAAGATGGACGTCTTCTTCCAGCCTCGCGTTGTGCTGGAGGTGAAAGCCGCCTCCATCACGCAGTCCCCTCTGTATCGCGGAGTCTCGCTTCGTTTCCCTCGCTTTGTGCGGTTCCGACCCGATAAGCAGGCTTCCGATGTCACGAGGGTAGATAGGTTGTCATAGCGTGTTTGTTGGATTCAGACAACTCGCGAGAGCAACAAACACAACACAGATAGGAAAAGGAGTGTTGAATGGACGTCACCTTCCATTCCCTGCCCACTCTCCGCACGCGCACCTTCGCGTATCGACCTCCCCTACGCAGTCACGAAGAGAACCAACGCATACATCACGCTGCCCGGATTCACGACGCAGCACCGCTTCTTCTGCCGATGGAGCCAGTTGCAGCCGGGCGTGTGGTGAACGTGACCGTGCACCATCAGGAAGAGGTCGTACTACGCGTGAACACAGACGCGCTCCAGCACCTCCTCCATCAGCCGGGTGACTTGGCTGTACAAACTGTCACTTCCGTAGAACGCCTCCTTCATCGACTTGTCCTGGTCCATCACACTGCTTCCTTTGCTTCAGGCAGCACCGCTTCTCCTTACCGATCTTGGACGGGGGACAGTGCGTCAACAGGATGACGCTGTCGCCCTTGGGAACGAGCGCCATCAACCGGCTCACCTCATCCTCCATGTCGGCAGTGAATGGGTACGAGCTCTTGTACGGCGTGCCATCCGCAAGGCGAACAGGCACACTGCCACCGAAGCCAACGATCCACAAGTGGGGGAGCAACTGGTAGCAGCAGTTGTGCATGTTTACGGTTCCTGTAACCGCATTCAACACCTCGGGTGTCTCGCGTGCGTATGTGAAATCAGGGTCGTGATTCCCCGGGACGAAGAGATGGGGGATGCCGTACGAACCCATCTCTATGCAATGAACGGAGAAAAGAGGGAATACCGTCGCATTTCTCTTTGAACAGGGATAGCTGCATTTGGATCTCTTCTTCGGATTGCTTGTGGAGATGGTCAAGGAATATCAAATCGCCCGCATCGAGAATGAGGTCAAACCTTCAACTTATGGAAGGAGAGCGTCCGGACTGTTCTCGTTTCATCTGCTCTTGCATCTCGTTGGATAGGAAGGTCCAGGCTTCCTTCCGGTGAACATCGCTAATCGTTAGGGGAGAGGAAGGATGGGGACCTGATGATGAGGAAGTTTAGTTCGTCTGCGTGCTCCGATTGTGAATCCATGACATGTGGAGGATGGAGGAATCCCGATTGTGATTGACTGTTTCATGTTGTGATTGACTGTTTTCTGTTGCATTTGATCGTTTCCCGTTGTAGTCGATCAATTCATGTTGTGATTGACCCCCACTCAAGTGATCACCTCCTTCTGTGACAACCCAGCACCAGAAAGAAAACAAGAAACACACAAAAACACTACCACATAGATTACACATCGCCTTCCTAATGAAGAACGCTCACAATCTCCCTCTCCTTGTACCGATTCAACTACACGTCACCTCACATATCCACCCTCACCTCCTTCTTCCACACATCACTCTCGCTCACCATACGCAGCAGTCGCACCATCAGTCCTCGCAACTATCCATCAATTCCCAAACGCGTCCATACGGGGAAGGCATCGTCCTCGTCCTTCAAGGAGCGGATCAGAATGTCCACGAGAACCATCACGTCCGACGCGAAGAACAGGTCACTCTTCGCCTGCATGCACTTCAGCACAAACTGCCACAGGACGGACGCAAAGCCGTCCTTCTCTGCAAACGGAGTCTCGTTCAGCAGAGAGAGGAGGGTTGACGACAGCGCGTCCGGAGCCGCTACGGTTTGAAGAAAGCAGTCTACGTTGTTCTGCGCGAGACGAATCATACAGCGCAGCAGAGAAGAGGACGGAAGAGAGACGAAAAACAGCTGCATCTGCTGCAGGAGGGAAGGCGAAAAGGGAAGGTAACACACCACACACTCATACCACGCATACACGGAAGGGTCACAGTCCGCGGATGGCGTGTCGCGGCGAAGGGTGGAGAAGAAGAAGGTGAAGCACTGATTCACTCGGTTTACGCCTCCCAACTGCTCGTCGAGGAAAATGGGCATCACAATGTTCACGAAGGAGTGGAAGGAGAGCAATTCTTCGCAGCAGGCGACCAATTCTTCGTAGCAAGCTCTCGGATTCAGAAACTGACTCGCGATCGCATAGAGCAGAAGACCGTTATTCTGACAGGCAATTGTCTTCCAGTCCAGCGACGCCCCCCTTTCAACATGAAAGCGGTGGAGCTCTCGGATCGAGTTGCACTTCAAATGGGATATCTCGTCCACTCCCAACTGCCGGAGGCACGCAGACAGCGATTCGGTTCCCATGGGGAGGAGGGGCTGCGGTTCTCGCTCTACAGCACATAGAGTGAACTGGAGTACTCTGTCTCTTTCC
>ENA-UEQW01003343-UEQW01003343.1-human-gut-metagenome-genome-assembly--contig:-NODE-3343-length-11143-cov-5.610609_pt1 | contig 11143 bp, 9 predicted proteins | sample MGYA00242947_ERZ507947 | MGnify/ENA primary metagenome ERZ507947 (study PRJEB26167, sample SAMN06115421) | human gut metagenome | host: Homo sapiens | place: China:Guizhou | collected 2015-03-17... | reverse complement strand
CCCCCGCCGAAGGGCGGGGGTCGCTGTTGCTCACTTATAATAGTCCGTCTCGTCGGTCAGCGCCATGGGCAGGCCGTTGTGATATACCGGCAGCGTCTGGAACTTGAAGCGGCTGGCGCGGTGCAGGGCGTCGATGCGCTCCTTGATATCCGCGTCCACCACGCCCCGGCGGACATACTCGTTCACCGCGTGGTAGGTAAAGCCCAGATTGTCCTCATCCGTCTTGCCGGTCAGCCCGTCGGACGGCGGCTTGATGAGGAACTTCTCCGGCAGACCCAGCTGCCGCCCCAGCGCCACCACCTCCTCGGTGGTGTACATCCCCAGCGGGGAGAAGGCACCGGCGCTGTCGCCGTAGATGGTGCAGTAGCCCACCCAGTCCTCGCTGAGATTGCTGGTGTTGATGACGATGCCGCCGGGCAGGGACTGCGCCACGGCGTACAGGGTGGCCATACGGATGCGGCTGGGCAGATTCACCGTGGTCTGGCGGGAGGGCGTCAGCCCGGCTCTCTCCATTTCGCCCAGCACGCCCTGCACGGCGTCGTGGATGTTGATGGTGGTGTGGGGCAGGTTCAGGTGCTCCACCAGCGCCTGCGAATAGTCGATGTCCGGCTGTACGCCGTCGGGCATCAGCACGCCGTACACGTTCTCCCGGCCGTAGGCGGCCACAGCCAGCGCCGCCACGGTGGAGCTGTCCTTGCCGCCGGAGATGCCGATAACGGCGGTCTTGCCGCGGCAGGCGGCCATCTGCTCCGCCATCCATTCCAGCAGCCCGGCCAGCTGCATCTGGGGGTTAAAATCCATGTGATATACCTCCCGCTCTCAATTTTGATGGTTTATTCTACAACGTCGCGGGAGATTTTGCAAGGGCTATCCCAGCAGCGCCGCCACTTCCTCCGCCGACAGGCCGGGCTGCAGCGCCAGCGTCAGACCCCGGCCGATGAGCCGCCCCAGCTCCCGCACCCGGCTGTCGATATCCCGGGGCGTGACGAACAGGCCGGTGGGCGCATCATCCTCCTGCCCGCACAGCGCCGCGCCGTCGATGACCGTGGGCACGCCCAGCGCGATGACCGGCACGCCCAGCGCCGCCGCGTCCACCGCCTTGCGGTGATTGCCCACGCCGCTGCCCGGCGTCAGCCCTGCGTCCGACAGCTGCACCGTGGCGCAGAGCCGGTGACGGCTGCGGGCGGCCAGCGCGTCCACGGCGATGACCACTGTCGGACGGATATGGGACACGGCGCCCCGGATCAGCTCCAGCGTCTCCACGCCGGTCTGCGCCAGCACGCCGGTGCGCAGCGCCGCCACGGAGCGGAGATGGCCGAACCGCCGGGGCATGGCGTCCACCATGTGGCGCGTCACCAGCAGGTGCGTCAGCGCCTCCGCACCCACGGCGTCCGGGGTCATGGCCTCGTTGCCCATTCCCACCACCAGCGCCGTGTCCCGCGCCGCCAGGGGCGGCAGCAGCGCGCGCAGCTCCCCGGCCAGACACTGTGCCGCCCGGCCGGTCAGCTCCTCCTGCCGGGCGAGACAGGGGCGCAGGTCGATGGTGACATACCGCCCCACCGGGCGGCCTATAGCCCGCGCCCCGGCGGGACTGGCTACCCGGATGCAGGTGACGGGACAGCCGCAGCGCAGGCTCTCCCGCAGCTGCACGCCGCTGTCCGGGGCAAAAAGACGGCCTCCGGCGGACAGCTCCTCCGCCGTTTCCACCGTCAGATCGGTGCGTGACAGGTTCATAATAGTGGCTGACGCTCCCTTCTGAGCACAAAATATTGTGGCTTTTGGGTAGCATGACCGGGCAAAAGGCTTTTATACAAATTTCGCCGTAGAAATTACAAAAAAGTCTTGCATTTTTTAAACAAAGATGCTAAAATATCATCCTGCGTGGAAGTTTATATTTTCACCGCGCAAAAAATTCATGTCGGGGAGGTGTTTGGTTTGCCGAATATCAAGTCTGCTAAGAAGCGTGTTCTGGTGGCAGAGACGAGAAATGCTCGCAACAAAGCCAATAAGTCCGCACTGAAGACTGCTATCAAGAAGTTCGAGGCTGCTGCCGTTGAAGGCAATCGCACCGAGGCCGAGGGCACTTACAAGGTGGCGGTCAAGGCGATCGACAAGGCTGCTGCAAAGGGCCTGCTGCACAAGAACAACGCGGCCCACAAGAAGAGCGCGCTGACGCTGAAGCTGAACAACATTGGCTAATGACCAAACGCAACGGACATCCGCAAGGGTGTCCGTTTTGGTTTATACGGGAAAGGGACGGCGGCGCCGTCCCTTTTTTCATATCCCCTTATACTTGCGGCGCGTGGCCATTCCGCCGCGGATGTGCCGCTGGGAACGGTTTTCGTCCAGTATGGCCTTTACCTGTGTGTACAGCGCCCGGTCGCACAGGGCCAGACGCTCGGACAGGTCCTTGTGTACGGTGGATTTGCTGACGCCGAATTTCTTGGCGGCGGCGCGGACGGTGGTCCGGTTCTCTATCATGTACAGGGCCAGCTCTTTGGCCCGCTGCTCCAGATCGTCTCGCATAACGCAACACTCCCATGCCGTTGTGCTCTATCTATATGGCGGAACGCGGGCGGATATGACAAAGGGGACGGACTGCACATCCTTAACGGACACTTAGCGGGCGGCGGGAGTATAATTTGGCATCATCCGGAGATGAAATGAGGCGAGTCTATGGATATCTGGAAGGAATTGCGGGACGAGGGCGTGGACAGCGGCCTGCTGGACGAGGTACGCCGCTTCCGGGAGGCCCACCCCCTGACGCCGGAGGGGCAGGAGCGCGTGCCCGTGCCGAAGTATCTCTACTACGGCAGGGAGGTATGGGAGAGCGCGGCGGCGGCCCTGCTGTGCGGCGAGCACCTGCTGCTGGCGGGGCCGAAGGCCACCGGCAAGAACGTGCTGGCGGAGGACCTGGCGGCGCTGTTCGGACGGCCGGTGTGGGACGTGTCCATGTATGTGAACGTGGACGCGGCGGCCCTGATCGGCGCGGACACGCTGAAGGACGGGCAGGTGGTGTTCCGGGAGGGACCGGTGTGCGCCTGTGCGCGGCTGGGCGGCTTCGGCGTGCTGGACGAGGTGAACATGGCCAAGAACGAGGCGCTGGCCGTGCTGCACGCCACGCTGGACCACCGGCGCGTCATCGATGTGCCGGGGTATGAGCGCATACAGCTGGACGACGCGGCGCGGTTCATCGGCACCATGAACTACGGCTACGCCGGCACCCGTGAGCTGAACGAGGCACTGGTGAGCCGGTTCGTGGTGGTGGATATGCCGGTGATCTCCGACGAGAATTTGCAGAAGCTGCTGCGGCGCAGCTTCCCCACCCTGAAGCGGGAGTGGGCCGAGCAGCTGACGGCGCTGTTCCGGGACCTGCGGACCAAGTGCGACAGCGGTGAGATATCCACCAAGGCGCTGGACCTGCGGGGACTGCTGGCGGCCCTGCACCTGATCGAGAAGGGGATACCCTCCGGGCAGGCGCTGGACCTGGGCATCATCAACAAGGCCTTTGAGCCCTTTGAGCGCCAGCTGGTGGCGGACGCGGTGTGGGCGCGCCTGCCCAAGGACGCCACCCGGGACAAGCTGTTCGACTGATATGGACAGACAGGACAGAGAGACGCGCCGGGCGGAAAATCAGGTGTGGAACGGCTGGGGGGACTATGCCCGCAAGCCGGAGCTGCTGACCTTCGACCGGGCGGGGGATGCCGAGCTGTACGGCAATACGGTGCTGGGTCTGGCCTGCCGGTATTACGACTTTGACCGGTTCCGGCCGCTGCTGAACGAGTTTCACCGGTCGGCGCAGGAGGCACTGTACACGGACATATTCTTCCTGGTGCTGGAGGGGGCGGTGTTCGCCCGCGGCGCGGCGGAACGGCCGCTGCTGCCGGCGCTGCGGCGGGACTATGCCCGCCGGCTGCTGGCGCAGACGCCGATGGCCGAGGGCATGAACGGGGACGCCGTGCGCCGGGCCTGGGCCTGCCGCGTGCTGGAACAGCCGGAGGACCCGGCCCTGTCGCCGCTGCTGGACGAGCTGGCCGCGCCGGGGGACAGCACGGAGGCGCAGCTGATCCAGCGGACGGAGCGCGTGCTGTACACCTGGTTCCGCCGCGCCCGCCGGGCCGCCGACGACCGCCAGTGGGCGGCGTGGGTAGGCCGAAAGCGGGACAAAAGCGGCAGCGTGCACTTTGTGCGGCCCAACGCCCTGCGGGCGCTGTCACACGCCGCGCCCAGCGGCAGCGGCGGCTTGCAGAAGCAGACGCTGTTCAGCTTTTTGCAGGGCCGGACGCCGGAGCCGATCCTGCGGCGGTATGTGGAGGACTGCTTCGGCGCGTCCATGCTGACGCCGGGGCAGCTCAGTGAGGCGGAGCGCACCCTGTGCACCGGCGTGCACAAGAACTGCCGGCTGCACTTTACCCGCGGCGAACCGGTGGGCCGCGCGCCCGCGCCGGAGGCGGCCTGGGACGCGGCCCACTTCCGGCAGCAGCGGGAGAAGAACCGGGCGTATTATCAGGAGCATCTGGTGGAAAACAAGCTGGCCATCGCACAGCTGACGCAGAAGCTGCAGAACACGCTGCTGCTGCGGGCGGAGGACGAGGGCGGTACGGGCCGCGCCGGGAGGCTGCGGCCAGAGCTGGCCTGGCGCGCCGGGGCGCTGGGGGACGAGCGGGTGTTTTCCCGCCGGTCGCCGCAGGAGCCGGGAGAGCTGTCCGTGGACCTGCTGCTGGACGGCTCGGCCTCGCAGAACCGGCAGCAGGAGAAGCTGGCCACACAGGCGTATCTCATCGCGGAGAGCCTGAGCCGGTGCCGCATCCCCGTGCGGGTGACGGCGTTCTGCTCCGTCAGCGGCTGCACGGTGCTGCGGGTGCTGCGGGACTATGACCATCCGGAGCAGAACGAGGGGGTATTCGACTATGTGGCCGCGGGGTGGAACCGGGACGGGCTGGCCCTGCGGGCCATGGGCTGGCTGCTGCGGCAGCGGCGCAGCGAGCAGTCGCTGCTGCTGGTGCTCTCGGACGCCAGCCCCAACGACGACCAGCGGATACCCAACGGCCTGGGCGGATGGGCCTACACCGGGAAGCGCGGCGTGGACGACACGGCGGCGGAGGCCGCGGCCCTGCGGCTGCGGGGCGTGCTGCCGGTGTGTCTGTTCACCGGAAGCGACCGGGAGGTGCCGGACGCCCGGCGTATCTACGGACAGGCCATGGAGCGCCTGCCGGCCATCGGGTGGCTGGCAGACGCGGTGACGCGGCTGATCCGGGGCCAGCTGCGGCGGGGATAGGACAGAATGCGACACAAAACGACAGAAAGAGACACACCGAAGGGTGTGTCTCTTTCGCTGCTCAATACCAGGTGATGCCCTCCAGATCCTGTATCTGCACCCGCAGGTCCTCCAGCAGTGTCTCCGCGGCGGCGGAGAGGGCGCGGCCCTTGGGTGTGACCAGGTAGAAGGTGCGCTCCGCCGGCGGGTGGGCCAGGCGCAGCACCTGCACGTTGCTGAACATCCGCAGATAGGGCTCGGTGGCGCCGGCGGGGATGATGCTCCAGCGCTTGCCGCAGGCGGGCAGGGTCTCGGCCAGCTGGGGCGTGTCGGCGTACAGCAGGGGGCGGGCGTCCACGCCGAACCAGTAGTCGTGCCACTGCTGTATCTCCGGCTGGCCGTAGATGAGTATCTCGTCCTGCACGTGCAGGGTGGTGGCCTCTACCGGTTCCGTCAGTGCCACCGTTCTGGGCACCACAAGGAAGAAGCCCTCGCGGAACAGGGGTTTGGCTTCGATCTGCAGATCGTAGTGCAATGCGCCGTCCACGATGGCCATGTCCGCGTCGCCCCGGGCCACGGCGGACACCGCCTGGTCCGTCCGCATGGACTCCACCCACAGGTTCACCGGCAGCTCGCGCTCCAGAAACCGCTGGTACACCGGGGGCAGGATGTACTGGTTGGCGGTGTAGGCGGCGATGACGTGGAGGAACTCCCGCTTTTCCGCGGCGGCGAAGGTCTGCGTCTCCGAGAGCAGGTTCTGCCACCGGCGGGCCAGAGGCAGGAAGTGCTGGCCCGCATCCGTCAGGGTGATGCGGCGCTGGCCCTTGCCGCGGTGGAACAGGGGCGCGCCCACCTGGTCCTCCAGTGCCTTCAGCCGGGCGGACAGGGACGGCTGGGTGATGTACAGCGCCTCGGCGGCGGCGGTCATGGTGCCGTGGTCCAGCACGGCGAAAAAGGTCTCGATGTCCTGGTTGGTCATAGGCGACTCTCCAAATTATAGTTTATGCCTATATTATACTGTAGAATAATCAATTTTACAAGCACCAACCTTTGTGGTATGATTTGGCCACAATACAGAAAGGAGTTGTTCCCTATGACAAACACGAAAACCAAGACTTCCCCGGCAAAGGCGATCGCCGCTGTTGTGATCGCGGTTATTCTGGCGTTCACGCTGGTGTGCCTGCTGACGGGGAACATCAACCCCGTGTGCCGTGTCACCGCCATGCTGATGCCGGTGTGGCTGGCCGCCGAGCTGCGCCTGCTGTGCACGCTGCTGTAACGGGGCACCGGCTGATTTTGCTGTTTTCTTCCCTTTTCTCTTTCTTATTTGCGAAAAACGCGGACGCGGGTGCGTCCGCGTTTTTCATCGTCCGGACGCGTAAAGACGGCGCAAAGAATACTACGAACTCCGAACTATTTTCCCGAAAAAACCCTGTATTTGTAACGCTTTCGTGAATTCTGCGCCGTTCCGCTTGCAAGTCGGCGGCGGGGATGGTACACTTACACATTATTACAGTTTTACCCTGGGCGCATGGGCGCTGCAGGCGGAAGAAGGAGGGACGGGTATGGCCGGCTTCAGCGTGAAAAAACCGCTGACGATCTTTGTGACGGTGCTGGGCATTATCGTGCTGGGCGTGGTGGCGTATCTGAAAATGACACCGGATCTGCTGCCCAACATGGACTTTCCCTATGTCATCATCGTCACTTCTGATCCCGGCGCCAGCCCGGAGTCCATCGAGCAGTCCATCACCAGGCCGGTGGAGCAGTCCATGGCTACGCTGGATAAGATCAAGACCGTCACCTCCACCAGCCAGGACAGCGTATCCATGGTCACGCTGGAGTTTGAGGACGGCGCCAATATGGATACCATCAGTGTGGACATCCAGCAGAAGATCTCCGTATTGCAGGGCAGTTGGGACGACACCGTCTCCGCCCCCTATGTGCTGAAGATCAATCCCTCCATGCTGCCGGTGATGGTGGCCGCCGTGACCCGGGAGGACATGGACGTGTACGCGCTCAGCGATTTCGTCACCGGAGAGCTGTCCCCCAAGCTGGAGGGCGTGTCCGGCGTGGCCAGCATTTCGGTCAGCGGCGCCGTGACCCGGGAGGCCCATGTGATCCTGGACGAGGCCAAGCTGGACGCCCTGTCGGAGAAGCTGGCGGATGCGGTGCGTACCGAACTGAACAAGACGAAGCTGGATCTGCAGAAGGCCAAGGACCAGGTGGAAGAGGGGCAGGCACAGCTGGATGAGGCCAAGGAGGCCATTGCCGCCGGCGCGGCGGCCAAGGCGGGCGCGGCGGTGGATAAGCTGTACGAATATCTGAAGGAGGCCCGGGGCCAGATCCCGGAGCCAGACCCGGATCCGGATCCCGGTGAGCCGCCCATCACCGTGCCCGGGCTGGAACAGCTGCAAAAGACGCTGGAACGGCTGAACGCGACGCTGGATAAGCTGATGAAGGATCTGGAAAGCGGCGAGCTGAAGCGGGAGGTCACCAGTGAGGTCTATAACATGACGCTCTCCCTGATCGACGGCATTACCCAGCTGACGGAGGCGCAGATACAGCTGGATGAGGCCATGACCCAGATCGAGGCCGGCATGGACCAGATCAACGAGGCGTACAAGTCCATCGCCGACCAGACGGACGTGGGCGGGATGCTGTCCATCTCCGCCGTCAGCCAGCTGCTGACGGCGCAGAATTTCGCCATGCCTGCCGGGTACATTGAGGACGACAGCGGCGTGAAATACATGGTATCCGTGGGCGAGAACGTGTCCTCCCGCCAGGAGCTGGAGGATATGGTGCTGCTGGACCTGGGCATGGACGGTATCGAGCCGGTGACACTGGGCGACATCGCCACCGTGGTGGTCACGGACAACGCCGGGGAGCTGTACACCAAGGTCAACGGCGACAACGGCATTCTCATCACCTTTACCAAGCAGTCCAACTACGCCACGGCGGAGGTGTCCAATAACATCAGCGCACGGTTCGAGGAGCTGGAGGGCCAGTACGAGGGATTGTCCTTCGCGCCGCTGATGGACCAGGGCGACTATATCTACCTGATCGTGGAGACCATCACCTCGTCGCTGCTGTGGGGCGCGCTGTTCTCCGTGGTCATTCTGTATCTGTTCCTGCGGGATTGGCGGCCCACGGTCATCACGCTGGTATCTATCCCCGTCAGCGTGATCTTTGCCATCGTACTTATGTACTTCACCGGCGTGACCATCAACATGATCTCCCTGAGCGGTCTGGCCGTGGCGGTGGGTATGCTGGTGGATAACTCCGTGGTGGTCATTGAGAATATCTACCGCCTGCGGGCCAAGGGCGCCACCATCATTCAGGCGGCGGTGTCCGGCGCGGGCCAGGTGCTGGGCGCGGTGACGGCCTCTACCCTGACCACCGTGTGCGTGTTCGCGCCCATCGTGTTCGTAGAGGGCCTGACCCGCCAGCTGTTCACCGACCTGGCGCTGACCATCACCTACTCGCTGCTGGCCAGCCTGCTGGTGGCGCTGACACTGGTGCCGGCGATGGCCAGCGGTATGCTGCGCCGGCCCATGGTGCAGAAGCCGGGCCTGCTGGACAAGGTCTATCCCGCCTATCGGAAGGCCATCGCTTTTTCGCTGGACCACAAGGCCGGCGTGCTGCTGCTGTCGCTGGTGCTGCTGGTGACCACTGCCGGCGCGTGCCTGCGCCGCGGCTTTACCTTTATGCCGGAGATGGATATGAACAACCTGTCCCTGACCATCACCATGCCGGAGGATACCTCCCGCGAGGAGGCGGTACGGCTGGCCGACGAGGTGCTGGAGCGGGTGATGACTGTGGACGACGTGCAGGACGCCGGCTTTATGATGGGCGGCGGCACCATGGGCGGCCTGAACATGGGTGCCGCCATGGGCGGCGCCTCCGGCGGCAGCTATAACGTGGAGGGCTACATCACCATGCCGGAGGGGACCTTCGGCTCTGTGGCGGGGAAGGAGATCGAGACGCTGTGTGCCGACCTGCCCTGTGAGGTGACGGCCAGCGGCGTGATGAGCGGTATGATGAGCTATATGACCGGCAGCGGCGTGTCGCTGCAGGTGTTCGGCAGCGATATGGCGGACCTGCAGAGCAGCGCCCGGACCATCGCCCGGCGGCTGGAGCAGGTGGAGGGCGTCGGCGAGGTCAGCGACGGGCTGGACGCCTCGGCCCCGGCGCTGCAGGTGACCATCGACCGGAAGGCGGCAGCGGAGAAGGGTCTGACCGTGGCTCAGGTGTATATGCAGATCGCCGCGGCGCTGCAGAGCAGCGCCAGCGTCTCTGATGTGACGCTGGACAGCGAGGACATGGACCTGACCGTGGACGCGGCGGAGGGCAGCGTCCTCAAGCGGGAGAACCTGCTGGAGCTGGAGTTGTCGGCGGAGAGCAGCGCGTCCTCCGCCATGACTGGCAGCGCCTCAGGCATGACCGGCAGCAGCGCCGCGGGGCAGCTGACCGGCGGCAGTGAGGAGGACAAGACCTTCAAGCTGGGCGATGTGGCCACCGTGACGGAGACGGTGTCCATGAACACCATCTCCCGTGACCAGCAGCGCCGGTGCGTTACCGTGACCGCCGCCATCGCCGATGGCTACAACGTCACCCACGTGACCTCCGCGGCGCAGCAGGCCGTCAGCGGTCTGACGCTGCCGGAGGGCGTCACCGCGGAATTCAACGGAGAGAACGAGCAGATCATGGAGGCCATGAGCCAGCTGCTGCTGATGCTGCTGCTGGGCGTGGTGCTGGTGTACTTCATCATGGTGGCACAGTTCCAGTCGCTGAAGTCCCCGTTCATCGTCATGTTTACCATCCCGCTGGCCTTTACCGGCGGCTTCCTGGCCCTGCTGATCGCGGGGATCGAGGTATCTGTCATCAGCCTGATCGGCTTTGTGATGCTGGTGGGCATCATCGTCAACAACGGTATCGTGCTGGTGGATTACATCAACCAGCAGCGGCTGTCCGGCATGGAGCGCCGGGAGGCGATCATCGACGCGGGCGTGACCCGCCTGCGGCCGATCCTGATGACCAGTCTGACCACGATTTTGGGCCTGATCGTCACCGCCACGGCGAAAAACGCCGGCACGGCGCTGATGCAGCCCATCGCCGTGGTCTGTATCGGCGGACTGCTGTACGCCACGCTGATGACGCTGTTCGTGGTGCCCTGTATGTACGACATGATGAACAAGAAGGACATGCAGAAGGTGGACGAGAGCGAATTGCAGATCGTGGATATGTGAGCAAAAAAAGAAAGCCCCGCGGGGCTTTCTTTTTTTACGCTTAATAGGCCAGCTTCTCGGCCAGATAGGCCTTCAGCTCACTGATGGGGATACGCACCTGCTCCATGCTGTCGCGCTCACGGACGGTGACGCAGTTGTCGCCGGCGTGCTCGGCATCGCCCACGGTGTCGAAGTCCACGGTGATGCAGAAGGGAGTGCCCACCTCGTCCTCGCGGCGGTAGCGCTTGCCGATGGAGCCGGTCTCGTCGAAGTCCAGCATCCACTCCTTGGACAGGTCCTCGTAGATCTTGCGGGCGGGCTCGGAGAGCTTCTTGCTCAGGGGCAGGATGGCGGCTTTGTAGGGCGCCAGAGCCGGGTGCAGGTGCAGCACCACGCGGACGTCGTTCTTCTCCGCGTCCACGACCTCCTCGTCGTAGGCGTCCACCAGCACGGCCAGGACGCTGCGCTCCACGCCCAGGGACGGCTCGACCACATAGGGGATGTAGCGCTCGTTGGTCTCGGGGTCGAAGTAGGTCAGGTCCTTGCCGGACACGGTCTGGTGCTGGGTCAGGTCGTAGTCGGTGCGGTCGGCCACGCCCCACAGCTCGCCCCAGCCGAAGGGGAACAGGAACTCGAAGTCCGTGGTGGCCTTGGAGTAGAA
>ENA-UEQW01003342-UEQW01003342.1-human-gut-metagenome-genome-assembly--contig:-NODE-3342-length-11143-cov-17.509715_pt1 | contig 11143 bp, 13 predicted proteins | sample MGYA00242947_ERZ507947 | MGnify/ENA primary metagenome ERZ507947 (study PRJEB26167, sample SAMN06115421) | human gut metagenome | host: Homo sapiens | place: China:Guizhou | collected 2015-03-17... | reverse complement strand
CACCAAGAGTTAATAAAAGTTAAAACGAAAATAATTTGTGCGCTTATGCTTGTATGTTAGAAAAATGTTGTATCTTTGCAGTGTTCAATTAAACATTTTGAAATTATGAAAGAGTTGATACAGCATTTCAAAGAGCAACCGAAAGAAGCAATTAAAGAAGTTGCTATGTGTGTAATGATTTTTGCCGTTTGTGGGGCGATGTTGTTTCTATCTGCAATTTTGCAGGGGTGTACCGTTTCAAAGGGTACAACGGTACGGGGCAAGGCAACGATAGTAACAACTGACACAACGGTTGTAAAGCACAACGGTACGTTGAAATTCAAAAAATCTATGTTTAACAATTAAAAGTTTACTACAATGGACGAAAAAAGAAACGCATTTGACGAGTTTAGTTTTGCCGCTTTGTCGGCGTTGGGTGGCCTTATGGCGTGTAATGAAGTTTGCCGCAACCAGCGTGCGGTTATGAAAATAAACCGCTTTCGTGCGTGGCTTATGGACTTGAAGCCGCAAGCCAACCCCGAACCGAATTTGCCGTTTGACGGTGAACCGCAAGGACAGACAGCCGAATAATTAACAATAAGTTTAACAATTAAAAGATTACTACAATGAAAAGTTTTGCAAGTAAATTTAACAAGACCACGTTTGGCATTGACACAACCGATTTTCAGTACACCAAGTTAGCCGATATTTTCCAGTCTGAAAGCGAGGGCGGCAAAGATGTAATACACAAAATCAACGGGCTTTATGTGCATAAATCACAATTAGGCGACAGCCCCGTAATTATTGATGAGAAAAACAAACGGTTGGTGAACTTGCCAAGCCACACCGCCGAAACGGTGCGTGAAATACTTGCCGATGATGAGGCAGTACAAACTATCAAAGACGGCAAAGTTGGTTACACAATTTACGAGTATGAGAGCCACGGCAAGAAGTGTTACTCTATTTCGTTTGTGGATTTGTAAGAGTTTGAAAAGTTATGTTTAACTTTGTAGGGGTTGCAATGTTTGTAACCCCTATTTAATATAATACCGTTATGGCAAAGTTAGGTTTTAAGATTAAGTTTACAAAATCTGTTTTCGGCGCAACACAACGGGCGAAAATAAAAAAAGAGATATTGCAAGCCGTGGAAAGCAGCCCCGAATATAGAAAAGAGATTGCAAGGGTTTTCCAAATGGCGAACCGCCGAATACAGAATATAGAGCAAAGCGGACAACTTTCGCCAGCCGTGCAAGCGTTGAACAAAGGCGATATAAAAGGGTTTACCAAATTTTCAATGAAAGGCGATTGGAACACGCTAAAAATTGAGTACGGCAAGGCGATTTCATTTTTACGCCAGCCAACCAGCACGGCGGCAGGTGCAAAGCAGTACGGGCAACACCTGCAACGTATGTACGATTTAACGCCCGATGAGTACAATTTAATGGCAAGGAACTTGCAAGGCAAGTTAAACAGCGTTTCGGATAGTGATTTCGTGGAACGCTATTTGATGCGATACAAGGATTTCACGGGCGAAATGGAGCAAAGCGCAAGCGATATAAGCACCCAAATTGAGAGTGAAGCGCAAAGCATATCACGGGCGATTGATGCCGAGATAGAAAGGCAGGCAAATGAGGTAGCCGACCAAATGGAAGATATGCAAAACGATATAGAACGCATATTGCGCAACTTTAATAAGTTTGGGTTATGAAAAAAATACCTTTTGAGTTACAAGAAAGAATAAACAGCCCGACCGAAATAAACGAAATACTGAAAGCCTCCGTAAATGAAAAAAACATTATCGGAAACAGCAAGGGCGAGCGGTTTTATAATATACCGTGTGCGTTTGATATTGAAACAACAAGTTTTTACCGTGATACGGACGGACGGGCATACACATACGAGCAAGTGCAACGTATGCAGGACAGCAACGGGCGCAAGGCGAAATTAGAAAAAGCCGCTATAATGTACGTTTGGCAGTTTGGCATAAACGGATATACGATAATGGGGCGTACGTGGGGCGAGTTTGTTGCGATGATGCAGACCGTAAGCGAGGTTTTGCAGTTATCCGACAAATTACGCCTTATTGTGTATGTGCATAACCTTTCATACGAATTTCAGTTTTTGCGCAAGTGGTTTGAGTGGCAACGGGTTTTCAGTATTGATTTACGTAAACCGATATACGCAATAACAACGGGTAACATAGAGTTTCGTTGTAGTTACTTGCTTTCGGGTTATTCGCTTGCAAAGTTGGGCGAGCAACTTATGAAATACAAGTGTGAAAAAGCCGTCGGCGATTTAGACTACCAGCAAATAAGGCACAGCGAAACGCCGCTAACTGATGCGGAAATACACTACTGTATAAACGATATTAAAGTAGTGATGTGCTACATACAAGAACGTATTGAGGAAAGCAAGGGGATAACGCACATACCGATAACAAAGACGGGGTTTGTGCGCAAGTATTGCCGTGCGCACTGTTTACGTGAAAAGAGCGATGCAGGAAAGACCGTACCGAATTGGGATTACGTGAACTTGATGCAGGAACTACAAATTACGGGCATGAACGAATTTAATATGCTGCAACGTGCGTTTGCAGGCGGCTTTACACACGCCAACGCCGAATATACAGACGAAATAATGTACAACGTGGATAGTTACGACTTTACAAGCAGTTACCCCTATGTAATGATAGCGGAAAAATATCCGATGTCGCAAGGCGTGGCGATAGCGGTCAAAAGTACGGCGCAATTTGAGTTTTTAATATCAAAGTATTGTTGCGTGTTCGATATTGAGTTTACCAACATATTTGCCAGCGAAACGCAAGACAACCCGATAAGCGCAAGCAAATGTTTTGTTAAGGAAAACCCGTGCGAGAATAACGGGCGTATTGTGGCGGCTGCAAAAATTGCGCTGACAATTACGGACGTGGATTTTAATATAATCAAAAACTTTTATTCATGGCAAAGTATGCGTGTGGGTGAAATGTACTGTTACAAGAAAGACTATTTGCCGACACCGTTTGTAAAATCTATACTGCATCTTTATGAAAGCAAGACGAAATTAAAAGGGGTTGAGGGCAAAGAAGTCGAATACCTTAACAGCAAGGAAATGTTAAACAGTTGTTACGGTATGAGTGTAACAAACCCGTTGCGTGATGAGTTTACATATAACGGCGAATGGGATATTAACTCAATGTCGCCCGAACAAAAGCAGGAACTACTATACAAGTACAACACCAGCAAAAACCGTTTCTTGTTTTACCCGTGGGGTATCTTTGTAACCGCATACGCACGGCGCAACCTTTTCACGGGCATACATGAAGCGAAAGACGATTACATATACAGCGACACCGACAGCATTAAAATAATGAACGGCAAGGCGCATGAAGCGTATTTCAAGGCGTATAATATGCAGGTGCAAATGAAATTGCGTGCCGCCTGCAAATATCACGGTTTGCCGTTTTCGCTTTGCGAGCCGCAAACGATAAAAGGCATAACAAAGACTTTGGGCGTGTGGGATTTTGAAGGTACATATACGAGGTTTAAGACTTTGGGTGCAAAACGCTACATGGTGCAAGAACCGAACGCACTCAAAGCAGGCGGACGGGCATACGATTTCAGTTTAACCGTTTCGGGCGTAAACAAGAAAGCCGCAATACCGTATCTTATTGAAAAGTACGGGGCTGACGGGATATTTGATGCGTTTACCAACTATTTGGATATACCGCCAGCGGCAACGGGCAAAAACATACATACTTACATTGACTACGAGATACAAGGCGAGATAACCGACTACAAAGGCAGCACGGCGCACTACAACGAACGCACCGGCGTACATTTAGAACCGACAGGGTACAGCCTATCTTTGTCGGTTATGTATATAAATTATTTGCGAGGTATCAAATTTAAGGACTAAAATAACAAGATTATGACTACAAGAAAGACAAAGGCAGAAAAGCCGAAATTTTACGACTTGAAAGCGATTTTAAGTAAGAACGCCGATTATAATGTTATATTTGGCGAACGGTCAAACGGCAAGACTTATGCCGCCTTAAAATATGGTTTGGAAAACTATGTCAAGACGGGCAAGCAAATGGCATACATACGCCGTTGGCGTGAGGATTTGAGGGGTAAACGTGCCGAAAGTCTGTTTGCAAATCACACCGCAAACGGGCTTATTGAGGAACTGACAGAGGGCAAATTTAATGAAGTGTTCTATATGTCGAACAAATGGTTTTTGTCGTACTACGATGCAGAGAAAAACAAGCGGACACCCGACACAACCCCGTTTTGTTACGGGTTTTGCCTTTCGGAGCAGGAACACGAAAAAAGCAGCAGTTACCCGAATGTTACAACGATTGTGTTTGATGAGTTTCTGACACGGCGTTATTATTTGCCCGATGAGTTTATGTTGTTTATGAACCTTTTAAGCACGATAATACGCCAGCGCAACGATGTTAAGGTTTTCATGTTGGGGAACACTGTAAACAAGTTTTGCCCGTATTTTACCGAAATGGGGTTGAAGCAAGTGCCTTTCATGGAGCAAGGCACGATTGATATATACCGCTTTGGCGAACACGGTGCAATAGTGGCGGTTGAGTATTGCAGCAGCACCGTACAACATAAAGCCAGCAACAAATACTTTTGTTTCGATAATCAAAACTTGCAGATGATTACGGGCGGTAAATGGGAACTTGCCGTTTATCCGCATTTGCCGTGCAAGTACAAGCCGCAAGACGTTTTGTTTGTGTACTATATCAAGTTTAACGATGTTGTTTTGCAGGGCAACATTATCCAAGTAGGCAACGAATGTTTTACGTACATACACGCAAAGACAACCCCGATAAAAGATGAGGAAAACAGCCTTATTTATTCGCTTGAAATGAACGGCAAACCGAACTACAAACGCAAGTTGTTAAGTACGGCAAGTTACGTTGAACAACAAGTCGCACGGTTTTTCGCAATAGACAAAGTTTTCTACCAAGACAACGAAATAGGCGAAATTGTGCGCAATTATTTAATTACGAGCGCAAAGACAAACATAGTTTCGTTGAAATGAAAATTACGGGCGGTTTGGTGCAAATTTCGTGCCAAACCGACCGTTTTACAAATAAAATGCCTATCTTTGCAAGTAGTAACTAAATAATAACGATATGGACGCAAATACTATTATTCAAATCATTTCAAGTTTGGGTTTTCCGATTGTGATGTGTGGCGCACTGTTTTGGTATATGGTGAAACAAAGGCAGGCGCACCAAGAAGAAACGGAACACCTAAAAGACACGATTGCGGAAAATACGAAAGTGTTAGCCGAACTTACAACCCTAATTAAAGTTTTGACAGATGAAAAGGAAAGATAACATTTACAAGTTGTACCAAGCGCAAATAAGGGATAAGGACACCGCCGTAACCGAATTTATTGCGAACACTTTGGCGAAAACTCAAAGTATGTTTGAGTACGAGGGTTTGCCCGAAAGCATACCGCAAAAAGAATTGGAGCGGCTTTTGCAGACAACGGGCAACGCTTTTGTTACCAGCGTGGACGGCGTTTTGTATGCGCTATCGGGCGGCAAGGGCGGCGAACCCGATGTTTACGGACGGGCAACGCTTTACACCGTGGCGAACCCTGCATTAAAGTTAAACAAGACCTACGATATACAGAAAGACGGGGTTTTGATTGAGAATGACAGCAACGGCGAAAGCCTTTTGCCGCTGATTGGGCGTTATGCAGTTTTATATACTGACGGGCTTATTTCATTGAACACCGCCAGCGTATTAACCCGTATTACAATGCTGATAAGTGCCAGCGATGATAAGACGAAACAAAGTGCCGATGAGTTTTTGCGCAAGATACAAGACGGCGAGTTTTCTATTATCGGGGAAAACGCTTTTTTCAAGGGCGTTAATATGCAGACCGCACCGACTACAAACAGCGTGTACATTACGCAACTTATTGAACTGATACAGTACTACAAGGCAAGTATGTACAATGAGTTGGGACTAAATGCAAACTACAACATGAAACGGGAACGCCTTAATTTGGGCGAGGTAAGCATGAATGTAGATGTACTTTTGCCGTATGTGGATAATATGCTAAAAGAAAGACAAAATGCAGTTGAAAAGATTAACGCAATGTTTGACACCGAAATTTCGGTTAAACTTGCAAGCAGTTGGGGTTTGGAAAGGGATAATTACAACGCTTTGGCGGCTGATTTGGAAACGGCTACGAAAGACCCCGACCCGACAGACGAACCCGACCCGACAGAGGAAACAACCGAAACGGACGGAAACGACACCGAAACAGACGGAAACGACACGGAAACAGAGGAAACGAAAGAAACGGAAACGGAAACGGACGGTAACGATACCGAAACAGAGGAAACAGAGGAAACAGAGGAAACAGACGAAAACAAAGAGGATAAGCAATGAAATACAGCGAACTATTTACAACGGGTAACGGCATATTCGCAACCGTTTTTAAGACCGAATATCCGACAGAGTACGCCGCAATTTTCGGCGATACCGACCCGACCAAGTTAGACGCTTACGCCTTACTGATGTACGGCGGCAAGACCGTTGTAAACAGCATAACCAGCGACAACGCAAGCGATGTTGTTTCGGCGGTGATTGCGGTAAACGTGCAAGGTTGGGAACGTGAAGCGGCGGCGATGTTAGCCGATTACGATGTACTGACACCCGTAACGGGCGAAATTGAACGCACGGAAACGGTTACTTTGCAGGAAAGCACGGACAACACCGAAACGGGCGCAAACAAGGCTTTCAATGACACCGATTTTTCAGACAGCGACCGAAAGACCGTGGGCGATGAGAGAAACCGCACAGAAAGCCGCAAAACGACCGAAACAAGCAAAGGAACGGGCGCAAGCAAATCAATTTCGGGCGAAATTGCAAAAGAATTGCAGTTAAGGCGTGATAATTGGAGAAAAAACATTATCTTTGCACTTGTAAGCGAGATTACAACGAGTATTTACGAATAACTAATTTTAATTTTTAGCAATATGGAAGTAAAACAGATTTACACGCTTATTAACAGCGTATCGGGTGAGGTTTTGGGGCGCACTGATATTGTTACCGAAGACCTTACGGGAATTGTGGATTTAGGCACGGAAGTGTTTAACCAAAATGCAGTTGACAACTACGTTAAATCACTTGTAAACCATATCGGCAAAGTGATTTTCGTAAACCGACCTTATGCGGGCAAAGTGCCGTCTGTGCTTATGGATGCGTGGGAATTTGGCAGCGTGTTGGAGAAAATAAGTGCCGATGTACCCGAAGCAGAGGAAAACGACACGTGGAATTTGACGGACGGGCAAAGTTACGACCAAGATGTTTTCCACAAACCGACCGTAACGGCAAAGTTTTTCAATAGCAAGGTTACGTTTGAAGTGCCCGTATCAATCACCGAAAGACAGGTTAAGGAAAGTTTCAGCAACGCCGCACAACTCAACGGCTTTATTTCGATGATTTATGCAGCGGTTGAAAAGAGCATGACAATTAAGGCAGACGCTTTAATCATGCGCACTATTAACAACATGATTGCGGAAACCGTGTTAGCCGATGCGGTTGCGTTTGGCGGTAGTGCAGGCAATTTAGCCAGTGCAGACCTTTCCAGCGCAAGCACGGCACGTTGTGTAAACCTTTTGAAGTTGTACAATGACAAGTATTTCCCTGCAACACCAGCGCAAGGCGATGACGAGCCGACCCCGAACCCTGACGCACTGACAGCGGCAAAGGCGATAACCGACCCCGATTTTATCCGCTTTGCGTCTTACGTAATGGGAACTTACGCCGACCGCCTGCAAAGCATTTCGACCGTGTTCAATGTTGGCGGCAAGGAAAGATTTACGCCGAAAGATATGTTGCACGTTGTACTTTTGTCCGACTTTGCAAAGGCAGCGCAAACCTATCTTTATTCTGACACGTTCAACCGTGGCGATGTGCTTTTGCCGCAAGCCGAAACCGTACCTTTTTGGCAGGGAAGCGGAAAGAACTACGAGTTTGCCAGCACGGGAAACATTAATATCAAGGAAAGCGGCGGCAAAGCCGTTGAAATTTCGGGCGTGTTGGGCGTAATGTTCGACCGTGATGCGTTGGGCGTTTGCAATCTTGACAGACGGGTAACGACCAACTACAACGCAAAGGCAGAGTTTTTCAACAACTATTACAAGTTTGATGCCGGGTATTTCAACGATACAAACGAAAACTTTGTAGTATTCTTTATTGAGTAACTCAATAGGTATTAGATTGTTTAACTTTGGCGGTGTGGGTGCAGGTGAAAGCGCACCGCACCGCCTTTTTTCTTGATGATATGACAACGATAAACTTTTATTCATACAACGGACACCCGAACACGGTAAACAAGCAGTTGGGCGAGTTTACGGCGATTGAGGGCGATTTGCGTCAGACTTTCGATGTGTTGCGCCCGACCGTTACACTACGAAAGCAACCCCGACCGACTTTCAATTACTGTTATATCCCCGATTTGGGGCGTTATTATTTCGTGGATAGGGTAAGTTTTGAGGGAAACAACGCCTACGAACTTGTATTGCGTGTGGATGTGCTTAAAACCTACGAAACGCAAATTTTGGCGGCAACGGGGCGCACCAGCGAAGCGGACAACCCGAACCCGTATATTTCCAACCGTGAAACGGTTTTCGACCGCCAGCCGAATTTTGAAAAAGTGCCGTTTGCAAATACGGGCTTACTCAATGAAACGGGCGGCATTATTATGGTAACTTTGAAAGGAACAACCGAAAATTAAAAGAGTATGGCAGTAATTGTAAATATACCTAACGCACACGATGATAACAGCCAGTGGAACGCAAGCGGCGGTTATTGGGATATAAACGTAAGAACGAATGACGGTTATTTGTTTGTAGGCGATATTAATGCGGTTTATAACAACACAAGCGGCTACCCGAAAAGCGTTGTTTTGGAGCAAAACGGCGCAAAGGTTTGGGCATTTGGTGAGTTGTCCGACACCGATGCAGACACGGAAATAACTATCACGGGAAACACCCGAAGCGAAAACGATTTGGAAGTTATAAACAACATACCGAACACGACCGCAACGGGAACAAAGGGAAGCAGTTATTATGATGCGAGCATACAAGTAACGGCAAACGAGGGTTACAAGATAACGGCGGCGCAAGTGGATTTTACGGACAGTTACGGCTACCCCGATACAAAGGAGTTGACAATTTCGCCAGACGGTAAAACGGCAAGTTGGGAGTATGACGATGCCGACACGGGCGAGAGTTTCACGCTTACGGGTACGACAGCCAGCGAGGGAACACCCGAACTAACAGTTACAAACGAAATAGCGGACACGACCGAACAACACACGTATGACGGACAAACGGCAACTTTTACGGTTAATGGTAGTTATCCAAGATACCGTTTTAAGCAACCTACCGTAAATTATACGGGTACGGACGGACAACCGAAAACCATACAAATGGAAGTTGAGGTTTTGGAACGTGGAAGCATAGCAACGGCAACCGTTACGGATATAGACCCGACAAAGCCCGTAACGATAACGGGGCAATACTTGTACGCTATAATGATAGAACCAAGTTTAAGTAATTGTTATGCAGACCCCGAATTACCCGAACATTTGTTTGAGGGCGACACGTTAAGCGTTGTTTTGAAAGCTAACCCGAACACGGCGTTTGATGATACGGACGAAATGAAAATACCCGTTTTTTCATACCAAGACGAAAACGGATATTATCAAAATAAACCGCTAACCGTTTCAGAGGATAAACAGACCGCAACGGGGCAAATTTTGTTAGGCGATTATCAAAGTATAGGAGTAGTTGCGGAAGCGTACCCCGTTACCGTTGTGGGCGAGCAATACGGGGCTATAAACGTGTATTTGGTAACGCTTGACGAATTGGCAGAGTTTAGCGGCAAACGGTTTTTCAAGGAAACGGGCACAGACCCAAGCACGGGCGCACCCATATACGAAAACATAGATTTGGGAGCATACGTGAACAAGATACGCCGTGTTTACACCAACATAGGCGCAAGCAGCACCGATGTAATAAGATGCTGTAACTACAACACGGGCGTATCTTGCCACCAACCAGCGCAAGACAAAATAACACTTGATTTCGGTACGGCAGTTGTACCAGCGCACAATGAGGATAACACCGACTACGAAAGCGAAATACAAATTTTCTTGCCGTTTGCAGGGTTTGTAAACCTCAATAACGATTATGCAGGGAAAACGATTGCTTTGCAGTACGTTATAAACGTGGTAACGGGCAACGGGGTTGCGCTTTTGTCCTGCAACGGGGTTATTTTCCAAGTTGAGGAAACAGAGCCAAGCAGCGAAATAATATACCTTTCACCAAGCACCCAAGTTAAAACCGTTGGCGGCGATGATTGGAACGAAATGTTATATTACGGTTTAGAACCCTACATTTACTGCAAGTGGTACGAGAGCGCAAGCAACGGGCGAAACACCGACCGACAAACGGGCATTTTAGGCGATTTCAGAGGGTTTAACGTGTTCGATGATGTTACACCCATACACACCGCCGAAATGCTGACAGAGGAACAAGAAATGATATATGCGGCTTTGTCTGACGGCGTTTATATTGAGTAACTGAAAGGCAGGATAAAAAGAAAGGCGGCAACTTGATTGTTACCGCCTTTTCTTTGTGCATTGCTGATTATTTGTCTTGCATTATATCAACGCCCGTTAAACCGATGTACAAGTTTGTCGGGTAACTTTCGCAAAAGGTTTTGAAACTACCGACAAGTTTTTCAGTTGCGATAAAATCATACGCTTGATTTTTGCAGGCGATTTCTTTCGCAAACTTGATGCGTGTATCACGGTTAAAAACGATTTGATTTTCCAGCATATCGGCGAGCGTTTGCATACTTTCGGCAACGCTTTCCAAGTTGGTGCGAATTTCGGGCGCATTTGCAGCCAAAAACTCAATGTGTTTCTTACTTTGCAATACCAAGTTTTGCATTGCGTTTAACACTTTCTGATTTTCAAAAATTAAATCTGTTGTTTTCATTTGTTTAAGTATTTAATTGTTTAACACGATGCAAATATACGCATTTTATTTCACCTGCAAGCGGTTGGCGTGTTATTTTGTGTTAAATTATTCTTTTAACTTTGTTTAACA
>ENA-UEQW01003340-UEQW01003340.1-human-gut-metagenome-genome-assembly--contig:-NODE-3340-length-11148-cov-3.034053_pt1 | contig 11148 bp, 9 predicted proteins | sample MGYA00242947_ERZ507947 | MGnify/ENA primary metagenome ERZ507947 (study PRJEB26167, sample SAMN06115421) | human gut metagenome | host: Homo sapiens | place: China:Guizhou | collected 2015-03-17... | reverse complement strand
GATCTCCCGGTCAACGCCAAGCTCGATCAGCCAGCCGGACAGGAGAGAGTGGCGCTCATAGACGGTTTCTGCCATAGCCTGACCCTCCGGAGTTAAAGAAATATGTCCATTGTCAGACATCACGATCAGATCCCGGTTGCGCAGGTTCTTCATGGCAACACTGACACTTGATTTTTTGAAGTCCAGTTCTTCGGCGATATCAACAGCACGTACCACAGGCTTCTGATGACTGAGTACAAGGATAGTTTCAAGATAATTTTCTGCAGATTCATTTACTTTCATGTAGTTGTAGCCTTTCTTCCTGAAGGAAACGGTTTATATTAGGATGTAGCTGATTTATATTGTAACATATAAAACAGGAATGTGCAAAAATAACAAATCATCAGCAGAAGAGAGAAATGTGGGAATCATTGACAACTCCAGAAGGTTAGCGTATACTAACTGGAAAGGAGACCAGCTTATGGGAACAATTATTGTAGGAGCAGTTCTTCTTCTGGTTGTCGGTCTTGCAGTCAGAAGTATGATCCGTGACAAAAAGGCAGGAAAATCTCTTCAGTGCGGTGGAAATTGCAAAAATTGTGGTGGACACTGTCATTAGGAAAAAGTTCACCCACCACAAAAGAGAGGGGAACAAAAGAGATGTCAGAGATACTGAACGGACTGGTGGATCTGACGAAGGAAGGAAAATAATAAGAAATCTGGCAGCAGGCTGGATCAGGACAGACAAACAGGAGATACTCTTTCGGAGACGGAGGAGTATCTTTTTTGCTATTGAGAAAATATGAACTTGCAATATACCCCATAGGGGTATATAATAAGCTCAAATCAGAGAAGTGAGGAATAGAAAATGGAAGAAGCATGCTGCTGTCATAAAACAAAGAAAAGAGATCCGGAGGAATATAAGGATCTGATCCATCGCCTGAACCGGATCGAGGGACAGATCAGGGGGATTAAGGGCATGATAGAAAGAGATGCCTATTGTACAGATATTCTGACACAGGTAGCGGCAGTAAGTGCTGCATTGAACAGCTTTAATAAGGTTTTGCTGGAAAATCACATGAAAACCTGCGTTGTGAGAGATATTAAGGAAGGAAAAGAAGAAACAGTAGATGAACTGATGAAGATCCTTCAGAAGCTGATGAAGTAGAAGTCTTAGAAGTACAAGCACTAAATTTGAAGAGAGGAGTTATGAGAAAATGAAACAATATACAGTAACAGGGATGAGCTGTGCCGCCTGCAGTGCCAGAGTGGAGAAGGCAGTTTCCAAAGTAGACGGTGTCAGTGCCTGCTCCGTCAGTCTTCTGACAAACTCTATGGGCGTTGAGGGAGATGCAGATAGTGCGTCGGTCATCCGGGCAGTTGAGGAAGCAGGATACGGGGCAGCCCTGAAGGAAGCTGACAGAGAGGCAGGACACAATGCTGAAAGCATCAGGGAGCAGGAAAAGGCACTGGAAGATAAGGAGACACCGAAGCTGAAAAAGAGGCTGTTTTCATCTATTGGCTTTCTGATCGTACTGATGTATTTTTCCATGGGACATATGATGTTTGGCTGGCCTCTGCCGGCATTCTTTGAAGGAAATCATGTGGCTATGGGACTGGTACAGCTTTTGCTGACCATTATGATCATGGTGATCAACCAGAAATTTTTTATCAGCGGCTTTAAGAGTCTTTTTCACAGAGCACCGAATATGGACACGCTGGTTGCCATGGGAAGCAGCGCTGCCTTCCTGTACAGCACCTATGCACTGTTTGCCATGACAGATGCGCAGGTGAAGGGTGATATGGCCGGTGTCATGAAGTATATGGATGAGTTTTATTTTGAATCTGCAGCCATGATCCTGACACTGATCACAGTAGGAAAGATGCTGGAAGCGCATTCCAAGGGAAAGACTACAGATGCACTGAAGGGTCTGATGAAGCTGGCTCCCCAGAAAGCAGTTCTGCTTATCGGGGGAGAAGAGAAGGAGGTTCCCGTTGATCAGGTGAAAAAGGGAGATCTTTTCCTGGTAAAGCCTGGAGAGAATATACCTGTGGATGGTATTGTAGTGAAGGGAAGCAGCGCTGTCAATGAGGCAGCTCTTACCGGAGAAAGCATCCCGGTGGACAAGGCAGAAGGTGACGAGGTATCTGCAGCTACTATTAATCAGTCCGGTGTTCTTACCTGTGAGGCAGTCAGAGTAGGGGAGGATACGGCTCTTTCCAGGATCATCCAGATGGTCAGCGATGCGGCTGCTACCAAGGCACCGATCGCCAGGATAGCGGATAAGGTCTCGGGTATTTTTGTGCCGGCAGTGATCGCCATTGCTGTTGTCACTTTCCTGGTATGGATCCTGGCAGGGCAGAGCTTTGGATATGCACTTGCAAGAGCCATTTCTGTACTGGTGATCAGTTGTCCCTGTGCCCTTGGACTGGCAACGCCTGTAGCGATCATGGTAGGTAACGGTATGGGTGCCAGAAACGGCATTTTATTTAAGACAGCAGCTTCTCTGGAAGAAACCGGCAAGACAGAAATCGTGGTACTGGATAAGACAGGAACCATTACTAAGGGTGAACCCAGAGTGACCGATATACTGCCGGCAGAAGGTGTGCCAGAGGAACGCCTGCTTACATCTGCTTATTCTCTCGAAAAGAACAGTGAGCATCCGTTGGCAGGAGCAGTCATAGCATACGCTGAGGAAAAGCAGCTGAGAGCAGAAGAAGTAACAGGGTTTCAGGCGCTTCCCGGGAACGGTCTTCTTGGAAGGAGCAGAGATGGACTTCTGACTGGAGGAAGCTTTGCCTATATCAGCAGCAAAATTCCTCTTTCAGCAGATACAGAGGAAAAGGTAAAGCAGCTTGCGGGAGAGGGAAAGACACCTCTGCTGTTTGGCCTTGATAACCAGTTCCTTGGTATGATCGCTGTTGCAGATGTGGTCAAAGAGGACAGCATGGAAGCAGTGAAGGAGCTGACAGATATGGGAATCCGTGTGATCATGCTGACCGGTGATAATGAAAGAACTGCCAGGGCAGTAGCTGCAAGGGCAGGTATCACGGAGGTGATCGCAGGAGTACTGCCGGATGGCAAGGAACAGGTAGTGCGTTCCCTGAAGGAAGAAGGCAGGGTAGCCATGGCAGGTGATGGTATCAATGATGCGCCGGCACTGACGAGGGCGGATGTTGGGATTGCCATTGGTGCCGGAACTGATGTTGCCATTGATGCCGCAGATGTGGTGCTGATGAAGAGCAGTCTGAAGGATATCCCGGCGGCTGTGCGTTTGAGCCGGGCAACTCTCAGGAATATCCATGAGAACCTGTTTTGGGCATTTATTTACAATATTATTGGTATCCCACTGGCAGCAGGTGTATGGATCCCGCTGTTCCACTGGCAGTTAAATCCCATGTTCGGAGCGGCAGCCATGAGTCTTTCCAGCTTCTGCGTGGTAACCAATGCCCTGCGGCTGAATCTGTTTAAGGTTTATGACAGCAGCCATGACGGGAAGCAGAAGGGCAGAAGACAGGCGGCAGAGGAAAGCATAAAAAATAAAAATATAAAGAAAGAAGAGGGTAATGAAATGAAGAAAACAATGAAGATCGAAGGCATGATGTGTGGACACTGCGAGGCAGCTGTAAAGAAGGCACTGGAAGCAGTAGATGGTGTGGAGAGTGCACTGGTAAGCCATGAAAAGGGCAGCGCAGAAGTGACACTGACAAAAGAGGTTGCGGATGATGTGCTGAAAAAGGCAGTGGAAGATAAGGATTATAAGGTAACAGCGATTGACAAGTAAATACCTATTGACATCACCATCAGCAGTGGTATAATACAATCAAACATATGAATAATTGTTCATATGAAACAACTTTAAAGAAAGAGGATGAGAACATGAAAAAGACTTATAAAATTGATGTTGATTGTGCAAACTGTGCTAATAAGATGGAAGAGGCAGCTAAGAATACCACAGGTGTCAAGGATGCTACTGTTAACTTTATGACATTAAAGATGATCGTTGAATTTGAGGATGGCGCTGAACCTGCTGCAGTTATGAAGGATGTATTAAAGAACTGTAAGAAGGTAGAGGACGACTGCGAGATCTTTTTATAGAGAAAAGAGGAAGCATATGAATAAGAAACAGAAAAAGGTATTGATCCGGATTATTGTGGCAGTTGCGTTACTGATTATTCTGTCATTTGTACCTGCAGAGGGATGGCTGCAGCTTGCACTGTATATGATCCCCTATCTGGTGATCGGATATGACATCCTGAAAAAGGCTGTCAAGGGTATCATGAATCGTCAGGTATTTGATGAGAATTTCCTGATGGCAGTTGCTACAGTAGGAGCAATCGCACTTGGGGATTATAAGGAAGGCGTTGCCGTTATGCTGTTCTATCAGATCGGCGAGCTGTTCCAGAGCTATGCGGTAGGTAAGAGCCGCAGAAATATCAGTGAGCTGATGGATATCCGTCCGGACTATGCCAATATAGAGAAGGATGGCGAGGTTATACAGGTAGATCCCGATGAAGTGGCGATCGGAACGATAATCCTGGTAAAGCCCGGAGAAAAGATCCCGATTGACGGTATTGTTACAGAAGGAACTTCCAGTCTGAATACCAGCGCACTGACAGGAGAGAGCCTTCCGAGAAATGCAAAGGAAGGTGATGAGGTCATCAGTGGATGTATCAACATGACCGGTCTTCTGAAGATTAAGACAACCAGGGAATTTGGAGAATCTACTGTTTCCAAGATTCTCGAGCTAGTAGAAAATTCCAGCTCCAGAAAATCAAGATCCGAGAATTTCATTTCTAAATTTGCAAGAGTGTATACACCGGCTGTCTGCTATGGTGCGGTAGCACTGGCACTGATCCCGCCCATTGTCAGAATGGTATTTATGGGACTGCCGGCTGACTTTGGCACATGGATCTACAGAGCGCTGACCTTCCTTGTTATCAGCTGTCCCTGTGCACTTGTGATCAGTATTCCTTTAAGCTTCTTTGCCGGGATCGGCGGAGCAAGTAAGGAAGGTGTTCTTGTGAAGGGCTCCAATTATCTGGAGACACTTTCACAGACAAAATACGTAGTATTTGACAAGACAGGAACGATGACACAGGGTGTCTTTGAAGTCAGTGGTATTTTTCCGGCAGCATTCTCAAAGGAAGAACTGATCGAGTGTGCTGCCTGTGCAGAAAGCTATTCCAGCCATCCGATCAGCAAGAGCCTGCAGAAGGCTTATGGCAAAGAGATCGATAAGAACCGTGTAACAGAAGTAACAGAGGTCAGCGGTAAGGGCGTGACAGCCAAAGTAGATGGCAGGCTGGTGGCAGCCGGTAATGGCAGGCTTATGGATCAGCTTGGAATTCCCTATACAGTATGCGATCAGGCAGGAACCCTTGTTTATGTGGCAGTTGATGGTACTTTTGCAGGATGTATTGTGATTTCCGATCTGTTAAAGCCTCATGCAAAGGAAGCTATCGATGCACTGAAAAGGGCAGGTGTAACAAGGACGGTCATGCTGACAGGAGATACGAAGCGGGCAGCAGATTCTGTAGCAGCGGAGCTTGGTATCCATGAGGTGTGCAGTGAGCTGCTCCCGGCTGATAAGGTAGCAAAGGTGGAAGAGCTGCTTGCGAAGAAGAGCGAGAAGGAAAAGCTGGCCTTCGTAGGAGATGGCATCAATGACGCACCGGTGCTTTCCAGAGCGGATATCGGAATTGCCATGGGGGCTCTTGGTTCAGATGCAGCGATTGAGGCAGCAGATATCGTTCTGATGGATGATGACCCGCTGAAGATTGCCAAGGCAATTAAAATTTCCAGAAAATGTATTCGTATTGTTTATGAGAACATTTATTTTGCAATCGGTATCAAGGTGATCTGCCTGATCCTGGGTGCACTTGGTATCGCCAATATGTGGGCTGCAATTTTTGCAGATGTAGGAGTTATGGTAATTGCTGTACTGAATGCGATCCGTGCTCTGTTTGTAAAGAAGCTGTAGGCTGGTTCGTAGTAAAAGAGGATGAAGGAGGCGAGGCGCTATGGCAGAAATAGAATGCTGTGATACTGTAGAGGTTCATGAGGATCTGCTGAAAATTGTAAAAGAAACCATGCCGGATGAAAAAGAACTGAATGATCTGGCAGATCTGTTCAAGATTTTTGGGGATTATACCCGTATCCGTATTCTGTTTGTTCTTTTTGAAGCAGAGGTATGTGTCTGTGATCTGGCACAGGCGCTTGATATGACACAGTCGGCTATTTCCCATCAGCTCAAGATCCTGAAGCAGAGCAGACTGGTAAAGAGCAGACGGGAAGGCAAATCGATCTTTTACTCTTTGGCAGATGAGCATGTAGAAACGATCATCGGCAAGGGAAGAGAGCATATTGAAGAGGACTGAAGAGGTCATGTTTATAATCAGGCTGCAGGAGAAAGCTATCTCCTGTGGCCTTTTTTTATAAAATATGATAAACTGCTTGCAGTTGAAAGGAAATGAAGGCAGAAAATGAATAGATTAATGAAAACAAAATGGAAGCAATTGGGAATATTGGCACTCTGCACCGTATTGCTGTTTACAAGTGCCTGTGACAGGACAGGGCAGAAAGAAACAGAACAGAACAGTGAAGCAGCCAGTCAGGGCAGCAGTGGGGATCAGGACAGAGCTCAGGCACTGGCAGATGGCAAATATGAGATAGAAGTGACACTTTCTGGTGGAAGCGGCAGAGCCACGGTGGATTCACCCTGTGAGCTTACCGTTTCCGGAGGGCAGATGACAGCCAGGATTGAGTGGAGCAGTCCAAACTATGATTATATGCTGGTGGATGGAGAAAAATATCTGCCGGTCAATACAGAGGGAAACTCGGTATTTGAGATCCCGGTCGCTGTACTTGATGAGGAAATCCCAGTAGCTGCTGACACGACGGCCATGAGTAAGCCCCATGAAGTGGAATATACGCTGATGTTCCATAGTGCTGCAGAGGGTGAAGCAGTTCAAAGTGAAAGCAGCCTGGAAGAAAATAAAACGGAGAGATCAGATGTCCTTTTGGGTAGTCCTCAGATCAGCAGTGAACTCACCTATACAGGCAGTATTCCCCTTACCTATGCAAAGGAATTCCGGGTGGATGAATATGTGGGGGGCTATCGGCTTCTTACGACCCGCAATGAGAAACGGATACTTCTGATCCCGGAAGAGGGGAAAGCTCCAGATGATCTTCCAGAGGATGTACAGGTATTACAGCAGCCGGTGACAGATATTTATATTGCAGCCTCCGCTGTGATGGATTTCTTCGCAGGTCTTTATGATGACCTGTCCTGTATACGGTATTCATCCCTGACTGAAGAAAGCTGGGGAATTGAAGAAGCAAAGGAGGCCATGGAAGAAGGAAGGATAAAGTATGCGGGGAAATACAGCGCACCGGATTATGAACAGCTTCTTTCAGGAGGCTGCGGGCTTGCGGTGGAGAACACGATGATCTTTCATTCGCCGGAAATCAAAGAGCAGCTGGAGGCTCTTGGCATACCGGTAATGATCGATTATTCCAGCTACGAGACGCATCCGCTTGGAAGAGTGGAGTGGGTGAAGCTTTATGGGGCACTGCTTGCCAGGGAAGAAGAGGCGGAAGCTATTTTTGAAGAACAGGAAGAGATACTGAAGCGTGTGACGGAAGAAATATCGGCACAGGCAGAGCCTTCTACGGTGGCGTTCTTCTATATCAATGCATCCGGTGGCGTGAATGTGAGGAGACCCACAGATTATGTGCCGGAAATGATAGCACTTGCCGGTGGCAGCTATATCCCGGAAAGTACAGGGAAGGATAGTGATGGAAGAGCCAGCGTCAATATGCAGATGGAAGCCTTTTACCAGCAGGCAAAGGATGCAGATTATCTGATCTACAACAGCACGATTGAAGGAGAGGTACATTCCCTGCAGGAGCTGTGTGATAAGGATGAGGTACTGAAGGATTTTAAGGCAGTGAAAGAAGGACGGGTATTCTGTACCACAGGGGATCTGTATCAAAGGTCGCTGTCAGCTGGTGTTTTCATTGAGGACGTGCATAAAATGCTGACGGGAAAAAAGGATCTGCGGTTTATGTACCCACTTTCGTGAAAGCTGTGAAGGAGAGGTCAGGAATATCAGGAGGGAATCATAAAAAAATGGGAGAAAAAGGGCAAGAAAGACGATATGGGACTGCTTTTGTGGTATTGGCTGTGCTGCTAATGATCCTTTTCATATGTAATATCTGTATTGGAAGTGTGCCGGTTTCTGTTCTGGAGGTGAAAAGCTATTTTCTTGGAGGGAACGTTCCGGAGGTAACAGCAGGAATCATTGGCAAGATCAGACTGCCAAGGACACTGGCAGCGATGCTTCTTGGCGGGGCACTTGCACTGTCAGGATACCTTTTGCAGAGTTTTTTCAGAAATCCGATCGCAGGACCCTTTGTGCTTGGTATTTCCTCCGGAGCCAAGCTGGCAGTAGCGGTGCTGATGATCCTTTCTTTAAGGAGAGCAATGCAATTAAGCTCACTGATGATGATCACTGCAGCTTTTGTGGGGGCGATTCTGTCCATGGTCTTTGTGCTTGCCATGTCAAAGCGTGTGAATAAGATGTCAGCACTGATCGTCAGTGGTGTGATGATCGGTTATATTTGTTCGGCAATTACAGATTTTATCGTGACATTTGCAGAGGATTCCCAGATCGTGAACCTGCATAACTGGTCCAGAGGGAGCTTTTCGGGGATCAATATGGGAAATGTACAGGTAATGGCGGTTGTAGTGTTCAGTAGTTTTTTGCTTGTTTTTTTTCTGGCAAAGCCGATCAGTGCCTATGAGATATCAGAGGTGACGGCAAAGAGCCTTGGTGTCAATATCCCCTTTCTGAAGATAAGTCTTGTGATTCTGTCGAGCATTTTATCGGCCTGCGTGGTTGCCTTTGCAGGACCGGTTTCCTTTGTGGGTGTGGCAACACCACATCTGGTGAAGAGGCTGCTTGGATCATCAAAGCCTATCCTGATGATACCGGCCTGTTTCCTTGGCGGGGCAGTATTCTGTCTGCTTTCAGATCTGATCGCCCGCATGGTCTTTTCGCCTACGGAGCTGAGTATCAGCACAGTGACAGCAGTATTTGGGGCACCGGTGGTGCTGATCGTGATGGCAAAGCGGCGTAAGGATGTGTAATGCCGGACAGGTGATGGAAGAACAGCTGGTGTGGCAGAAGGGTGTGAGGAGCAGGTATGGAGCAGAATTATGAATTTAAACTGGATAAGCTGACAGTCGGCTATGAGGGAAAGCCGCTGATACGGGATATCACGTTATCTCTGGAAAAGGGAAGGATCCTGACGTTGATCGGTCCAAATGGTGCCGGTAAATCCACAATATTGAAAAGTATCGCAAGACAGCTGGCTGCTCTTGGCGGCAGGATGTATTTTGGAGAAAAGGATCTTGCAGCCTGCAGCAGGGAGGAACTGGCAAGAACGATGGCAGTCGTCCTGACAGACAGGCTTCATACAGAACTGATGACATGCCGGGATGTGGTGGCATTTGGAAGATATCCCTATACAGGGCGTTTCGGACTTCTTTCGGCGGAGGATAAAGAAAAGATAGAAAGCGCCATGGAACTTGTCCATGTGCAGGAGCTTTCAGAAAAAGATTACGGAAGGATCAGTGATGGACAGAGGCAGAGAGTGCTTCTGGCCAGGGCGATCTGTCAGGAGCCGGAGCTTCTTATATTGGATGAACCGACTTCCTATCTGGATATTAAATATAAGCTGGAATTTTTGTCGATCCTTTTAAAGCTGCAGAAGGAGAAAGGCCTGACTGTGATCATGTCGCTGCATGAGCTTGAGCTGGTATCACAGGTATCCGACAGGATTCTTTGCGTAAGGGGGGAATATGCAGACCGGTACGGGACACCGGAGGAGATCCTTCAGGAGGAGTATATCTGCGGGTTGTTTGGGATTCCAAAGGAGCTGCAAAGGAGTGACCTTGGAAAAGAAATCCTTTCCTCTATTCTTACTTAAAATGAGTGATCATGACAGACAGGCACTGGAGAAGACAGGGCTTTTATAGGTGTTTATAGGCGGATAACCAGGCTTTTCTTGCATTGTTAGCGGCATAATGTTACAATAAAAAGTGGATTTTTGACAGGAAAGGATCCACAGATAAACAAGGAGCAAATGCCGGTAAACGGATACAACAAAGAATGGATAAAGCGAAATTTACAGACAGATATTGCAGGGCATACGGAAGATATGCCGTTTCACTGAAAAAGACGGGAAAGCAGGATAAGCTTCAGAAGAAGGTTACAACAGCCTGTCAGAATATCAGGGACGGCAAGGTTCTGAAGATGCCCTCTTTGTATGCCCATATAGCAGTATTATATGCCATAGCACTGCAGACGGATGATCAGTCAATGCTGAAGAAGATTAAGGATGCCGTCCGCACATTGGCCAAGCAGGACTATAATTATATCCAGAACAGACAGCTTGAGGATGATTTTTGCGAATACATGCTGTCAAAGCCATCATTTCTGACAAAGGGAACGGCTCTTCCAGACAAGTACCAGAGCTACAGGCAGGGACTGATGAAGCGTCAGATCGCTGAGATGGTAACAACGGAGCCAACCATGGAGTATCCGCAGGCACGGCAGATGCAGAGGCATTTTATCCTGCATATCGGCCCGACCAATTCCGGTAAGACCCATGATGCCCTGCAGATGCTGATGAGGGCAGAGCATGGGACGTATCTGTCGCCATTGCGTCTTCTGGCATTGGAGGTCTATGATCTGATGGCAGAAAATCAGGTAAACTGTACGATGGTTACGGGAGAAGAAACCCTTTATGTGGAAAACAGCACGGTAACATCACAGACAATAGAAATGCTGGCAATGGATGATGAATATGATGTGGCAGTGATTGATGAGGCTCAGATGATCGAGGATGATTTCAGGGGAAGTAACTGGGTCAAGGCGATCCTTGGGATCCGGTGTCCGCTGATCCATGTCTGCGCCAGCCAGGATGCGGAAATGATCCTGAAAAGGATCATAGAAAAATGTAATGATACCTATGAAGTGGTTTATCATGAAAGAAAAACAGAGCTGGTGCTGGAAGCACAGCCGGTATCCCTGAAGGAAAAGCTGGCAGAGGATATCAAGGAAGGGGATGCCATTATCATGTTCAGCAAGCGTGCAGTA